>SAMEA3663036__coassemble_296_pt1 | contig 24101 bp, 16 predicted proteins | sample SAMEA3663036__metabat2_low_PE_026 | metagenome-assembled genome bin SAMEA3663036 (sample SAMEA3663036) | pig gut metagenome | biome: pig gut; feature: pig-associated habitat; material: faeces | place: France | collected 2012 | reverse complement strand
GCCGTGATGATCAACCATGTGGGGCGCCACGGCTCGCGCTATGCCGCCTCGGCCACCCACTGCACCACGCTGCGCGAGGCGCTGCATAGTGCCGAAGCTCAAAAGACCATCACCGCCACCGGGCGCAAGCTGCTCGCCCTCACTGACTATGTGATGAGCGTCAGCGCCAATCGCTGGGGCGCGCTCGACTCGCTGGGCGAGGCTGAGCAAAGGGCGATAGCCACACACATGTTTGACCACTACACCGATGTCTTCACCAAAGGCCGCGTAGAGGCTGTCTCGTCATATTCGCCGCGATGCATGATGAGCATGTATGCCTTCACCCACCAGCTGGCGCGCCTTGACAACCACGTGGAGGTGACCACCGGTTCAGGCCGCCGCTACTCGGCGCTGCTGCGCCCCTTTGACGTCAGCACCGACTATCAGGACTTTCGCAAGAGCAATGCCTGGCGCCCGGCCTACGACCAATATGTGGCGTCGGTGTGCCCCACCACGGCGATACGCCGCGCTGTGGGCGAAGGCTATGAGTTTGAGACCGAGGCCGATGCGCGCGAGCTGGCAATGACCGAATATTATGTGTTGGCGAGCCTCGAAGCCATGGGCCTGGAGTTTGACAGCAAGAGCTATTTCACCGCCGACGAGCTCAACGCTCTGTGGTCGTGCTTCAACCTGCGCGAGTACCTCCAGCGGTCGGCCTCGACAATATCATCTACGCCGGCCGACATAGCGGCAGAGCTACTGCAAGAGCTGATAAGCACCACCGATGCAGCCACGAAGGCCAAAGGCGCCGACTATGCCTCGGTGATACTGCGCTTTGGCCACGCCGAGACACTGCTGCCGCTGCTGTCGCTGCTGCGCCTGCCGGGCTGCTACTATCTGACCAACTATTTTGACACCGTAGGTCTGCACTGGCGCAACTTCGAAATCGCGCCGATGTCAGCCAACATACAGCTGATACTTTACCGTGCCAAAGGATCGGGCCGCCACTATGTGAGCTTGCTGCTCAACGAGCAGCCCGTGGCGCTTATCCCTAACAGCGATGAAGTAATCGTGGCGTGGGACACGGCACGCACCTTCATGGAGCGCTGCATTCCGCTATACGCCTCCGTGAGCGAATAGGCCGTCAGCGCGCACTCTTGCCCGGCATCACCAGGTCGCTGAATTTCTTTCTGCCCTTGATGAAGTATTGCACCACTATGTTGGGCCGCCCTACGAGGAGGTCCTCCTTGGGGTGTGTGGATTTGTATTCACGCTTCATCCTGACATAGTCGCGATGAGCACTCCACACCGCAAAGGCATTGTCCCAATCACGCGCAAACACAAACCGAGCCCATGCCAGCATATCGAGCAGGCGGCGCACAAACAGGCGGCGCCATCTCACATTATCGGGCAAGTTCTTATGCATCATCACCAGGTTGTTGCGGAAATTCAGGAATGTCTTGCGCGGGCTATTGGCCGGCAGCGATCCACCGCCGAGGTGATATATCACCGACTGCGGCACGGCATATATCTTATATCCCATCAGCTTGATACGCCAGCAGAGGTCTATCTCCTCCATGTGTGCAAAGAATTCGGGGTCCAGTCCTCCGGCCTCAAGGTATAGGTCGGTGCGAATGGCCAGGGCAGCACCGGTGGCCCAGAACACCTCGGCGATGCTGTCATATTGGCCGTGGTCAATCTCGCAGTCGGCAAAGAGGCGGCCACGGCAGTAAGGATAACCGTTGCGGTCAATATATCCGCCGCATGCTCCGGCATACTCAAAGCGCTCGGGCTCGCGGTAGCTGAGCACCTTAGGCTGGCAAGCTCCGGCCTGCGGATTAGCCTCCAGGAAATCCACCAAGGGTTGCAGCCAGCCCTCACCGGGCGCCACATCGCTGTTGAGGAGCACCGTGATGGGATAGTCGCGATACTCGGCTATCGCCCTGTTGTAGCCATCGGCATATCCGTGGTTACGCAAGAAGCGATGCAACTTGACCGTCGGAAATTCTTCGCTCACGAGCCTGACAGAGCCGTCATTGCTGCCGTTATCAGCCACGATGACGTCGGCAAGCTCGGGGTCAGTGGTAGCGATGACCTTGGGCAGGTACTCGCGCAGGAGCTTTTCGCCCTCCCAGTTTAGAATTATTACAGCAACTTTTTTCAATGTGATTTTGATATAAGAGGTGTGAGTAATTGCAAGATTATGACTGACATAGCTCGGGCGCCACGGGGTGTTTCCACCGGTTGTGTGACCAAAGCCATATTTCGGGATTGCGGTTGATTGATGCCTCAAGCATGCGGGCATAGGTCTCGGTGACGTAGCCGTGGTCTGTGGCGGCGACATCGTCAGCGATGAGGCGCATGGTGATGCGGTAATGGCCGCGGCTGAGCTTCTCCATGTCCCAATACACGGCGGCCATGCCTAAGCGTCGCGCAAGGGTCTCGGTGCCGGAGATGATGGCCGTGGGCCGGTTGAGAAACATAGTGTAGTGTCCGGTATCGCCATGGCTGGGCTTTTGGTCGCTCATAAAGCCGGTAATCGATGGCAGACCGGCAGCTTGCAGCTTCAGCAGGGCGCGCATGGCCGTGGTCTTCGGTAGCGAATGGGCGCCGAAGCGCGAGCGCAGAGCGAGCATAATGCGGTCAACGGCGGCATTGCGCAGAGGCCGATATATCTGGCAGAAGTGTGCATCAACGTCGGGGCGCATCGCCGAGGCCAGGGTCACCGATGACGCCCACTCCCAATTGCCTATGTGGGCGAAGTAAGCCGCCACACTGCGTCCTCGGCGCAACAGCCCATCGGCGATATCGCAGTTGACAAATTGCATGCGTCGCGCCATTTCGGCATCGGAGATATGCAGCATCTTGATGGTCTCCACAGTGATGTCGGCAAAGTGGCGATAGAAACGGCGCTCAATGCGGCGGCGGTCGGCAGCCGACTTGTCAGGGTAAGCCTCGCCGAGGTTGGAGCACACCACCTTGCGGCGGTAACGCACTATGTGGTACAAAATCACAAAAGCCACATCGGCGAAGACATACAGCACTCCGAGGGGCAGTCGAGCTAATATTTTGAGCAGCCACATAGTCATAAGCCGGGCATCGTAATTAAGGGTTTACAGCTCCAATGTAGCGGAGAGCACCTCGTCAGTGACATTGGCCTCGCCCAATCTCACCGGCGCTATCTTGTTGTTGTAATCGGCGGGGTTATCGACATTGATCTGCACCTTAAGGTAATTGTCGGTAAACCCGGATAGCGGGTGTCCGGGGCGCGGATGCTCAAGCAGCACGGGGCGCACCGTGTCCTTGAACGATGCGGCAAAGTCCGCCCACTTGCGCTCACTCAGGGCGAGCATGCGGCGAGTGCGACGATGCTTCTCCTCCGGCGCTACGATGTGAGGTATCTCGAGGGCACGGGTGCCGGGGCGCTCAGAGTAAGTGAAGACATGCAGCCTCGACACCGGCAGCGACTCGATGAAGTGATACGACTGCTCAAAGCACTCATCAGTCTCGCCTCGCGCCCCCACGATAAGGTCTATGCCTATAAAAGCATCGGGGATAGCCCGGCGTATGGTGTCCATCTTGCGAGCAAAGAGCGCCGTGTCATAGTGGCGTCGCATGAGCTGCAGCACATGGTCGCTGCCACTCTGCAGCGGCACGTGGAAGTGGGGCATAAAGCGGCGTGCATCGCGCGCCACCCACTCAATCATCTCATCGGTGAGGAGATTGGGCTCTATTGACGATATGCGATATCGCTCTATGCCGTCAACGCCATCGAGGGCCTTGATAAGGTCAAAAAAGGTGTCGGAACGGCCCTTGCCGAAATCGCCGATGTTGACACCTGTGATTACTATCTCCTTGCCACCCTCGGCGGCTACGGCGGCGGCCTGCGCCACCAGCTCGTCGATGGTAGCGGAGCGCGAGCGGCCACGTGCCTTGGGAATAGTGCAATAAGAGCACCAATAGTCGCAGCCGTCCTGCACCTTGAGGAAATAGCGAGTGCGGTCGCCTCGCGAACACGATGGCATAAACGAGCGCAGGTCCTTGGCCGGCGTGACGTGGCACTCATTGTCGCCGCTATGAATATATCGGTCAACAAAGTCGGCAATGTCAAGTTTGCGGTCTATTCCGGCCACGATTGCCACGCCGGGCAGGGCGCTCACCTCATCGCTTTTGAGCTGGGCGTAGCAGCCGGTGACCACGATGGCTGCGCCGGGATAGCGACGGTGGAGCGAGCGTATGGTCTGCCGGCATTTCTTGTCGGCGAGCTCGGTGACGCTGCAGCTGTTGATGACGATGAAGTCAGGCTCCTCGCCGCCGCTGACGCGCCTGACGCCGTGCTCCGCCATAAGACGGGCCACGGTAGAGGTCTCGGCAAAGTTGAGCTTGCAGCCAAAGGTATGGTAGAGGGCGGTGCGGGTGCCGAATGTATCTTTATCAATCATCAGAGAGCCGTGTCAGCGTAAGAGTTAATAATACGAGCTATCTGCGCGGCATCATCGGGCGATGTGCACTGCGCTATGGGCAGGCTCACCACGGTGTCGGCAATAGCCTGAGCGACAGGCAGATGCAGATGAGCATAGCGCTCATAGCAGGGCTGGCGGTGTGGCGGCGTGGGATAGTTGACATCGGTGGCCACGCCGTGGTCAGCGAGGTAAGCCCTGAAAGCATCACGCCGCGCCACCCGCACCACATACTGATGCCACACACAGTCACCGGCGATGGCCGGCAGGGGCTTTACCACGGCTGGATTGGTGATTTGAGCATCGTAGATGCGCGCTAAGTTGTCGCGATAGTCACCGACAGCCACGGCATATGGCAGCTTGACACGAAGCATCGCGGCCTGTATGGGGTCGAGGCGGCAGTTATAGCCTTGGTAAATGTTGTGATACCTGACGTCAGAGCCATAATTGCGCAGGGCGCGTATGGTGTGGGCCAGAGCGGTGTCGTCAGTTGTCACGGCTCCGGCATCGCCCAATGCGCCTATATTTTTTGTAGGATAGAAGCTGAAGGCTGCGGCATCACCCAGCGAGCCGGTCATGCGCGCGCCCTGATATTTGGCGCCTATGGCTTGGGCATTATCCTCTACTATCTTGAGGCCGTGGCGGCGCGCAATGCTCGCCATAAGCTCATCGTAGCACACCCGGCCATAAAGGTGGACCGTGAGGATGGCGCGTGTGCGTGGGGTGATGGCTGCTTCTATCTTTGTGGTGTCGAGATTGTAGGTGTGGATATCCGGCTCCACAAACACGGGAGAGAGGCCGGCATCGGTCACGGCGAGCACCGAGGCTATGTAAGTGTCGGCGGGGACTATGACCTCATCGCCCGGAGCCATGACACCCATGCTGATGTATGCCTTGAAAATGAGCCTGAGGGCATCAAGACCGTTGCTTACGCCCACCGCCGTGGCAGTGCCGGTCTGCTCTGCCAGCTCGCGCTCGAAGGCCTCGACCTCTGCGCCGCCGATATAGTAACCGCTGTCAATGACGCGGAGCGCTGCGGCCTTGAGAGCCTCGGCATAGGGGGCATTGATGTCGGATAGCGATAGGAATGGGTATTTTACAGCCATCGGTCAGGGACGTGTGGTGGAGAGAAATTCGTTGTAGTCGCGTATATAATCGTCCTCGGAGTAGGCGGTGGAGGTTAGCACCAGACACACCGAGCCCGACGAGAAATTGTCAAGGACACGCCAATAGCCGGGTGGCACGAGCAAACCGCGATAAGGGCGATTGAGCGTATAAGTCACCGTATTCTTGCCATCAAAGAGCTTCACATCAAAGCTGCCACCCACGGCGATAATAAGCTCTTGGCTGACGCGGTGAGCGTGACCGCCGCGCTCCTCGCCTCCCGGCACATCGTAGGTCCAATAAGCTCGTGCTATGTCAAATGGCACCTGGTCGTGGCCTTGCACGAAGGTGAGATTGCCACGCGGGTCGCATATTTTGGGTAGGTCAATGTATTGTGGTTGCATCTTATGGGTGATAATGGTGAGGGTGATAGTGGTGAGTGAGATATGTGAGTGATTGCGGAGGCCCGGAGGCGTCACATGGTGTCAGCGAGCTTCACGAGATAGCGGCCATAGTCGTTAGAGAGCATCGGGGCAGCGAGGCTACGCAGCTGCTCGGCGTCAATGAAGCCGCGGCGATATGCAATCTCCTCAATGACGGCAATCTTCAGCCCCTGGCGCTTTTGTATGGTCTCCACGAAATTGGAGGCCTCGGTGAGCGAGTCGATGGTGCCGGTGTCGAGCCAAGCAAAGCCGCGGCCGAAGCACTGCACCGCCAATCGCCGGCGCATCATATACTCATAGTTGACCGATGTGATTTCGAGCTCGCCACGCGCTGATGGCTTGACCTGAGCGGCGATATCCACCACGTCGTTAGGATAGAAATAGAGGCCCACCACGGCTTTGTCGCTTTCGGGGTGAGCGGGTTTCTCCACGATGTTGACGGCGTGGCCGTCGGCATCGAGGGTCACCACTCCATATCGGCCGGGGTCATCGACGGGATAGCCGAAGATAGTGGCTTCGCCGCGCCGCGCCGTCGCCACGGCGGTGGCGAGCATCTCCGAAAATCCCTGGCCATAGAATATGTTGTCGCCGAGCACCAGACACACATCGTCATCGCCGATAAAGTCGCGGCCGATGATGAAAGCCTGTGCGAGGCCCTCGGGTCGAGGCTGCTCGGCGTAGGTAAATGACACTCCTATCTCGGCGCCGGTGCCCAGGAGGCGCTTGAAGCCGTGCAGGTCATCGGGCGTGGAGATAATGAGTATGTCGCGGACACCTGCAAGCATCAGCACGGACAGCGGATAATAGATCATAGGCTTGTCGTAAACGGGCAACAGCTGTTTTGACACGCCGCGAGTGATTGGGTAAAGCCTGGTGCCGGAGCCGCCGGCGAGTACGATGCCTTTCATAAATGGAGCTTACTTGCAGATGTTATATACGTTAATGATTTGTCGGTTATGAATGTCGGTAAGGGCAGGCTATCTATTGGCTGGCGGGAGGGCCGAAGCGATAGCCTCGCGCGACTGCTCCATCAGCGCCGGCAGGTCGTGATTGCCGTTTTCGTCGGCAAAGATGGGCTTATGGATGGTGAGGCGAATGTGTCCGGGACGGGGCAGCTTGGCGTCGCGCGGCATCACGGCGTAAGCGCCATCGATTGTAATAGGCACCACGGGCAGCCCCAGCTCGGTGGCGAGCATATACGCTCCGCGCTTGAAGGGAGTGAGGCGGCCGGCACGCTCGCGCGAGCCCTCGGGGAATACTACCACCGAGATGCCGCCTTGCAGGCGTTGGCGCGCCTCTTGCATGGTGCGGCGTATGGCAGCGGGCGAAGATTTATCCACATAGATGTGTCCGGATACGCGGCAGCTGTAGCCCACCAGGGGTATCTTCTCGAGCGCCTTCTTCATCATCCAGCGGAACTGATGCCCTAAGAAGCCATACACGGCAAAGATGTCGTAAGAGCCTTGGTGGTTGGCGACGAAGACATACGATGTGCGCTTGTCAATGTTGTTGCGGCCGCTGACCGTCACTCTCACCCACGACAGCAGGCAGAAAGCACGCGCCCACAGCATCGGGCAGTAATAACCGACGGTGCGGCCTAAGCCTATGAGGCTGAATAAAATAGTGACCGTTGCAGTCAGCGCGGTCAGCACCAACAGCAACGGACACATTATTACGATTTGATATATCCTGAAAAATATCATTTCAAAGAATTAAGGCAGCCGAGAGCGACAGAGCCTCGGCTGCTCAGATGAAGCGGAGGGGATAGTTATTTGGCGAAGAAACGTTTGTAGAGGCCTTGGAATCCTTGGCCGTGGCGAGCTTCGTCTTTAGCCATCTCGTGGACGGTGTCGTGGATAGCATCGAGGTTGAGCTCTTTAGCGCGGCGGGCGATGCGCATCTTGTCTTCGTTAGCGCCGGCCTCGGCAGCCATACGCTTCTCGAGGTTGGTCTTGGTGTCCCATACGCACTCACCGAGGAGCTCGGCAAACTTGGCAGCGTGCTCAGCCTCCTCAAAAGCGTAGCGCTTGAAGGCCTCGGCTATTTCGGGATAGCCCTCTCGGTCAGCCTGGCGCGACATTGCAAGGTACATACCTACCTCGGTGCACTCGCCGTTGAAGTGAGCTGTGAGGTCGTGAATCATCTGCTCGTCGCAGCCCTTGGCCACGCCGATTTCGTGCTCGGTGACGAATTTGAGGTCAGCAGACTCCTCCATTTCTTTGAACTTTGAAGCGGGAGCCTTGCAGAGGGGGCAGCGCTCGGGAGCGGCATCACCTTCGTGGATATAACCACACACGGTGCATATAAATTTCTTTTTCATCGTTAGGGATTGTTTGTGGGTTGTTTTGTATTGTTAGTAAGTTTGTATTGTCGTTGTTGACAATTGCAAAGTTAAGTTTTTTTTTCAAATATTCTATACTGATAAAGTATAACTTTTACTAAAACGCCGCCGAGGGGCAAAAAGTTTGCATCTCGGCGGCATAAAAATAATCAGTAATGATACCAGTAATGACGCTATGTCATCAGAATACTATTTTGCGAGCCTTGCTGCCGCGGCGCTCTATGACGAGCTGCCCCTTGACCGGGGCGTCGAGGCGTATGCCTTGCAGATTGTAATAGGTAGCGGGCAAGGTCATGTCCATCTCCTCTATGGCGATGGCGATGTCGTTGACTTTGACGTCAATGTCGGGCAGTGACACATTGAAGTACCAAGAGCCGTCGCTTACTACCGGGTCTTCGCTGTCGTCTTCACCGACCCAAGTAGCTATCAGCACCTGGTCAGGGAACATAGCCACGCCATCGACACACTTGCCATAGCCCTCGAGCACCTCTTCAGACTCGGGGTCAGCGCCGGCAGCGAGAAGCTCATTGGCGAGGGTGTTGACATACAGCGAGCCTTTGGGGCCAACGATGCCGGTGAAGATGCCGGGCTTGGAAGGCAGGCTGCCGTAAGGATTGTCAAGCAGGGTGGTGCGCTCAAGGTGACGCACATCAATGTACAGATATTCGATGGTGGCGTATCCGTCAGCCGGCTCGCGGGCGGGCTTGCCCATAGCTGTTGCCGTCCAGGGGTTTGCGATGCGGTAAATTCCGGGCTGGTCAGCACATGCTTCGGCCTCAACGGTCTCAGCTGCGGTAATACCATTGGCGATAGCACTGACAAAGTTGTCGGCTACGGCGGCGGGCTCGTCGCCGCTTACCCATTCCTCGTGGTCATTCAATGTCAGCTCAAGGGCGTAGGGCAGCGAGTCATCGTTCAAGTGGCTGTAGCTAAGCATGATGCTATCTGGAGCAAAGACGATGCGGCCGCCATTGAATTTGCCACCTTTGCCGCTGAGCACGTCGCCTGTAACAGTGTTATGAGCGAAGCCCACATACGAGTTGTTGATGATTACGCTGTCAGGGTCGGTAGCGTCGATATAGATGTAGAAGTCTTCAGTGGGCGACACATCGTAGCCGAGCCACTCAGAGCGGTCAATAGAGCTGTCAGTAAAGGCGTTCTTGACACGGAAGATATTAGAATTATCAGAGAGCATATCTACCTCAACAGTGCGTGACAGAGCGGGCGCCGTAATCTTGTAGGGCATATTGGGCTCGCCATGAGCGGCCTCCCAGCCGAGGAAGAAGGTGTAGATATAGTCGTTGAGGCGCGCCGGGCCCAGGTAAGACCATTGGCGGGAGTCAGGCACGTTCCAGCGCACTTCGCGCACACACATCGGCGCCGCCATCCGGGAGTCACGGTCGAGCGGTATGAAGATTAGCGTTGCGAAGCCGTCAGCTGACTTGCTACGGTCGAAGCTGACGCTCGCCGTGGTTTTCTCATCATTGATGGGTACGTCCTGATATTCTATGCCGAGCGCGTCGGGGTTGGTGACCATATCAGCCAAGGATGATAAAATGGGGCTATAGCATTTGAAGATGCGCATGGTGCCCAGCATCTGGTCAAGGGCTGTGATCTCAACACTTGCATTGTCTTCCTCAGGAATAAGCCATCCATTCACACCTATATTATAGACATGATCGGAGGTCCTGACCAGGGGCGTTTGAATTGCAAAGAGATACATATCGCTAATATACAGCACCAGGTCCAGGTTGATATATCGGTCAAGCTGATACATTGATGACGAAGTCTTGACGCCGATACGGAAGTAGTCATAAGCATCAGAAATCATATCCTTGATTGACTGAGGCACGGGAGTCTGTGTGTCAACTATCATGTCATTGTTCATCAAGAGAGCACCTGTGGGCAGATAGTCATATAACACGACGTCGGCCATACCGAACACATTGTCGATACGCACCTTCAGAAAGTCGGGGGCGTCAACAGCCGATGCAATGAAGATGTTGCACGCACCATCCCAAAAAGAATCAACACCATATTCCTCACAAAAAACAGAATAGGTTGACGTGTCAAAATCGCCCCAGCCATCGCTGATAAGCTCCCAGTCAGACCACTCCAGATTTTCATCGGGGAGCTCGGGAATGGCTGCAAGTTGCGGCATGCACAGCGCACCATTGTCGGCGGCGGCGAGGTTGGATACCGGCACCGGCTGCGCTGACAGCAACATCGGCGACATCAATGCCACTATAGCTGCGTAAAATGTTTTTTTCATAATCTTTTGATTTTAGTTTGGTAATGTTAGTTATCACTTTGTAGCAAAGTTAATAAATCATAGCGAAAAACTTACAAAAGCGCGTCAGCTTTTAACACTTATTAAAAACACAGCGAGGGCGACTTACGCTATCAGCGTGTCGCCCTCGCATACATAAATTGCGTTATGAAAATTAGGGTAGATTAATATACCAGCTCGAAGTCGTCAATATACATCACCGACGGGCCACCGGAATAGTAGTCGCCATACTGGCTTGCCGAGCATGTGATGATGATGTTGGAAGGCTTGATATCGGTGCGCACATAGTTGAGCGGTATCTCAAACTGCACCAGCGACGTATCGCCGCCCACGGCCTCGGTGAAAATCTTCTCGCCATAGGCTATGACGTTGGCGCCATTAGGATTGAAGCCATAGTTCTCAATATCCTTGGTGGCAACAATCTGCGGCCAGCCGGAGTAGCTGCCGTAAGACATGGTGCTGCCATCGACGAGAGCTATGTAAATGATGCCTCGGTCGAGGTCACCCTTTGATATCTTGTCAGTGCTTGAGTATGTGACATTCTGTGGCGTGTATTTGATGTATCCACGCAGTGCCTTGGGGCGAGTGTTCCAGGGGCGTCCCCAACCGAGGATACCCTTTGTGGTGTTTTCGGTTCCGAGGAATTGCCCCACGAAGATGTTGCCGGCGGCAAAAGCGCCGATGGTGCCGACTCCCACAAACTGCGATGCCAGCTTGGCGCTGTAAGAGCCGCCGTGCTTGATTGAGGCATCGGGGGTGGTCACCTGCTTGCTCATCTTGGCCGAGCCGTGGTTGCCGGAATCCCAGAACATCTCATCGCCGGAGGCATAAATCAGCGTGGCGCTGCTGCCGCCGGGCTGCTGCCAGTCTTCAAAGCCGCAGTTGGGGAGCTGTCGGGCAGCCTCAGTGGTGAATGTCAGAGGCGTGGGCGACGGCGTCTCGTCGCACACAACTGCATACTCGTAGGTGGTGGCGGCAGAGAGGCCTGTGATGACAGCAGAGAGGGCATTGCCTGTGCGGGTGTAATCGACCTCGGTCCAGTCAGCGGCACCAATTCGGCGATAGCGCATCTTCACGTTTGAAGCAGAGTCCTTGACGATAGCGCCGGTGATGGTGGCAGAGGTTGCCCACACATCGGCGGCGAGGACATCATAAGTGACGACTGCAGCATCGCTGACGTTGATGACGAGCGTGGCGGTGGCCTCCTTGCCGTTGCTATCTACGGCGCGGATGCTGTAGCGGTGCTCGCCGTCGGCAAGCTGCGAGGTGAATGACTCCTCGAGCGACACCTTGTACATCAGACCATCGGAGACACCGCTGAAGCTGCCCAGCAGGGTGACGCCCTTCGCAGCTACGGTGGCGGCGATGTCGCTTGACATTCTGAGCAGGTTGAGGTCGTTGCCGCCGATACCGAGCATGGCATCGAGGTTGTCATTGGCGATGACGATATCTGTCAGAGGAGTGGTGCCCCTCACAAAGAAAGAGCATCGACCCACATTGCCTTTCTCGGCCATCACCTGCTTGGATATGTCAAAACCGAAGCCGCTGATGTCCGGCGCCATTTCGATGACGACGGTGTCCTCATTGTTGACGGTGCTTTGATCCACCTCGATGGTGATGTATCCGCCGCCAAGCTCGATGTCGGAGCCGGTGTATTTGACGTTGAGCTTATACCATGTGGCGGGAGCGGCGTTCTCTATGACGCCGGTCTTGGTGAATGGCGAGCCATCGGCGAGAGTGCCCGAGAGCGTCCAAGTGAGGTTCTTATCGGTAGAGGGCATCATAAAATAGCCTTTGGCATCGGTGTCGCCTACATACTCGAGCGAGCCGCGGTTGTGGCCTATGGTCATGGTGTAGTCGCTGAGCACGTCCTTGACTTGGTCAGAGTAAGCTACAGAAGCCACGACGTTGGCCACCTTGCACACTACGTTGACGTTGGTAGTGGCACCGGCTTGCACGGTGAAAGGCTGATAGCCTTTAAACCAGCGCTTATCCCAAGAGGCGGGCACGCTATCGCCGGTCCACGCCTCGGCTACATAATCGCCAGACATCAGCTTGATGCCATCGGCGGGAATGTCAGCGAGGTGGTCATAACGGCGCACGAGGCCTTTGTCCTTTTTAGAAATCCAGACCATGCAGTTCTCGGCGAGCTCGGCAGTGGTCTCGGCGCGCGACTGCACCTTGACATCGGTGCTGATGCTGGTGGAGACGGTGACTCTACCCTCACCGAGAGCGAGCTCATTGTCGTCAGCGCAGCCTGTTGTCACGGCGGCCATCACGGCAATGGTGGCGGCCATGGATATGATATATTTTTTCATAGTACCTTACTTTATGAATGTCAGCGTGACAGAATTTTGAAGGTTGTTCTGGTCGGTGACAGTGATTTTGAAAGTGTGTGTACCCTCATATAGGCCTAACAGCGGCACAAATTGAGTGATGTCAAAGTCAATGGCAGTAGCGCCAATGACATCGGCGCCGGTGCTGAAGCCGAGGCTCTCGAATACCTCCTTGTCGCTACCGGGGTAAGCGAGGTCAAAGGTAGTGGGCATCTGTACCTCAACGAGGGCCTCTTCAAAGCCGGCGCTGGTGGTGGTGATGTTGACCACGAGGTGAGCGATGCCGTTGGCGGCGGTGATGTGGACGACAGCGGGTGTAACATCTACCGAGTTGGCGGTGTCAAAGCTGAGAGTCTCGCTGGCAAATGTAATAGCGTCAGAGGGCTGCGGGTCGGGGTCAGTGCCGGGATCGGGATCGGGGTCAGTACCCGGGCCAGGATCGGTGCCGGGGTCTTCGGTGCCGGGGCGGTCGTCGGAGGGCAGCACGTCTTCATCAACGATGACATTGCCATTGACATCGACTGCCGTCACCGAGGCATCAACATTGATGCCGCCATCAACAGAGATGTTGCCGGTCTCGCCGGGGATGTCGGGGTATTCTTTGACGTTGAAAGTGATGATCCAGTGCTCGCCGGCCTTGACGTCGGAGTAAGTCTTGCGCAGCGTCTCGGCGGTGCCCTTGACAGTGCCGGTAAATGTGGCGATGAGAGTGGTGCTTGCGTCAACGACCTCAAAGTAAGCCGAACGTGTCTCATCGGGCGTGAAGGTCATGGCGGTGCCGTTTTCGCCGGCGAGGATTGATACTCGAGCGTCATCTTCCATGACATTGCGCAGCTCATCGGCAAATTTCACGGTCACGCGCAGCGATGCAAACTTACAAGTCACCACGCCGAGCTCTGCAATCTTATCGGCCACGATAGAGAAGTCCTTCTCGCCGCAATAGTATGGCTTATCCCACTCGGCGGGCTGTATGGTGTGAGACTTAACCTTTACGGTGTAGTCGCCGACGGGGAGAGCAAAGACCTCGGGCATCTCGCTGTAAGTCCACTGTCCCTCGGTGATGCCGCTTGTGCGGTTTACGATGGTGATGATGTAGTCAGACAGGTCCACATCGGCACGGCTGACGGTGCTCTCGGCTGTTGACACCTCAACGCCGAGCGATTTCAGCGACACCTGACCGGTCTTGTCGCCGGTGTTAGGTGTCCAGGCCTCGTCGCAAGATGTCAACGACAGGAGCGTTGCCGCGAGTGCTATTATGCTTAATATCTTGGTTTTCATTGGTGTTGGTTGCATATTAGTAGGTTAATGCTATTTCGTCGATGTAGAGCTGAGCGCCCATCCAAGTGCCTCGCGAGAGGTTGGCAAAAGGCGGCGGGGTGATGTTGCTCGAATTTTTCTTGAGATATGTCTCATCATTTGTTGACAAGAATTTGACATAAATCTTAGCAGCCTTGGCCGCTCCGGAAGCATACGAGAGGGCTACCGAGGCCTTGGTGTAGCTGCTTGTGGCGGCGAGCGAGGTGTTGGCGGTTGCTACGATATTGCCGGAGGCATCGAAGACGGTGATTTCGGCATAGCCCTTGTCGGCAGAGTTTTTGGGCGAATACTTATAGTAGAATTCGAGGGCCGAGGGGCGTGAGGTGAAGGGTATGCCACAGTTGAGGTCGGCAGTGCCGATAGTGCCCCACGTGGAGTTTTTGTAGCCATCAGGGCGCACAGAGCGGCTGGCTCCGAGGTGCAGCAGACCGGCATCGATATACTTGCATACGCCGGAGCCTACGCTGCCGGTGGCGGTGTTGCCGCTGCCCCACCCCACGGTGCGCAGCAGCGCGCCGGTGCCGACATAGCCGTCGTCGGTGGAAATGGTGCCAGAGATGCGGCAGTAGGCGTAGTCAGAGCCTTGGCTGGTGGTCATGATATTGTTGGTACCCCAGACGGTCTGCTCCTCAGTGCCGCAGAACACCAGCTCCCAGTGCGAGCCGGAGGAAGTCTGATACCAGTCGCGCATCGATGAATGCGGCAGCTGCGGGTTAGCCTCGGTGGTGAATGCCACGGGCTTGGTGCGGCAGTCGTCGTCCTCGGCGCGCAGGTAATAGGTAGTAGATGGCTTGAGGCCGGTGATGTTGTAAACCTGCGAGTCGGTGCCCCAGATACGGGTGTATGTGACACCACCATTGTCAGAGAGGAACAGCTTGGCTGAAGACACGCCGCGCGATGCCGTAACGATTGACACGGTGGCGTGAGTGGCAAAGACATTGTTCTCGCTGAGGCTGATGGCAATGTCAGGCACGGCGCGGTTAATCACGAGATTGGGAGTCTCGATGGAGATAGCCTGCGCCTTGATGGTGATATCGTCAGTGCCTGAAGGCACGAAGATGGTGGCGGTGTAGGTGTTGTCAACGCCGGACTTGGCGGCGTAGGAGACGGCGGTAAATTGCGACCAAGTGCCGCGCTCGTTGAAGTACATAATCTTGACATCTTTGCTGATGTCAGCGCCGTTGTAAGCGACATCAACAGTTAGCGAGGTGTCATAGTACTTGAGAGCCGAGGGGTTTGAGAGCGTCAGCGACACTTCCTTGACAGTAGCGCTGAGGGTTACCGGCTCGGCAGTCTTAGAGTATCGGTCAGTCACGGCGAAGGTGAAGGTAGAAGTGTTGTCGCCGGAGATCTGGGTGAGGTTGGCGAGCACGTCATGGAGGTCAATGACAGCCATCTTGTCGGGATTGCTCCACAAGCCCATAGACTTAAATCCCAAGTCAGAGAGCTTGAGCTTCTGGGCCTCGGTGAGGTTGAGCAGATCCACAGAGGCCGGCCATCCGCGCTGGGTGAGGCACTGCGAGGTGGTGGTCATCATCACAGATGCGAGCGAGCCTTTGGCTATGATATTGACTTTGGCATCGCCGTCGGGGGCATATCCCTCATAAAACTCGATGTTGTCGCCGGAGCTAAATCCCACGGGAGTCATGGTAGGCGCCGGAGCGTTGATGACCTCGTCGCTGATGTCAATGACCACGGGCGGGGCGTCGGCGAGCAGTTCGTCAAAGGTGACAGTGACGGCGGCATCACCCGAGCCGGCGCCCTCGTTGAGGTCGATGGTCACCGTGTAGTGATACTTTGCCTTAGCCTGGAATGAGGCGGCTTGCAACTTGGCGGTCAGGCCGTTAGGCTTTGTTATTGACACCAAGATGTTAGTAGCTCCCGGGGCAATGTATGCCGGGCGTGTCTCTGTCATGCTATAGTCAATATAAGAGCCGGCAGCGGTGTGAATCTCCGAGCTCCAGCTGCTCATATAGCTCTTGAACGCATCGGTATAAATGATGCTCACCATAGAATTGGCGAGACCTGCCGAGAGGCTCACCGGTGTAGTCTTGCCCTCTTCGACGGTAAGCGAAGTAGAGCCGTAGAAATACGGTGCTTCGAAACCCTCCACGGCGGCGCTGCCATAAAAAGCCTCAAGCGTGTAATCACCGATTTTAAACTTGCCGTCTGCAGGGAAGTCATCAACCGACTCCCAATTTTTGGTGTAGGTGCCATCGGCCTTAGTGAGGCGCAACGACAGGTCAGACACAGTCACATCAGCGTACTCAGCAGCGCGTGAATTACGCGCCGAGACCACATCCGTGCAGACAGCCACATCGGGCGCAATGGAGCCTACGCCGTTGTCACCGGGAGTAAAATCATCATTACATCCCGATAAAGCAGCCATAGACATCGCATATACAAGCCCGCGCAGTAATGCTTTTTGTCTCATTTTTACTTTTAATAAAGGTTCTGTTTCTGTTAGATTGCGTATGTTGCCGCAACACAGCGGCAAGCACGAACTTTGCATTATCGCTGCAAATTTAGCAAAAATTATTTAAAAGCGAATGATTTACCTCAGATATTCGCATAAAAAAGTACAAAAATGCCAATTTAGGCCATTATTGCCATAGTATCAAGGGGTCATAGGCGCTTTGCTTTATATTATTATTGTGAATGTCAACGAAAACAATTAACTTTGCGCAAAATATCAACATCATGATAGAAGAAACCGACAATATGCAGGATGTCAGCCCGCGCACACCCTCTGACAGCAAGCGCATGCGCACGAAGCGCATCGTAAGATGGCTTTGGGCCTCGTTCCTTATCTTCACGGCGGCTGTATTTCTGTTTTTCATACTCATATACAACGGCATCATAGGCTATATGCCGCCCATCGAAGAGCTTCGCAACCCTCAGGACCGCTTTGCGTCAATCATCTACAGCGCCGACGGCCAAGAGATGGGTCGCTACTTCCGCAACTCGGGCAATCGCGTTTATGCCGACTTTGCCGAGATTTCGCCCCACGTGATACACGCCCTCATCGCCACCGAAGATGCACGCTTTGAGGACCACTCCGGCATAGACCTTCGCGCGGTGACTCGCGCCGTGGTCAAGACGATGATACTGCGGCAAAAGAATGCGGGCGGCGGCTCCACCATCACGCAGCAGCTCGCCAAGCAGCTATATACCCCACCCAGCAACGGTCTCCTCTCGCGCATGGTGCAGAAGCCCGTAGAGTGGATGATAGCCATCAAGCTGGAGCGCTTTTACTCCAAAGAGGAAATCATCAAGATGTATCTCAACCAGTTTGACTTCCTCTACAACGCCGTGGGCATCAAATCGGCCGCAAAGGTATATTTCAACAAAGACGCCAAAGACCTCGACATAGCCGAGGCCGCTCTGCTCGTAGGTATGGTCAAAAACCCATCATACTACAACCCGGTGCGCAAGCCCGAGCGAGCACGCGGCCGCCGCAACGTGGTCTTTGAGCAGATGTACAAGGCCGATATGATATCGCAGGCACAGCTTGACTCGCTGCAGGCATTGCCGCTGCAGCTGCACTTCAGCCGCGTAGATCACAAGGAGGGCATAGCACCCTACTTCCGCGAAGAGCTGCGGCGCATACTCACAGCCCACAAGCCCGAGCGCGCAAACTATGAAGAATGGGAAAAGCAAAAATTTATCGACGACTCAATAGCATGGGAAATCAACCCGCTCTTCGGCTGGGTGGATAAGAACCCCAAGGCCGACGGCACCTACTATGACATCTACAACGATGGTCTGAAGATTTACACCACCATAGACTCGCGCATGCAAGACTACGCCGAGCAAGCCGTCAACGAGCACATGCGCAGCCTGCAGAAGGCTTTCTTCAGAGAGAAACGCAACTCGCCGACGGCGCCTTACACGTCAAACCCCGCAGAAATCAACGCCGCCACACGCGAGAAGCTCATACGCACAGCCATCAAGCAGAGCGAGCGCCACCGTGTGGGCAAGATTGCCGGCAAGAGCGAAGACGAGATAATGCGCGAGTTCAACACCCCCACCGAGATGATGGTGTTCAGCTACGACGGGCCTATCGACACGGTGATGACACCTCGCGACTCGCTGCTCTATACCAAATCATTCTTGCGCACGGGCTTCATGTCAATGGACCCCGTCACCGGCTATGTCAAGGCATACGTCGGCGGCCCCGACTTCCACTTCTTCCAGTACGATATGGTATCGACCGGCCGACGTCAGATAGGCTCAACGATAAAGCCGTTTCTCTACACCTACGCCATGGAGTCAGACTTCACTCCGTGTGATATGCTGCTCAACGCCCAGCCCACGCTCTATGATGCGGCAGGGCGCCCATGGAGCCCGCGCAACTCGGGTCACGCACGCATAGGCGAGATGGTGGATCTGCGATGGGCGCTGACCAACTCCAACAACTGGATATCAGCGCGGCTGATGGCCGAGCTCAGCCCCGCCGAGCTTGTGCGGCGCATGCACAGCTACGGCATCACCAACAGCCTGCCGGCGGTGATTTCGCTCTGTCTGGGTCCTTGCGAGGTGTCAGTCAAAGAGATGGTGACGGCTTACACGGCGTTTGCCAACAAGGGTATGCGCACCGACCCCATCTATGTGACGGCTATCACCGATGCCAACGGCAACATCATCAGCGAGTTCTCGCCGGTGCACACCGAGGTCATCACCGAGCTGGGCTATTACCGAATACTCTCGATATTGCTGAATGTGGTGGATAGCGGTACGGGTAGCCGCCTGCGCCGCGCGCCATACAACATCACGGCCCAGATGGGCGGCAAGACCGGTACCACCAACTTCAACGCCGATGGCTGGTTTATGGGCTTCACGCCGGAGTTAGTGTCAGGCGTATGGGTCGGCGGCGACGAGCGATACATACACTTCAACTCTATGGCTGAGGGCCAGGGCGCGTCAATGGCGCTGCCTATCTATGGCCTATATATAAATAAGGTGTATGCTGACAAGTCGCTGCCTTACAGCCAGAGCAAGAAATTCGTGTTCCCCGAGGGTCTGAATCTGTGCTACAAGGAATTTTACGGCGACAGCGAGCCTGAGGCCGTGGAGGAGGGCATCGAAGGAGCATTTGATTAGCGATTAGGATAGGCAATGGGTGCGCCCTGCCATTGGGCGGCGACGCTTACGACGCTTAAAGGGGCAGCTTGCCCGGCGCCGTGAGGATGTGATAGAGCAGGTCGTTGAACAGGAGGGTGACGTCCTGTCGCGAGCCGTTGCCCTTGCTTTGCGCATCAAAGGTGCGTATGGCATCTATAATCTCAATGACCTGGAAGGCATTATAATTTTGCAGCGCGGCTCGTATGCGGCGCAGCGAGAACGTGGTCTTGAGATTGAGCGCCGCCTTTAGGGAGGCATCGCTCTTGTCAGGGGTGTAAAGCGCTATCATCAAGTCGGCAAAGAGGGCAAAGATGCTCGGCAGGGCCTGTATCGGGGCCAACGTGCCCTTGGGGTTAGCCTCGATATATCGCTGGATAGAGAACACCTTGCGGGCATTCTTAGCGGCGATGGCATCAACGAGCTCAAAAATATTGTAGTCTTTGCTGACGCCCACGTTGCGCTCCACTGCCTCGGGCGTAATCATCGCGGCAGCGGGGAGTATGTAGGCGAGTTTGTCGATTTCGTTGTAGAGGCGGCTGAGGTCGGTGCCTACAAATTCGGCAAGCATCTGCTGTGCCTTGGCGTCAATGGATAGACCCTTGGCCTTGACGTAAGAGGCGATGAGCGCCGGTATCTGCGACTCCCACGGCCGCTTAGACTCGAAGATAACTGCCGACTTGCGGGCGGCAGCGATGAGGTCCTTGCCCTTTGCCGCAGCCCCGCGGAAGCATATCACCAGCGTGGTAGATGCGTTAGGATGCTCCACATAGCTATGCAGCTTGTTGATGATAGTGGCGTTGACCTCCTGACACTCCTTGAGAATGACCATCTGACGCTCGGCCATCATAGGCAGGTGGCGACACACATCCATCACATATCCCGGCTCGCTCTCGGGCGCGTAGAGCACGCGCTCGCAGAAGTCTTTGTCCTCCTCGGGTATTACCTTGAGGAACTCAGCCACGAGGGCATCGATATAATAGCCTTCCTCGCCGTGGAGCAGATACACGGGCGCCAACTGCCGCGCTGCTATGTCGCGGCGCAGGCTCTCGAATGATGGTGTAGCGGTAGCCATTTTGTGTTTTGAGAATTTAGTTGTAAATTTACGCAGAATTTCTGAAATAGCACTACAATCAGAAAATATTTTTGCAATGACGCCGCTAAACCTACCTCACTACGATATGCGCCTGCGCCGCAGCGGCGACGGTGCCGTGCAGGTGTATGACCTGCTGCGCGACAAGTGGGTGGCGCTGACACCCGAGGAGTGGGTGCGGCAGCATTTTGTCAACTACCTGCTGACGGCCAAGGGCTATCCGCGCTATCTCACCGCCAACGAGGTTAGCCTGAAGCTCAACGCCACGTCGCGGCGCTGCGACACCGTGGTCTTCGACAGGGAGCGCCGCCCCTTGGTCATCGTGGAGTATAAGGCTCCCACGGTGGCTATCACGCAAAAGGTGTTTGACCAGATAGCGCGCTACAACAGCGTGCTGCGAGCGCCGGTGCTGATAGTGAGCAATGGTATGCAACATTACAGCTGCCACTTTGACGGCGCCGGATACACCTTTCTCAAAGAGATACCATCATACGCCGACGCCGAGCAGCTGATGTGAGAGACACAGCTGCCCGGCGTAGCTTATCGCTAAAGCAGGTATTTGACGCGTGCTTTATTCGAGCACGAGCATAGTCCAGTATTTCAGGTTAGGCACAGAGAGCTGCAAGCTGCGGCCTTGCTGAGTGTATTTCACCTCCACGGGCACGCCGCCTAAGTAGTCGGGCGATGCAACCCATGCGCGGCTCACGCGGCGGTCACAGTCGATAATCATATTGATATCGGAGAGCTCATCAGGCTCGGGCATAGTGCCGTCGAGGTCGCGCCACTGCAGGCGGTCAGCAGCGGTGAAGTTGAGCAGATGATACACATACTTGCCGTCGGCAGCCTCATTTGCGTGCACCACGATGTGGCCGGCACGCGGCGACTGCTGATTGTTCCATATCGAGATGCCCGGATGGGTGGTGCTGCTGATGATGGGAGTCAGCTCGCGCGAGGTGTCAAAGAGGAGAGTCTCGTAAGCGGTGTTGAAGTCGTAGTAGTCGGTGATAGCAGCCTTCAGAGCGTCAGAGACCTTTAGGCCGGTGTAGGGGAAGTACTCGTGAGTGAGCATATTGCCGCCGGCACCCAGCTCGAGGTGACCGGCACCGAGTGCAAACATACAAGCATCGGTGAGGAGTACGCCTGGGGTATTGAACTCGCGGCCTTCGGGCACCAGATAGTCCATGTAGGCGGCAAAGACTGTGCGGGCGCGTCCGCCGCTATAGCGGTCGTTGTCAGCCTTGATGGTGTATAGGCTCTGGAATGAGCTCTCGTCCTTCCACATCTCGGTGTAGCATACATCGAGGCAGTCGGTGGAGAGGATTTGGTTGGCGCCGTAGTTTGACACGCCGTTCATAATGAGTCGGCGGTCAGGATGACGCTGCTTCATGGCTTTGATAAAGGAGTTAAAGCCGGATGGCAGGTCCACGCTCTTGCCCCAATAGTCATAGATATTTCCGCGCCAGCCCACTTGGTCAATCTGATAGCCGTCAAAGCCGAGGTTTTCATAGACCTCGTCGTTGCGGTCAGCGATGTAGTTTTGCCAGTCGGGGTTGGCGGGGTTGGCAAAGTAGAGCATGCGCCATGACGAAGGCAGACCCCAGTGGCGGTCCATAGTGGCGTGGTTGGTGTCAGTATATGTCATCCACTCAGCGCTAACGCCGTCAGCCTCGGCATCATACTCCCAGAGCACGCCATGGGCGAGATTGTAGAAGAATGACATCATCTGATAACCGTGCTGGGTGTCAATATATTTCTTCACCACTTCCTTGCTTATCGTGCGGTTAGAGAGGTCAGTATATCGCTGTGTGGGGCAGTAAGGGCGGTGGTGCTTCCAGTGCCAATCTTGAAATTGCACGGCATTGACATGGCATCGGTTGAGGAAAGTCATGCCCGAAGATATGGTGGCATCAGTCGTGGAAGGATCAAACCAGGCCACGTAGCCGTAGCGGGGGAAGCGCTTCCAGTCGCTTGAGACATCTACGCCGGTGGTGGCGTGGATGGTCTCGTTGCCGAAGTCATCAGTGGTATATACATCTACGATGTAGCCGGCGAAGTCAGCGGCCGGGGGAGTCCACGTCCAGGTGTCAGAGCTAAGCTCCTCATCGCCCACCACTTGAGCCAGATGGCGATAACGCACGCGCGCACCGGCGGGGAGGCTGCTGATGGTGAATGACACGGGCTGGCCCACGTTGTAGCGCGCCATATCGGTGGTAATCTCATCGGCCTTATAGTCCTGCGACAAGAGCGTGGCATATCCGGGTGCGGGGCGCTCGATGGTGTTGTCGGCGACATCGGCAATGACCTCAATGTCTTGATTGCAGAGGGTGTTGAGAGTGCGGTCGCCCTCGGCGCGATATGCGGTCGGCGCCACGTCGGTGTCCCACTGCCCTACTCTCTCGGCGGGCATGAAAGCGCCGTTGGCCATCGTGGAAGCGGTAGCCACATAGTAATTGTCAGCGCCGGTGGCCATCATGCCGGCGGCCTGGGCGGCGTTCCAGCCGAGCTGGCCATCGACAGAGCCAACGAGCGCCACGGGCGTGCTTACCGCCCACATCTTGAGCTGCGCCATATCCACATAGAGGGTGTAAGTGCCGGAAGCGCCGATGCTGAAGATGCGGTCTTCGTCAGAGGTGGCTTGGAGAGTTGCCGGCTGCGTGCCGTCGGTGACGAGTGTTACGCCTAATACTTCAGTAGAGCCATAGCGGCGAGAGCCGAGGCCGTCCCAGTCATCAGCAGTGGCAGCGGGGCATGTAGCCAGGCAGAAAGTGTTGCCGGCATCAAAGGTGGCGGTGAGCTTATATATGTCACGGCCGATGGGTGTGAAGCGGGCGCCCTTATTTGCAGCCCAGGAGCCGGTGGCGTGACATTCGCCGATGAGGAATAGCGGACGTGAGAATACCACGGTCATGGCCTTTGCGTCAAACTTCACGTCATACCACCCCGCCTCGGTGATTTTGAACTTATTGTCGTTGGAGCCCATGTGAGCCAAGGGATAAACCTTGCCCAACTCGGGATTGGTGACGTATTGGTCGCTCGCCACGATGCTGTTGCCCCAGTCGGCGCTGTCGTGGAGAAATTTCACCTCGCCCGCGTTGAGCCGTCCGGCCCAGAGATACACGGCATTGTCGCCGGCGGGAGCTGCCATCTTGATGGCGCAGCTTGACAGGTTCCAGGTGCCGTCAATGGCGTTGCCGGCGATATACATCGAGTCATAAGCGCTCATGGTGCCGACACTCATTGTAGCCACTATGGCTGACAATGCTATATGAGTGATGAAGCTGTTCATCTGTATGCAATGATAATGATATGTTATTTCACTACTAATTTCTTGATTACCGTGCCGGCAGCAACGATATACACGCCGGGAGCCACGGCCGTGGTAGCCGAGGTGCCCACGACGGCGCCGGCGAGGTTGCACACCACGATGGGGGTGTCATCATCGGCGCCGCACACGGTAATTACCCTGTCGGCGGCGGTGATGGTGATATCGACGGCTGCGGCATCGTCAATGCCGGTAGCCGGGACGGCCGTTACCACGGGCGACACGGCGTAGCGCACGCCGCCCCACTCGCTGCCGCGGTCATAGAAATCCACGGTTATCTTATACCAGCCGTCAG
>SAMEA3663036__coassemble_288_pt1 | contig 24376 bp, 22 predicted proteins | sample SAMEA3663036__metabat2_low_PE_026 | metagenome-assembled genome bin SAMEA3663036 (sample SAMEA3663036) | pig gut metagenome | biome: pig gut; feature: pig-associated habitat; material: faeces | place: France | collected 2012 | reverse complement strand
TGCTGCGCCATCGCCACCTCGGGCATAGCCGGCCCCGGCGGCGCCACGCCCGGTAAGCCTGTGGGCACGGTGTGGATAGCAGCCTATTGCTGCGGACAGGTAGAGGCGCGCGAGCTGCACCTGCCGGGCGACCGCAGCGGCGTCATCGGCCGAGCCACCACTGAGGCTATCTTGATGCTGACGCGTATGCTGAGGCGGTAGCAAAGCTCGTTGTTAATAATTTTTGTAATAACATAATCCTCTGATTGCCAATATGGTGGGTGGTCGGAGGCGATTTTTTTAGCCTTACGCTGTCACAAATGAGAGATTGCTGCGTCTTATGTATGTGATACAGCCGGAAGCCTCACTTACAGACAACATCAATTTACGACAAAACAATCCATTCATCAGAAATTATGAATAAATCAGCATTGCTCACCTTCTTGCTCTCGCTCATGGCGCTTGTGGCCTTTGCCGCGCCTGAGGGCACCGCTTACAGCGTCAAGGCTGTGGCCGTGGATAGCGTGGGCACCCCCTCAATGTATGCCACATACCGCATTTATGCCGCTACTGACAGCGTGCGCCCGGTGACCGGCGCCGTCACCGGCGATGACGGCGTGATAGCAGCCACGCTGCCCGCCGCCGGCGACTACCGCATCACCATCACCGGCATGGACTCAGAGCAAGGCGAGAGCGCCTTCGGCGTCAGCGATGCCGCCCCCGTGGCCGACCTGGGCACGATAGCCCTCAAGCCTACATCGCAGGCCCTCGCAGAGATTACCGTCACGGCGCAGCGCCCCCTCGTGATTAAAGAGATTGACCGCATAGGCTATGACGTGAAAAATGACCAGGACTCCAAGACCTCGCCCCTGATTGATGTGCTGCGCAAGGTGCCTATGGTCACAATCGACGGCGATGGCAACATACAGGTCAACGGTTCGTCAGACTTTAAGATATACAAAAACGGCAGGCCTAACAGCGCCTTCACCAATAATGCCAAGGAGATATTCAAGGCTATCCCCGCCTCCACTATCAAGCGCGTGGAGGTCATCACCGACCCCGGGGCGCGCGAAGATGCCGAGGGTGTGGGCGCAATACTCAATATCGTCACTGACAGCTCGTCAGAGCTTAACGGCATAGTAGGATCTGTGTCAACCTACATCAATGACCGCAACCCGGTGCCCGGCGCCAATCTGTGGCTGTCGTCGCAGCTTGGCAAGGTGGTGTTCTCAGTCAACGGCGGATATTTCAACAACAGCACCCGCGAGACCGAGTCAACCACCACCACTGATGCCACATATCAGACCACCGGCGACCGCATCCTCTCCACCAATAGCTCCAAGAGTCGTGCTAACGGCGGTTGGGGCGGTCTCGAACTCAGCTTCGAGCCTGACACGCTCAATCTCTTCACCGTAGAAGGCAACTTCTTTGCCTACGGCGTGAAGCCCGAGGGCTCTGCCACCAGCAAGCTATTTGCCCCTGACGGCACCCTGCTGCAGGAGTACAATACCGCCAGCCGCACGCTCAACTCGTCGTACTACAACATCGATGCCAATGTCAACTACCAGCGCTCCACGCGCCGCAAGGGCGAGACGATAACCCTATCGTATCGCATCTCTGCCAGCTCAAATAAGGGGAAAAGCGAGGATATATACACTCCGATATATAATTTCAATGTGCCATACACCGGCATCAACTCAAATACCAACCAGAAATTTGCCGAGCACACCATACAGCTCGACTGGTCGCGCCCTTACGGCGACAAGCATAAGCTGGATCTCGGAGCCAAAGCTATCTTCCGTCGCAACCACTCGGTGTCGCAGATGGACTATGTGGGCTACAACACCGTCAATGAGGACTTTAACCACAACACAGACATCGTGGCAGCATACGCTGACTACATCTTGAAGTTAGGCAAATGGTCAATGCGCGCCGGCATGCGCTATGAGTACTCTCACTTGGCAGCTAAATTCAACAACGGCTCAGCCCCCGACTTCGGCAGCCCGCTGCATGACTATGCCCCCTCAGCCTCAGTGAGCTACACTATCAACGATGCCAACACCCTCAAACTCTCCTACAACCGCCGCATACAGCGCCCTGGCATCTGGGCCCTCGACCCTACCATCAATGAGTCGCCGATGACCACCTCGCAGGGTAACCCTTACCTCAACAGCTCCAACACTGACGAGGTGAAGCTCAACTACTCGCTCATACGCCCCAAGGTCAACGTCGATGCCTCGCTCACCTATGGCCACTCAGGCGACGGCGTGCGCCAGACCATACGCGTGGAGGGCGACCACACTTACTACTCCTATGCCAACGCCGGCTTGCAGCACGTGGTGCAGCTCAATGCCTATGCGCGTTGGTCGCCCACTGACAAGACCAGCCTGATGCTCAACGGAACCATCGTATGGGGTCAATGCCGCAACTCCCTCTCCGGCGCCGAGATTTCGCGCTGGCTGCCCTTCGGCTACGCTCAGTTGCAGCAAAAGCTGCCGTGGAAACTGCGCCTCACCGCCTGGGCTCACCTGTGGCTGTCATCGCTCAACAGCGAGTTGCAATACACCACTAACGGCGTCAGCGGCCTATGGTACGGCTTCAGGGTGCAGCGCTCATGGCTCAAGAACGATGCCCTCACCGTGGGCGTCAACATCACCAATCCCTTCGGCAAGTATCGTCACAGCAGCGTAGCTCACTATGTCAACTCTGACTACCTGGGCACCTCTTGCACACAGTCAGCACGCGCAGCCATAGCAATGCTCTCGGTGACATACCGTTTCGGCTCGCTCAATGCTTCCGTCAAGAAGACCGCCAAGAGCATCTCCAACGACGACCTCAGCGGCGCTCCCTCAGCCGATGGCGGCAACAAAGCTCCGCAAGCTAACTAATACTATGAGACATAATCAATCTCCACAAACACAATTGAGCCGGGCAGGTATCTGTCCGGCTCAATTGTGTGATGTGTATGGTGGCGAGGGTGCTCGTCACTCCATGAGCTTGCGATAGCGCTTGCGCGGCGGCTCTTTGCCGCCGTTTTGGGCGCGCTTATACTCCTCATAGTCAGAGTATGAGCCTTCGTAATAGACCACTCGGCCCTCACCCTCAAACGACAAGATGTGTGTGCAGATTCTATCGAGGAACCAGCGGTCGTGGCTTACGACCACGGCGCAGCCTGCAAAGTCCTCGAGACCTTCCTCCAGGGCGCGCAGCGTGTTGACATCGATATCGTTGGTAGGCTCGTCGAGGAGTATCACGTTGCCTTCCTCTTTAAGAGCCATGGCCAGGTGGAGGCGGTTGCGCTCGCCGCCCGAGAGCACGCCTATCTTCTTCTCCTGGTCTGCGCCCGTAAAGTTGAATTTGGAGAGATAAGCTCTGGCGTTGACGTCGCGGCCTCCCATGCGGAAGGTCTCCACGCCTTGCGAGATTACTTCATACACCGTCTTCTCGGGCAGCAGGTCGTGGTGGCGCTGGTCCACGTATGCTATCTTTACGGTCTCGCCCACGGCAAAGGTGCCGGCGTCGGGCTGCTCCTGACCCATGATGAGGCGGAAGAGGGTGGTCTTGCCGGCGCCGTTGGGGCCGATGACGCCCACGATGCCGTTGGGGGGCAAGGCAAATTCCAGGTCCTTGAACAGCAACTTGTTGCCGAATGCTTTGGCCAGACCGTGGGCCTCGATTACCTTGTTGCCCAGGCGCGGGCCGTTGGGGATAAAGATTTCGAGGCGTTCCTCTTTTTGCTTCTGGTCCTCATTGAGGAGCTTGTCGTAAGAGGCGAGGCGCGCCTTGCCCTTGGCTTGGCGAGCTTTAGGCGCCATGCGCACCCATTCGAGCTCGCGCTCGAGGGTCTTGCGGCGCTTGCTGGCTTGCTTCTCTTCGAGGGCCATGCGTTTGGTCTTTTGGTCGAGCCATGACGAGTAGTTGCCCTTCCAGGGTATGCCTTCGCCGCGGTCCAGCTCGAGAATCCATCCGGCCACGTGGTCGAGAAAGTATCTGTCGTGAGTGATGGCGATGACGGTGCCGGGGTATTGCTGCAGGTGCTGCTCGAGCCAGTCGATTGACTCGGCATCGAGGTGGTTGGTGGGCTCGTCGAGGAGCAGGATGTCAGGCTGCTGCAGCAGCAGGCGGCAGAGAGCCACACGGCGGCGCTCACCGCCCGAGAGGGTGTCGATGCGCTGGTCGTCGGGCGGACATTGTAGGGCGTCCATAGCTCGCTCGAGCTTGGAGTCGATGTTCCAGGCGTCAGCGGCGTCGAGCTTGTCTTGCAGCTCGGCTTGGCGGGCGATGAGGGCGTCCATCTTGTCGGGGTCTTCGAGCACATCGGGGTCGGCAAAGGCGGCGTTGACGCTGTCAAACTCGGCGAGGAGATCCATGATGGGCTTTACGCCTTCGCGCACCACGTCGATGACGGTCTTGTCGGCATCGAGCTGCGGCTCTTGCTCGAGGTATCCTACCGAGTATCCGGGTGAGAATACCACATTGCCCTGAAATTCCTTGTCGAGCCCGGCTATAATCTTGAGCAGGGTGGATTTTCCGGAGCCGTTAAGACCAATGATGCCTATTTTGGCGCCGTAGAAGAATGATAGGTAGATGTCCTTCAGTACTTGTTTCTGAGGAGGGTAGGTCTTTGAGACGCCTACCATTGAGAAAATTACTTTTTTGTCGTCTGCCATATTTTATTGTAGAAGTGGTGTTATGGGGTGGGTGTTGCTTATCACTTGTGGGGCTTGGCCGTGCGGGTGTTGTATGAGCAGCGCACGCGTCCGGTGATGATATTGTTGAGCTTGGCGCGAATGAGCTGCTTGCGTATTGGTGAGATGTGGTCGATGAATACGTGGCCTTCGAGGTGGTCATATTCGTGCTGCACGATGCGAGCCAGATAGTCGCGCATTTCTTCTTCGTGAGGCGTGAAGTTCTCGTCGAGCCACTTGAGGCGTATGTGCTCAATGCGGTTGACATTCTCCGAGATGCCGGGGAGGCTGAGACAGCCCTCAGGGCGCGACACCTTGTCGCCATCGAGGATTTCGATGGTAGGGTTGATGAGCACGAGCTTGCGGCCGGCACATTCGGGCGAGTATTCGGCGGCGGGGTCGGCATCGATGACGATTATGCGATGGTTGCGCCCTATCTGCGGGGCGGCAAGGCCTACGCCCTCAGAGGCATACATAGTCTCAAACATATCGTCGATAAGCTTTTTGAGTTCGGGATAGTCGGGCGTGATGTCGGTTGACACCTCGCGGAGCACCGGGTGCCCATAGAGATATACGGGTAGTTTCATTTGTTGAGGTCGCTATATTGTTTGCTTTGTAAATAGTCGTTGAGAATGATAGTGGCAGAGATTTCATCTACGATAGCCTTGTCGCGCCGCGCCATCTTGCGCATGCCGCCGTCAATCATAGCCTTGTGGGCGAGCACTGAGGTGAAGCGCTCGTCATAGAGCACTATGGGCGTGTCGGGGCCGATGGCTTTGGCGAGCTGCCGCAGCATAGGCTCCAGGTATCGTGCCGACTCTGACGGCTCGCCACGCAGTGTGGTGGGCTTGCCCACGATGATGGCGCCCACGTCTTCGCGCGCCATATAGCCCCTGATAAAGCTTATCAGCTCGGCGGTGGCCACGGTGGTGAGGCCGCCGGCCACTAAACGCAACGGGTCGGTCACGGCGATGCCGCAACGCTTTCGTCCGAAGTCTATCGACAATAATCTTGACATACGCAGAATTGCTTTGCAAAGGTACTAAAAAAAAATTATCCGTCATCACGACGAATAATCTTCTTACCTTAAATCTAATACCATGAAAAACTGATGCAAAGGTATAGTTTTTATGTTATACAACATAATTTTTGAGCAAGAAAATTATTGCGTTTAACACTATTTAACCGATAAAAATTTGCACCATTTCATAATATTCAGTTAATCAGTGTATTATAAAATCGGTCTCATAGCCGCGGCAAGGCCTATTTGACTCGATTTTTTTTATCGTTTTTGCCCCAAATGTATCATGTGTATATTTCTGCGCAAATTAGTGGGGCCGTGGCCTCTCTTGCAATCTCAAATACTTCACAGCAAAGGTGGTAAGAAGGGGTTGAATTCTTATCGCAAGGGTTAAATATTGTTAATGGAGTGGATTTTTGGCAAAATGATGGGCTTGAGGGGGTGTAATGGTGGTGAAAAAGGGAAATATTGGCGCTTTATTACATAAAAATGGACTAAAATGGCAGGAAAAAATTCCATAATTCGGCAATTTTGAGTATCTTTGCAAAGAAAATTGGGTCTATACCATAGTGTCGGCAATGCGATTTGATTGTAAGTATCAGTCAATTAGCGATTTGGCGTGGCGGAGCTGGTGCTTGTGGCGAGGCCTGATATCGGAGATTGAAAAATAATAACATATATATATGACTTTATTAAGCATTTTCGGAATTACAAACAGCGGGCTAATGGCTATCGTAGCTTTGCTCACGGGCGCCGGTCTGGTGTTCTTGGCAATGTGGATAGCCGGGCTTATCTCACCCCGCTCTTTTAATCCGCAAAAGGGAGAGGCTTATGAGTGCGGTATCCCTACGCGCGGCGAGAGTATGGCGCAATTCAAGGTAGGTTACTATCTGTTTGCTATTCTTTTCTTGATGTTTGACGTCGAAACAGTGTTCTTGTATCCCTGGGCTGTGCGTATGCAGCAATTGGGCACTCAGGGCCTCACTGCCATAGCAGTATTCTTCGGCGTATTAGTGCTGGGATTGGTATATGCCTGGCGGAAAGGAGCATTGGAATGGAAGTGACAACAAAAAGCATGCCCTACGAGGCATTCAAGGATAACGAGTATATCGAAGGTCTTGTCAAGGAATTGCAGGACGGCGGCGTCAACGTGGTAGTTGGCACCTTTGATAAGCTCATCAACTGGGGGCGGTCTAACTCTATCTGGCCACTCACCTTCGCTACCAGTTGCTGCGGCATAGAATTTGTGTCGCTCGGTGCGGCGCGCTTTGACATGGCGCGTTTTGGCTGGGAAGTAGCGCGCGCCTCGCCTCGTCAGGCCGACTTTATGATGGTGGCAGGCACCATTGTAAATCGCATGGTGCCGGTATTCCGCCGCCTCTACGACCAGCTCGCCGAGCCTAAGTATGTGATAGCGTGCGGTTCATGCGCTATCTCCGGCGGCCCATTCCGCAAGAGCTACCATGTGGCCAAAGGCATCGAAGGCATAGTGCCCGTTGATGTCTTCGTGCCCGGCTGCCCTCCGCGCCCCGAGGCTATGATTTACGGCATCATGCAGCTGTCGCGCAAGATAAAGGTAGAGCGCTTCTTTGGCGGCGTCAACCGCAAGCAGAAACGCGAGGATTTTCTCAATAGCCACCCCGTGGAAGATAAGTGAATAAGTAACACCGCGCGGCGAGCCGTAGCCGGCTGATGCCCTCACTGCTCGCGCCACATTATATATAATATACCAAACACGTCAATTATGGCAAATATTAAGGAAAAGATTGCACAACTCTTTCCTCAAGCTACCATAGAAGGCACCGAGGAGCAGCCTCTGGTCTCTATCGCCGATGCGCAGTGGCGCAGCCTGGCAAAGACGCTCCGCGATGATGCCGACTTGCAATATGACTATCTCGTGACCATTGTGGGCATGGATTGGACTGACAGCCTCGGGTGTATATACTATCTGATGTCGTCAAAGCACAATACCATGCTCGGCGTCAAAGTGGCTACCACTGACCGCCAAAAGCCCATGCTCCACTCGGTGGCTGACATCTGGGCTGTGGGCTGTCTGTATGAGCGCGAAGTGTATGACTTCTACGGCATCATCTTCATCGGCAACCCCGATATGCGTCGCCTATTCCTCAATATCGACTGGGTGGGCTATCCCCTGCGCAAAGATTATGACGAAAACCCCGAGCTCAACCCCGTGAGCATCGAAAATGAGCGCCAATGCGACACTACCGACACTTATGTGGAAGACGACAAAGGCAATGTGGTAAAGCGCGAGGTCAACGTCTTTGAGCCGGGCGACTTTGTGGTCAACATAGGCCCGCAGCACCCTGCCACTCACGGCGTGCTGCGCTTCCGCACCGCTGTCGATGGCGAGGAGATAAAGAAAATAGATGTGTATATGGGCTATATCCACCGCGGCGTGGAGAAGCTCTGCGAGAACCTCACATACCCGCAGACGCTCCATTTCATGGACCGTCTCGACTATTTCTCAGCCCACAACTATCACCACGCCCTCTGCCGTGTGATAGAGAAGGCTGCCGGCATACAGATATCGCGCCGCGCCGAGGTGATACGTGTGATGATGGACGAGCTGTCGCGTATAGCATCGCACTGCCTCTTCATCGGCACATATTGCATGGACTTAGGCGCCACCACGATGCTGTTCTATACGCTGCGTGTGCGCGAGCAGATACTCGACATTATGGAGAAGACCTGCGGCGCTCGCATGACCTTCAACTATGACTGCATCGGTGGTGTGATGCAAGACCTTGCTCCCGGCTTCCAGGCCGACGTCAAGGCTCTCATCGCCGTGCTGCCTAAGAATATCAAGGAGTACAACAAGGTATTCACCGGCAACGTCATCGCCAAGAACCGTATGGAAGGCGTGGGCGTGCTCTCGCGCGAAGATGCCATATCGTATGCCGTCACCGGCCCGTCAGGCCGCGCCTCAGGTTGGGCTTGCGATATGCGCAAGCTGCGCCCCTACAGCATCTACTCCGAGCTTGACTTCAACGAGGTGGTTGCCACCGAGGGCGACTCGATGGCGCGCTTTAAGGTGCGTATCGCCGAGATGGAAGAGTCAGCCAAGATACTCGAGCAGCTCGTCGATAATATCCCCGATGGCGAGTATTGCGTGAAGGTGCCCAAAGTGCTCAAGCTGCCTGCAGGCCGCTGGTTTGAGGTGACAGAGGGCTGCCGCGGCGCTTTCGGCGTGTATATCGAGAGCGACGGCTCCACCAAGCCTTACCGCTTGAAGCTCGCTACGCCCTGCTTGCCCTTGGCCGGCGTGGTGGATCACATCACCCGTGGCAGCAAGATTGCCGACCTTATCACCATCGGCGGCTCGCTTGACTACATCGTGCCCGATATGGATAGATAAGCCTCTCACACCTAAGAACAAAAATCTGAAAGCCAAAGATATAAATCTCATCAAAGATGCAAGACTTCTCAATCATCACAAATTGGATTCACAACCTGCTGGCGTCGTTTATGCCGGGCTGGCTCACTGTGACAGTGGAGTGTCTCCTCGTCGGTGTCGGCCTACTGCTGGTTTACTCGGTGCTGGCGCTGTTCTACATACTTTATGAGCGCAAGCTGTGCGCCTGGTTTCAGTGCCGTCTCGGCCCTAATCGTGTGGGTCCCTGGGGCTTGCTGCAGAGCGTGGCCGATATGTTTAAGATTCTCATCAAGGAGCTTATTGAGCTCAAGCATGTAGATCGTTTCCTCTTTGCCCTGGCGCCTTATCTGGTGATTATAGCATCAATGCTGGCGTTCTCGGTGATGCCGTGGGGTCGCGGTCTGCAGGTGGTCGATTTCAATATCGGCATCTTCTTCTTGCTGGCAGTGTCGTCAATCGGCGTGCTCGGCATCTTGCTTGCCGGCTGGTCGTCAAACAATAAGTTCACCCTCATCGGCGCTATGCGTTCGGGAGCGCAGATGGTGAGCTACGAGCTGTCAATAGGCCTGTCAGTGCTCACTATGGTGTGTCTCGCCGGTACAATGTCAGTCGAAGGCATCGTCATGGCGCAGTACGACGGCTGGTTTATCTTCAAAGGTCACATCCCGGCAATCATAGCCTTTGTGATATATATGATAGCGGGCACCGCCGAGACTAACCGCGGCCCGTTTGACCTGCCCGAGGCAGAGAGCGAGCTCACCGCCGGCTACCACACCGAATACTCCGGTATCCACTTCGGCTTCTTCTACCTGGCTGAGTATCTTAACCTTTTCATCGTGTCAGGCGTGGCAGCGCTGCTGTTCTTCGGCGGTTGGATGCCTCTGCATGTGCCCGGTTGGGAGGGCTTCAACGAGGTGATGGACTACATCCCCGGCCTGGTATGGTTTATCCTCAAAGCCTTCACGCTCTCAGCGATAATAATATGGTTTAAGTGGACCTTCCCGCGCCTGCGCATCGACCAGCTGCTGTCGCTGGAGTGGAAGTATCTGCTGCCTATCAATCTTGTCAATCTGGTGCTGATGGTGGCTATCATCGTGCTGGGCTGGCACTTCTAATAACGCGAAAAAACAATACCATAAACATATAACACAACACACCCATGAGCGCCAATTTTGGTAAAATAGCCCAAGTCATCGGCCCGGTGGTCGACGTCATATTTGAAGGAGGCACAAATGCGCTGCCGCCAATCTATACGGCACTGAAGATAGACCGCGCCGACGGCACGATGCTGATACTCGAGGTAGAGCAGCATATCGGTGAGGACACCGTGCGCTGCGTAGCTATGGAGAGCACCGATGGTCTGCGCCGCGGCATGCGCGTGGACTCGCTGGAGCGCCCTATCGCTATCCCTACCGGCGACCAGGTCAAGGGTCGCTTGATGAACGTAGTAGGCGAGCCTATTGACAACCTGCCATCGCTCAAGCGCGACAATCTGCGTTCGATACATCAGCCCGCTCCTGAGTTTGACGAGCTGACGATAGGCACCGAAATCCTCTCCACCGGCATCAAGGTCATCGACCTGCTCGAGCCGTATAGCAAGGGTGGTAAGATTGGCCTCTTCGGCGGCGCCGGCGTGGGCAAGACGGTGCTCATCATGGAGCTTATCAACAACATCGCCAAGGGCCACGACGGCTTCTCGGTGTTCACCGGTGTGGGTGAGCGCACGCGTGAGGGCAATGACCTGCTGCGCGAGATGATAGAGAGCGGCGTTATGCGCTACGGCGATAAATTCAAGGAAGGCATGGAGAAGGGCCAGTGGAACCTCCAAGATGTCAACCTCCAAGAGCTGCAGCAGTCACAGGCTGCGCTGGTGTTCGGCCAGATGAATGAGCCGCCGGGCGCGCGTCTGCGTGTGGCGCTGACTGGCCTCACCGTTGCTGAGCAGTTCCGCGACCAAGGCGCCGGCGGCAAGGACGTGCTCCTCTTCATTGACAACATCTTCCGTTTTACCCAGGCCGGTTCAGAGGTGTCAGCTCTGTTAGGGCGTATGCCCTCAGCTGTGGGTTATCAGCCTACCTTGGCCTCGGAGATGGGTACGCTGCAAGAGCGCATCACCTCCACCAAAAACGGCTCCATCACCTCAGTGCAAGCTATCTATGTGCCCGCCGACGACCTTACCGACCCGGCTCCGGCCACTACCTTCAGCTTCCTCGATGCCACCACGGTGCTCTCGCGTAAGATTGCTGAGCTTGGTATCTATCCCGCCGTGGATCCGCTGGAGTCAACATCGCGCATCCTCGACCCCAACATCATAGGCGAAGACCATTACAACACCGCTCAGGCTGTGAAGCAGCTGCTACAGAAATATAATGAGCTGCAAGATATCATCGCCATCCTCGGCGTAGATGAGCTCTCTGACGAGGACAAGCTCGTGGTGGCTCGCGCGCGTAGAGCGCAGCGCTTCCTCTCGCAGCCCTTCCACGTGGCAGAGCAGTTTACCGGCCTGCCCGGCGTGATGGTGCCTCTGAGCGAGACCATTCGTGGCTTCAAGATGATACTTGCCGGCGATATGGACGAGTATCCCGAGCAGGCATTCCTCAACGTAGGCACCATCGACGAGGCCATCGAGAAAGGCAAGAAGCTGCTCGCCGAGGTGCAGTAACCTCCGCCGCAACTCAATAGTAGTAAACATCATATTATCAACAGCATATAACCCACTTATCAGCAATGACACTCAGAATAATATCGGCTCAAGAGGTGCTCTATGACGGCGAGGTGACATCAGTCACGCTGCCCGGTGCCAAGGGCTCGTTTACGGTGTTGCGCAACCACGCCTCATTGGTGTCAACGCTCACCGCCGGCAATATCTGCTATGTGGCGCCTGACGGCACCAGCGCGGAGCATGCCGTGAGCGGAGGCCTCGCCGATGTCGATCATAATGTGATAAGTGTGTGTGTCTATTAATCCCGCGGGCTATGAAGCGATATCTCTCAATACTGATACTGATGCTGATGGCGCTGCTGCCGGCGGCCGCCACTGAGACGGCTCACGCCGAGGAGGCTGCTGCCGAGGGCAAGATAGACCCCAAGGAAATCATCTTTGAGCACCTGGGCGATGCTTACGGCTGGGAAGTGCCCTTCAACCACCACCGGCGCATACCCCTGCCGGTGATTGTCGTCGCCGAGGACGGCGGCTGGCACATCTTCTCGTCAGCACGCGTCACCGATGGGCAGACCTATGACGACGGCGGCGTCCTCTTCAAGATAGCAGGCCACGACAGCGACTACAAAGGCAAGGTAGTGCAGGTCAGAGCCGATGGCTCAGAATATCGCCCCTTTGATATCTCTATCACCAAAAACGTCTGTGGTCTCTTCATCACCGCAGCACTGCTGATAGGGCTGATGCTGTGGCTCGCGCGCTGGTATGGCCGTAAAGGCCATAAGGCACCGCGTCGCGGCCTGGGCGCGATGGAGCTGGTGGTGTCGTTTGTCTATGACTCTGTCATCAAGCCCACCTTGGGCGAGAACACGCGGCGCTTTGCCCCGTATCTGCTCACCGTGTTTTGGTTTATCCTGCTGATGAACCTGCTGGGGCTGATTGTCATCTTCCCCGGTGGTGCCAATCTCACCGGCAACATCGCCGTGACTATGGTGCTTGCCGTGATGACCTTCCTCGTGACCAATATCTTTGGCAACAAGCATTATTGGAAAGAAATCTTCTGGCCTGATGTGCCCCTGTGGCTCAAGTTCCCGCTGCCTATTATGCCGGTGATAGAGCTCTTCGGCATCTTCACCAAGCCGGCGGCTCTGACGGTGCGTCTCTTTGCCAATATGATGGGTGGCCACATGATAGTGCTGGTGCTGACGCTGCTGATATTCATCTTTATGAGTATCAACCCCATCGCCGGAGGCGCCACCACCGTGGTGTCGCTGCTCTTCTGCGTGTTTATGCTGGTGTTAGATGTGCTGGTGAGCTTCATACAGGCCTACGTCTTCACCATGCTCTCCACCATCTTCATCTCGCTGGCTCAAGAAAAGGAGCACCACGCTCCGGCTCCTGAAGCCGACGTATAACCCCATAGAATAATAAAAATCAAATCAATATCAATACACACTAACCAACAAACAAATTAAGATTATGTTAGGTCTCTTAGCAGAAACAGCACTTGTTGGCTTCGGAGCAAGCCTCGGTGCCGCAATCGCAGCCATTGGTGCCGGTATCGGCATTGGTAAAATCGGTGCTTCAGCCATGGAAGCTATCGCACGTCAGCCGGAAGCTGCCGGTGATATCCGTTCGAATATGATTGTCATCGCGGCTCTTATCGAGGGTGTTGCCCTCTTCGCCGTGATTGTTTGCGTTCTTGCACTGTTTGTATAAAAACCTGCGACAATGGAACTATTCACGCCTGATTTCGGCTTGATATTCTGGATGTTTGTGTCCTTCGCCATCCTCTTCCTCATCTTGTGGAAGTTTGCATGGCCGGCCATCATCAAGGGTATCGACAGCCGAGCCGAGCTTATCGACAAGGGTGTGGAGTACGCTCAAAATGCCAAAGAGCAGCTTGACGATGCCAGCCGTCAGGCCGAGGCTTTGATAGCTGAGGCCCGGCGCCGGCAAGCTGATATGATGCGCGAAGCCGATAAAATCAAGACACAGCTCGTAGAGCAGGCTCGCGCTGCCGCCCAGGCTGAAGCTCAGCGCGTCATGGATGGCGCCAAAGAGCAAATTCAGCAGCAGCAAAAGCAGGCCGAGCTGCAATTTCGCAATCAAGTGAGTGAATTTGCACTGCAGATTGCCGGCAAGGTGGTCAAGACCTCGCTCGCCGACGACAAGGCGCAAAAGCAACTCGTCAACACCCTTCTTGACGAAATCGAAAGCAACAACTAAACATCTCACCCTACACCTGACCGATGAACGACGGACTAATAGCGAGGCGCTATGCCAAAGCACTCTTTAAGGTAGCCACCGAGCGCCACTGCGCCCCGGAGCAATATCGCCTGATGCACAATCTGCTCGAGGCTTACACCTTGATATCGTCAGCTATGAGCAATCCCTTTGCCGGCGATGATGACAAGCGCCGCCTGCTGCTGTCGGCATCGCAAGCCGGTGACGATGCTACGTTTGGCGACTTTGTCAGCCTGCTCACCCGCAACGGCCGCCTCGCCGACACCGACGACATAGCACGCGCCTTCTGCGACATCTATCGCCACAGCCGCGGTATCTGCCGCGTGGAGGTGGTCACGGCAGCGCCGCTGGCCGGCGCTGAGGAGCAGCGCATCAAAGACATCATCGCGGCTCACATCCCCGGCAAGACCATGGAATACGCCGCGCGTGTCAACGCCGACATCATTGGCGGCTTCATCGTCACCATTGACAACGAGCGCCTCGATGCTTCAATCAGCAACGAGCTCAAACAGCTCCGTCTTAACCTTATTAAATAGTATTCAACAACACAGCTGAAATCAGACTCCTTACAATGATTAACCCCAGCGAAATATCAGAGATATTAAAACAGCAACTCGAGAGCATCAACTCTAAAGTGGCATTCGATGAGACCGGTACCACCCTTGAGGTCGGCGATGGCGTGGCCCATGTGTATGGTCTTGACAACGTGTGTGCCAACGAGTTAGTAGAGTTTGAGAACGGTGTCAAAGGCGTCGCTCTCAACCTCGAGGAGAGCAACGTCGGTGTGATTTTGCTTAACAATGTCAACAAAGTCACCGAAGGTATGGCCGTGCGCCGCACCGGCGAAATCGCCTCTATCGGCGTGGGCGATGGTCTGCTGGGGCGCGTCATCAACGTGCTCGGCGAGCCTATTGACGGCCGCGGCCCCATCCAAGGCGAGCGCATAGCGCTGCCGCTGGAGCGCAAGGCCCCCGGCGTGGTGTATCGTCAGCCCGTAAATCAGCCGCTGCAGACCGGTATCAAGGCCGTAGATGCCATGGTGCCCATAGGCCGCGGCCAGCGTGAGCTTATCATCGGCGACCGCCAGATAGGCAAGACCGCTATCGCCATCGACACCATTATCAACCAGCGCAAGGAATACGAGGCCGGCAAGCCCGTGTATTGCATCTATGTGGCTATCGGCCAGAAGGCTTCATCAATAGCCGCCACCGTGGAGACCCTGCGCCGCCATGGCGCCCTCGACTACACCGTGGTGGTGGCCGCTTCGGCCTCTGACTCGGCATCAATGCGCTACTACTCGCCCTTTGTGGGCGTGGCTATCGGCGAGTATTTCCGCGACACCGGCCGCGATGCCCTCATCGTCTATGACGACTTGTCAAAGCAGGCCGTGGCTTACCGTGAAATATCGCTCATCTTGAAGCGCCCCTCCGGCCGCGAGGCTTATCCCGGCGATATCTTCTATCTCCACTCTCGCCTGCTGGAGCGTGCCGCCAAGATTATCGACAACCAAGAGATAGCATCGCGCATGAACGACCTGCCCGCAGCCCTCAAGCCTATGGTCAAAGGTGGCGGCTCGCTCACTGCGCTGCCTATCATCGAGACACAAGCCGGCGACGTTTCGGCCTACATCCCTACCAACGTCATCTCCATCACCGACGGCCAGATCTATCTGGAGACAGCCCTCTTCAACCGCGGTATCCGCCCGGCCATCAACGTGGGTATCTCAGTGTCGCGTGTCGGTGGTAACGCCCAAATCAAGTCAATGAAGAAAGTGGCCGGCACGCTCAAGATTGACCAGGCACAGTTCAGAGAGCTGGAGTCATTCACCAAGTTTGGCGGCGACATTGATGCCGTCACCGCTCGCGTCATTGACAAAGGCCGCAAGAACGAGCGCCTGCTGATACAGCCGCAGTACAACCCCGTGGCTGTCGAAGACGAGGTGGCCGTGATATTCTGCGGCGTGCACGGCTTGCTCGAGAGTGTGCCCGCAGACAAGGTATCAGCCTTTGAGACGAGCTTGCTGCAACTTCTGCATGCCAACTACAGCGACACCGTGCTGGCTCCGCTCAAGGCCGGCAAGCTCACTGACGAGGCTTCGGCATTATTGACTGAAGCTGCCAAGCAGGTGGCTGCGCAGTTTTAAACCATAAAGTAGATAAAATTCAATAGATAACCTCACTGCCCAATGGCAACGCTAAGAGAACTAAAAGGACGCATCGGGTCGGTAGCCTCGTCAGAGAAGATTACCGGCGCTATGAAGATGATATCGTCGGCAAAGATGCACAAGGCTGAGCAGGCTCTGCGGCGTCTGAAACCATATCGCGACAATATAGAGGCCATAATCGCCAACCTGTTGTCGTCAGATGCCACCTTTGCCTCACCGCTGACTGAGCCTCGCGGCGAAGTGCGCCGCGTGTCGGTGGTGGTTCTCGGCAGCGATGATGGCCTATGCGGTGCTTACAATGTCAATATCAGCAAGGCATTGTCTGAGCACATACGCGCGCTGGACTCGCAATATGGCCCGGCCACGGCTTATCGCATCATAGCCGTGGGGCGCAAGATGCTCAAGGCCGCCGCGCGGTTGGCTGCCGACAGCCGCATCAGTGTGGAGGCCGCGCCCGAGTATATCAGCGCCAAGAGCGAGGGCGACGACGTCAAGCGCCTCGCGGCCGAGCTGCAGCGCAGCTATGTCAGCGGCGAGACTGACCGCATCGACATAGTGTATATGGGCTATATCTCAGCCGGCCGGCAGCGTGTGCGCGCCGAGCAGATGTTGCCCTTGCGCGCCGAGACGTTTGCCGCAAGCGGCACCGTCAGCGCCAAGCCTTATCTCTTTGAGCCTGACGCGCAGACTATCTTCAGCACCGTGCTGCCTATGTTCTTGCTGGCACAGGCGCAAGATGTGTTCTGCGAGAACCGTGCCTCTGAGCAGGCCGCTCGCGTGATGGCAATGCAGAGCGCCAACGATAATGCCAAGAAATTGCTTGAGCAGCTGCAGCTCGAATACAACAAGCTGCGCCAGCAAAGCATCACCACCGAGCTCCTTGACATCGTCGGAGGCCAAGTGAAGCAGTGACGTGACCAATCATAATTACAGGAAAATATAAACGATATTTACATAAACATAATCAATGGGTAGCGTAAAAGAATATTTCTCATCGTTGGGTTCCGGCGTGGTGAGCTTGCTCAAAGGCATGCAGGTCACCGGCAAGGAATTCATCACCCCTAAGATTACCGAGTGTTATCCCGAAAACCGTCAGGAGCATCAATGGCCGGAGCGCTTCCGCGCCGTATTGCGCTTTACGGAGGATGGCGGGCGTCATAAGTGTATAGCGTGTGGCAGCTGCGAGCGCGCATGCCCTAATGGCACTATCACTCTCACCTCAAAGATGGAGGAGGGCGAAGGCGGCGCCAAACGCAAGGTACTCGACAAATACAGTTATGATTTAGGCAGCTGCACCTTCTGCCAGCTGTGTGTGACATCGTGCCCCACGGGCGCCATCTATTTCAGCAACGACTTTGAGCAGGCTGTGTTCACTCGCGGCAAGCTCGTCAAGGAGCTGAACGCCGGTCTGGAGCCTCCTCTGCCACCGAAGCGCCCCGCTGCCGCTCCCAAGCCAGCCGCCGCCGCTGCTCCGGCCGTCAAGGTAGATATTGACATGGCAGCTATTGAGGCGCAAGCCAAGGCCAAGGCCGGCGGCGACCCCGAGAAGGAGGCCAAGCTGCGCGAAGCCCTCATCAAGGCCGCCACGCTCAAGGCGCAGCGCGAAGCTGCCAAGGCCGCGAGTGAAGGCGCTACCCCCACCAACGAAAATAAATAAGCTATAATAATGGAATCTGTAGGAAGTATCATCTTGTATGTGGTCGTCGCTCTGGCGATGATCATCTTCTCGGTGCTCGCCGTGACAACGCGCAAAATCTTGCGCGCCGCCACCTACCTGCTGTTCACCCTGTTTGCTGCCGCCGTGGTCTATTTTATGCTTGACTACGAGTTTTTGGGCGCCGTGCAGATAGCGGTGTATGCCGGAGGCATAGTGGTGCTCTTTGTGTTTGCGATCTTGCTTACCAGTCACCCCGGCGATAACACTGAGCGACTGACTTCGAAGAAACGTGTCTTGGGCCTTGTTGCCGCGGTTGCCACTCTGGCCGTTGCCGGCTATGCTCTGGTGTCGCGTTGCGTGCATTTTGCCGAGAAAGCCGCCATTGACGGCCCGGATATGGACGCCATAGGCACCGCCCTGCTGGGCAGTGGCCGCGGAGAGTATCTGCTGCCCTTCGAAGCTATCAGTGTGTTGTTACTCGCATGTATAATCGGAGGCGTAGTCATCGCCCGCAAACGATAAAGAGCTATGGCAAACAGTGCAATCTGGTATCTTATCCCCGCGCTGATAATGTTCGGCTGCGGCGTTTACGGCTTTGTCACCCGTCGCAATATGATAGCTATGCTCATCTCGTTAGAGCTGATGCTTAATGCTGTGGATATAAACTTTGTGGTGTTCAACCGTTTCCTGTTCCCCGGGAGTATGGAGGGCATGTTCTTCACGCTATTCGCCATCGCGATAGCGGCCGCGGAGACAGCTATTGCTATCGCAATAATCATCAACATCTTCCGCTCCGTCAAGAATATTGATGTGCGCGACCTTAACAAAATGAAATTCTAATCGCAATGGACGTCACATCACCTATCTTGATTTTGGCCATTCCTTTGGCGATGTTTTTGATATTAGGCATCGCCGGCTGTAAGATGAGCCACAAGCTTGCCGGCTGGCTCGGCACGCTGGGCATGGGCACCGTACTGGTGCTTGCCTATAGCACAGCATTTACCTACTTTTTTTCAGGGTCGCCTGAGTTTATCGATAGCGCCACCGGCGAGCGTCTGCAAGCCGTGCTTTTCAACTATGATTGGCTGCAGTTTACTGATAGCCTGAAGATTTCGTTGGGCTTCCTTTTAGACCCCATCTCGGCGATGATGCTGGTGGTGATCACCACCATCTCGTTTATGGTGCATCTCTACTCGTTGGGATATATGCACGGCGAGAAGGGCTTCCAGCGCTACTACGCATTCCTGTCGCTGTTTAGCTTCTCGATGCTCGGCTTGGTAGTGGCTACCAACATCTTCCAGATGTATATCTTCTGGGAGCTTGTGGGTGCCTCGTCATACCTGCTCATCGGTTTCTACTACACCAAGCACAGCGCGGTGTCAGCGTCAAAGAAGGCATTTATCGTCACTCGCTTTGCTGACCTGGGCTTCTTGATCGGTATCCTCATTTTGTCATACTACACCAAGACCTTTGACTTCATCACCATGACGTCAGACCCCACATGGGTGCTCGGCACCACAGCCGGCGCCACCTTTATGGGCGGCTCAGTGCTGACGTGGGCTTTGGTGCTGATTTTCACGGGCGGTATGGGCAAGTCGGCAATGATGCCGCTGCACATCTGGCTGCCTGACGCTATGGAGGGCCCCACGCCCGTGTCGGCGCTCATCCACGCTGCCACTATGGTTGTGGCCGGTGTCTTCCTGGTGGCTCGTATGTTCCCCGTGTATATTATGGAGCAGTGCGCCACTGACTTCATCGTGGTCATCGGTGCCGCTACGGCGCTCTATGCTGCGATGGTGGCCTGCGCGCAGATTGACATCAAACGCGTGCTTGCCTTCTCCACCATCTCGCAGATAGCGTTTATGATGGTGTCGCTGGGTGTAGCCTCTGCCGGCAGCGGCGAGGTGTGTCACCACGGCCTGGGATACATGGCTTCGATGTTCCACCTGTTCACTCACGCTATGTTCAAGGCGCTGCTCTTCTTGGGCGCCGGTGCTCTGATACATGCCGTTCACTCCAATGACTACACCGCTATGGGCGGCCTGCGCAAATATATGCCAATAGCGCGCTGGACATTCCTGGTGGGCTGTCTCGCCATTGCGGGCATACCGCCGTTCTCCGGCTTCTTCTCCAAGGACGAAATCTTGTCAGCCGCCTTTGCCTACAGCCCCTTCATGGGTGTGTGGATGACGGCAGTGGCCGGCCTCACGGCGTTCTATATGTTCCGTCTGTACTACCTCATCTTCCACTGGAACAATCCCGACTATCAGGCCCATGGTCATGTGCCTCACGATGCACCGTGGACGATGTCGCTGCCTCTGATACTGCTGGCTCTGGTGTCGTGTGTGGCCGGTTTCATACCCTTCGGCCACTTCGTGACCTGGGATCGCATGCCCTATGACATCCATCTCGACCCCACGATAGCTTGCACGAGCGTAGCAGTGGCGGTAGCGTCAATAGCGCTTGCCACCGTGATGTATCGCAAGGAGAATACACTGCCCGCCAAGATGCGTGCCGCGCTGCCTGCGCTGTGGCGTTGGTGCAACCGCCGCTTCTATTGGGATGAGCTCTACCTCTTTGTGACGCATAAGATCATCTTCAACAGCATCTGCCGCCCGCTGGCATGGTTTGACCGCCACATCATCGACGGCACCATGGATGCGCTGGCCTATGTCACCAATCGCGCCTCCGATGCTGTCAAGCCGTTGCAGTCAGGTCAGGTGCAGACCTATGTGTGGTTCTATCTCATCGGCGCTCTGCTCTTGGGCACCATCACAGCGATATGTTTAATCTAACCCACCGCCCGGTGTGTGACAATCATTAAAAATAGTAATTGCAATGTTTTCGAATATACTGATTTATTTCGTGGTTATCCCGCTGCTGATGCTTGGCGGCTTGGCCATCTGTCGGAATATAAAGCAGATACGCGCAGTCGCTGTGGTGGGTTCGCTTGCCTTGATAGCGCTGTCAGTGGTTCTGTTGGTGCAGTACCTGGGCCTGCGTGCCGCGGGTGAGACAGCGCCGATGCTGTTCACTGACTCGTGGACGTGGTTTGAGCCGCTGCATATTAACCTCGCCGTAGGTGTCGATGGCATCTCGATAGCGATGTTGCTGCTGTCGTCAATCATCGTCTTTGCCGGCTCGTTTGCGTCGTGGACCATACAGCAGCCTAAGGAGTTCTTCTTGTGGCTGATACTGCTCTCTACCGGCGTCTTCGGCTTCTTCATCTCGATTGACTTGTTCACCATGTTTATGTTCTATGAGGTGGCACTTATCCCGATGTATCTGCTCATCGGCGTATGGGGCTCCGGCAATAAGAACTACTCGGCTATGAAGCTCACGCTGATGCTGATGGGTGGTTCGGCCTTCCTGATGCTTGGCCTGATAGGTATCTATTATCACTCGTCGGCTGACGGCAACCTGACGTGGAACATCCTCGAGATCGTGCGCAACGGCGCTATCTCGCATGGGTGGCAGACCTTCCTGTTCCCGATGACCTTTGTGGGCTTCGGTGTGTTAGGCGCGATGTTCCCCTTCCACACATGGTCGCCTGACGGTCACGCTTCGGCGCCCACCGCAGTGTCAATGCTTCACGCCGGCGTGCTGATGAAGCTCGGAGGCTATGGCTGCTTCCGCGTGGCTATCTACTGTATGCCTGAGGCTGCTCACGAGCTGTCGTGGATATTCCTGATACTGACCGGTATCTCGGTGGTGTATGGAGCGTTCTGCGCCTGTGTCAAGACCGACCTCAAGTATATCAATGCTTACTCATCAGTGTCGCACTGCGGCCTGGTGCTGTTTGCAATCCTGATGCTTAACACCACGGCGATGACCGGTGCCATCATGCAGATGCTCTCTCACGGCTTGATGACGGCTCTGTTCTTCGCCCTCATTGGTATGATTTACGGTCGCACACACACACGCGACATCACCAAGATGGGCGGTATGATGCAGATTATGCCTTACCTGTCAGTGTGCTACGTGATAGCCGGTATGGCATCGCTGGGCTTGCCGGGTCTGTCAGGCTTTGTGGCTGAGATGACCATCTTTGTGGGTTCGTTCCAGCACGCAGACCTCTTCCACCGCGCCTTCACCATCGTGGCCTGCTGCTCTATCGTGATCACCGCGGTGTATATCCTACGCGTGGTGGGCAAGCTGCTCTTCGGGCCGGTGCAAGACCAGCATCACCTGAAGCTTACCGATGCTACGTGGTGGGAGCGCCTCTCCACGGTGACGCTCATCGTGAGCGTGGCCGCTATCGGTTGCTTCCCCAACTTCTTTGCAGATTTGATTAAATACACCTTCAGTCCCGAGATATTCTCAGTACTCGGCATGAACTAACCCTCGAATATTATTTAAGCAATGGATTATTCACAGTTCTTAGTAATGAAGCAGGAAATCGGGCTGCTGATTGTCTTCATCCTGGTGTTCCTCTACGATACGTTCATGCCCCGCAAGACGCAGGGTGGGCTGCCGGTGCTGGCGAGCGTGCTGATGCTCGGGCTCACGGCGGCAGGCTTCTGCTCGTGCTGCTTGGGTGTGGGCGGCGATGCCTCAGCCTTTGCGGGCATGTATGAGACCTCGCCTATCATCGGTGCCATCAAGAATGCTCTGAATGTGGGCGTGGTGATAGTGCTGATACAGTCAATCAAATGGGCCAACGGCGAATTGATGATAATGCGCCGCGGCGAGTTCTACGAGCTGCTGCTGGTGACCCTCTTTGGTATGTATCTGATGATATCGGCTCGCCACTTCTTGCTCTTTGTCATCGGTCTGGAGTGTGCTTCTCTGCCACTGGCCGCTATGGTGGCATTTGACAAAAACCGCTACGAGAGCCATGAGGCAGCCGTTAAATATATGCTCACCGCCGTGTTCTCTTCGGCAGTGTTTATGATGGGCCTGTCGTTTGTCTATGGCCTCACCGGCTCGCTCTACTTTGACGACATCTATCTGAGCATTAGCGGCCAGACGAGCTTTATGCTCATCGTGGCTTTGGCCTTTGTGATAGCCGGTATGGGCTTCAAGCTGTCGCTGGTGCCCTTCCACTTGTGGACCGCCGATGTATATCAGGGCGCCCCGACCTCAGTCACCGCATATCTGTCAGTCATATCCAAGGGTGCAGCCGCCTTTGCCTTCCTGACGATTATGGCGCAGGTCTTCGGCTCGCTCTACTCGCAGGTGTGGGAGTGGATGCTCTACGCTATCATCATCCTCACTATCACCATCGGTAACCTCTTCGCCATACGTCAGCGCAATATGAAGCGCTTCCTGGCGTTCTCGTCAATCTCTCAGGCCGGCTATATTATGCTCGGCGTGATAGCTTTCAACACGATGGGTATCGCCGCCATGGTGTATTACATCCTGGTCTATATCTTCTCCAACCTGGCAGCCTTCGGCGTCATCGGCGCTATCGAGAATGCTACCGGGCGCGTGAGCATGGACGACTATCGCGGGCTTTACAAGACCAATCCGCGCTTGTCGTTTGCGATGATGCTCGCCATGTTCTCGCTGGCAGGTATCCCGCCGTTTGCCGGCTTCTTCTCGAAATTCTTCATCTTCACGGGCACGCTCAATGGAGTGGCCTCGCCGGCGCTGTATGTACTGGTGCTGATAGCGTTGATTAACACTATCATCTCGCTCTACTACTATCTGCTGGTGGTGAAGGCTATGTTTATCAGCGAAGACGAGTGCCCGGTGGCTCACTTCCGCTCATCGTGCAGCGAGCGTCTGGGCCTATGGATTACGGTGGGTGGCATCGTGCTGCTCGGCATCGCCAGCTGCGTATATAGCGGCTTGCTGGTGATGAGCAGCGAGAGCTCATTCGCCGCCTTCTTTATCGGATAATAGCGCATAGCGCAATAAATAGCACAGAGGGTGCGCCTCCCGGACATCGGGGCAGGCGCACCCTCTTTTTGTGTGTATAAATATGCCCTTGAGCCGTGGGCGAAGTTGCGAAATATTAAGTTAAAAATTTCGCAACATTTTTGTATTATTTTAGCAGTACCTTCGCAGTGTAAAAAATCATATCACTTTTTTATGACACGAAAGATCACTGTTTTAGGACTGCTTGCAATGATGGCTTTGAGCGCAAATGCTCAGCAGCAACAGCCCGATAGCGTGGCCGATGGCAAGACACCGGCGCGCGTGTATTTCCAAAATGGCAAGGTACATTTTCGCTCAGACAATGGCAAGTTTCACTTATGGCTCGACAACAGAGTCAACCTCGAGGCAGCGGTGTATTCGCCCTCAGAGAGCGTTGACGGTCTCACCTCCAAAGCCAATAAGGATCTTGAAAATGATGACACACACTTCCGCTTCAGCAACGGTGTGATAGTGCGCCGTGCGCGCTTCGGTATCAAGGCCGAGCTTTACAACTGGTTTGCCGAGTTTGATGTAGATTTCGCTTTCAATGAGGTGGAGCTCAAAGATATGTTCTTAGGATATAAGTTCAACGACCACTGGAGCGCCAAGCTCGGCAACTTTAAGGTGCCGATGAGCATGGAGCGCCTCACCAGCTCAAAATATCTCACTATGGCCGAGCGCCCGATGCCCGTAGAGGCCTTTGCCG
>SAMEA3663036__coassemble_270_pt1 | contig 25494 bp, 27 predicted proteins | sample SAMEA3663036__metabat2_low_PE_026 | metagenome-assembled genome bin SAMEA3663036 (sample SAMEA3663036) | pig gut metagenome | biome: pig gut; feature: pig-associated habitat; material: faeces | place: France | collected 2012 | reverse complement strand
GTGAGTAAACCAGCGGAATCCGACTTTTTTAGGTACTTTCCGCTGGTTTACTCACGAAATTTGACTTTTGCCCTTATTCAATCGTTACCCTGGTCGCCATTTGAGCAAACTTGCAAATTGTTATTATCCGGTTATGAGGCCTCAAAATACAAACGGCGAACCCATATCTTACACGATAATGAATTCGCCGTTATGAATTGTGAGTCTTGAGCTCAGCTGTTGTCAACGAGCCATGCGCGCGGCAGCCTGCAACAGCTCTGAGAGGGTGGGGTGGGCATGGACGATAGTATCGGCAATGGTGTCAATGTTCACCCCGGTGCTCATAAGAGCAGCGCCCTCGGCGATGATGTCTGCGGCATGCGGCCCTACGGCATGGCAGCCTAACAGACGGCGCGAGGCGCGGTCATATACGAGTTTTATCAGGCCGTCAGCATTGCCCATAGCGCGAGCTTTGCCGTTAGAAGCCACCGGGAGCTTTACTGTGGCCACATCATAGCACCCTGCAGCCTCGGCGGCCTCTTGTGTAAAGCCGGCCATAGCAGCCTCGGGATTGGTGAAGACGGCTGATGGTATGACGTCCATATTCACCTTAGCGCCAAACACGCTGCGTGCCTGCGCCGTAGCGGCGTGTGCCAGCATGCACTTGCCATTGACATCGCCCACGGCATAGATGCCCTCCACGCTCGTGAGATAATGCTCGTCAACGGCGATATATCCGCGAGGCGTAAGCTTGATGCCGGCAGCGTCAAGACCATCAGGCAACACAGGGCGCCGCCCCACAGCCATCACCACTAAGTCAGCCTCTACAGTAGCCTCACCGCGGCGGCTTTCGTATGACACTACAGTGCCCTGATGCACGGACTTGACAGCAGCGCCGGTGACAAACTTGATGCCACGGCGGCTGAGCAGCGACCGCAATCGCTTGGCTATATCGCCATCGAATGGCGGGAGTATCTCTTTGCAATACTCTATGACGGTGACTTCACAACCAAATGCTGATAATATCGAGGCAAACTCAAGTCCGATGACACCGCCGCCGATGATGGCCACCCGGCCGGGTAGAGATGTCAGCCGCAACAGCTCATCGCTCGTGATTGCCGTCTCAGCGCCGGCAATAGGCAGCTTAGCCGGTTGCGACCCGGTAGCTATGATGATAGTAGGCGCCGTGTAGGTCTCATCATTGACCATCACGGTGTGGTTAGCACCAAGGCGCGCTTCGCCGGTGATGACGTTGACTGACGACAGAGCGCGAGCCACATCATCGCGCAAGCCGGCAACGACAGTGGTCATACGACTTGCAGCGCGGCCAAAATCAGCCTTAACGTCGGATACATCGACGCCGAAATCGGCAGCATCGGCAATGGCGATAATCTTATCGGCGGCAGCGCATAAGCACTTGGTGGGTATGCACCCCCGGTTGAGGCAGGTGCCGCCAAGCGCTTCACGCTCGATGAGTACCACATTGAGCCCGGCAGCAGCCTGCTCGGCCGCTACTTCATATCCGCCGGGGCCTCCGCCTATAATGATTATATCTGCGTGTTGCATAGCTCGTAATATGTGACTATGGGATGCAACGCCGCCTCGGTGTCGTCAGGATGAGCTATCGGGGTGTCATGAGGCGCCGTCTTGACCATTTCGGGGTCAGACTTGGCCTCTTGGGCTATGGTGCGCATAGTGGTGATAAACGCATCAAGAGTCTCCTTGCTCTCTGTCTCGGTGGGCTCTATCATCAGCGACTCGTGGAAGAGAAGCGGGAAATATATCGTCGGGGCATGAAAACCATAATCAAGCAGTCGTTTGGCCACATTGAGAGTGGTCACTCCGGCTGACTTATCGCGCAGGCCATCAAAGACAAACTCGTGCTTGCATGGCCCCGGGATAGGTAATTCATACAGGTCGCACAATGAGTGCATGACATAGTTGGCATTGAGAGTAGAGAGCGGCCCTACCTTGGCAAGCCCCTCGCTGCCGAGGGTCATGATATAAGCTAAAGCGCGCATCAGCACCGTGTAGTTGCCACACCACATGGATATCTGTCCGAGTGAAGCATCGTTATCGCGAACGATGTCAAAAGAGCCATCATCGCGGCGCACCACTCGAGGATTGGGCAAGAATTGCTCTAAGCCGTGGCGCACGCCCACCGGACCGGCGCCGGGGCCGCCACCGCCATGAGGCGTGGAGAACGTCTTGTGCAAATTGATATGCATCACATCAAAGCCCATATCACCCGGGCGAGCGATGCCCAGCATTGGGTTGAGATTGGCGCCATCATAGTATAGCAGGGCACCCACGGCATGCACCGCCTCGGCTATCAATGGTATGTTTTTCTCAAACATACCCGTGGTATTGGGATTGGTCATCATCACGGCGGCAATGTCTGGCCCGAGTTTGGCGCGCAGGTCGTCAACATCTATGGTGCCGTCGCAAAGGCTCTTCACCTCCACGATTTCGTATCCGGCCACCATAGCGCTGGCAGGATTAGTGCCATGAGCCGAATCCGGCACTATAACTTTAGTGCGGGCGGTGTCGCCACGGCTGTCATGGTAAGCATGAATGACCATAAGCCCGGTCAGCTCGCCATGCGCGCCGGCAAAGGGGTTGAGCGTAAATTCGGCCATTCCGCCAATTTCACACAAAGCGCGTTGCAGCTGCCAATAGATGGCAAGCACGCCCTGGGTGGTAGAAGCCGGCTGCAGAGGGTGGGTGTGAGCCACGACGCCATCGGCGGCCACTTCTTCGTTGATTTTGGGGTTGTATTTCATCGTGCACGAGCCCAAGGGATAGAAGCCGGTATCGACACCGAAATTGTTGGTGCTTTGATTGGTGTAATGGCGCACCACAGTAGGCTCATCGACTTCCGGCAGACGCAGCGCTGCCGAGCGACGCAAATGTTGCGGCAACTCGTCAGTGGTAGCATCATATCTATTCTCGGGGAGGCTGAAACCTTGACGCCCGCGATGTGTATATTCAAATATCAGTTTGCCGTAAAGAGTCTTGTTCATGGCTATAAGGCTTTGATGATTGATACATAACGGTCAATGTCAGCGGGCTGTTGCATCTCGGTGACCGCAACAAGTATGGCGTCGTCGCTGAGTTTCACGCCTCCTATGATATCATGCTCAAGCAGCTTGGCGAGCACGATGTCAGCTGTCAACGGCGTTGCAAAGCGCACTGCAAATTCATTGAGGAATGGCTGATTGGGGTAGCATAGCTGCGCCTTGCCGGTGGCCGTGAGCTGCTCGGCGAGGCGATGCGCACCTCCATAGCTGAGGTCGTTGATGCGCTTCATGCCTTCCGGGCCCATCAGCGATAGATATATCGCTGTGTGCAATGCCATCAGACCTTGGTTTGAACATATATTTGATGTGGCCTTCTCGCGGCGTATATGTTGCTCGCGTGCTTGGAGCGTGAGCTCGAACGCACGCTGTCCGCGCTCATCGGTGGTGGCGCCGACGATGCGTCCGGGTATCTTGCGCATCAGCGCCTTTGTGGAGCATATATATCCCAGATAGGGGCCGCCATAGTTGAGAGGCATGCCTAATGATTGAGCATCGCCACAAGCTATGTCAGCGCCCCACTCGCCGGGCGAACGCAGCACAGCAAGCGCTGACGCGGGGCTGTTGATTACAAACAACGACTTGTTGGCGTGGATTTTATCAGCCCAGCCGCTGAAGTCTTCGAGAATGCCATAGTAGTTGGGCGAGGCAGCTATCACACCGGCCACATCGGCGCCGAGCTTATCAAAGAGCGCCTCGGCATCGGTGACTCCATCGGTAGCGGCTATTACGTCAAGCTCGATTTTGTGGTATCGGGCATAGGTGCGCAATACATTCATTACGCCGGGATTGACAGTTGCCGACACCAATACTCGCCTGCGACGTCGTGATGCATTGACAGTCATAATCATAGCCTCAGCCGTAGCCGTGGCGCCATCATACATAGAGGCGTTGCTGACCGGAAGGCCCGTCAACTCAGACATCATTGATTGATACTCAAAGATATACTGAAGTGTGCCTTGCGATATCTCGGGCTGATAGGGTGTGTAGGCTGTCTGAAACTCAGAGCGCGAAGTGAGAGCTGCAATCACGGCCGGTGTGTAGTGGTCATAGGCGCCGGCGCCGGCAAAGCAGGTAAGCCCCGAGCGGTTAGCGCGGCGCAGAGCATCGAAAGCGCGGCGCACCTCGCTCTCGCTCTTAGCCCCGGGCAAGCCATAACCGGCAGCGGTAAGACGCAAATCGGCCGGCACATCAGCGTATAGCTCATCGAGCGATGTGGCACCGCAGCGCTGCAGCATAGCCTCTATATCATCGGGTGTATGGGGAAAGTATGACATATATGGTAAATCTGTTAGTATGGTGCTTATACAAAAAAACGCTGCGTCCGGGCATTAGTAACTACACCCGGACGCATAGCATTTATTTCAGGCTTGCCAGATATTGCTCCTCGGTCATGAGTGCCGATTCGTCAATGACTTCGGTTATCTCTACCTTGATAATCCAGTGAGCGAGAGCATCTTCGTTGAGCAGTCGGGGATTATCCACGAGGTCTTCGTTGATTTCAACCACCGTGCCTGTCACCGGCGAGAAGAGGTCGCTGGCGGCTTTGACGCTCTCGATAGCGCCGAAATCCTCGCCGGCGATGACTTCGTCATCGACTTCGGGCATATCTACATAGACCACGTTGCCGAGCTGCTTGGCAGCATATTCAGATATACCGATGAAAGCGATATTGCCGTCGATGCGAGCATATTCGTGAGTGGGGAGATAGTAAGTTTTCATTTTTTGTAATTTGGAGTATAGAAACGTTTTTTGATGATTGTTGCGGGGAATGTCTTGCGGCGCACTTTCACTGCCACTTCGGTGCCTAATGCTGCGTAGCGGGCATCAATGAGCGCCATTGCTATATTCTTGTCGAGGGTGATGGAGTGATAGCCGGTGGTGACATGACCGATAACATCAGCCGTGTCAGCCGTGAGCACTTCATAGCCGTGGCGTGCGATGGCCGGGCCATGCAACTCGAGGCCTATCACCTTGCGCTTGATGCCTTCGGCTTTTTGAGCTGCACATACTTCGCTGCCAATAAATCCGCCGGGCTTATCAATCTTGGCAAACATACCGAGGCCGGCCTCGATGGGGGTGATTTCATCAGTCAGCTCATCGCCGTAGAGCGGCAATCCGGCTTCAAAGCGCAGAGTGTCTCTGCAGCCTAAGCCGCATGGCATTATTCCGGCGGCCATCAGCTTGCGCCATGCCTCTATGATTGTTTGGTCGTCAGCATATAGCTCAAAACCGTCCTCGCCGGTGTAACCCGTGCGGCTTACGATGGCAGCAGTGCCGGCGGCGGTGGTGATATCCTTAAAGGTATAGAACTCCAGGTCAGAAGCATCAATGCCGAGCACTCGTGCCATAACGGCTTCGGCCTCCGGCCCCTGTATGGCAAGCTCTGACCAGCGGTCGCTTTGGTGATCTACCGTGACATGATAATCTGCGGCTTGCTTCTCAATCCACGCCACATCTTTATCAATATTTGCAGCGTTAATGACCAAAAAGTATTCGTCATCGGCTCTCTTATATACCAGCAAGTCATCAACTACGCCACCATCAGGGTGAAGCATCATGCCATAAAATATTTTGCCTTTAGAAGCGCCGAAGATGTCGTTGGTAAAAATGCGGCTCACAAATCGCTCGGCATCAGGACCGCTGACAAGCACTTCGCCCATGTGAGAGACGTCAAACACGCCGCAGCTGTTACGCACGGCGTTGTGCTCCTCGATAATACCCACATACTGTATGGGCATATCAAAGCCGCCGAAGGGTTGCATCAGTGCGCCTTGGCTGACGTGGAGCGAATGTAGGCAGGTCGTTTTCATGTGTCTGTGTTAGTTAGGTATATAGTTTTAAGGGTTTCAAAGGGTGGGGGGTATCTATTTAATCGCCATGCGCGGTGAGTATCTTTATTAAGGTGGCATTATCAAGGCCACTGATTATTGATGACACCTTGATGCCATCTAAGGCCTTAGCCAACGCCTCCGCCGATAGCTTTGAGCCTATCACCTTGCTGAGCAATGCGCTGTCAATATCGGTCAGGGGGAAGAAATCGCCCATCATATTTAAGCTGCTGACGGTATTATCGTCGCCCAGAGTATAATCCACCACAAACTCGCCCACGCCATCAATGCGCGCGCGATGGCGGTGCACTCCGGCCGATGCTTTGCCGTAGAGGTGCTCGCTGGTGAGATATTCCTCGGATATTTTTTCTATTTCAGTCACATCGGCAGATGTGAGCATTATCGGCTCGCCGTCAGTGAGATGCTTTATGGCATAATTGCGAAACTCGTCACAACTCATGGCTATGCCCTCTTGGCGCAAAGTGGTGATGTGAGAGGCCACGGAGGTCACCTTCTTTGATTCGAGCTTGGCGCGCGATGGCGTGATAGCATGCGTGATATGCACAGGGTCGGTATCATACAGCATAGTGCCATGCACGATACTGCGGCCGGGCACGTGATAGAAAGCGTTGCCGGCTACTTTGCGACCTTTGATAGCTACGTCATTGCGCCCGGTGCTCTCGGCGTCATAGCCCAGCGACCGCAGCATCTCCACCACCATCGATGTGTAGTGGGCAAAGGTGGTCTCAACATCAGTAGATGGAGTGATGTAGCTGAACATTATATTGTTCGTATCGGCGAAGACGCAGCCTCCGCCACTCTTGCGGCGGCACACATCTATGTTTTCACGGCGGCAATATTGGAGGTCAATCTCTTTGTCAATCTCCTGATTACGACCACATATCACAGTGGGCTGGACCTGCCACGCAAAAAAGTACTCTTCGTCGGACGGTAGCTCACGAGCCACCCATTCCTCCATCGCCAAGTAGAACGGCAGGCGATGATAAGGTGTGTCAGATGGCAAAACGACGTGTTTCATACTGAGCTATCTTTATTTCACTGCCCCAAAGATAGCAAAAATTCCTATATCGCGAATACTTTTCATCAGAAAATTTTTACGAACTTTGCGGTATGGAAAGCAACGACGAAAGATTTAGGAAATTCAAGGAAGAAATAGACAAAGAAATTGATGAGCGCAGAGCTTATAATAAGCTCATCGGGAATGCCGTCACTATATCTGTCTGTGGCGCCTTATTAGGAATAATACCTTACCTTGGGTGGCTCATTCTTGTGTTCGGTTTTTGCTATTGTTGCTATGCATTTAAGAAGACACTGAGCGGCATAGCCATTTTATCTCTAATAGTCAGCGCATTAGCTCTTTTCCTGAGATACATTTATGCTACCACTTTTTAAGCTCTACGCCCCCCCCCAAAAAAAAACCCACATTACTCCTCATCGAAATCAATGTGATCAAGTTAAATCAAAATACTACGATTCAATACCCTTTATAGCCAACAAATAACAATTCTTCCACATGTTGTGGAAAATAGATATGTTCTATTTTTATTAGTCACATCATTGAAACATCTATTTGACTGAAATACGGCTCAACGAAACGCCCGCCTGCCATCTCTGATGTGGCAGGCGGGCGATATGCTAAAAAATATGATTAGTGCAGTGTGCTCTACACGTTTATTTCTTCACGTTAGGCTCTTCGAGCTTGTAATTCTTGCGACGATCCTCTATCTTAAGCAAGAATGTGAAGAAGAATGCCAAGACGCCAAATGATGAGAAGATAATCATAGGCACGCGATAGCCGCCGGGGACAGCGAAATGTATCTTAATCATACGGCTACAGCCGCTGCGTTGCGTTGTGCATTTGTCGCTTCACCGAGCCGTTCTTTGTTGGCTCGCATACGCCCGGCGTGGTTGATTGCCGCTGACGTTGGTACTTCCGTTCTTAGTGAACTTTGCCCATTTCCATTGCCGATTATTGTGTATTCGTAGCTGTTGCCGATAGATTGGTAGTGCCGTTCCACTCATTCGTGCCGGATTTCCCATGTTGATTTTGCAGACTTTACGAAGTGAAATTTCTTTCAAAATTTACATTTATGTAAAATATTATTTGTAACTTTGCGTTGTAAAAATAAACGTAAAGTATAATGAGCGAAGTAGAACTCCTATTGGTCAACAGCAGCGAAAGCTGCACGATGTATACAATTCAGTTCCTATCTGACGATATGAGCGAATTTGAAAAATCGTATCAAAATTCAGACAGGACGCTGAACTGAATCCCGACTTTCAGGCAATAATGAGATTTGTTGAACAGATTCTCTCCAATGGAGCTTTGGAGCGATACTTTCGCAGAGAGGGCAAGATGAATGACTCCGTCGTTGCTCTACCGGTTTTGAAGTCGAAACTCCGCTTATACTGTCTGCGACTTACAGATAAAATTCTTGTCCTCGGCAATGGCGATGTGAAGAACAGCCGAACATACGAGGAAAACGATACATTGCAGGGATACGTCATTGACTTGCAAAAATTTGAGCGACTGCTGCGGCAGGAAGTGCGTTCAGGCAATGTGGAAATTACGGAAAAGGAGATTATAACTGATAAAACCTTTGAATTATGAAAACAGCAAACATTTCCTTACAGGAAATCTTCAATGAGATTCCCTTAGAGAAGCGAGAGGAAACCCGACTCTCTTTCGCTATCTCAAACCGACTGGATGCACTTATGCGTGAGAAAGGTTTGAATAAAAAACAGTTTGCCGAAGCTCTTGGCAAGCGACCCAATGAGATAACGCGATGGTTGAGCGGCGAGCATAACTTTACTATTTCTACCCTTGCCATGTTGTCCACCTTCTTCGGGCAACCGATTATTAATGTCGGGTGACATTTCAATCTACCATTCTTATGAAGAAAGATAATAAAACAGTCAATACCGGGGCAACGCTGCGTTATGCGATGCTTGTGCCTTTGGCTTTGATGATAGCATCGATAATTTCAAGTTGCTTATCCTATTCGCAAGCAAGGCAAAACATTGCAGATGAGCTTAATAGTGCAATGATAGCATTAGCTAATGAGAATAGCGAACTATGGACTCGCCCCGATACTATAGCCGCTATACGCCAAATGCACGAAGTCACTCATAAGCCACTTATTTATCAGGCTTCTGATTTCAACTTCAGGAACACTTCTCTAAAAGATGCGACCTACTTCACACTCGCATTGGTTGATAAACATAATACTGTACCAAAAATACAAGGAGATAAAATAGCTTCGGATTCCATTTTTCTTGTACCGGAATATAGTACCGATGGCCTTGCAGTACAGATACGAGGTTTTGCCGACTGTTCAATGGCTTCAGTTTTCTGTGCTTCGGATCAGACTTTACCGGGAATCCTGTTCTCGCTTTCAATTCTCTCAATGGCAAGTATGCTTATCTGGAAAAGAAAAGAAACCGGGATTTCCGAAACAGAACTTATTGCCATTTCCACATCTCCATCGCTTGACGGCATCAAACTCACTCCCATGCAGCGGCAGTTGACCCGAATGCTTCTTGAAGCACCCGGCATGAAAGTTGATAAACGGAGCTTGTGCGAATCGCTTTGGGGGAATAAAAGCAATGCCGAGGAATCACTTTATACCCTTGTCAAACGCACAAAAGACGCTCTTGCCGAAGCTAATATGGAAATTGTATGTAATAGAGGCGACTCATACGAGCTTCGTATAAATAGCTGATTTACAATATTGTCAGAATTTGTCAGATAAAAGTCAGACAAATTTTTAGGTCAGATTGAGGCATTTTCACTTGCTTTGCAGAAAAATTTGCAAAGACATGAGAAATAAAATTCTAATCTCCATTCTGACCGTCTTTTTCATCTTTGAATGCGGTTATGCGCAGAATCAGGAAGCGACGGATAGCCTCACACACGAGCTGCAAGAAGTTATAGTTACCGCTAAACAACCGGCTACTAAATTAGTCGGTTCAACTCTCGTATCAACTATTCCCGGCTCCAACCTCGCCGAGCTTGGCACCGCTCTTGATGTGCTTGCGCAATTACCGATGATTAAAGTAACGGACAATACTGTCTGCGTTATCGGCAAGAGTAATATCGAAATCTATATAGACGAGCGACCGATGCGAGATGAGCAGGAATTGCAACAGTTGCTTTCCTCCAATATGAAGAAAGTAGAATTGCTCATGGCTCCGGGGGCGGCTTACGAAAGCACAACGGGTGCAGTTCTCAAAATCACTACGCGCAGGAATTTTGTTCAAGGGCTGTCTTTGACAGATCAGTTTCTACTTGAATGTCGCCGCAAATGGTCGGTTATGGATTATCTCGCTTTGAGTTATCGCGTCGGCGACTGGGAATTCTTTGTCAACGGAACGATAAACCACAATAATTCAACGAATAAAGGCACAACCACCAACACACTTGTCTATAACGGGGAGAAAACAATTGTCGGTAGCAGTCAAAACATTTCTTCCCCCACGACGGTCGGTGTCATAAAGGGCGGCTTTAATTATTCACGTGGTGCGCAATCGTTTGGCGCGTATTACCGTTATAATCCCGAACGTGGCGATTTTAACAACTCCGGCTCGGAATGGCTTGACGACAATCCGGCTTTTAGCAGGGTCATTGACAAGCGTATCAGGGCGCACAGCCATCTTGCCTCTCTCTATTATGAAAACACTTTTGCAGAAAAGTATCTTCTTCATTTCGACGGCGATTTCCGCAGGTCAAATGAAATGAATAATGTCGTAACCACCTATCCGGCAACGGTTACCCCTGCCGTCAACTCGACAGATGAACGTAAATCGACCCTTTGGGCGGGTAAGCTATATCTGAATCTCCCCCTTTGGAATGGAGAATTTACTGTTGGTACGCAAGACAGTTACACTCATACCTCTCTTGATTATCGTATGCTGAATACCGATATAAGCGAATATATTCCATCTTCATTAACTGACGCCCGACAGACTTCTGCCGCCCTGTATGCTTCATGGTCGCGTATGTTCGGTAAGTTTTCCCTATCTGCCGGTGCGAGATACGAATATGTCGATTACGACTTCAAGGTCGACGGCAAACGCGACGATGATGTCAGCCGCCGCTACCACTTGCTGACACCCGACCTGTCGCTCGGCTATTCGTTTAACGATGAATCGCAGATAAGCATCAGCTATAAAATGGCTACTGTCAAGCCTCCTTACTCGCAGCTTACGAGTTCTCTCTATTATACCGGTCTGCATGAAATAGAGGGAGGCAATCCGGGGCTTCGTGATGAGAAAATGCATGATGTTCAGTTGTTCGGAATGTGGAAAGGCTTCATGCTTCAAGCTGATTACACCCGTTCACTCGACACCTACGCGTTCGTAAAGCAGATATATCCTGCCGACAATCTCCAATTACTTATGCACCCTGTGAATATCGATGTTTCGGCGTTAAGTCTGTATTTTGTGTGGAGCAAGCCTGTCAGGTGCTGGACACCAAATATTACGCTTGGAATGTACCGCCAATGGCTTGAACTTGAATCAACCGATTACAACAAGCCTTTATTCTCCTATTATTTCGACAACACCTTTTCTTTGCCCAAAGGGTGGACGATAACAGCAAATATCAGCGGCAACTCACAGGGTGATATGCACACTAACCGCTTCGGTGGTTCATGGTTTACTATGGACGCATCGGTAGGCAAGTCGTTCCTGAATAAATCTCTCATTCTCAAACTGTCTGCTACCGACATTTTCAACACAGCCAACAACGACTGGACGATGAACACTTATGGCGTTTTCGTCGATAAACGGCAGAGTTATGACCGTAGAGGCGTATCACTCAACATCATCTACAATTTCCAGCCCCGCAAGAGCAAGTACAAAGGTTCTGCGGCATCAGAGGCAGAAATGAAACGTCTTTAATAAAAAACGCTATCTTTGGCGTCATATAATAAACGACATTATGAATCATCGAATCCCCATATCTATTTTCTGCGCCATTTTTGCGATAGCGGCAATGGCGCAGTCGGAAGCTACCGACAGCATCAAGACACAGGAACTTAACGAAGTCGTTGTGGAAGCGCAGATGCAGCGCACTTCACCTACTTCTGCAACATATACTCCGACAGGCAAGCAAAAAAATGCCTCGCAAAATGCAATCGACCTTTTGCGGCAGATGTCTATACCCCAAATTCAAATAAATCCCGTCAGTGATGCCGTAACCGACAATGCCGGCGAGGAGGTGGCTATCTTTATAAATTACCTCGAAGCATCAAAGGGGGAAATGGAAGGACTGCGGACACCCGACGTGAAGAAAGTCGAGTATCTTGAATTTCCTGTTGATCCCCGTTTCCGGGGTGCTCAGTGTGTAATCAACATCATTGATTTTTTAACCGCTAAATCCGCTGACCCCTAAATTCCTTTATCAAAATGATATTCATAAAAAAGTGCTTGATTATATCGCAAAGGTATAGCCAAGCACTGTGTGCAAATGAGACAGTATAGTTTTTATGCTTTTGTTTAGTTTTCACCGAGTGTTAGGACACTACTCGGATAGCTAAACTCATATTTTTTATCAGTTCCTGAGATGATGACAATAATCATATAATTGTTGTCTTGTAATTCTTTAATGAATTTTCCACCAACGATTTGACCATTTACTATGCCCTTAGAAGTGATATATACAGTTGTAAGGATGGTCAATGGAAGCGTTTGTGCTATTAATTCAAACACATTTCTATCCATACCTGCTAAAGACTTATTACGAGCAAAATTTAAGGTTAATGTCTTTTCAGTAGTATCAACTTTAAATGATGCTTTTGGGTCATTAGGACCGGTGCTGTTGTCTTTTAGGACTTGATTGATTTGTGCTACTTGTGCACTGATAAAAGAAGTGTCTTCTGCATACGTAAACGCAGAGCATCCAACCAATGCGAGTAACAAGAATAAAATTTTTTTCATACGCATTGCGATATTTTGAGTGGTCTTACAGCCCTATCGACCGGTTCTCAGATACACAGAAGCGTGGACTGCATTGCCCCACCTGCTGTTGATGGTCCTGAGAAAACCTTGTATGCAAAGGTGTGAAACAGTAGCCCACGCTATAGCGTGAGAACCGCCTTGTTACCTTCTTGCATACTTAGAAAATTTCTCAGGTTTTCAACAGCAAGATAAGCAAAACGCTTCTTCTTTTAATTGATATGTCGTGTCATTCCGGATTGACATCGCAAATTTACGAATTATATTTGATATATTCAAAATAATACGACTTTTTTAATTATCAAACATCATTGCAACAACTATTTAGCTGAAATACGACTCAACGAAACGCCCGCCTGCCATCTCTGATGTGGCAGGCGGGCGATATGCTCAAAAATATGATTAGTGCATTGTGCTCTACACGTTTATTTCTTCACGTTAGGCTCTTCGAGCTTGTAATTCTTGCGACGATCCTCTATCTTAAGCAAGAATGTGAAGAAGAATGCCAAGACGCCAAATGATGAGAAGATAATCATAGGCACGCGATAGCCGCCGGTGGCATCAAGCACTACGCCTATGAGCAGCGGCACCAGGCACAGGCCGATGTTTTGTATCCAGAATATCACGCAGTATGCCGAACCCAATATCTTATTCTCAATAATCTTGGGCACTGAGGGCCACAAGGCTGCGGGAACGAGAGAGAACGACACGCCCAATGTGGCTACCAAGGTCACGGCAAGCCATTTGTAGGGGAACAACGGCAGCACAAAGGCAAAGCTCAGGTGGCAGCCTATCATGATGAGCGCGCCTATCATAAGCATCGTGGCGCCCTTGCCTATATAATCAAGGAAAGCGCCAAGGAACGGCGTGAGCACCATGGCCAAGATGGGGAAGCAGCTGAACAGCTGCGCTGCCGACTCGGCATCAATATTGAGCGTCGTCTCCAGGAAGTTGGGCGCATAGCGCTGGAAGGGGAAGATAGCTGAGTAATACAGCACACACAGCATAGCCACAATCCAGAACATACGGCTGCTGAATATCTTGCCAAGGTCTGAGATGTGAAATTCGTCTTCTGACGAGGCCTGCGAGGCGCCGTCATTGCCGCGCTGCGCATCAAGCTTGCGATCCATAAAGGTGAAGACGGTGTAGGTAATAAGTCCTACGAGCAAGAGCAGTGAGCAGAAGGCCACCGGAGCCACCAGCGAGGTGTCGAATTGCTTCGAAATCATCGGTGCTATCCACATCACGGCAAATACGCCCAGGCGAGCGATGGCCATCTCCAGACCCATCGCCAAGGCCATTTCCTTGCCTTCAAACCATTTTGCTATGGCCTTTGACACCGTGGTGCCGGCCATCTCACAGCCGCAGCCAAAAATCATAAAGCCCAATGAGGCCATCTTGGCGCTTGCGGGCAGCGCTACCCACCAGCTGTCGAGCCAGTGGCACAGCCCTGTGCCTTGAAACCACTCCGTGATGCCGATGAGCTTGATACCGGCACCTATCACCATCAGCGAAGCTGAGAGCACGCCGGTGAAGCGGATGCCCATCTTATCGAGGATGATGCCTGCAAATATCAAGAACGCTACAAACACGTTCAAGAAATACTCTGATGCTGCATAGGTGCCGAATGTGCTGCTATCCCATTGCAATTTCTCTTCAATCAACGTCTTCAGCGGCGACATTACATCGACAAACATATAGGCGAAGAACATCATCAGCGCCACCAGCACCAGTGCCGTCCAGCGCGCCCACGCTTTGTCGTTGAGCAATACCTTAATCTCTTTTGTCATTGTGATAAAGTTGTTATTTAGTTATATTTTTCGTTATTGAGTTTGCAAATTTATACATTTTTTGCGATATATCAGCCATATCGCATAAATTAGATGCTAATCAGGCTATGCTCTCAGCCATTCATACAGTCTCCCCACCCGTGATGCCGAGGTATCGAGCCACGGCCTCTGCGCAGCGCTCGCCATCAATAGCCGCCGATACTATGCCACCGGCATAGCCGGCACCCTCGCCGCAGGGATACAATCCTTGCACGGCGACGTGGCTTAGCGTGACGCTGTCGCGCGGTATGCGCACCGGCGATGACGTGCGCGTCTCATCACCGATAAGCACGGCATCGTTAGTCAAGAAACCGCGAGCCTGACGGCCAAACACGGCAAAGCCTTGCTGCAACCTATGAGCCACACCCTCAGGCAGCAAGGTGTCAAGACGCGCTGCGATGAGGCCGGGAGCATACGACGTGCGGGGCAAAGTATCTGACGCCTTGCCCTTGACAAAGTCAAGCATACGCTGCGCCGGCGCCTGCTGAGTGCCGCCCGCCGCTGCAAAAAAGCTATGCTCTATGCTCTGCTGATAGCGCATCATCTTCAGCTCTCGCGGCTCGGCGTCGTCATTGACATCTTCAGGCAATATCTCTACTACCATGCCGGAGTTGGCCCATTTGGTGCCGCGATTTGATGGTGACATACCATTGACCACGAGCTGGCCGGGAGCGCTCGCTGCCGGAATGACAAAGCCGCCCGGACACATGCAAAACGAATATACAGCTCGGCCATCTACGCGCGTGAGCATCGAGTACTCGGCCGGCGGCAGATAGCGGCCTCGGCCGGCCGGCGAGTGATACTGTATCTTATCTATCAGCGCTTGTGGATGCTCCAGTCTCACGCCCACGGCTATGCCTTTAGGCTCAAGGGCTATGCCGGCTGACGACAGCATCTCATAGACATCGCGCGCCGAATGTCCGGTGGCAAGGATTACCGGGCCTTGATACTTCCCGCCGGCATCGGTGCGCACGCCGCTGACAACGCCCGTGGCCGCATCATAAATAAGCTCGGTGACTCGTGTGCTAAAATGCACCTCGCCGCCGCCGGCAATGATAGTCTGACGCATTGCTTTTATCACCGAGGGCAGGCGGTCAGTGCCGATATGAGGGTGCGCATCAATTAGTATATCCTCCGGGGCGCCATGCTGATGAAACACATTCAGTATTTTCTCCACCGAGCCTCGCTTTTTGGAGCGAGTGTATAGCTTGCCATCGGAGTAGGCTCCGGCACCACCTTCGCCAAAGCAATAGTTGGAATTGGGGTCCACTCGCCCTTCGCGATTGAGAGTGGCGAGGTCGCGCAGACGGCTATCCACGTCCTTGCCGCGCTCCAAGACCACCGGACGCAACCCAAGCTCTATAAGGCGCAAGGCGGCAAAGAGCCCGCCCGGGCCCGCGCCTACGATTACCACCTGAGGGCTGCCGCTCACATCGCCGTAATGCACCGGCGTGGATATTGTAGCTGCCTCATCGACATCATCAATATGCACATCTATGGTGAGATTAACCATAACCCTACGATGGCGTGCATCGATAGAGCGTTTGCGTATCTGCATTTTACGTATGCGGTTGACATCGATATCCAGAGCCTCTGATACCTTAACTTGCAGCCGCATAGGCTCGTATGCGTCTTCCGGCAATAGTTGTAGGACTATTTGTTGTAGCATTGATGGTGTCTTGGTCAATTATATCTATTGCAAAGGTAAGCAAAATATCGCAGATTTGTTGTACCTTTGCACTATGATTTATACTGATTCTGAAATGACAGTGTTTGACTCATGGGATCGCGAACATCTATGGCACCCATACACCTCTACTATAGATCCATTGCCCACATATAAGGTGGATCACGCCGATGGCGCTACTATCACCCTCAGCGACGGCACCACGCTCATTGATGGCATGTCGTCATGGTGGTGTGTCATTCATGGCTACAATAATCCGCGCCTCAATGCCGCCGCGTGCGCGCAAATATCAAAAATGAGCCATGTGATGTTTGGCGGATTTACTCATGAGCCGGCAATAGAGCTTGGCAAGGCATTGCTGTCAGTGGCGCCGCGCGAGATGCACAATATTTTTTATGCCGACTCCGGCTCTGTAGCCGTGGAGGTGGCGATGAAGATGGCCGTGCAATATGCCATCTCGGTGTCCAGTGACCACAAGAAGACCAATTTCGTGACTATACGCTGCGGATACCACGGCGACACCTGGAATGCGATGAGCGTCTGCGACCCGGTCACGGGTATGCATGGCGCTTTTGGCTCGGCGTTGCCGATACGTTTCTTTGTGCCTTCGCCTAAATCACGGTTTGACGGCGAATGGCATGACGATGACATAGAGCCTCTGCGCGAAGTCCTCGAGGCTCACTCTGAGGAGATCGCTGCCCTGATATTGGAGCCGGTGGTGCAAGGCGCCGGTGGCATGTGGTTTTATCACCCCGAATATCTGCGCCGCGCACGTCGCCTCTGCGACGAATACGGTGTGCTGCTAATCTTTGATGAGATAGCCACCGGCTTTTGGCGCACCGGGCGCTTCTTCGCCTTGGAGCATAGCGGCGTGGTGCCCGACATCATGTGTATCGGCAAAGGCCTCACTGGCGGATACCTCACTATGAGCGCCGTGATGACCTCCCGCGAGGTGGCTGACGCTATCTCGCGTGGCGAGGCCGGCGTGCTGATGCACGGACCCACGTTTATGGCCAATCCGCTTGCTTGCGCTATCGCCCTCGAATCATTCAAGATACTCGCCGAGCAAGATATGCAATCACGCATTGACCACCTTCACGGCATCATCTCCGAAGAGCTCGCGCAGGCACAACAGCTCGCGCAAGTGGCCGATGTGCGCTCTATTGGCTCTATTGGCGTCATTGAGACACGCCGGCCGGTTGATGTAGGGACATTCCAGCGAGAATGTGTGCGCCGCGGGGTGTGGATACGACCCTTCGGCCGCAATGTATATATCATGCCGCCATACGTCATATCTGACGAGCAGCTCAGATTTTTATGCCGGCAAATGATTGAAATCGTTAAGACTCTCTGACTCTAATGGATATCAAAGCCTCTCTTGACAAATTACGCGCCACAGGAAATTTCAGGCAAATTCCATCGGTCGAGGCTGCCGGCAAATCGCTCATCGACTTGTCATCTAACGACTATTTGGGCATCGCAGCAGACTCTGAGTTATACCGGGAATTTGCGCAAACCGTGTTGCCCGAGCTATTGGCCCGTGGAAACGGCGCTGACATGATGACTTCGTCGGCGAGCCGATTGCTCGCCGCCCGCCAAGAGAGCTATGCCGCTTTTGAGGCTCTGCTTGCCGAGTGCTATTCGCGCAGGGCTTTGCTATTCAACAGCGGCTATCACGCCAACACCGGCATTATCGGGGCGATGGCTGACCATCGCACTCTCATTGTCGCCGACAAGCTGGTGCATGCAAGCATCATTGATGGCATAAAGCTCTCCGGCGCGCCTTTTGAGCGCTTTCGTCACAATGACTACACCCACCTGGAGCGAATATTGGCCGCAAAAGCCCATCAGTATGACAACACCCTCATCATTGCCGAGAGTGTCTATTCGATGGATGGTGACACGGCTGATATTCGGCGGCTCGTTGACATCAAACGCCACACCCCCGGCGCTATATTGTATATCGATGAAGCGCATGGGGTAGGGGTGGCAGGCCCTCACGGCCTCGGCTTGGTCCAAGCATCAGGCGTGGCTAATGATGTGGATATCGTAATCGGCACCCTGGGCAAGGCGCTTGCCTCGATTGGCGCTTACGCCATCGTTTCGGACCTATTGCGCGATTTCCTTATCAATAGAGCACGCAGCTTTATTTTTTCCACATCGCTGCCGCCCATCAATGTAGCCTGGAGCCGGTTTGTCTTCTCAAAAATGCTATCTATGGACTCGGCACGCAGCCATCTGCGCGCCCTTGCCGAGGCATTAGCCAAAGCTATCGGCTCGCCGGTAGTGTCTCACATCCAGCCACTTATCGTGGGCGACCCGGCATTGGCCGTTAAGTTGTCCGCCTCGCTATTACAAGTGGGATACAAGGTGCTGCCTATACGCACACCTACCGTGCCCCCGGGCACTGACCGCCTGCGCTTTAGCCTCTCGGCGGCCTTACAATTAAAGGACATCGAGCCTCTTCATAATATCCTTGACGCTAATGCAGTATAGATTGCTTAATACAAATAATCTCGAAGGGCATAGCGACTCAAATCCTCGCCTGATACTCTTCTTTGCCGGATGGGCCATGGACGGCAAGCCTTTTGCTCACCTTGCGCGCCCGGGATATGACATTGCCGTGATTTGGGATTATCGCAATCTACACATTGACTGGAGCTTCACCAGACCATACTCCGAGATTTGCATCTTAGCATGGTCGATGGGCGTTTATGCCGCTACCATTACCACACAGGCCATTGACTATAAGGTGACGGCGCGCATTGCGGTCAACGGCACCATCACCCCGATACACAACACCCACGGCATTCCCGAGGCTATATATCACGGCACCCTCGATGGGCTCAGTGAACGCAACCTGCTCAAATTCTACCGCCGCGTGTGCGGCTCGGCTCAAGCATATAAGGACTTCTGCCTCAACATACCCCAAAGGCCATTAGACCAATTGCGCGATGAGCTTGCTGCAATCGAGACCCACTCCATCTTGGCCAACCCAGTTGCCGAGAGATGGGATTTGGCCATCATCAGCCGCGACGATGCCATCTTCCCTCCGGTCAACCAATTCCGCGCCTGGGACAATACTCCGAGACGTATGATCCCCGCGCCCCATCTGCTCGATTTTCAAAAAATCATTGACCGCTATTTCATTGACAAGCCGTTGGTGGGAAAACGCTTCAGCAGCGGCCGACCCACCTACGACCTCAACGCCCCGGTTCAGCAGTTCGCTATCTCCAAGTTAGAAGAGATGATGCAACATAACGGATTACTTAAAGAAATACTATCCAAACCACTCAAAATCATCGAAATAGGCAGTGGCACCGGAGCGCTTTCTCGCCGTATCGCTGCTTGGTCGCCTTTGAGCGCAATCGAGATGTGGGACCTTAGCGACAACGGCGCTTGTCTCCCGCCCGGCGACTTCGTATGCTGCGATGCCGAGACAGCCATATGGCAGAAGCCCAAACAATCAGCCGATATCATAGCATCAGCCTCCACACTCCAGTGGTTCAACTCACCGGCGCGATTCCTTGACGAATGTCACAGAGTGCTGGCCCCAGGAGGATACCTCCTTATCACAACGTATATCGATGGCAATCTGCGAGAGATACGTCAGGCCACGGGCCGCTCACTACCACTGCTAACCGACACCGAATGGCAGCTCATTGCTCGTAAAGCCGGCTTCGACGTCATTGACGAACACTCATGCGACAAGATACTCGACTTTGACACTCCTTTAGACGCTTTGCGCCACCTCAAAATGACCGGCGTAAACGCTCTCGGCCGATCTCGCGACAGCATCAGAGCAGCTCGTCAAATGGCCGAACGAATGTACCCCATGCTCGATGGACTATACCACCTCACCTACAGGCCATATATTGCCATACTGAAAAAACAATAGTACTATCATAACCTCACGCCTACACTCTATATGTCAACAGCTTATTTCATCACAGGCATTGACACCGATGCCGGAAAGACTTACGCCACCGCTCTCCTCGCTAAAAGGCTCATAGCTAAAGGCAAATCTGTAATCACACAGAAGTTTATCCAGACGGGCTGCGATGACGCCTCTGAAGACATCTTAAAACACCGCGAGCTCCTCGGCAGCGACCTCCTGCCCGTGGATCTTGACCACACCACTGCGCCTGTAATATTTCACCACCCATGCTCGCCACAGCTCGCCGCTCGCATCGATGGCCGCGAAATTGACCTCGAGGCAATTGACAGGGCTACACAAAAGCTGCTCGCCCTCTACGACGTGGTCCTCATCGAAGGCGCCGGCGGTCTGATGGTGCCCATCACTGACAATTTCCTAACCGCCGACTACATCGCCTCACGCAACCTCCCGGCCATCGTGGTCACAAACAGCAAATTAGGCTCTATCAACCACACCATCTTGACTCTCGAAGCCATCAGGCAGCGCAACATCACGCTCGCAGCCGTAGTCTATAACACCCACTTTGACACCGACCCGCAGATCGCTGACGACACCCGACATTTCATTGAGCGATACCTCGCGCGCCACCACCCCGACACCCAATACCTGATTATGTAGCAAACGCGAAGGCTTAGTTAAGCCGGGAAAAAGTGCTTATATAACTTGGCGCCGAAAGAGAAGACTTTGTGGGGAGGGAAGACGTTTGTGCACTTCCCCGGAAAAAGGATAATCATAGATAACCAAAACGACGACTTGCCATAACCATTCGGGGCGGCCATTTCGCCGTTTTTATGCCCCTTTTTTTTGCGAAGATTAAAAAAACATTACAAAAACATTTGGTCATTTCAAATAAACTTATTACCTTTGCACTGCTAAAGGCAAATGACTGCCTCAAGGAGAGGTGGGTGAGTGGCTGAAACCACCAGTTTGCTAAACTGACGTAGGAGCAATCCTACCACGAGTTCGAATCTCGTCCTCTCCGCCAAAAGAAAGGCCTGCCACATCGGCAGGCCTTCCCTATTGTATGCCGCCCACCGACGCCGGGTCAGTGGCTCTTACCGCGGCCGGCGGTGCTCAGGCGTTGAAGCGCTTGATGAAAGCAGCTTTATAGGAGTCAGATATCGGTATCTCGGCATCGTTGATGACGATGTGGCCGCGCTGTATGATTTGAGCCTTGCCGGTATTGATGATATACGAGCGATGCACCCTCATAAACATATTCGATGGCAGAGACTGCTCCAGCGCCTTCATACTCATCAGCGTGAGTATGGGGTACTGCCTATCTGACACATATATCTTGACATAGTCTTTCAGCCCCTCGATATAGTCGATGCTGTCATACTCTATGCGTATCAGTCGCCGCTCGCTCTTGACCACAATAGCCCCGCCGGACTCGTCGCTTTTGACATTGTCAGGGGGTAGGGTGGCTTGCTTCTGAAGGCGGGCCCGCTCTGCCGCCTCCATGAAGTCGGCATAGCTTACGGGCTTGAGCAGATAATCGATGGCGTTGACGCGAAAGCCCTCCACGGCATATACGCTATACGCTGTGATAAAGACCACGCGCGTTGTCGGCGGTATCTGTCGCGCTATCTCCATCCCCGTAATATGTGGCATCTGTATGTCAAGAAATGCCACATCAATATCGCCCTCGGCTATCAGGGCCAGGGCTTTCGCCGGCTCGGTGAAGGCGCCGGCAAGAGTCAGAAAGGGGGTGCGCTGCACATACGACGCCACCAGGCGGCACGCCAGAGGCTCGTCATCAAGCACACAGCAGCGCAGCGGTGCCATACCATCCTTGTAGCTATCGTTTTGAGGCTGAGAGGTCTTCATGTAGCATATTGACAGTTAGTGTTGCTATAAACATACCATTTGCCACCTTGGTGGTCAGGCGCGCGTCATCATCATAGATGATGCCCAGACGTTTGCGCAAGTTGGCGATGCCGATGCCCGAAGTGTCATCATCGCGCCGGGCATCAGCATTGACGGCATTGCAGGTGCGGCAGGTGAGCGTCATATTCTCATCTACGGTTATATCGATGCATATCGGGGCGCTGTCGTCACTCGATGTGCCATGCTTGAACGCATTCTCTATCAGCGTCACAAAAAGCAAAGGCGCAATCATACTATCGCCATGGCCGCCATCATTGATATTAAGCTCTACACGGCGCTTGGATATCCGCAGGCGCATCAGCTCAACATAGTTGCGCACAAAGTCGAGCTCGCGGTGCAGCTCCACACGCTCCGGGTTCTCGTAAATCACATATCTGAGCATTTGCGATAGCCTATGCACCGCCTCCTGAGCTTGCTCCGGGCTTATCGAGATGAGCGCGTAGATATTATTGAGCGTGTTAAAGAGGAAGTGCGGATTTAGCTGGCTCTTAAGGCTTTGCAACTCCGTGGCGCGCTGCTCATTCATCAGCTCCTCGTGGTGACGCTTCAGTGCGCGCCATTTCTCACTAAGCCTCAATGCCACAGCCAGAGCCATCGTCAGCACTATCATCACGCCATCGCGTATCACAAACGACAAGTTCTTGAGCAACAGCTTAGTGTGGTCAATGTCAAAATCAGTGCCGCCGCCACGGCGATGATGGCCGCCGATATGCGAGTAAGTCCATGCCAAATGCCCCAGCCATGTAGTAGCACCCAGCAACACCACATTAGCCACCACAAAGCGCCACACATACATCCTGTGCATCAGATAGCGCGGTATCAATATAGCATAATTGATATAAAACACTACTATCAGCGTAGCAGGCTTGAAATACAAACCCTTAGATATGGGCGATACCCCGGGGCGCGACATCCCCAGCAGCACATCAGGCAACACAAACAATATCACTATCACTATAGCGTGAGAGAGTAGCAGCGCCCATCGCCGCCGAGTATCAAATATGGAGTCTTGGCTCATCATCGCTCAAAGATTTATAGGCAAAGATAATGCCTTTAGACATTAAAATCAAGAAAAATCGACCATTTAGCACTATTTGTCGATAAAAAGCATTGGCAAGCATTGCACAAAAGCGCAAAAAAGCTTACCTTTGCACTCAAAAAAGGATGGTCCGGTAGCTCAGCTGGATAGAGCATCTGCCTTCTAAGCAGACGGTCATGCGTTCGAGTCGCATCCGGATCACTAAAAAGTCACCAACGTGGTGGCTTTTTTTATAACCCCACCTGACCAACAGTCAGCACACCTCTCTCCCGGGCGCACTGCCCACACCGGCGCATCATATTCTATGATAGGATAGGGAATAAATTCAGTATAGTTAAAGACATTCAACATGCACATTGATGCCGAAAAAAGAGTAGTAGAGCAGATGATACGCCTATATTGCCGTAAGCGTCAAGGCAACACCACGCTATGTCCGGACTGCCGGCAGCTGCTCGATTATGCCCTTGAGCGACTTGACAGATGCAGCTATGGCAACGACAAGCCCATATGCCGCAAATGCCCCATACACTGCTATCGCCCAGCCATGAAAAGCCGAATAAAGATGGTAATGCGATGGGCCGGCCCAAGAATGATACTCTACCACCCACTCCTCGCCATCAAGCACCTCCTGCACCCCTAACCCCGCCGACTCGTTCCGGTTATACCGCGCACAGCCATGCACCTGTGCACCTGTGCACTGTGCACAAATGAAATGCTAAAAAACATACGATGCTCTTATACATTGTATAGGAAAAATTCGTAACTTTGTAATTCAAGCAATGAATTCTGAGAATGACCCAAAAAATAGGAGGAAAATATAACGGCAATATTGCCGGTAACTTTTTAATGAAAACTCCCTTGTAGTTGCACATGGATTCTTTTCGAACGCAAAGCGAGCTGAGGCTCGATGAGGTCGCCTTCAGATGCTACATTGGAGTTTTCTTGCGTTTATGCGTGTCTCATAAAAGATTATGGATAATTTGAACAGTCTAATTTCAAAGCGTTTTTTTGATGACCTCAGTTCGATTATTACCACCGGACAACATCAAGCATATGCAGCAGCCGGACAAGCAGCAATTGCAACTTATTGGAATGTAGGAAGACGCATTGTTGAAGAAGAACAGCAAGGAGCAACACGAGCTCAATATGGTTCCAAGTTAATCTCAGAACTTGCTCAACGTCTTTCTTCAATTTATGGGAACAATTACAACAAACGTAATCTACAGCACTACCGCAAATTCTATCTTTTATTCCCCGATTTTGAAAAAGTGTACGAGTTCGTACACAATTTGACATGGACGTATATTCGCCGACTTCTATCTGTTACTAACGACGTTGCACGAGAGTGGTATCTTGCAAATGCATCGAAGGATATGTGGAGCACAACCACTCTTGACCGAAATATTTCATCTCAATACTTTGAGCGCCGGCTTGCCGTTTGGCTCTCCAAGAAATCAAGCATGATGTCTCGAGAGAAAGAGTTCGCACAAAAGAGTTTCGCAGCTGTTAACGCAATTTATCACTAACGCATTAAAAAAGAATTATGATTAAACATCTGAATGATTTTATGAATTTGCAGCAGTGCCAAAGACGTCTCGTTTATAATGAGTTCTCTTTGCAATTTGAGCTCGGTTACTTTTTACGCTCTAAAGGATATAGTGTAAGATTTGAACGAAATATTTCTTCATATATCTCACCGGTTAAAGCGACATATTTTATCAAACACGAGATAGACATAGTCGCTTTTAAAGGACAAGACGAAATGAATGCAGAAAAGATAGCAATCGAACTTAAATTTCCTCGGAATGGGCAAGTCCCTGAGCAAATGTTCTCATTTATTAAAGACATCAGATTTATGGAACAAGTCGGTGCTATTCAAGGATTTACAAAAACTTACGTTCTATGCTTGGTGGATAGTCCAAACTTTTACAAACACGAGCCCAATCAAAGTGTAATATACAACTATTTCAGAAATCAGAATGACTCTATAAGCATTCCGGGAAATGCCTCAATATCCAAACCAACAGGTGATAAAAATAAATATATAAAACTCTCTAATGCTTATAAAACAACATGGCTAAAACCTACCGCTACTTGGTTAGACACATTAAATGTAAAACAGAGCGCGTTAAATCTAAACGATTATCGATATTACATTTTAGGTGTAAAGGACGTGCTGGCAGTATAGGTGGCGTTTGGGCAGAGCTGACGAGAACTGAGTTCAATCATGACGGAGTAATTTATCGG
>SAMEA3663036__coassemble_267_pt1 | contig 25778 bp, 23 predicted proteins | sample SAMEA3663036__metabat2_low_PE_026 | metagenome-assembled genome bin SAMEA3663036 (sample SAMEA3663036) | pig gut metagenome | biome: pig gut; feature: pig-associated habitat; material: faeces | place: France | collected 2012 | reverse complement strand
CATCTCCACCATCCTCATGCCGCTCTTTATGATAGCCATGATGGTGGTGCCCGTGGCTGTGGCGATGCTCTCCACGCCTGACTCTATGAATATTGCCGTCGTTGACCAATCGGGTGTCGTGGCGCCGGCGCTGCGCAATGAGGGCGAGATGTCTTTTGTCAACAATCCGCAGCTCACAATCGCCGAAGCCAAGGCCGATGAGACCTACGATGGCGTGCTCGTCATCGGCAACGATATAGTGCAAAACCCCGCGGCTGTCACCCTTTACACTCGCGGCGCTTCATCGATGCTCAGCGAGTCGGTAATCACCTCACAGCTCAACAAGATAATACAAGACATACGCCTCGAGGCATACAACATCCCCGAGCTGCCTAAGATTATGCAAGATGTGCAGGTAGATGTGTCTATGACCACATTCCGCCTCGATGAGGATCAAGAGACCGAGACATCATCGGTGACCTCGTATGCCATAGGCATGATAATGTCGCTGATGCTATATATGTTCATCATGCTTTACGGCCAGATGGTTATGACCTCAATCATTGAGGAGAAAAACAACCGAGTGCTCGAAATCGTGGTGTCGTCAGTTAAGCCGTCGGCTTTGATGATGGGCAAGATTTGCGGCATAGGCCTCGTGGCTCTCACTCAGATATTAATATGGGCAGGCCTGCTCATCGCCGCCTCGGCATGGATTATCCCCGGCATTGCCGCCGGCTCTATGAGCGCCGACGCCGAGGTGGCCGGACTGGTGGCGCAGTTAGGCAACACGGCCTATGTGGCATCAATCTTTGCTTATATCGTAGCATTCCTTGTGGGCGGTTACCTCTTCTACTCGGCGATATATGCGGCGATAGGCTCGGCTGTGGACAATGTGCAAGATGCCTCGCAGCTGCAGACCATAGCTATCGTGCCAATTATTTTGGCGATGGTGCTGTCAATGTCAGTGATTAGCGACCCCAACTCGCAGATGGCCTTTTGGGCATCGATAATACCCTTCACCTCGCCGGTGGTGATGATGGCGCGTATCCCATTCGGTATCCCCGGCTGGGAAATCGCTCTGTCGCTGGTGCTCCTTTATGCATCATTCTTCGGCATGATATGGTTCTCTGCCAAGGTGTATAGGGTGGGTATCTTTATGTATGGCAAGAAGCCTACCTTGGGCGAGCTCGTGCGCTGGGCAAGATACAAATAATCCCGGCATGATAGCTCTCTCTCGCTTCTGCTCCTATAATCGCTAAATAGTGCTAAAAATAGTGCGATGCGTTAGGCTATCTCGCAAATAATTGCTACCTTTGTACGAATATAGCATCATATATCGGTAAATAAAGAGACATGAGACAACTAAAAATCACCAAATCTATTACAAATCGCGAGAGTCAGTCGCTCGACAAGTATCTGCAAGAGATAGGCCGCGAAGAGCTTATCTCGGTAGAGGAAGAAGTGGAGCTTGCGGCGCGTATCCGCGAAGGTGACGAACGTGCGCTCGGCAAATTGGTACGTGCTAATTTGCGCTTCGTGGTGTCGGTAGCTAAGCAATATCAAAATCAAGGCTTATCGCTGCCCGACCTTATCGACGAAGGCAACCTCGGCTTAATCAAGGCCGCCAAGAAATTTGACGAGACACGCGGTTTCAAATTCATCTCTTATGCCGTGTGGTGGATACGCCAATCTATTCTTCAAGCTCTCGCCGAGCAATCGCGCATTGTGCGCTTGCCTCTCAACCAGGTAGGCTCGCTCAACAAAATCAGCAAGGCCCTGTCAAAGTTTGAGCAGGAGAACGAGCGCCGACCCTCGCCCGAGGAGATGGCTGATGCTCTCGGTGTCCCCGTTGAGAAAATCGCTGACACCCTCAAAGTCTCGGGCCGTTCTATTTCGGTAGATGCTCCCTTTGTTGAGGGTGAGGACAACAGCTTGCTCGATGTGCTCACCAACGATGACTCGCCTATGGCCGACGCTACCCTCAATCAAGAGTCGTTGTCCAACGAGGTGGATCGCGCCCTGCGTCAGCTCCATGAGCGTGAGCGCGAAATCCTCAAGATGTTCTTCGGTATCGGCTGTCAGGAAATGACGCTCGAGGAGATAGGCGCCAAATTTGACCTCACTCGTGAGCGCGTGCGCCAAATCAAGGAGAAAGCTATACGCCGTCTCAAAGGCCAGCGCAGCAGATTGCTGAAATCTTATCTTGGCTAACTCCGCCTGAAGGCATAAGGCTTTATTCTCAGTATTGATTGACAATCATTTGCGAGGCTGCATATCATGCGATATGCGGCCTCGCTTGGCTTTGATAGCCTCCGGTCGGCAATTATTTTTTTGATGTTGACAAAAAAATATGTATCTTTACGACAATTATAAAAATCAACGCCTGCCATGTCAATAATCAACAGAGTGTATCGCTTTTATGCTGATGGCTTCAGGTCTATGACCGTAGGGCGAGGTCTGTGGCTGCTGATATTGATTAAGTTGGTGCTGTTTTTTGCGGTGATGAAGCTCTTCTTCTTCCCCGATGTGCTCAAGAGCAATTATTCCTCTGATGCCGAGCGCGCCGAGGCCGTCAGGCAGTCGTTAACTAAATGATAATACTAACAATCTAATATCCAATAAACTGCAATGAATGAATTAATCGGTGTCGTCGATTGGTCAAGGGCGCTGTTCGCCCTCACGGCGATGTATCATTGGCTCTTTGTGCCGCTGACTATCGGTCTGTCGGTGATAGTAGCCATTATGGAGAGTATTTATTTGCGCACCCACGATGACAAGTGGCTCGCCGCCACCAAGTTTTGGATGACGCTGTTCGGTATCAACTTTGCCTGCGGTGTCGCCACCGGCATTATCCTCGAATTTGAGTTCGGCACCAACTGGTCCAATTACAGCTGGTTTGTTGGCGATATCTTTGGCGCTCCTTTGGCTATTGAGGGCATCGTGGCGTTCTTTATGGAAGCCACTTTCGTGGCCGTGATGTTCTTCGGCTGGAAGAAGGTGAGTCCCCGCTTCCACCTCGCCTCTACATGGCTCACCGCGGCCGGCGTCTCTATCTCGGCTTTGTGGATTCTTGTGGCCAACGCGTGGATGCAAAACCCCGTGGGCATGGAGTTTGACCCCGACCAGATGCGCAATGTGATGAGCGACTTCGGCGCCGTAGCCTTCAATGGCGTGGCTATGAATAAATTTTTCCATGCCGTGTTCAGCGGTTGGGCTTTGGCAGCCGTATTTGTGGCCGGCGTCAGCTGCTGGATGCTGTGGCGTCGCAGCCATGTCGAGATTATGCGGCGCTCGCTGAGAATAGCCGCGTGGTTTGGTATGGTGGGCATGGTGCTCACGATGTGGACCGGCGACGGCTCAGCCGTGCAGGTGTCGCGCGTGCAGCCCATGAAGCTCGCCGCCATGGAGGGCCTATATGACGGCAGCTGTGGCCAAAGCCTCGTGGCCTTTGGCGTTCTCAACACCGACAAGCGCCCCGGCGATGATGCTCCGGCTATGTACGGCGAGATTTCTATCCCTTACGGCCTCTCGTTACTCGCCAACCACGATGTTGACTCTTTCGTGCCCGGCATCAACGACCTCCTGCAAGGCCTCGTGGCTGACGAGCACGGCAACAAAGTAAAGAAGAACCTGTCCTATGCCGAGCGTATCGAGCTGGGCCGCCTCGCCCAGCAGGCGCTCCGCGAATATGGCGAGGCCAAGGCCGCCGGCAACGATAGCCTTGCTGCCGACGCCAAGGCGCGCTTTATGGCCAACTATCCCCACTTCGGCTTCGGTTACCTCGACAATGCCGAGCAGGCAGTGCCCCCCGTGGCGCTTACATTCTACGCTTTCCGCGTGATGGTGATGGCAGGCGGCTATCTCCTGGCGCTCTTTGCCTTACTGCTGTTTGTGTCATATAGTAAGCCGCAGTGGCTCTCAAAGCGCTGGCTGCTGCTAGGCGGCATAGTGTCGGTGCCCATAGTGTGGATATGCTCGCAGGCCGGATGGATAGTGGCCGAGGTAGGGCGTCAGCCATGGGTCATTCAAGACCTGTTGCCCACCACGGCGGCGATATCCGACATTCAGAGCGGCTCGGTGGCCACCACCTTTGTGCTCTTTGCTATAATCTTCACTATGCTGCTTGCTGCCGAGGTGTCGATTATGCTGCGTTATATCCACAAATCATCAAAATCAGAGTTGGCTTAGGCTCCCGCTTTACGTCACTCGTATAAAAGCATACTACAATGACAGACTTAGAATTATTACAAGCATACTGGTGGCTCATCATCTCCGTGCTCGGAGCCGCCCTGGTCTTTATGCTCTTTGTGCAAGGAGGGCAGACGATGCTCTACTGTCGTCACGATGTGAGCGAGCGCCAGATTATGGTCAACGCGCTGGGGCGCAAATGGGAGCTTACCTTCACCACGCTCGTGGTCTTCGGCGGCGCCTTCTTCGCCTCATTCCCCCTGTTCTATTCCACCAGCTTTGGCGGTGCCTACTGGCTGTGGATGGCTATACTGGTGAGCTTTGTGCTGCAAGCCGTCAGCTACGAGTTCCGCCGCAAGAGCGGTAATCTCTACGGCACTGCCACATACGATATCTTCCTCGCCATCAATGGCTTCTTCGGCTGCGTCCTCTTAGGCGTGGCTGTGGGCACACTCTTCTTCGGCGGCGAGTTTAGTGTCAGCAAGGCCAATATCGTGGCCGGCGGCGCGCTCTCGCCCGTGATATCGCAGTGGGCGCCCTCTCATGGCCTCGAGGCCATAGCCTCATGGCGTTGCCTGCTCTTGGGCGTGGCTATCTTCTTCTTGGCTCGCACTCAGGCCGCGATGTATTTTGTCAACGCCGTGCGCGGAGGCTCTGCCTTTGAAGCAGCGATGCGCCGCCGTGTGCTGGTCAGCGGTGCCATATTTGCCGTGCTCTTCGTGGCATTTGTAGTGGTGCTGCTCACCGCTTCGGGTGCTCGGGCCATTGACCTCCACACCTTCGTAGAGGAGCCGAATATCTATCTCCACAACTTTATGTCGATGTGGCCGCTCGCTCTCATCTTCATCATTGGCGTGGCTTTGGTGCTCTCGGCTATCATAGGCACGGCTTTCTCCAAGGCATGGCGCCAAGGCATCTGGCTCAGCGGTGTAGGCACCGTGCTCGTCGTTGTGGCCCTCTTGCTCGTTGCCGGATACGCTGACACGGCTTATCTGCGCTCCGCCACCGATATGGCCTCGTCGCTGACTATCGCCAACAGCTCGTCATCGCTGTTCACGCTCAAGGTGATGTCGTGGGTGTCAATCCTCGTGCCATTTGTCTTGGCCTACATTGCCTATGTATGGCGTAAGATGAACGCAACGCCTCTCACCGCCGATGAGCTTAAAGACGAACATCATCAGTATTAATCATATCAAATCATAGTGACAGAGTCATCAGACACTTTTAGCACCATAGCCGGGCCATCAGAAGGCATCTATCGTGAGAAGATGAGCCGTTTTCTCGCGTTCGCCTTCCCTGTGGCTTCGGCTGTGGAGGCTAAGGGTTACATTGCGCAATTTCAGAAGAAATATTATGATGCCCGGCATGTATGCTGGGCATATATGATAGGCGCGGCGCGCTCGGAGTATCAAAGTAATGACAATGGCGAGCCGTCAGGCACGGCCGGAAAGCCAATACTCGGGCAAATCAACTCGTTGGGGCTGACTAATGTGGTGGTAATCGTGGTGCGTTATTTCGGCGGCATCAAGCTCGGCACCTCCGGCCTCATTGTGGCCTACCGTGAGGCGGCACGCCTGGCTCTTACGGCAGCTACTATCATAGAGTGTCACGAGACGGCAGACATTGCCTTTACCTTCCCTTACCTGGCAATGAACGATGTGATGCGCCTCACCAAGGACGATGAGCTGCAGGTCATCGAGCGCATCTTTGACAACTCATGCTCGATGACGGTGCGCATACGTCGCGACCACGCATCGGTGCTGCGCAGCGCCCTCGCTGACATTGACGGCGTGACGCTCCTAAGCCCCGAATGACTAAGACCTTAACGCCATGGATATAAACGTGTCATATATGCGCCGCGCCCTCGCCCTCGCCCGTATGGGCATGGGCGCAACTTCGCCCAATCCGATGGTGGGCGCCGTCATCGTTGATGACCGCTCCGGCCTTATCGTAGGCGAGGGCTGGCATCGCCGATGCGGGCAGGGGCATGCCGAGGTCAACGCCGTGGCGTCAGTGCGCTGCCGCGAGGCCTTGTCGCGCTCCACTATGTATGTCACTCTGGAGCCTTGCTCTCACTACGGCAAGACGCCGCCTTGCGCTCGGTTGATTATCGAATGTGGGATACCGCGAGTGGTGGTAGCGGCCATGGACCCATTCAAAGAGGTGGCAGGCCGTGGCATCGCCATGCTGCGCGATGCCGGCATCGAAGTGGTCACCGGTGTTCTCGCCGACGAGAGCCGTCGCCTCAATGCCCGCTTTATGACAGCGCATGAGCGGCAGCGTCCTTTTGTCACGCTCAAGTGGGCACAGTCAGCCGATGGCTATCTTGACTGCCATCGCGCCGGCGATATGCAGCCGGCGCGATTCTCCACTCGGCTCACGTCGGTGCTGATGCATCGCCTGCGCTCGCTGCATGATGCCATACTTGTGGGCTCGCAGACGGTGATAGCTGATAACCCGCGCCTCGATGCGCGGCTGTGGCCTGCGGCGCTCTCTGTGCCTCGGTCGGTGGTGCTTGACGCTCGCCACCGCATTGACGGCAGCTACAATATCATGCAGCGCAATCCCATTGTCATTGACACCAAGGTTACTGTCGCCGAGCTGCTCGCCTCGCTCTACAGCGACCACGGCATCACCTCGCTGCTGGTGGAGGGCGGAGCGTGCACTTTGCAGCAATTTATTGACACGCAGCTATGGGATGTGGCGCGTGTAGAGACCTCGCCGGCAGCGCTCGCCCACCGCGGCGCAATAAAAGCGCCCTCGCTGTCTGCGAGAGCGCCATATAGTGTGGAGGTCATCGATGGCAATGCCATCAGCCTTTATTCCAATAATCCGCTTGTAGGAGTTTAGTAGCGCACTTTCGTGGCCTTGCCGTCGGCTACCTTGATATATACGTTGCCCGGCTTCGGCGATGCTATGCGTGCGCCTTGCAGGTTGTAGTATGCCGCAGGTGTCTCGCCGGCGGTGAGCTCGATGTCGTTGACGGCGGAGAACGGCGTCTCAGCGTGGAAGGTAATCACGCCATCGGTCTCCTTGATATCGGTGATTGTGACACTGAGGTCTTTGCCCGCCCACGACTCCAAGCTGGGAGTGGTACCGTAGCCAAGGGTGGTCTTTTTCTTGCTGCCCGGGAAGGGGTATTGCAGCAGTATTGTGGCTGACTGGCTATAGGCATAGCCGCCGGCTTCTATGAGATCCACATATTGATGGCTCGCTTTATTATTGACCCTATTTTGCTCAAATACCGACTTCACATAGTCAATATGCCACACGAGCATACCATGGCTGGGGATGTATTTGTCCCATGTGCCGGTGATTTTCTGACGGTTTTCAAGGAGGAAGAATTCGGTGTCCTTCTCGGTGGGAATGAGGTAGCAGGTGTTGGACGACTGAATCTCCTCGAGGGTGACATCCATGGTGTGGTCAATGACGATGGGGTCAATCCACCCGAATGCATTGCGCTCGTAGGCGCTGTAAGCCGGCGGTGTGCAGCCGTTATTGTTGTAGGGCCCATAGTCAAGCGCATCGTAGGTGGCCGGTGTCAAGAACTCTGCTTCGCCATAGTCGGTGCAGTAGAGGTCGGGCAAGCCTAACACATGCGAGAACTCATGCACGAAGGTGCCTATGCCGTCGGGGCGGGTGGCCTCGTATTCGTTTGAGCACGCATAGTTGTTGATAATGACGCCATCAAATGTGCATTCTGATGCCGCATATGTAGGCTGCAATGTGGATTGGTGGGGCCATACGAGATTTGTCTGATCGGTGTGAGATGCTTCGCCCTCGCCGGCATAATACACATACACGTTATCTACATAGCCATCGCCATCGGTGTCGTACTGTGAGAAATCCACTTCATCGTCAAGAAGCTGTGCGGCGTGAATCACCATCTCCTCGGCGCGTGCATCGTAGCCATATTTGTTTTGCCCGTAGTATGAGCGTATGTACGGCAATTCTATCGGGCCATACACATCAAATTGCGGAGTGAAGACGCCCATTGAGTTTTGTGTGAAGTAATCTATTACTGATCCGGTGCCGCCCCATTCGCTGAAGCCGGGCTGGTTAAGCATATTGTTGAAGTAGTCATGGGCGTTATCGAGGGTGAAATCCACATCTTTATATGACACCAATATTACAATAGTGCGTGGCGAGCCTTCGTGTGGGAATTTGTGGCTATACAGCCCTAAGCCCGACTGCGGCAGAGTGCCCCCGGCGTTGTCAGTCTCGTCAGTCTCGGTGGCCATGGCCATGCGACGTTTCAGCGCAGCTTCGCGCTGTGCTTTATACTCCTCGGTGGCAGGGCGCCAAAAGCCATCGCTACACTCCATAAGCTCGCGCCCTTGGGCATCGATGGTTACGTGGTTAAACGCGTCGCCGAATGACTGAGCCTCGATGGTGGTGCCATCGGGCTGTGTGATGGTAAACACGCCTCGCTTGGCAGGCTTGGCCGCAGCATCAGTAGCTGTGATTAGCGCTAATGCTGCCATGATTGTTGGGATTAGGTGCTTCATTAGAAAGGATAATTAGGGTGTTTCGTTTTGGTTGCGTTCGCAAATGTAATAACAATTTTTCGCTAATGCGTTAACTTATGGCAAAAAAATGCGTTTTTTTCGACAAAAATATGCTCTTCAGAGATAAAAATCACTCGCTATGGCTTTAAGACTACTGAAATATCGGCACCCGCCAATATTTTTTAGGTAGTAAAGTATTGATAATCCAAAATAAAATCGTAAATTTGTGGAAATTTGTAACTAATGGCCGTAAATCTTCAGCAGCAATTGGAGAGCGTTGGGGTCAAGATGCGACTCGTAGCAGAGAAGTACCGCACCCTCAGCGCCGTCAAAAGCGACCTTGAGAGTGACAACGTCCGCCTCAAGGCTGAGATCATCAGCCGCGACCGCGAGATAGAGCAGCTGCGGGCTAAACTGGAATACCAGCAGGTTGCCACTACAATTACGCCGAGCCGCCAAGAGCTGGAGCAGACGAGGGCCATAGTCGCAGATTTGGTGCGCGACATCGACAGGTGTATCGCCGAGCTGATGGAGTGACCTCAAGCACTCTCTGATGCACAATATGTATTACTGAATAATGGCTGACAACGAAAAATATAGATTTACAGCTAAAATAGGCGATGTCGAGGAGTTTTCGTTTCTCATCTCGCCCGACGAGGAGCCCGCTTACAAGCGCGCCGTCTATCACGTCAACGATTTCTGGCGTAAGATGCGCAGCGCATCGCAAGGCGGCTCGTCAGGTCAAGCCCTGGCTAAGACGGCCTTGGCATTCGCCGAGCTATATTACCGCACCTCGGAGCAGTTGGCCCGACACTCGCAGCAGCTCGATGACTTCGAGAAGGAGCTTGACGATATCTTGCTGCTCGACAAGGTGTAAGGCAATAGCCTCTATACAGTAATTACATAATGTGCTGAAAAGCAATGCGATGGCGCACCGTTAGCCCCCCGACAGAGGTCGGCGGCCGATGGCGCCCTTACCGCGCTTATGCTTTGACATTTCTAAACCATAATATATATTACCATAAATAACATCAAACGAAACAAATACCAATGTACGACTATCTGATTTATATAACAGTGGGCGTGTTGGCCGCTGCTTTAGCTGTAGCTGCCACTATAGTCCTGCAGCGTCGCATGGCAAAGACTCGCGCCAAAGAAATCCTCGCCGAGGCTGAGCGTGAAGCCGAGGATCTCAAACGCAACAAGATACTTGAGGGCCGCGAGGAGGCGCTAACCATAACTGCTGATGCCGAGAAGCAAGCCAATCAGCGCCTCTCTAAAGTGCAGTCAACGGAGGCTAAGCTCAAACAGCGAGAGCTCCAACTCAACCAGCAGCAAGGCGAAAACGCCCGCGCCCGCAATGAGAACGAAAACACGCGCCAAAACCTCGAGGCCGAAAAAGCCGTCCTCGACAGCCGCCGCGCAGAGCTCGACAAGCTCCAAAAGCAAGCTCAAGAGCAGCTTGAACACATCTCCGGACTCTCGTCGGAGGAGGCTAAAGAAAAGCTGATACAGTCGCTCAAAGACGAGGCAAAGACTGCCGCCGCTTCTTATATCAATGACATCATGGACGAGGCGCGCATGACTGCCAACAAGGAGGCAAAGCGCATCGTGGTGCAGTCAATACAGCGTGTGGCCACTGAGACCGCCATCGAGAATTCGGTCACCGTGTTCCATATCGACTCTGACGAGATAAAAGGCCGCATCATTGGCCGCGAGGGCCGCAACATTCGAGCCCTCGAGGCCGCTACCGGCATCGAAATCATCGTCGATGACACCCCCGAGGCTATTGTCCTTTCAGGCTTTGACCCCGTGCGCCGAGAGATAGCGCGCTTGGCTCTGCATCAGCTGGTGGCTGACGGACGCATCCACCCCGCACGCATCGAGGAGGTGGTTGCAAAGGTGCGCAAGCAGATTGAAGAGGAAATCATCGAGACCGGCAAGCGCACTGTCATTGACCTCGGCATTCACGGCCTAAATCCCGAACTGATACGCATGGTGGGCAAGATGAAGTATCGCTCAAGCTATGGTCAGAACCTCTTGCAGCACTCGCGTGAGACCGCCAACCTTTGCGCCATCATGGCCAGCGAGCTCGGCCTCAACCCCAAAAAGGCTCGCCGCGCCGGTCTGCTCCACGACATAGGCAAAGTGCCTGACGAAGAGCCCGAGCTGCCACACGCTCTCCTGGGTATGAAACTCGCCGAGAAGTATAAAGAGAAACCCGAAATATGCAATGCCATCGGCGCTCACCACGACGAGATAGAGCAGACGTCGCTCCTGGCTCCCATTGTGCAAGTCTGCGATGCAATCTCCGGCGCTCGCCCCGGCGCTCGTCGCGAAATTGTGGAGGCTTACATCAAGCGCCTCAACGACCTCGAGCAGCTCGCGCTCTCTTATCCCGGAGTCGTCAAGACCTATGCCATTCAGGCCGGCCGCGAGCTCCGCGTGATTGTTGGTGCTGATAAGATTGACGATGTCGAGACCGAAAAGCTCTCTGCCGAGATTGCTAAGCGCATCCAAGACGAGATGACATATCCCGGTCAAGTCAAGATTACTGTTATCCGCGAAACACGTTCGGTAAGCTTCGCTAAATAAGAGCTGAGATATGTCAGAAATCAACGATAAACCATTATCCCCGGATACTGACGACCTCGACACCACTGCCCCCCTCGACCATATCAAAGCAAATCCCGAGCCTACAGGTGAGCACGTCGCCCCCATCGCCCCCACCGGCGATGATGCCGACGATGACAACTTCCCCTGCTGCTCGTATTGCAACCGCAGGCTCGAGAAGGAGCCGCCGCGCGAAAAGCTCCACAGCTTTAACTGGCTCGCAGATATCCCCGGCGGTTACGCCGACAGCGACCTGGTAGAGGTCACGTTCAAAAATACCCGCAAAGGCGTGTATCGCAACTCCACCAATCTACCCCTCAAGATTGGCGACATGGTGGCGGTGGAGGCCACTCCGGGTCATGACATAGGCCGCGTCACGCTCATGGGTGCCCTCGTGGAGCGTCGCATGCGCCGGTGTGGCGGCAAGCGCGCTGCCGATGACATCAAGCGCGTATTCCGCCTCGCAAAGCCTGCCGACATCGAGCGCTACGAGGAAGCCAAGGCCCGCGAAAACGACACCATGATACGCTCGCGAAAGATTGCCGAAGACCTCCATCTCAATATGAAAATCGGCGACGTTGAGTACCAAGGTGATGGCAATAAAGCCATATTCTATTACATCGCCGATGAGCGAGTGGACTTCCGTCAGCTCATCAAGGTGCTCGCCGAGACGTTCAAAGTGCGCATCGAGATGAAGCAGATTGGTGCCCGTCAAGAAGCCGGGCGCATCGGCGGTATCGGCCCTTGCGGCAGGCCTCTGTGCTGCGCCAGCTGGATGACCAACTTTGTCACCGTGGCTACCAGCGCCGCCCGCCATCAAGACATCTCGCTCAACCCGCAGAAGCTCGCCGGGCAGTGCGCCAAGCTCAAGTGCTGCCTCAACTTCGAGGTCAATACCTACGTGGAGACTTCAAAGAAGCTGCCGCCTAAAGATGTGGTGCTCGAGGTGGCTGAGCTGCAATATTACCACTTCAAGACGGATATCTTCAAGCACGAAATCACATACTCTACCGCCAAAAACTCAGCGTCAAACCTGGTGACCATCACCGCGCAGCGCGCCTTTGAGGTCATTGAGCTCAATAAGCAAGGCATCAAGCCCGAGACTTTGGCTGTCGAGGTCAAAGAGGCGCGCCACGAGCGCAAAGACTTTGGCGACATCCTCGATGACGGCGACATCTCGCGCTTTGACAAGAAGAAAAAACGCAAGAAGAAAAAGCCTCAGTCAGCAAAGCAAGGACAGCAGCCTCAGCAAGGGCAGCAGCCTCAGCAGACAGATGAGGCCGGTGCGCCGGCATCTGACAAGCCGCGACGCCAAAAACGCAAGCCCGGCAATCGCAACAACGGCCGGGGCGGTAATGCTCCCAAGCAAGAGCCACCGTCAGGCGAGGCGCAGTAGCGTGACATCTTACCATATACACTTAAGGATATGAATAGAAATCTATTGACATTCATATTTGCTTCAGTATTAGCGATGGCGGCGGCTATCACGGCCTGCAAGCCCGAGTTTGATGACCACAGCGCCTTCTGCGCTCTGCCTGCCGATGGCTGGGCTTACGGCGACACCGTGGCGTTTGAGGTGCGCAAGGCCGCAGCTCCGAGACATGGCCGATTAGCCCTTGTGGTGCGTCACACTGACAGCTACGCCTATGGCAACCTTTGGCTTGAGGTGTCGTACCCGCAGTGCGGCACAGTGCGGCCTGACTCCGTAGCCGCAGCGGCTGACACTTTGGTGCGCGACACTGTCAACGTAGTCCTTGCCGACGACTACGGGCGTTGGCTCGGCCGCTCGTCGGGAGTCAGCCACATTGTCACTGACACCCTCAGTGCGGCATACGAGTACTCTGACAGCCTCGCGCGTGTCTATGTGCGGCATATCATGCGCTGTGACCGTCTGCCCGATCTCGAGCAGATTGGTGTAATCTTTATACCATAACCATCTATTGCTATTATGCATGACAATAACAACGAAAGGTTACTACTTCTGAATGCTGCAGAGGCTGACCGCCGCCTCGGTCGCGTAAGGCAAGCTATGCTCGATAATCATATATCCGAGCTGTTGATAAGCGACAACGCCAACGTGTACTACCACACCGGGCGTGTGTTCAGAGGCTTTGTGTTAATATCTCTCGATATTGACAGCCCTATTTATTTTGTGCGCCGTCCGGCCTCGCTCTCGGGTGGCAATGTCTATGCCATACGCAAGGTCGAGGAAATACCGGCCATCTTAAGCTCTCTCGGCCTTGCTAATCCCACGCGCGTGGCGCTCGAGCTTGACACCACACCTTACTCGGCCGTGTGCCGTGTCATGGCGGCATTTGCTATGCCGGAGCTACCGCCCAACGGTTCCCCGGTGATGCGCGTCGCTCGCTCCGTCAAGACCCCGCTCGAGTGTGACGAGATGCGCCGCTCCGGAGCTATGCAGACACTGGTTTACAAAAATATACCCAGCCTCTTCAGAGAAGGCATGACCGACATCGAGCTGCAAATAGAGATTGAGCGCGAGTTGCGCCTGCGCGGCTGTTTGGGACAATTTCGCGTCAGCGGCCCCGAGATGGAGATATTTATGGGCAACGTGCTCACCGGCGACAATGCCGACGCCCCTTCGCCCTATGACTTTGCCATGGGAGGCGCCGGATTAGACCCCTCGCTGCCCGTCGGCGCTGATGGCTCGCTCGTGCGCCCCGGCATGCCCGTGATGGTTGATGTCAACGGCAATTTCACCGGCCACATGACTGATATGACGCGCACTTATAGCTATGGCCCCATCTCTGACGCCACGGCACTGAAGGCTCACGCCCTGTCAATAGATATTTGCCATGCGGTGGCCGAGGCTGCCCGCCCCGGTGTCGCCGCCGCCGACCTCTACAATATGGCCGCTGATATGGTCAAGGCTGCTCAGATGGAGCCTTATTTCATGGGCCATCGTCAGCACGCCGGGTTTATAGGCCACGGCGTGGGCATCGAAATCAACGAGGCGCCGGTGATAGCACCTCGCTCGCGTGATATCCTCGCCGAGGGCAATGCCATCGCCCTCGAACCGAAATTCGTAATTCCCGGCATAGGAGCCGTAGGCATCGAAAACACTTATCTGGTGACTGACGATGCTGCTATGGAGTGCATTACCCTTGCCGATGAAGGTATAACCGACCTTTGCTGACAATATGAACCTGAGCTACAAACTTAAAGGAAGCATATTTGCCACCGTTGGCTCCACGGCTGATGCCATGGAGCGTGAGTGTTATGTGGTGGGCGGATATGTCAGAGACCTTATCATCGGTCGCTTATCCAAAGATATTGACTTTGTGACCGTGGGTAGCGGTATTGAGCTGGCTCAGGCTGTCGGCAAAGCATTGGGGCGCGGCACTTCGGTGGCCGTGTATCGCAATTACGGCACAGCTCAGGTGCGCCGCGGTGCCCTGGAGCTGGAGTTTGTGGGTGCGCGCAAGGAGTCTTACCACCGCGAGTCGCGCAACCCCATCGTTGAGGACGGCACCCTCGACGATGACCTCGCACGCCGCGACTTTACCATCAATGCTCTCGCCATCAGTGTCAACAGCGCCACTTACGGCGAGGTGATTGACCACTACGATGGTCTCGGCGACATAGAGCGTCGCATCATTCGCACTCCACTCGACCCCGATATCACCTTCAGCGACGACCCTTTGCGCATGATGCGTGCAATACGCTTTGCCGCCCAGCTCCAATTCGATATCGCTCCTGATACTCTGGCTGCCATCGCTGCCAACGCCGAGCGCATATCCATCATCACCATCGAGCGCATCACCACCGAATTGCGCAAGATTATGCAGTCGCCACAGCCGTCGATAGGCTTCAAGCTGCTCCATGACACCGGCCTGCTGCGCCTCATCTTCCCCGAGCTGGAGTCTCTCAGAGGCGTTGAGGTGCTCAAAGGGGTGGGGCATAAGGACAACTTTTACCACACCCTCCAGGTGCTCGACACCGTGGCCCTGCACTCTGACAACGAGTGGCTCCGATGGGCTGCCCTCCTTCACGACATCGCTAAGCCCGTGACCAAGCGTTGGGACGAAGCTAATGGCTGGACTTTCCATAACCACAATTTCATCGGCGCCAGAATGGTGCCCAAGATTTTCAGCCGCATGCGCCTGGGCATGGGCAGCGAGATGAAGTATGTACAGAAACTCGTGGAGCTGCACATGAGGCCCATAGCTCTCGTCGAGGACGAGGTGACTGACAGCGCCGTGCGGCGGCTCATCAACTATGCCGAAGAAGACCTCGACGACCTGATGACGCTCGCTCGTGCCGACATCACCAGCAAAAACGAGGCTAAGAAGCAACGCTTCCTCGACAACTTTGACATCGTTGAAGCAAAGTTTGCCGACATTCGCGTCAAAGATGCCGAGCGCAACCGTAAAAACCCCGTTGACGGCAACGAAATAATGCATATCTTCGGCCTGCAGCAATCGCCTTTGGTGGGTTACTTCACTAAAAATCTCAAGCAGGCTATCAAAGACTGCGTGATTGAAGACACCCGCGAGGCTGCCGTTGCTTATCTTCTGCATCTCGCTGCCGAGGCCGGCATACCCGTGGTCAACGCGCCTGAAATATAAGCCGAGCGCCGCGACACGCGGCTTATGTATATAAAAAAGAGTACATTGTAAATTTTTTTTGATTTCCGAGGGTTACATTTGTTAGCATAGGCTCATAAGGTGTAAAACAACAATAAATCATTACACCTCATGACTACTACAAATGACCCCCTCAATGCTGCCAAGCAAACTGACCTTCAGTACATTGCTGCTATCAAAGCCGGTGATGCCCGCAAGACACATGACTTCTTCTACTCCGAAATCATAGGCCTGCTGCACAAAATCAGAGCTGAAGTCTTCGGCTATAAGATGGACATCGACGAGATGGTCAATGAACTTTACCTATACCTCTCGCGCGATGGCTGGGCAAAGCTCGCCGGCTTCGAGGCTAAGAACGGCTGCCGATTGCGCTCTTGGATGGTGCCCGTGGCGTGGCGCTTCTTCTTGAACATTCGCGAGCGTATGCTGACCATTGACACCGAGCAATCAGCAGTACTCGCCGGCGATGACTATGTGCGCGACGACCTGCGCATTCAGATCGCTATCGATGTCAATGCCGTGCTCGCCAAGATGCCCAATCGCCGCTATGCCGAGGTGCTGCGTCTGTTACTGATCGAGGGTTTTGCTGCGGCAGATGTGGCTCAGATGCTTGGCCTTGCCGTTGGCAACATCTACAATATCAAGCACCGTGCCGTGACACAATTCTTGCAAATTTACGGCAAGTGATAGATTTTGCCCCGTCATACTATCTATTACATATAAACCAAAAGTTTTAGTGAGTATGATAAGCGAAAAATTCTCTTCACTGCCAATCGAGAGTATCTTGGATTATATAAACCGTAATGTTGATGCCGACGACGCCCGCGATGATACGCTCTGCGACTCTATAAGCAGTATATCTGACCTATGGCTCTTGGCGAAAATGAAAATAGCGTTAGATGAAACTAATGAGGCTATGCATGGCACCGATAGTGCTGATGACGATAATGGCGCTGGCTGCCGGCACGTTGCCGTCGGCGGGTAGCTCGCGCAGTGCTTTAGTCATAGGCCTGGGTGTGCAGCTTGACAAGTCGTGGTCTAAAATAAATGGCGACAATGATGTGGAGCCGGTGGCGCTGATGTTACGCGCCGTCGGCTTTACCGACATCCGCCGGCTCTCCAACGAGCGAGCCACCAAAGCCGCCATCGTCAAGGCTCTCAACACTCTGATAGCGCAGGCCGAGAAGGGCGACGTAGTCTATATCCACTTTTCAGGTCATGGCCAGCTCATGACTGATGTCAATGGCGATGAAGACGATGGATACGACGAGTCATGGATACCTTACGACGCTTATCGCAAGCCCTGCCCGGCAGACCGCGGCGAAAAGCATCTTTGCGATGACGAGCTGGCCGGGTATATGAGCCGACTCCGCGACAAGGTGGGCAGCAACGGCACTATAGCCGTGGTGGTGGATGCTTGCCATAGCGGAGACTCCACACGCGATGCCGGCGCCGTGGCTGACTCCTCGCTCGTGATACGCGGTGTTTATGACACCTTTGATATTGCAGCCCCCGCTCGCAAGGCTCGTGCCGCTAAGGCGCCGGAGCGTTGGATTACCCTCAGCGCGTGCAAGGACTATCAGCTCAATCAAGAATACCAAGGACATGGCAAGCTCACTCATATCTTGACATCGGACCGAGACGGATATCGTGGTAAGTCTGACACTGAGATACTGCGCCTTATCGATGAGGCGATGCAGTCGCGACGTTACAAAGGGCGCCTTGCTCAGTCGCCGATGCTTACCGGCGCCACCGGCAATGTCCTATCTATAATCTTCGGCAAATGATATTATTCAACTTCAAGCGTAAATCATACTCTGATGCCGAGATAGTGACCGGCCATCAACGCGGCGACCGCGATGTGCAGTGCTACTGGTACGGCAAGTGCCGCTCGCAGTTTGACAAGGGCACTTCGCGATACTCTCACATCAGCGATGACGACAAGGCCGACCTCTTTCAAGATGCATATATCCTGCTCCTCGAGAAGATGGAGACGCACCAGATGCGCCTCAGCACCGAAGGCGCTGTAGTGACAATAGGCCGCAATGGAGAGGCTCTTGTCGCTGACCTCATCGGCTACTTTATGCGCATCGTCAAAAACAAATACCTTGAGTATCTGCGCTCTCACGCCGTGCAGGCTCACATCATCGAGGCTATAACGCCTGACCACGAAGGCCTCCTCGACGACATAGGCGCCGGCAACGATGTCGAGACGCAGCGCCTACGCCTTGTCAGCTACGCTTTGCGCTCCCTGCCTAAGAGCTGTGTCGAGATACTCACACTTTTCTATTATGAGAAAAAATCACTCGACGAGATATTGGCGCTAAGGCCTGAAAATACCTCGTATGACGGCCTCAAAAGCCGAAAATCAAAATGTATGTCCAACCTCAAGACTCGCATTGCCGAGTCGTTTGATAAATTAGGTCTGTCATGAACAACCACACCACCAATCACCCCGCAGACTCGGCTGATGACCGCATTGACAACTATGTCCGGGGGCTAATGTCTGACTCCGAGCGCCGCAGCTTTGAGAGCGAGATGGAGCGTGACCCGGAGCTCGCCGCCGAGGTGCACCGCACTCAGCAGATTGCCGACCGCATCGCCTTCATGGCGCGCAAGAGAGCTGATATCGCGCTGTGGGAGGGCGAGCGTCGTGCCGCCGCGGCTATGCGACGCCGCCGACGCGTGTATGGCATCTCGGCCGCAGCTATGATAGCGGTGGTGGCCGGCATAGGCATCACTATGTTGATGCACAGGTCGGCGGACATGACTGCACCCGCAATCAACGCCCCGGTATTCCGTGGCGCAGTGGCTGATGTTGACGATATAGCGCTGATGATTGAGGCTAATGACTATGCGGAGGCGTTGACGGCCATCGACTCCGCATTGGCTGATAGTGTCATACCCGACTCGCTGCCGCAAGAGCAAATTGACTATATGATGCAGCTGCAGGTTCAGCGCGCCTACGAGCTTAAGTGGCTGAAGATTAAGGTGCTATTGGCGCTCGGCCGCACCGATGAGGCTGTGGCTTTGTTGCGCTCTTACTCTGCTATGGAGGGCGACCATGCTCTGCAAGCCGACAGCCTCTTGCGCCAATATGTCCACTAATGCACCGAGGGATATATATCAATGAATGAAAGTTAGTAAGCTACAATGAAGAAGGTTCTGTTATTACTGTTATCGGTGGCGGCTGCTATCTTTGCCGTCCCGGCACAAAGCTTGGAGGAAATCATCAATGCCGCTAAGACTGAGGAGGCCGCCAAAAACTATAGCCGTGCTATATATCTGTATGGCGAGGTGCTCAATGCCGATGGCTCTGATGACGCTACTATCCACAATAAATATAGAGCTCACAGCCGCCTGCGCGGCATTTACCTCTTCAACACCAACGACTATCCCGAAGCCGCCAAGCATGGCCTCGCCACCATTGACTATCTTGAGTCGGATGCCGGGCGCGATGTCGATGATGCCAATTTCGCCTTAATGGTGGCGTATGTGTCTCAAGCGCTATGCTATTACTGCCTCGACGATTCTGCGGCCTTTGACCGCTATGCCGATATGGCGATGAAGCATCTTGACACTGTCAATTCGCCCGAGCAGGCATGCCGCGCCGCCGTGATGTCGGCGATGCTGTTTAGGCGTGCTTCGCGCCTCGACCTGACGCTCGAATACTACAAGCGTGCCGTCGAGCTTGGTCGCACTGCCAAGATAAGGCATGAGGAGGTACTCAGAAATCTTAATAATTACGCCAACACCCTCTACGCGCTCAACCGCTATGACGAGGCCTACGAGGCGTATAAGGAGCAGCAACGGCTCAGCCTCGAATACTACGGCCGAGACTCTAACGAATACCGATGGGCCACTTATGTCGTGGCTAATATCATGGCATACAAAGGCGACATTGCCGGCGGTTGCGTCACCTTGCGAGAGGTAATCCACGAATATATCTCTAAGATGCGACAGCAGCTGCGCACCATCCCTTCTGACATGCGCGAGGCTTTGTTGGGCGAGATGATTACCATAGTGCAGAATATGACGCCTTTTGGTTATAGAGCCGGCTGCAACGATGACGACTTCACCCGCGATGCCTATGAAGGCCTCCTCCTCACAAAAGGGCTGTTGCTAGCTTCGGAGCGCAGCGCTCAGTCTATAATCACTGCCTATGGCTCTGCCGATGACATAGACCGCTATCACCGCATCGGCGACCTGCGCCGGCAGCTATCGCGCCTGGAGTCTGATACTGAGCGCAGTGTCGGCGAGGTGATGGCTCTCAGCGATACTATCCGCGCTCTCGACGCCGAGTTGGCGGCGGCGTGTGCTCGCTACGGCGACATCTCCGCTTTTGCCGAGATTGGCTTTGATGACATACGCCGCTCGCTCCGTCCCGGTGAGGTGCTCCTTGATTTTGCCGACTATAAGCCCGATGGCAAGCCGCGCCGATATGTGTGCTATGAGGTCAGAGCTGACAGGCAGTATCCGCATGTGCATCATATCTGCACCGGCGAGGCCATTGACTCGCTGCTCGCACTGGAACGCAACGTGCCGAGCAACATCTACAGCGGCGAGAGCGGCAACGCCTTGTCGCAACTGGTGGCAGAGCGTATCGCTGCCATCGCCGATAGCGCCGCAGCATCGGTGATTTACTATGTGCCTTCGGGCATTATTCATAAGCTGGCGCTCGACGCCATACCTTATGGCGATGCCACCTTGGGCGATAGATACCGCTGTCATCGTCTCTCTTCGGCGCGTGAGCTGACACTGCTCTCTGCTGACACCGCTATAACCTCTGCCACGCTCTACGGCGGCCTTGACTACGACAATGACGCCACGCGCGACCTCTGCGAGGCGCGTAAGCTACAGCCCTTGCGTCAGTCCCGTGCTGAGGTCGAGGATATTGCGCGCTGCATTGGCGCCGATGTGACACTCTCCGTTTACAAGGACGCCGACGGCACGGCGGCATCATTTGAGGCGCTTGACGGCCATGCGCCTGACGTGCTGCATTTCTCTACTCACGGCTTCTATTACTCGCCGGCCGATGCTGATAGGCCCGCTTCGCTAAAAGGCTTCAATGACGCCATGCACCTGTCGGGATTGGTGCTCTCCGGCGGCAATGTGGGCTGGCTGGGTATTCAGCCCGGCGAGGGCTTGCTCTCTGCCGCCGACATAGCGCGCTGTGACCTCCGCGGCATGCGTCTGGTGAGCCTGGCCTCGTGCTATTCGGGCGAGGGCGACGTCACTCCCGAGGGAATATACGGTCTGCAACGTGCCTTCAAGAAAGCCGGTGTCAGCCATATCATAGTGAGCCTATGGCAGGCCAGCGACGTGGCCACAAAGTGCTTTATGACTAACTTTTATGCCGACCTGATCACCGGCAGTAAAGACGTGAGCTCTGCCTTCGCCTTTGCGCGCAACTGTGTGCGCACAAAATATCCCGACCCATCTTACTGGGCCGGGTTTGTGCTTATTGATTGATACTCACGCTGCTGCGAAGTCTTGCCGTAGCCCCGTCAGTCGAGCGTGGCGAGATACTTCTCGGCATCGAGGGCGGCGCGGCAGCCCATGCCCGCGGCCGAGATAGCCTGGCGATAGCGCGGGTCGGCGACATCGCCGGCGGCAAAGACGCCCGCCACGTTGGTTGCTGTGGTGCCGTTGTAGGTCACAATATAGCCCTGCTCATCTACGTTGATAGCCGGCGTGAACAGCTTGACATTGGGCTGATGACCGATAGCCAGGAAGAAGCCATCGATGGCGATGTCAAAGTGGCGCTCATCGGCGCTGCCGCGGTGGCTCACAAGGTGTGCGCCCTCTACATATTCGTCACCGAAGAGCCCTTCGGTGTTGGTGTTGAAGAGAATCTCTATCTTTTCATTCTGCTGCACACGTTGCTGCATTACCTGCGAGGCGCGCAGATAATCCTTGCGCACTATCAGATACACTTTCTTTGCCAGGCCGGCAAGGTACAGTGCTTCTTCGCACGCCGAGTCGCCGCCGCCGACCACGGCCACGGTGCGCCCGCGATAGAAGAAACCGTCGCACACGGCGCAGGCCGACACGCCCAGGCCCTGATAGCGCTGCTCATCGGCCAAGCCGAGATATTTGGCTGACGCGCCGGTGGCGATGATTATGGTGGCGGCGGTGATGGTGTCGCTGCCATTGACAGTGACGGCAAAGGGCTGAGAGCTGAAATCTACGGCGCTCACCAGTCCGGCGCGAACGTCGGCACCTACGCGCACGGCTTGGGCGCGCAGGTCGGCCATCAGCTGATTGCCGCTCACGCCTTCGGGGTATCCGGGGAAGTTCTCTACTTCTGACGTGGTGGTCAGTTGGCCGCCGGGCTGGGGCCCTTCAATCACGATGGGGCATAAGTTGGCGCGTGCAGCGTATATTGCAGCCGTGTATCCGGCGGGGCCGCTGCCTATGATAAGGCATTTGGTGTCAGTGGGTTGGCTCATGATGGTGATGATGTGTGAGTTGGGGATTATGGGTTTGTGATAGTTATCTGAGGTCGTTGACGCTCACGCCCGGATAGTCCTTCTGCCAGAAGCGAAATGCGTTGACTGACAGTGGCTTGCCGGTCTTGATGGAGCTGATGGTGATGGTGCTGTCGTGGCCTGACGTGGGGGTGATGGTGATAGCGGTCGGCAGCGATGTGCTGCTGTCAATGGTGATTATCGCCTTTTTGAAGTTGGCAGCCGCGGCTCCGGATTTCGGTGTCACTTCTATGTTCTCGCGCCCTTTTTTCGAGGGTAGAGAGCGCAGCGTGTATGACGCATCGAGGTTGTCAATCAGAGCCATAGGGTTGGTCTCGCGCACCTCGGCAGCCGTAGGCTCCGTGATGCTTACCTCGTTGGCCTTACGGTCAAGCGTCCATTGCGTGGTGCCGTCATACCATATTGCTATCTCGGAGTTGGCGATAGCAAAGCGCTTGCCCGAGATGGTCATCGCGCCGCCGGCGGTGGCGCCGGTGGCTGTGGTGTATGTGTAGGTCACTGACCATGTGGGCGCGGAGTGTATCTTGTCAGCAGCGGCGCGCAGCGTCTGCGCCGGCGTCGATGCCGCCATCGTGATAGCCGTGGCGCAGGCCATAGCTGTGAGGGTGTGCTTTAGTAGTCGCATAGCGGGTGGTGATTACGAGTTGCGTAAAAAATCTTCAAGCTGGTCGCTGGTGAAGAGCACCTGACGGGGGCGGGCTCCGTCAGCCGGGCCTACGATACCGGCGGCTTCAAGCTGGTCCATAATCTTGCCGGCCTTATTGTAGCCGATGGCAAAGCGGCGCTGCAGTGACGAGGTCGATGCCGTGGGGTTTTGAACCACAAAGCGGGCGCAGTCATCAAACAGCTCATCGCGCTGGCTCAAATCCACGCGCCCTACACCCGTGGTGGCGCCGCCCGGGCAGTCACTCGCAGGCTCCGGCAGCAGATATGCCGTCTCAAAGCCTATCTGGTTGTCAATATGCTCGGCTATGGCCTCCACCTCGTCAGTGTCTATGAAGGCGCACTGCACGCGGTCGAGCTTGCTATTGTGCGAGAACAGCATATCGCCGCGACCTATCAGGCGGTTGGCACCCGGGCCATCAAGGATAGTGCGGCTATCCACTGACGATGACACCTTGAAGGCGATGCGCCCGGGGAAGTTGTTCTTGATGACACCGGTGATGACATCGGTTGACGGGCGCTGGGTGGCGATTATCATGTGTATGCCCACGGCGCGGGCTTTGGCGGCGATGCGCGAGATATACATAAGCACGTCTTTGCCGGCCGTGGCTATCAAGTCGGCAAACTCATCTACCACCACCACTATGTAGGGCATAAAGTAATGCCCTTGCTCGGGGTTGAGCCGCCGCGCGGTAAATTTGGTGTTGTATTCCTCGATGGAGCGCACGCCGGCTTTCATAAGCAGCTCATATCGGCTGTCCATCAGCACGCACAGCGAGTTGAGCGTCGGCACCACGCGCGATGTGTCGGTGATGATAGCGTTGTCGGCATCGGGCAGCTTGGCCAGGTAGTGGTGTGAGAGCTTGCCGTAGAGGCTGAACTCTACCATCTTCGGGTCAACGAGCACAAATTTAAGCTCGGTAGGGTGCTTCTTGTATAGCAGCGATGCTATGATGCAGTTGAGACCCACCGATTTGCCTTGACCCGTGGCGCCGGCCACTAATAGGTGGGGCATCTTGGCAAGGTCGGCCACAAACACATCGTTGGAGACGGTCTTGCCCAGCGCCATCGGCAGTATCATGCGGCAGTCAGTGAATTTGGGCGAGGTGATGACTGACCTGAACGACACCGTCTGCGGCTCGCGGTTGGGCACCTCGATGCCTATCGACCCTTTGCCGGGAATGGGAGCTATGATGCGTATGCCCAGCGCCGCGAGGCTCATCTGTATGTCGTCCTCAAGACGCTTGATTTGGGCAATGCGCACACCCTCGGCAGGCACTATCTCGTAGAGCGTGACCGTGGGGCCTATCGTGGCCTCGATGCGCGAGATTTCGATGCCATAGCTCCGCAGCGAGTGGATAATCATATCTTTATTCTCCTGCTGCTCTTGCTCGTCAATCACGGCTGATACCTGGCGCTCTTTGAGGAGCTCGATGCCGGGGAACACATAGCGCGACAGCTCGGCGCGCGGGTCAAAGGGGGTGTCAAGTGCCCCGCTTGGTGTCGATACTGCGGGCTGTGTCTCTGACTCGCCGCTGTCGGCGTTGGTGATGATAAATTCCGGCTCTCCGCTCGCTGTAGCATCATCGGGATTGTCGCTGTCGCCATCCGAATCGTCGCCGGGAGTGTCGGGCAGGTCTGACAGCTCGCGCTGCTGCGACCGGCTGTCATGAGCCGATGGCATATCATCGGCGAGGCTGCTGTCGGCAGCTTCGGCTTCGGGCGTATCAACGCTGTCGGGGGCGTCGGCTGCGCTGTTTGCCGCTTCACCCTCGCCGGCATCAAAGGTGGCAAGGTCGGCGTGACGACGGCGCCGCCGCTCTTCTTGTGCCGCTTTGATTGATGCCGCTTTTGACGATGCCGTGCGCCAGGCTCTTACTATCTGATTTAGATACATAGCCACGAGGCTGCCTATGAGTATCAGCGTCACGGCGTAGGCCCCGAGGATATCAATGTAGCGCATCAGCCATTGGTTGACGTAGCGCCCGTGGTTGCCGCCCCAGTGGATCACGCTATCCACATTGTAGGTGAAGAGACCCAGCACTATGGATAAGGCTATGGTGGTAAATAGGCACTTGAATGTCAATGCCCAAAATCTGATTTTCACTAACTTGACAAGCGCCAGACCGAGTAGGCCGATGTAAATGACCAAGACGATGCCGGCAACGCCAAAGTTGTTGACAATCATGCTGTGTGACAACTTGGCTCCCGTGGGGCCTCCTATATTTGATACGCCGGTGGGCGAGGCTGCCACTTGCTCTATGGTGCGGTTGGCTATCTCTGATTGGTCGGCGCTGCCCGTCTTGAAATATGAGATAGTCATAGCTAATATGGTGCACGCTATCACTATCAGTGCCACACCTAAGGCGATATGTGTGCGCCGGTCGGTGAAGAAGTTGATAAAACGGCTCATCGGCGGCTCTCGCCGTGGTGCCTTGCGCCGCTGTGGAGCTTGTGCTTGTTGAGGACGCTGACGGCGCTCGCGCTGCTGTTGCTGCCGGCGAGCTTCGTCACGGCTGTCAGCGCTCTGTCGCGGACTGCGCTCTGACCGTGTCGTCTCTATTTCATCAATAGGAGTGAAATCGGATATGTCGTCTAAATTGAAATTATCCACTGGTGTAAATGAGGGGTGATGATGTCTTGGGGTTGTTATGGTGTGAGAGATAATGGCGATTTTTTCATTTGCGCGAGCCTATGGCGGCAAGTTCGGCAATGACGGCCTTGGGGTC
>SAMEA3663036__coassemble_232_pt1 | contig 27543 bp, 21 predicted proteins | sample SAMEA3663036__metabat2_low_PE_026 | metagenome-assembled genome bin SAMEA3663036 (sample SAMEA3663036) | pig gut metagenome | biome: pig gut; feature: pig-associated habitat; material: faeces | place: France | collected 2012 | reverse complement strand
GCTTCAACTTTGAATTCTTCTTTGTGCAGAGCGACAACTTTTATATGGCCAAGGTGCCATACGTGATAGTGCTCGGCATACTGTGCGGCCTTGTGTCGCTATATTTCACACGCACTATGAATATGATGGAGAATTTCTTCCAGCGCTTTAAGAGGCCGTGGCTCAAGACGGCAGTGGGCTGTGTGATACTCTCGATGCTGGTATTCCTCTTCCCGCCGCTCTATGGCGAAGGCTACGACTCCATAGTGAGTCTGCTCGCCGGCGACCCGTCAGCGCTCGTCAATGGCTCCATCTTCTACAACGAGGGCCATAGCGCCATCTTCATCATCATATTCATCAGCGCTATTGTCCTCCTTAAGGCGTTTGCCACCTCGGCCACAAATGGCGCCGGTGGCGTAGGTGGCACCTTCGCGCCCTCGCTATATGTGGGCTGCATCGCCGGCTTCCTTTTTGCTTATGTATGCAACCTGCTGGGCTTGGGCATCGAGCTCTCGACCAAAAACTTTGCGCTCATCGGTATGGCCGGGGTGATGAGCGGCGTCATGCACGCCCCGTTGATGGCTATATTCCTCACGGCAGAGCTTACCGGCGGATATGACTTATTTCTGCCACTGCTCATCGTGGCTGCCATCTCGTATGGCACAATCAAGACCTTTGAGCCTTACAGCATCTATGCTATGCGTCTGGCTCAGCGTGGCGAGCTCCTGACCCATCACAAGGACAAGGCTGTGCTGACGTTGCTCAAAGTAGATAGCGTGATTGAGACAGACTTTCTCACCGTCAGGCCCGATATGTCGCTCAAGGAGATGGTTGACACCATCGCTCGCTCAAGCCGCAATCTTTTCCCCGTCTTAGACGAGCAAGGGCGGCTGCAAGGCATCGTGGTGCTCGATGATATACGCAACATTATGTTCCGCCCCGACCTATATCGCAAGATGTATGTCAGCACCTTCATGACCACGCCTCCCGGCAAAATCATAGTGGGTCAGCCTATGGACTCGGTGATGAAGACTTTTGATGATACCGGCGCTTGGAACTTGCCCGTCGTTGACGACCGCGGACGATATGTAGGCTTTGTGTCAAAAAGCAAGATTTTCAACTCCTATCGGCGCGTGCTACGCCACTACTGCGAAGACTGACCACCGCCCCTCTCGCCCGGAGGGCAGGGCCATACAAAGAATGGTTGCTCACTGCAGGAAGCGCCGGAGCAACCATTTTTGATTTAGACAGAGTAATGCTGCTATGCCTTACTTGGCATACAAGATATATGATGAGAGAGCCTCTACGCGGCCTTCGACAAAACCATTCTTCACCTTAAAGGTGTAGCCGTGCACGGCATCGGTATATTCGCCGGCGGGCAGCGTGGTCTCGAGTTTCACCTTGGCGGGCTTTGAGGAGATATTGATGATGGCAGCGCCGGCTTCACCGCGAGCCACTTGCACCACAGCGCCGTCTTTCGAGGCAAAGAGATGCTCTGTCAAGCCTGACATGTCCTTGCGGAATTTGATAGCCGCTACGATTTCGGGGTTAAAGAACTCGTCGTTGCCACAGGCTCCGATGCGGTTGTTGCCCCAGTAGTTGTCGCGGGTGCTGCCGGCGGGGCGGCTGTAGAACAGCGGGCGACCATGCTGGCGAGCTGTGAGGAATACAAAACCTTGGCGCACCAATTCGTCGCTCATGCCGGCTGACTCATGAGCATTGCAATAAGTGTCATGGCTCTCTACCCATGTCACTAAGCGGGAAGGGCACACCGAATGATGCCAGTGCAGCAGGTCAGCGGCATAAAAGTTGCCCTCATTGAGCGCCCGGCGCAGCTCATGGCCATACGAGCTGGCGGTGAGGTCCATATACTCGGCATACTCGTCTTCCTTGACATTTTTGTCTTGGAGCACTTCGCCATAGATAAAGAGGCTATCCGGCATCAGCAACGACAAGCCCTTAACAGCCTCGCGACCGGTAGCCACGTCCCAGAAGTTGTTGCGCGGACTCAGCGGGTCGAGCGGGTCTGAGGGCAAGCCTATATGCTTGGCGGTGTCATAGCGGAAGCCGCGGCAGCCGAGGTTAATCAAGTCGTTGACATACTGCAGATAATAGTATTGGAAGTCAGGGTTCTCGGTGTTGACGTCCTTCAAGCCGCCCATCTCACCGGTGGTGCATTGCAGACGGTCATTATAGTCTCTGATGGGAGTGCGGCCGGCGGCATGCAGCAGCTTGTCATGGCCGCCCACGGCGTTGTCAAGACCCGGCAGCACAGCCGAGTCATCGATAGCCACGTGGTTAGGGAGCACATCTACTATAACCTTCACGCCATAGCGATAGGCAGAGTCGCACATGGCTTTGAAATCGTCGCGTGTGCCCAGCATATAGTTGCCTATAGTCCAGTCAGTGGGCTGATAGTAGTAGTACCACTTGCCTTGCACCGAGTCGCCCGGCTCGCTAAAGAGCGCCGGACCGCCGCCATCGCCCACATAGCAAGCCTGCACCGGCGATGTCTGCACATAGGCATAGCCGCATTGGGCTATCTTCGACATATTCTCTGCGATTGTGTTGAGCGACCAAGTCCAGGCGTGTAGTATCACCTCATCTTCGGTCGGAGCTGCGGCAGCGCGCTGCGCCATACTGCATACCGGCATCAGGAGCGAAGCCCCCACCAGTAGTCGTGATGTAATCTTCATTATCTGATAAGTAATATGTTATGATATAATTTGGTTAACTGCTTAATTCTAACGGATGGGCAAATTTAATACTTTTATTTCATATTGCCCCGATATGATATTCATAAAAATACCAAAATGATTATAATTGACCATTATTACCATCAGGCAACCCAAAAGAGATTAATTAATTGCTCAGGTATAGATTTTTTTGTACCTTTACATCAAAATATTTACACATATCACATACAATGAAAAAATTATACTTACTCTTATTGTCGGCTATAGCCATTGCCCCGGCTATCCATGCACTTGAACCATCGGGTTCACTACCTGTATTGGTTATCAACACTGAAAATCATCAGGAGATTTACTCCAAGGAGGTCTATATCAACGCCACCTACTATCTCGACCCTCGAGGTATTGACGGCGTGGAGGCTTTCGGCTCAGCTGACAATCCCTTGCCTCTTCAGATTAAGGGGCGTGGCAATTACACCTGGACTTTCAATAAGAAGCCCTATCGTCTTAAGCTCGACAAGAAAGCGGCCCTATTGGGTATGGAAAGCAGCAAGCACTTTGCTCTTATGGCTCACGCCGATGATAGCCGCGCTTTTATGCGCAATCTCACCGGCTTTGAGGTCAGCCGCATGTCCGGCTTGCCCTGGACGCCGGCAGATCAGCCTTGTGAGGTAATTCTCAATGGCGATTATAAAGGGCTATATTTCCTCACCGAGACCATACGCTTTGACAAGAAACGCATCAATCTCAGCAACCCCGACGATGACGTAGAGGCGTGGCTTGAAGCTAATGCTGACAAGACGTATGAAGACTACCCTTTCACCGATGAAGACTATACGGGAGCATGGCTTATAGAGTTTGACAACAATAAAGATGCCAATCAAGTGGTAGTGCCTTGCCTCAAAAGTGAAGGCGCCGAGCTATGGATTACATATAAGACTCCTGAGGACTATGTCACTGATGCTCATCGCCAATGGCTGTATGATGAGATTGCTGCTATTGATGCTATGGTGTATGCCGAAGAGCATGCTGCCGGTGCGTGGGCCGACAAAATAGACCTCACCGATGCGGCTCGCTTCTTTGTTGTCAACCAGATAATGAACAATTATGAGTCATACTCCGGTTCTTGTTATCTCTACAAGGACAAGGGCGCTGCAGAGAAATGGCATTTCGGGCCGGTGTGGGATTTTGGCTCTTCGTTTCAGGTATCTCGCGATGTGACAAAATGGATATGGGATAGCCAATATCCTCAGTACTGGATAAGAAATATGTGGGATTATCCCGAATTCCAAAATGAGGTGAAGCGCATCTTTGTGGAGATGGATACGGAGGGCTTCGACCGCATCTTTGATTACCAAAACGAATATGCCGCGCGCATCACAGAGGCTGCTTATCGTGATGCCGAGCGATGGAGCGCCGACGGCTATGGCAACCCTGATATGGCGACTCCGCTGGCCGAGGTACAAGACCAACTGCGACTGGCAATCAACAGCTTCGGTTATAACTTGGGCGTGGAGGGTTATGAAGCTCCACCCGTAAGCATCTATCTGCGAGGCGATGATATTAACAATTGGCAAGCAGTAAATGATTACAAGTTCACTCCACTCGAAGATGGCAGCTACCGCCTCAATGTAGCTCTATTATCCGGCCAATTTAAGATTGCTGACTCCACATGGAATGAGGTGGACCTTGGCAGCACTAATTCCGACAAGATAAATCTTGATACCCCCTATCAGCTTACCGTAAAAGGGGGCAATCTGACGCTGGCCGACGGGTCTGCTGAAAATGTAACTCTCCTGCTCGACATTGACAACGGCTTACTCACCGTCACCAATCAATCAGGAGTGAAATTAGTTGTAATGCAGGCCGATGATGCTAAAACCGAATACTACAACCTGCAAGGAATACAAATCACGGCGCCACAACCCGGCGAGATATACATCATAAAGACATCGGGCAAGACAGCAAAGGCTATCTACCGCTAAACGCAATCGTCAATAGTATTCAAACTAATAATCACAGAGGGTGCATCGCAATGACGGTGCGCCCTCTTGTTCATTGCATCGCAGCCCATCTAATCCTTGGTGAGATTAAATATCACTAACTCAGCTTATCACATAAATCACCGTCATTGGTTCATTTTGGTTCATTTTTATGCTATATAACATATCGCATTATTTGCCGAGATATCAAAATGTTTGTACATTTGCGGAAGAATAAACAAAAACTTGGGATTTTATTACTAACCTATCATCAACAACCAAACTATGTCACAATTAAAATCAGGCGTCATCTTGCGCCCCGGCGAAGAGCTCGTCATCGAAATGGAAGCCCAACTGTGGGCATCAAGCTCAAACCCTATCGCTAAGCTTATCGGCAGCATCCTCAAATTCTTGTATATGCTCATCGGCGTGCGTCGCGATGGCTATGTGGTGCTCACCAACCAGCGCGTCATCGAGGTCATCAGCTGCAAGGCTTGCTGGGTATTCAACACCAGCAAAAACGTGCGTTACGTGCTGCCCAGCTCTGTCAAAGAAGTAGGCTATAACAAAGAAGGCACATTCCTGGGTTGCTTCTGCCAGAACTACGTTCTTTACTATGACTCATTCACTCAGCGCACTGCCATCCAGCTCGACATCGTGGGCGGTGACTCTGAAGCACAAGCATTAGTAGATAAATTCTACGCTACTATCAGTGCCGCACAATAAAGCACACTATACAACAGCTACAAAGGAAGCCGCTCCACATCGTGGCATAGCCACTCTGCGCCGCTTCTTATATCTCCAAAGCTATGCCTTCCTCCTTATCGCTATGGGGGGAGGCATAGCCTTAATAATACTTTTGCTATACAATCAGCTGAGTATATGGCTGATAGGTCTTATGGCGGCAGCCGGATTGCTATGCTTGAAAGGCGGCATTACCATATTATCATCGTGGCCCGACAAAAAACGCAAATATCAAATCCTCATAGAGCGCAATGCCGTCAATTTCAGGCCGGACACATTCACTGAGTTTATGCAAGCGCCATGCGGCCGACTTCTTAGCCGCATAGTGCTAAAAGACCTCGGCATATCTCACCGATATAGCGAATTAAGGCATTTGCGCAAGCCTTTTACAGCTTGGCTCTATGAGAACTGCCGCCCGCGCCACACGGTGATAACATACCACCGCACCATCTCTGACGAGCAGCGCTCCAATGACGCCGCCGACACCCCCGGCGATAACAAATAACCACCTACTCGTCTGCTGACCTTGAGCCATAATTTGCTCTATCATTTTCGGCGGTATTTTTGACCGTTATTTCAAGTCTTTTATACTTTTGGCGCTCTTTTTGTCAGCTTTTTTGTGTAACTTTGCCTCGCAAAACACCAACAATTAACAATGGACTTAGTAGATAATCTTATAAATTCGCTTAAAGATAAAGTATTGCGCGGTTTGGATTTGACCGAGGACGAAGTATATGCCTTATGCGATGCCGTCGGGCACCAATCGCTGCGCGATGCTGCCGCCGAAATATCAGCAGCCCGTGCTTCACGCAAATTTGACGCATGCTCTATCGTCAACGCCCGCTCAGGCAAGTGCTCTGAAAACTGCAAGTGGTGCGCCCAATCAGCACACTACCACACCTCATGCCACACCTACGACATCATAGACCACGATGAATGTATGAAGGCAGCTCGATACAATGCCGAACGAGGCGTGCACCGCTTCTCCTTAGTGGCCAGCGGTCGTGCCGTCCATGGCGAGGCTCTTGAGCGTATGGCACTGATGCTGCGCGAGGTCAAAGAAACCACGGGCATGAGCGTGTGCGCATCGATGGGGCTGCTCAACAAAGAAGAGTTGCAAAAGCTTTGGGACAATGGCGTGAGACGTTATCACTGCAACTTAGAGACAGCGCCATCTCACTTTGCCAAGCTATGCACCACTCACACCATCAGCGATAAGCTCGCTACCATACGCGCTGCGCGCGAGATAGGCTTTGAAGTGTGCTGCGGTGGCATCATCGGTATGGGCGAGACTATGCACCAACGCGCCGAATTTGCAATCACGCTGCGCGAAGTAGAGCCACACTCCATACCCATCAATGTGCTGGCTCCAATACCCGGCACTCCTTTGGCCGATACGCCTCTTATCAGCGAAGACGAAATCCTCGACACTATAGCAATATTCCGCTTTGTTCACCCCACCGTGGAGCTGCGATTTGCCGGCGGGCGTGCACGTATCTCACGCGAAGGACAGCTTGAAGCCATACGCATCGGCATGAACAGCGGTGTAGTTGGCGACCTCCTCACCACAGTAGGGTCAACAATTGCCGAAGACAAAACGCTGATTGACGACGCCGGCCTCCAGTCATTCTGATAACATATAGTCACCGCCTTATTGATGACAAATAAGCAGATACAACTCATCGCCGGCCTATCCGATGTCAAGCAACGACGCCGCACCGGTCTTTTCAAAGCCGAGGGCCTCAAATGCGTGACCGACACCATCGGCCACTTTGAGTTGCGTCACTTATATGCCACTGTCGATGCCTCATTGCCGCCGGATCTTGATATTCAAGCCGAGAGGGTGAGTCGCGGTGAGATGCAGCGTATGTCATCACAAGTCACCACCCCACCGCTGATAGCGGTGTATGCCATACCCGATACCACTCAACCGCCGCTACCTGATGAGCTAAGCCTCACCACATCAGACCTTATCGTAGCCCTTGATTGCGTTCAAGACCCAGGCAATCTGGGCACCATCATTCGCACATGCGACTGGATGGGCGTCACCCACATCATTGCCTCCAAGGACACAGCTGACTGTTGGAACCCTAAGGTGGTGCAGTCAACGATGGGGGCTATTTCTCGTGTGAGAATAGCATACTGCGACTTGGCCGCCACCCTTCGCCAATATCATGGCCACGCTCTGAGGATAGGCACATTTCTCGATGGCGACAATCTTTACACCGCCGACTTAGGCATAGCCTCGCCTCTGAAAGCCAAGATACTGATAATGGGCAACGAAGGCAATGGCATCAGTCCAAGCGTGGCTGCTGAGACTGACAAGCGAGTGCTGATACCATCATATCCGCCCGAGCGCCCCACCTCCGAGTCGCTCAACGTAGCCACGGCCACAGCTATGGCGTTGGCCATTATGCGTCGTCAAAATTTTGCTCCAAACACCTAAGTTCCCCACTCTATGGCACCTAAGACAAAAAGCGTATGGTACTGCTCATCATGCGGAGCCGACTCGCCCAAATGGGCCGGCAGATGCCCGGTATGTGGCGAATGGAATACCATGGTCGAAGAACGTGTCACCGCCGGCCCGTCTAAGACATTCACCACAAGCCGCCGAGGAGCAACGGCAGAAAAGCCGAGGCCCGTCAACCAAATTGACGCAAATGACGCCCCTCGCATCACTATGCCATCAGCCGAGCTCAACAGAGTGCTCGGCGGCGGCCTGGTGCCTGGCTCATTAGTACTGATAGGAGGCGAGCCGGGCATAGGCAAATCCACCCTCGTGCTCCAAAACCTCCTCGCCATCAAATCAAAGACCATACTTTATGTCTCCGGCGAAGAAAGCGCCACACAGCTCAAGCTCCGCGCCGACCGTATCGGCAGAGGCTCTGACAATGTGTTTATCGTCTGCGAGACTTCACTCGAGAATATCTTTGAGCATATCGAAGCTGTGTCTCCCGCCATTCTTATTGTTGACTCCATTCAGACCATCGCTTCTGAGGGTCTCGAGTCGGCCGCCGGCAGCATCAGCCAGGTGAGAGAGTGCGCAGCCAGGCTGCTGAAATATGCCAAGGAGTCAGGCGTGCCCGTGCTGCTTATCGGCCATATCACCAAAGAAGGCAACCTCGCCGGGCCCAAGGTGCTTGAGCACATTGTCGATGCAGTATTACAATTTGAGGGCGACCGCCAATATATGTACCGCATCTTGCGCCCTATCAAAAACCGCTTTGGCAGCACCTCAGAGCTCGGCATCTATGAGATGTGTCGTCAAGGATTGCGCGAGGTGACAAATCCATCGCAGATGCTGCTATCGCAGGCTGACGAGACCCTCTCGGGTGTGGCTATCGGTGTCACCATCGATGGCGCACGGCCGTTTCTGATTGAAGCGCAGGCATTGGTAAGCAGCGCTGCTTACGGCACCCCGCAGCGCTCGGTCACCGGCTTTGATGCCAAGCGCACCAACATGTTGCTCGCCGTGCTCGAGAAGCGCGTAGGCTTCAGACTTGCTCAAAAAGACGTTTTCCTGAATATCGCCGGCGGGCTACGCGTCAACGACCCGGCCCTTGACCTTAGCGTGATAGCCGCCGTGCTCTCAAGCAATGTAGATATGCCTATCACTCACGATTGGTGTATGACAGGCGAGATAGGACTATCGGGCGAGATACGCCCCGTGGCGCGTATCGAACAACGGCTGATGGAAGCGGAGAAGCTCGGCATGAAACACATACTGCTGCCGCGACACAACCTCAAAGGCATCGACACCGCCAAACTCTCTATTCAAATCCACGAAGTATCAAAGGTAGAAGAGGCATTCAGAGCGCTATTTGGCTGAGGACGGCCAACACCCATCTTGCCCCCCCGAAATACAGCACGCGCCGAGAAAAACTATTCCCAGCGCGTGTTGCAGATAATTGTACCTATGCGGCCGCCTCTATTAAGAGGCTTCTATTATACCATATAAAGTTAGCCGAACTTGCTTATGCGCCTCAATTGCGGCTCATTGATAATCTTGATGCGCCTACCATCTACCACAAGCAGACGCTCAGCAACAAAGGCTGACAATGTGCGTATGGCATTGGCGGTGGTCATATTCGACAAGTTGGCCAAATCCTCTCGCGACATATATATCTTAAGAGTAGATTCGTCTTCCTCATAACCATAATTGTCGCGAAGCACCATCAGCGCCTCGGCAAGGCGACCGCGTATGTGCTTCTGCGTGAGATTTACTATCTTGGTGTCTGAGCCGCCAAGATTATGTGACAGCTCCTTAATAAAGAACCAGGCTAACTGTATATTCTTGGTAATCATTGACTTCACCAAGCTCATCGGCAGTGTACCCAACACCGAGGCTTCAAAAGCTGCTGCACTTGACACATAAGTCTCCTCTGCAAAAAAAGCTCGATAGCCGAAATACTGCACCGGCCGCACGAGTCTCAATATCTGAGCTCGGCCGCCAACGCCCTCCTTATATTTCTTCACTTTGCCTTTGAGCAGACACCAAAGAAATTCAGGCTCATCACCTTCGGCATAGATAAGCTGATTTTTTTTGAAGCTATGCACCTCAAAATTATCCAGCACAAGACGCTTCTCATCGCCGTCAAGCAATGACCAAATCTCGGCCATATCCTCATTTATAGCCTTTTCTATAGCTGCTTTTATCATTATTATGCCTCATAGATATGTTTTACAACACAAAATTACAACATTTTTTCTCATATTCAAAATAATATCACAATTTTTCACTATTTGGTGCATTGTAAGTAATGATTCATTATACCGATTTTAATAATATACACACTCCCGGCCATCACACACCAACATATTTCCCCTCAACACACAGCACCAAGCTATGCCAAGAAGCCAAGAAAATAGCATTTTTTTGCCCAAATAGCATTTTTATGTTATCAAACATAGTTTTCTATGATAGTTTTATCAAAAAAGATTTATAAATTGCGCCTCAAATTCAAACCAACCGCGAAAACTTATAAACCCTAATAACATGAAAGTTTACAAAACTAACGAAATCAAGAACATAGCCTTGCTCGGAAGCAAAGGCTCAGGTAAAACCACACTCGCTGAAGCCATGCTCTACGAGTGTGGAGTTATAAAACGCCGCGGCACTGTCGAAGCAGGCACTACCGTATGTGACTACTTCCCCGTAGAGAAAGAATACGGCTACTCGGTGTTCTCTACCGTGCTGTACGCTGAATTTCTCAACAAGAAGCTCAACGTCATTGATTGCCCCGGAGCTGATGACTTTGTGGGCAACGCTATCACCGCGCTCAATGTCACCGACACCGGTTTGATCGTAATTAATGGCCAATATGGCGTAGAAGTAGGTACGCAAAACATCTTCCGCACGGCATCAGCGCTGAAAAAGCCTATCATCTTCGCCGTCAACCAGCTCGATGGTGAGAAAGCCGACTATGAAAATGTCATCGAGCAAATGCGCGAGGTCTTCGGCCCCAAAGTGGTGCCCATTCAGTACCCCATTGTGTCAGGCCCCGGTTTCAACGCAATGATTGACGTGCTGCTGATGAAAAAATACTCGTGGGGACCCGAAGGTGGCGTGCCCACCATCGAAGACATCCCGGCTGAAGAGATGGACCGCGCCAACGAGCTCCACAAAGCGCTTGTGGAGGCTGCTGCCGAAAACGACGAGTCGCTGATGGAGAAATTCTTCGAATCAGAGCACCTCACCGAAGACGAGATGCGCCTCGGCATTCGCAAAGGCCTCATCGACCAATCCATATACCCGGTATTCTGCGTCAGCGCCGCCAAAGATATGGGTGTGCGCCGCATGATGGAGTTCCTGGGCAACGTGGTGCCCTTCGTTGAAGATATGCCCGCTCCGGTAGATACTGCCGGCGATGAAGTGAAGCCCACCGACGATGGCCCTCTGAGCGTGTTTATGTTCAAGACCACCGTGGAGCCTCACATCGGCGAGGTTAGCTACTTCAAAGTAATGTCAGGTGTCCTCAAAGCCGGCGCTGACTTAGACAATGTGACGCGCGGCAGCAAGGAGCGTCTCGCTCAGCTGTACTGCGTATGCGGCCAGATTAAGACACAGGTTGACGAGCTCCACGCCGGCGACATTGGCGCCACGGTGAAACTCAAAGATGTGCGCACCGGCAACACGCTCAACGAGAAGGGCTGCGAAACAGAGTATGACTTCATCAAATACCCGGCTCCCAAATATCAGCGCGCCGTGCGCCCCGTGACCGAGAGCGATGCCGAAAAGCTCAACGCCATACTCACGCGCATGCACGAAGAAGACCCCACATGGCAGATAGAGCAATCTAAAGAGCTCAAGCAGACCATACTCTCGGGTCAAGGCGAGTTCCACCTGCGCACCCTCAAATGGCGCGTTGAGAACAACGACAAGCTGCCCATCATCTTCGAAGAGCCTAAGATACCCTATCGCGAGACAATCACTAAGGCTGCACGTGCTGACTACCGTCACAAGAAACAATCAGGCGGCGCAGGCCAGTTCGGCGAGGTGCACCTGATCATCGAGCCTTATGTTGAAGGCATGCCGGCTCCCGACACATATCGTTTCGGCAACCAAGAGTTCAAGATGAGCGTGCGCGACACTCAGGAGATACCTCTGGCATGGGGAGGCAAGCTCGTGGTATGCAACTGCATCGTGGGTGGTGCCATCGATGCACGTTTCATCCCGGCTATCGTCAAAGGTCTGATGGACCGCATGGAGCAAGGCCCGCTTACCGGCTCGTATGCTCGCGACGTGCGTGTATGTATCTACGATGGCAAGATGCACCCGGTAGATTCAAATGAAATATCATTCCGTCTCGCCGGACGTAATGCCTTCAGCGAAGCGTTCCGCAACGCCAACCCCAAGGTGCTTGAGCCTATATATGATGTAGAGGTACTCGTGCCCGCCGATGTCATGGGTGATGTGATGAGCGACCTGCAAGGACGCCGCGCCATCATCATGGGTATGTCAAGCGAAAACGGCTTCGAGAAAATCAGCGCCAAAGTGCCCCTCAAAGAGATGTCAAGCTACTCTACAGCGCTGAGCTCTATCACCGGCGGCCGGTCGTCGTTCTCGATGAAATTTGCGTCATACGAGCTCGTGCCCGGCGACGTACAAGAGAAGCTGCTCAAAGAATACGCCGAGAAGAACGCCGACGACTAATCCGCGCGTCAATATCGCACTATACCTTATACCGCAAAGGCTGCTCCCTATGATTGGAGCAGCCTTTTTTAGCTATAATTGAAGCCGACACAAACATTATCGCAGCTATTATTGTTATATAAAATGCAATTTTTTAGCCATTATCAATAATTTTATCTCGCGATGTAGCCGACATACAATTTATTTTTAGTATTTTTGTAGCTAAATTGATTTTATATTTGTGAATGTCAGAGAACAACGATATATCAAGCATCATCATTGATGCCATTCAAGACCTCAAAGGCCGACGCATATCCATAGTGGATCTATCACATATTGACACCGCAGCCACCGGCAAGTTTATCATCGCCGAGGGCACCTCTACCATGCAAGTGTCATCAATCGCCGACCATGTGAGAGAGCGCCTGATAGCCGACCTCGGCGTCAAGCCTTACAACGCCGATGGCGAGGCTAACGCCGAGTGGATAGTCCTTGACTATGGCCACGTGTGGGTGCATCTGTTCATACGCGAGAAACGCGAGCTTTACAACCTCGAATCGCTATGGAGTGATGCCTCAATCATTGATATCCCCGACTTGGATTAAGGCATATCTTTTGTTTTCTGATACTGATATTAGCTACAATTATTAACTCACCCAATCCCCCCCTTCTGATTGATTAACACATGACACCGAACAATAACAAGCCCAAAGGCGGACGACAGATACGTTTCAGCTTATGGTGGATGTACCTTGCCGTATTGATAGTCCTTGGTGGAGTATATTATCTCGATGACAACTCTATATCTCAGCAAGTGAGCTATTCTGAATTTGAAAGTCTCGTTATGAATGACCATGGTATAACAAAAATCGTGGTTATGACCGACAAAAAGCAGGCTGAAGGATACCTCAACGACTCTGTCGCAGAGATAGTGTATAAGAGACATGGGCAAATATTCACCCCCGGCGCCGGCATAGTGGCAAAGGTATATACTGACATTCCCTCTGCCGACAAGTTTGCCGCCAAAATTGATGAATGGCGCAAGGCCGGCGCCTTCTCCGGCGAGGAAAAGTATGAACGGTCAGGCGAATTCAGCCGTATGTTCTGGTCTATGCTTCCTTTCATTCTGCTGGTCGCTATATGGATTTTCTTCATGCGGCGTATGTCGGGCGGTGGCGGCGGCAGCGGCGGCGTATTCAGCGTAGGCAAGTCCAAGGCTATGCTCTTTGATAAAAACAACGCCCAGCGCGTCACCTTTGAAGACGTTGCCGGCCTCTCGGAGGCTAAGACCGAAATTGAAGAAATCGTGGAATTTCTCAAGAACCCCAAGCGATACACCGACCTCGGCGGCAAGATACCCAAGGGGGCGCTGCTCGTTGGCCCTCCGGGCACAGGTAAGACACTCCTGGCCAAGGCTGTTGCCGGAGAGGCTAACGTGCCTTTCTTCTCTATGTCAGGCTCTGACTTCGTTGAGATGTTTGTCGGTGTCGGCGCTTCGCGTGTCAGAGACCTCTTCCGTCAAGCCAAGGAGAAGGCGCCATGTATCGTATTTATCGATGAGATTGACGCCGTAGGACGTGCCCGCGGCCGCAACGCAAATATGGGATCTAACGACGAGCGCGAAAACACGCTCAACCAGCTGCTCACCGAGATGGACGGCTTCGGCAGCAACAGCGGCGTTATCATTCTCGCCGCCACCAACCGCGCCGACATCCTTGACAAAGCATTGCTGCGCGCCGGGCGCTTTGACAGGCAGATATATGTAGATTTGCCCGACCTCCCCGACCGTGTCGCCATCTTCAAGGTGCACCTGCGCAACATCAAGATTGACCAAGCTCTGGATATAGACCTGCTCGCTCGTCAGACCCCGGGCTTCTCCGGCGCTGACATTGCCAATGTCTGCAATGAAGCGGCTCTCATCGCTGCTCGCCACAACAAAAGCTCAGTCACCAAAGATGACTTCTCAGCAGCTATTGACCGAATAATAGGCGGCCTTGAGAAACGCTCCAAAATTACTACCGCCGAAGAGAAACGCTCTATCGCCATCCACGAAGCAGGCCACGCCACCGTGTCATGGCATTTGCAGTATGCAAGCCCGCTGGTCAAGGTCACCATTGTGCCGCGCGGCAAAGCCCTCGGTGCCGCATGGTATCTGCCTGAAGAACGACAAATCACACCCTCGCAAGCCTTGCTTGACGAGATGTGCTCTACGCTGGGCGGCCGCGCTGCCGAAGACCTATTCCTCGGCCACATCTCCACCGGGGCTGCCAACGACTTAGAGCGCGTCACCAAGCAAGCATACGCCATGGTCGTGTATTATGGCATGAGCGAGCGGCTGCCCAACATCTGCTACTACGACTCCACCGGTCAAGACTACGGGTTCTCAAAGCCTTATAGCGATGAGCGAGCTAAAGTCATTGACGAGGAAGTGTCGCGTATCATCTCCCAACAATATGAGCGCGCTAAGGACATACTGCGTCAATACGCAGCCGGACACGCCGAGTTAGCGCAAGTACTGATTGACAAAGAGGTGATTTTCACTGACGATGTGATACGCATCTTCGGCGAGCGTCAATGGAAATCTCGCACCGACGAAATCCTTGCCGCCGATGACACATCTCAGCCTCAAATCGAGGCTAAAAGCACGGCACGCGCCCTACCGGAGCCTACAGTTGACAGTCACAATGACAACGATAACGACAACGACAACTCAAATGCTGCACCGCACGCCGATGACGCGGGCGAAGAATAACTAATAGACCAACAACGACAAATCATTAAATCCACCTACAACAGAATGAACCACAACCATTTTGACAACTTAGACCTCAAAATATTGGGTATGCTGTCAGAGAATGCACGTAAGCCCTACCTCGAAATAGCCCGCGAATGTGGCGTGTCAGGCGCGGCCGTGCATCAGCGCATACAAAAGCTCACAGCCTCCGGCGCCATACAAGGCTCGGAGTGTCTCATCAACCCTGAAGCTATAGGCTATCAGACATGCGCCTACGTAGGCTTCTTCTTGCGAGACCCGGCACAGGCTCAAAATGTAATAGAAGAGATAAAAAAGATACCGGAGATCGTAGAGTGCCACTTCACCACCGGCCAATATGACATCTTCGTCAAACTATATGCCAAGAACAACAATCACTTGCTGAGCATACTTCAAGACCAAATCCAAGCGCTCGGCCTGGCACGCACCGAAACAGTAATTTCCTTTCAAGAGGTATTTAAGCGTCAACTACCTATCACGTGACGCCAGCCACTGACTACATCAGTGGCCGCAAGAGGCGTGCTATGCCTCGACCGCCACATGATGTATAGCGAAATGCAATGCGCAGCAAGCATCTATGATATACGCGAGGCGTATGCCGTAGTACATCATCGCGCAACCGATATGCAGCCGGAGAATGCTTTCGAGCACCAACTCCGGTTAATATCATGCGCTTAAGCTGTATCCAATGAGCGCGACCCGGACCCAGCGTTTGCTCCATTCGTACCAGTGCATCATCAATCCGCAAAATGTTGTCAGGGCTCTCGCCTATGGTGAGAGAGTCAGTTCCGACATAAACGTCTGCTGTCGGCTCCCCATTGATTTTATAGATACGAGATGTGGCCTGCAGCAAACGAGCGCCAAGCTCAATATCATCCCAGACACCTACCTCTTCTGCCCAGCACCCCACCCTTCGTATCAACTCTGTACGCGCACAATATCGCTGCGATGACATAGAGCCATGCATCAAGCAATTGTATTGCACGTCACGGGTGTAGAATTTATATAGTCGGTCAGTGCCTCCGGGATAATGATATCTCAAATCCCAGCCCATGATATCATAATCCTCGCCGAGGCTATCTATGGCATCTATGACTCGCTGAATATGCTGAGGCTGCATAGTGTCGTCAGAGTCAAAAAACATCACCCATGGTGTGGTCACCGCCGCCAGCCCCCGGTTGCGAGCGGCGGCAGCGCCCCGACGATGCTCACTGAGCACCATAGTGGGTATGTCACGATGGCTATCAGCCCATCGCTGCATCACAGCCATTGTAGCATCTGTAGAATTATTATCCACCAAAATCAAGCTAAATCTGCGCGTAGTCTGCGCCTCAATGCAACTGAGGGTGCGCGACACTACTCCGGCTCTGTTATATGCCGGGATTACCATGGTGATGATGCTTGACGCAGCCGTCTCCATACTCATCGGCCTACATCGGCAGGCTTAACATCTGCTCTATATAATCAAGAATTTCGGCACGCCCGCGCCCATCAGCTGCCGATGATTTAAATATCGGCGGCAGCTCTTCCCATGTCTCGGCGAGGGCTGCACAGTAGTCGGCTATCATCTTCTTGCCGGCTGACGATGACAATTTGTCGAGCTTGGTGAATACTATGCTGAATGGCACTCCATTCTCGCCGAGCCACTCCATAAATTCCAAATCTATCTTTTGTGGCTTGAGGCGCGAGTCAATCAACACAAACAGGTTAGTCATCTGCCGGCGTTTCAACACATACTGTGATATCATCTGCTCAAGGCGCGACCTATCATCTTTGCCACGCTGGGCATAGCCATAGCCGGGCAAATCCACTATATACCAACTGTCATTCACAAAGAAATGATTGATAAGCATAGTCTTGCCGGGCGTTGACGATGTCATCGCCAAGCCCTTACGGCCGGTAAGCATATTGATTAGTGACGACTTGCCCACATTTGAGCGCCCGATAAAGGCAAACTCATGGCTATTAGTGTCAGGGCACTTATCCACCGACGGGCTACTTATCTTAAAGACAGCTTTATTGATAATCATAATACTTGATTGTTATATACTTACAGTTCATTTCAAAAACAGCATCCGCGCTGCAAGCCACGTAAAGCGCTTGAAAAGACGATTGTGATAATAGAGCAGCCGCATCCTCACCTTGTACGGCGTGGCCTGCAGCGTGGCCTGGTAAAGGCGCTGCGCATTAGCCACATCGCCTTCTCTCATATAATGCGCGGCAAGCACCATAGCTCGCATATCCAGCCATTTGAGCAAATCGTGGCGGCCGCCGTCAATACAGCTTTGCCTACATTGCTTCAGCGATGACTCCCAGCGCTCAGGGGTTTCGCTGAACCGGCTGCGGGTAATCGAATCAGCCTGAACGAATGTCTTCACCGTAGGCGGGCCTGAGAGCTTGACCACTTTAGGCCGCTGCAGCAACAGACGCACTCCAAGCTCAAAGTCATTCCACCCAGCTATGCTTTCATTCCAGCCGCCTACACGCCTCACCAAGTCAGTGAGCACCACATAGCGCTGCGTAGAAAGTGAGCCCAACACCAAATGATAAAACATAGCATTGCGAGCTACAAATCGCCCTGTCTTGACTTTGCCACCATGCAGATGCATCTCTATGTCGCGACCGAGAATGTCACAACCAGGATTGTCGCGCAAGCCCTGCGCAAAATCCGCCACATGGCGAGGCTCCATGACATCATCAGAATCGAAGAACATCACATAGCGGGTCGTCACCTCTCGCAAGCCCCGATTTCGGGCTGCCGTAGCACCGGGCTTAAGCTCTTTCACTGACAAAGCGTGAGCATGCGTTGACAACCATTCCGCTATGATGTCAGCTGAGCCATCAGTAGAATTATTGTCAACGAGAATCACGGCATCAGCCTGCATCTGCTGAGCGTCAAGCGATGCAAGCGTCTGTCTGAGCGTATGCGCCCTATTATAGACAGGTATCACTATGCTGATGTCGGTAATCATATCAGTTATCTTTGATATGGCAAATTTAGCGATAATGCTCGAAGTTACCAAATTCCCGGCTATTTCGATATGTATTTCGATATCACGCAGTCATCGTTCACCTCAGGCAATTTGCGCCTCGCTCGCCAAAGGCCACACTTTGGCACATCTTTTGCTAATAGCTTTGTAGCATTGTTGTGCTTTTGCGTGCGATGCTACTAATTCAACTACTATATTCATTTCATTTTGAACACCGAACAACCAGTTATGATGACGATGGAACAAATCGAGATTGATGCCACACGATTTAACACCGCTGCTAATGAGCTTGATTTGCCCATTTTACCGACGCGCAACCTCGTGCTGTTTCCCGGCATCACCCTCCCGCTCGCTTTAGGGCGAGAAAACTCTATAACCACTGCCACTATTGCTTCTGAAAGAGCTATACCCATAGGCATTGTCTGCCAATTGTCACCTGACGAGGAATCGCCGTCTGTCACTACTGGCCTTTACAAATATGGCGTAGTGGCTGACGTGCTCAAAGTTATGAATATGCCCGATGGCAATAAAACAGCTATCGTGCGCGCTCGCGACAAATTTCGCATTATGGGCCGTGGGCAAGGCGTTACGATGCCCGAAGCCAAGCTCTCTGCACGCATCAAAATCATCAACGAAAGGCACGTCGATGACCTCGATTTCTCCGTGGTCATGAAAAATATCAAAGGCGCCATGCAGGAGATTAGCAGCATTGCCGCCGACGACTCTACGCCCGATTTCATCTCCTCGCTTAAAAACTGCCATGACGATATCGAGCGCATCAACTTTATGGCGACACACATGCCGTTTGAGACCGCTGATAAGGCTATCATGCTGTCGAAGCCTACCATCAACAGCCGCGCCTTTGAGCTGCTGAAAAGCCTCCTCGAGTTCAGAGAGAAGCTTGAAATCAGCAACAACATCATGCAGCGAGCAAAGCGCAATTTAGACGAAGGCCGCCGCAATGCTTTCCTACAGCAGCAGATGGATACCATACGCGAAGAGCTCTATGGCGACTCTGACGATGCCGAGAACCTGGCACAACGTGCCGAGGCTGTCAAATTCCCCGAGAAGGTACGTCTCACCTTCAACAAAGAGCTGGAGAAGCTGCGCCGCCTTAATCCATCTACCCCTGACTACTCAGTGCAATTCTCCTATCTGGAGACCTTGCTCGACCTGCCATGGGGCATATACTCTGACCCCAACCGCAACTTTGCCAAAGCCAAAGACTCGCTGGAGACACGCCACTACGGACTCGAAAAAGTCAAGCAGCGCATCCTCGAGCAAGTAGCAGTGCTTACTCACAACGCCTCCGTCAAAGCCCCTATACTGTGCCTTGTGGGCCCTCCCGGAGTAGGTAAGACCTCGCTCGGCAGGTCTGTAGCTGAAGCCTTGGGGCGTAAATACGAGCGTGTATCGCTCGGCGGCTTGCACGATGAGGCTGAGATACGTGGGCATCGCCGCACATATATCGGAGCTATGCCCGGGCGTATTATCGATGCGATGAAACGTGTAGGCACCGCCAACCCGGTGCTCGTGCTCGATGAGATTGACAAGATAGGTCACGACTTCAAAGGCGACCCCGCAGCCGCCCTTCTCGAAGTACTCGACCCGGAGCAAAACTGCCACTTCCATGACAACTACGTAGATGTGGATTTTGACCTGTCGAAAGTCTTGTTCATCGCTACGGCCAACTCCCTCGCTACCATTGACCGCCCGCTCCTTGACCGTATGGAGATAATAGACCTCAGCGGTTACCTTATCGAAGAAAAGGTAGAAATCGCAAAGCGTCACCTCCTGCCCGACATCATTAAAGAATACAAGGTTCACGACATTGATTTCAACATCTATGACGAAGCTATCGTAAAAATCATTGAGGACTATACGGCTGAAAGCGGGGTCAGACAACTTCAGAAGCAACTCACCTCGCTGGTGCGCAAAGCCATTCTCGCACACGAGAGTAAGAATGATTTCCCCTCGAATATCACGCCTGATGACGTGTGCGCTATATTGGGATTGCCAACCTACAACAAGGAGCGCTACGAGGGCAATAGATACGCCGGCGTTGTTACCGGCCTGGCATGGACACAAGTGGGTGGCGAGATACTGCTCGCCGAGTCGTCGCTATCGCCCGGCAAAGGCGACCGCGTGACAATAACGGGCAACCTCGGCGATGTCATGAAAGAGTCGGCCACCATTGCCCTGCAATGGGTCAAGGCCCACGCCTCAGAGCTTGGCATTGATGCCGCGCTGTTTGACAAATACAATCTTCACATCCACTTCCCCGAAGGCGCTATTCCAAAAGACGGCCCCTCCGCCGGCATCACCATTGCCACATCGATAGTGTCAACATTCACACAGCGCCGCGTGGCTGAGCGCATAGCCATGACCGGCGAAATCACCTTGCGCGGCAAAGTGCTGCCCGTGGGCGGCATCAAAGAAAAAATCCTCGCTGCCAAACGCGCCGGCATTACTGACATCATACTCTCAGCCGAGAACCGCAAGGACATCGAAGACATTGCCGAGAAATATCGCACGGGGCTGACGTTCCACTATGTTGAGACTGTCAAGCAAGTGATAGACCTCGCCATCACCGATGAGCCGGCCGACGATGCCATCACGCTATAAGCCACCACATCAAGCACTCCCATAACTCAGCCGCTGCAGCACTAACTGCAGCGGCTGACCTTTTTTGCGCATATGTATCAGGAGAATTGGGAGGGGCGAGGATGGTCAAAAGCCGGTGCGCTCATGCAATCCGAACAGCAGGTTCATCGCATGCACTGCCGTGCCGGCACACCCCTTCAGGCGCTCATCTATGGCAGCTGTGATTAGCAGCTGATCGTCCTGACGATGAAGGCCTATCATACACTTGTTGGTGCGCATCACGGCATCAGTCGATACCGTGCCTGCCGATACGAATGTAAAGCGATGGTCATCAAAGAACTCTCGATATAGTCTGAGCAACTCATGCTCATCGACGGTGCAACGCAAGTGTATCGAAGCCAGGATGCCATGCTGCACCGGAGTCCGCACCGTGAGCACGTCAATGTCGGCAGCAAATCCCGACTGCAACTCGCGCATAGTCTCGGCGATGCGCAGGGCGGCTGGCGATGATGCGGCAGTAGTGTCGAGCGTGACGGTTGTAGGGCCGTATGTAGTATCAAGGACATCTACATATATATGGCTGTTGAGCAATAGATTTTTGGCCAACGGCAGCATCGCAAGCTCAATGAGGCTCTCAGTAGCCGCCGGGATAGCCACATGCATGCCGCCTCGCACCATGGCTTTGCGATTAAGCTCTGGCAGGCCGTGGATATAGTCACTGCCCGCCGGCTTATTGCCGAGGGCTATCACGCGCAAGTCCTTGAGCGCGGCGGCCTCCGAATTGTCATCGGGCACATAGGGAACAAACAGCACATCAATATTGCTGTAGTCCGGCTCGCTGACATAGCTCATATCTATATCGCCAATGAGATTTGCGAAGACGCTATCCACACGGCTTCCGGCGTGTGAGGCATCAAAAATCCACTTTAATTCCACATCGGGGTGATGCAAGAGCAAGCGTATCAAATCGCCTGTGATGCACGCTTCGCCTCCGATTATTCCTGCTTTAATCATGGTTATTGGTGTAGGAGAGTTTATGTTATTGATGGGGAGAGTGTTGTAATAATTATTTCCGGTATCAAGCACCAAACAAGTCAGAGTATATCACATCTGTAGCGCCGAGGTGCTCCTTGATGTAGCGTGCGGCAGCAGCGCCGGCATCTGCCGTGGCACGATGGTCTGACAGCAAGCTGTCAAGGACCTTCGCTGTCTGCTCGGCCGACTCGACACAAAAGCCGCCGCCACAGGCTTGCAGGTCGGCAGCTTCCTTAAACTTGCGATTATTAGGGCCAAACACCACGGGCGCGCCATACACGGCGGCCTCATTGATGTTGTGTATGCCGGCTCCAAAGCCTCCACCGACATAAGCCACCGTGGCATATCTGTAAAGACTACACAGCAACCCGAAGCAATCGACTATAAGATAGCGCACCGCAGGCGGCAAGACGCCATCGGCGCTGCACTCTGAGAGCAAGAGCGTGTGCTCGCGTCCAAGACGCTCACGCAGCGCCTCAAGGCGACCATCATACTCGTGCGGCGCTATTATCGCGCACACATTGTGATGGGTCTTGAGCCAAGGTATGTAACAATCTTCATCGGCCGGCCAGCTACTGCCCGCTATGAGTGTAAAGTCATACTTCTCTGAAATGCTACGAGCGGCAGCTACATCTACTGTTGAGCGCATCACATCGGTGACACGGTCAAAGCGTGTGTCGCCGGCCACTGTGACATGGTCAACGCCTATGCTTGATAGCAACTCGCGTGAGCGCTGATCCTGCACATACAGTCTATCGTAGCACTTGAGCATCTTTCGCCACATCGACCCGCCTGGGCGGAAGAAGCGCTGCCCGGGGCGGAAGATAGCGGATATCAGGTAGAGTGGTATCGCGCGACGATGTATCTCGCCGATATAGTTAGCCCAAAATTCATACTTGACGAAAACTACCATCTTAGGGCGCGCGGCATCAAGAAAGGCCGACACCTTGGCCGGGCTATCCATCGGCAGATAGGTCACTGCATCGACCTGTGCATAGTCATGGCGCACCTTGTAGCCCGATGGCGAAAAGAAGGTGAGCAATATCGTGGTGTCAGGGCGACGTTGCTTAAGGCGCTCAATCAGCGGACGTGCCTGCTCAAACTCGCCGAGCGATGCCGCATGAAACCACACATCAAAGCCATCGATGCCCAAGGCATCGCGGCGAGAGCTCAGTGTAGCTATCGCCTCACCCTGCCCTCGCAGCATAGCCTTAACTTTAGCGGAGCGCAGCGCTGCTACGCGTGCCGCCAGGCCATACAGCGCTATACCGGCGTTGTAGAGCGGATTACTCATCAGCAGGCGTGATACGCTGCAAGCCCAGACGCAAGCGGCGCAATGTCTCCTCCTTGCCGAGCAAGGCCGTGATATCAAACATGTGCGGGCCTTTACATTCGCCCACTACACAGAGGCGGAAAGCGTTCATCACATTGCCCATGTGCAAGCCATTGCCGGTGATCCAATCCATCACGGCAGGCTCTACAGTGCCATCAATAACGTCATAGCCCTCAAGCAGCGCCACCAGCTCGGTGATATGCGCAGGCATATCAGGTGTCCAGCGTTTCTTCACCGCCTTCGGGTCATACGCCTCCGGTGCTTTGAAGAAGAATGATGCATTATCCCACAAGTCCTTAACAAAGTTGATGCGGCTCTTTACAAGCCCCACAGCTTTGGCTATATACTCATCGCTGAAGGCTCCGGGGTCTATGCCATGCTCTTGCAGCACCGGCTTAAACAATTGGGCCAACTCGGCGTCTGAGATGTTCTGAAGATAGGTATGGTTAAACCACTTGCCCTTCTCGAAGGCAAACTTTGCGCCCGAGCGAGAGCAATGGTCGAGCGAGAACTTGGCGATAAGCTCGTCCATTGACATCACCTCAGTGTCATCGCCGGGATTCCACCCTAACAATGCCAGGAAGTTGACCACAGCTTGTGGCAGATAGCCGCTCTCTCTGTAGCCCGAAGATATGTCGCCGCTCTTGGGGTCATGCCACTCCAGAGGGAACACCGGGAAACCGAGGCGGTCGCCATCGCGCTTGCTGAGCTTGCCCTTGCCGTCGGGCTTGAGCAACAGCGGCAGGTGCACAAATTCGGGCATCGTATCAGCCCAGCCGAACGCCTCGTAAAGCAAGACATGCAGCGGTGCCGACGGCAGCCACTCCTCGCCACGTATCACATGCGACACCTTCATCAGATGGTCATCGACAATGTTGGCCAAGTGGTATGTGGGCAGGTCATCGGCGCTCTTGTATAGCACTTTATCATCAAGGATATCGCTCTTGATTACCACCTTACCGCGAATGAGGTCGTTGACCTCTACTTCGCGTCCCGGCTCGATACGGAAGCGCACTACATACTTATCGCCGGCATCGATGCGGCGCTGCACCTCTTCGGGCGTCAGCGTCAGCGAGTTGGTCATCGACAAGCGTGTCGAGGCATCATACTGGAAATTAGCGACTTGAGCTCTACGCGCCTCGAGGTCAGCAGGCGTGTCAAATGCGATATACGCCTTGCCTGCATCAAGCAGCACCTTGGTGTATTCGCGGTAGATGTCGCGGCGCTCGCTCTGCTTGTAGGGCCCGTAAGGACCACCCTCGCGCACGCCTTCATCTATATGAATGCCGAGCCAAGCAAGAGCTTCATTGATATAATCCTCAGCGCCCGGCACAAAGCGCTGAGAGTCGGTATCCTCGATGCGCAATATCATTTTGCCTCCGTGCTGGCGTGCAAAGAGATAATTATATAGCGCCGTGCGGACTCCGCCTATGTGCAGCGGCCCGGTGGGCGATGGTGCGAAACGCACACGTACTTCTCGTGTAGTCTTATTCATTAGAGGGGTATTATTATCAAATAATTATATATCAGTATTAACCTGTTTTGCTTACGCTCTGCAAAGGTAATAAAAAAACTTGATTATAGCCCCCCGACCGACACACAAAGTGGCATTAATGCACACCTATGTGGACATATCGCCCGCCGATGCCATATCTATCGCTAAGCCTCGGCCTTATCGGAAATAGATTTTGCAGGCTTGCGCAGCGCGATGGCGATGCGATTGACAGTCACCACTGTCAGCACCAATAGCACGAAGCCGAACGGCACCAACAGGCGCCCCCAATCAGTCATCGCGCCCCACAGTGTGGCCACATAGCCGCCACCAAGGATAGCCGCCAGGACATAATCCTCGATAGGGAAACGGCGGCGCGCACGCCAACGCCGCACCGCCAGCACCACAAAGGTCAGCAGTATAACCCACACTGCTGCAAAGGGGAAGTAGAAATAGCGCGTGTATTCTACGCCCAAGAACTGCAAGTACAACACTCCGTCAAACAGCGTGGTGGCAAAATGCTCCAAACGTATCTTTGTCAATGCACCGGGGTGAGCCTTCTTGGCATCCTTCACCACAAGATATGAGCAAAAGACGCCCATCTGGTCGAACTCTCTATAATAGTTTGCTCTATTATTCTCCGTGGCTTCAATGAATTTAAGGCGCAGTTCATCATCTGTGATGTCATCAACACTGATTATATTGTGCTCTCTCAGCATAAAATAGTCATTGACAATCTGCGCGCGAGTCACCACGCCTTCGACACCGAGCTTACATTCTATGGCATAAGCATAGGCTAACAAGCTACATCCACATAGTATCACTGACGCGAGACCCGCTATCGCCGTCTTACGATAGCGCTTGTAGCTTAGGGCCACGAGCCAATATACAGCCATGACAGCTACCAGATAGGCAAATACCGGCTTTAACATTATCAGTGTGAATGTGATTATGCCGATGTGTAAGGCCTTAGCCACTGATGGCGCGCTGATATATGCCGTAGAGCGCTCCACGAGCCATATCAAGGCTACTGTGCATAACACTTCAGGCAAGATGACAGCAACGAATAGCCAAAATGGCGGCAGCAAGAGCAATGCCAAAGCTATGTTGCACACCTTGTTGGAGCACCCATACCGTCTGCACACACAATACACGCCAATCACCCCTACAAACCACGCCATCCATTGCAGCACGGTGAGCACGATGCCACCGGGACCCGAGAGGACATCGTCAACACATGACATCTGCAAAATATGTAACAAGAAGGGGTATATCGGCATTCTTAAATCATCGCAAAAGATTTCATTGCGCGATGCCGTGAAATATGATGCTGTGTCAGACGCCTCTATCGGCGCGATGCCAAAAATAATCTGCATAATACACGCGATAGCGGCAAAAGCCGCCATCGGTACTAATGGATGCAGGTGCCTGATGCTTCTCAATACCATCTATCTCTGTAATTATTGTCCGGTTGGGAGTGAAGCCTTTGCGCAGACAAAGGTAAGGCAAAAAAAGCAATCACGCAAGCCCCCTCACACTCATACTCAACAATTATATCGCAAAAATGAACTTGCCGATTACATGACTGTCACCGACATCCCCCCTGCGATTCAATCATCATTCCGGGCATCAAGTCTGTGCAGGCTTGCGCAGCGCGATGGTGATGCGATTGACAGTCACCACAGTCAGCACCAATAGCACGAAGCCGAACGGCACTAACAGACGCCCCCAATCGTTCATCGCACCCCATAGCGTGGCCATATAGCCACCACCAAGGATAGCCGCCAGGACATAATCCTCGATGGGGAAACGGCGGCGCGCACGCCAGCGCCGCACCGCCAGCGCCACAAAGGTCAGCAGTATAGCCCACACCGCTGCAAAGGGGAAGTAGAAATAGCGCGTGTATTCGGCATCTAAGAACTGCAAGTACAGCACGCCGTCAGATAGCGTTGTGGCAAAATGCTCCAGGCGTATCTTTGTCAATGCATCAGGGTGAGCCTTCTTAAAGTCCAACACCACAAGATATGAGTACCAGACACCCATTTTTTTAAACTCTTGATAGTAGTTTTCGGCCCCCTTTCCGGCATCGATATAAAGCTCGCGCAGCTCATCATCAATGATATCATCAGCGCTGACAATATTATGCTCCCTAAGCATATAGTAGTCATTCATAAGCTGCGCGCGGGTCATCACCCCTTTGATATTACATATCCTCTCCACGGCATAAACGTATGTATAAGCAGCGCCGCCACAAAGTATTATCGACACGAGACCCACTATCGCCGTCTTGCGATAGTGCTTGTAGGTCAGGACCACGAGCCAATAGACAGCCATTACAGCGACGAGATAGACAAATACCGGCTTCAGCATTATCAGGGTGAATGTGATTATGCCTATGTGTAAGGCCTTAGCCATTGATGGCTTGCTGATATATGCAGTGGAGCGTTCCACAAGCCATATCAACGCCACTGTGCATAACACTTCAGGCAAGATGACAGCCGCCGACAGCCAAAATGGCGGCAATAAGAGCATAGCCAATGCTATGCAGCACACCTTGTTGGAGCACCCGTATTGCCGACACACACGCCACACGCCCATCGTGCCGAAGACCCATGCCGCCCATTGCAACACGGTGAGCACGATGCCACCGGGGCCCAATAGGGCGTCGCGAACGTATGACATCTGCAAGATATGCAGCAACAAGGGGTATATAGGCAATCTTAAGTCGTCACAAAAGATTTCATTGCGCGATGCCGTGAAATATGATGCTGTGTCAGACGCCTCTA
>SAMEA3663036__coassemble_193_pt1 | contig 30087 bp, 22 predicted proteins | sample SAMEA3663036__metabat2_low_PE_026 | metagenome-assembled genome bin SAMEA3663036 (sample SAMEA3663036) | pig gut metagenome | biome: pig gut; feature: pig-associated habitat; material: faeces | place: France | collected 2012 | reverse complement strand
ATTACTACTCTTATATTTGTAAAAAGTCAAAAATAGGCCTTATGTGAGGGCGAGTTGCAAAAATAGTTGTAACTTTGTAGTCCCGAATGAAACGTGCCATACACAAAATATGGGTTGTCTTCAGAGCATTGGCTCTGGTAATGGTGGCTCTGGCAGTGCTCCTGCCGGCGGCATTGTATCTGACATTGTCAACGCCGTGGGCTCAGCAGCGCATGTGTGATGCGGCCCAATCAGTTTTAAGTCAGGTGCTTGCCACTGATGTGGCCGTGGGGCGTGTGGTGTATCACCCGTTCAATCGCATCGTCGTAGAGGATGTGAGCATCTGTGATGATGCCGGGCAGCCGGCAGCGGCAGTGGGCGCCATCAATGCGCGCTTCGAACTATTGCGCTTTCTGCACTCCGGCGATATCGTGGTGGATTATGTGGTCATTGATGACCTCTCGCTGGCATTGTCGCGCGCCTCGGCCGAGGCGCCGCTCAATATTCAGAATATCCTCGACAAACTCAAAGGCTCCGGTGAGAAGAAAAAGACAAAATGGCAGCTTGCCATCAACACTGTGGTGCTGCGGCGAGGCTCTCTCAGCTATGATGTGGGCACTGCTGTGCCGGCTGACAGCCTTTTTGACAAGGACCATATCCGCATCAGTGACTTGCAGCTCTATGCCTATCTGCCCAAGCTCTCTGATGGCGCTTTTGACATACGATTAGAGCATCTGAGTTTTGCCGAGCACAGCGGCTTCCGCCTCACTGACATCAGCGCCGCGCTATCGGTGGATAGCACCGGCATAGCCGTCTCTGACTTGAATGTCTCCCTACCCCATAGCCACGTCAGAGGTAGTGCCACCGCCGACATCAACGTTATGGGTGGCGACAAGCATCTCAGGGGCTTCACGGCGCGTCTTGACGATGTCAAGGCCTATGCGCCTGACTTGGCAATGTTTGTGCCGGCGCTGGCCAATGTGCAGCGCGAGGTAAATATGCACATTGAGGCCGGCGGCACGGCTGATGCTGTCACGGCGGCTCTCACTCTCACTGCCGGCTCAAATATTGATGTCTCGCTGACAGGTACGGCACGCCGCAGCGAGGACAACGCATGGGGGCTGACCCTCGATGATTTGCGGGCTCGCGCCGGGGGCGCCGATGTAGCTGAATTGATGGCATCATTCGGACGTCTCGGCATCAAGCCGGCCTTGATGCTTTCGCGCTTAGGCTCTGTAAGTATTGACGCATCAGGATATGCTGATGTCAGCCATGCCGACATTCTCTGTAACGTCAGATCGGCTTTGGGCAAAATAGCTATCGACCTCAAAGCAGCCACGCCTGACCGCTACAAGCACATCAAATATGATGTGGCGGCGACAGCTGACATAGCGGGTCTCGCAAGCCTCGGCATAGGCAATGCCCTTGAGTCGGCCAACATGAGCCTGAAAGCCGCCGGCGCCGTAGCCGGCAGAGCCATTACGGGCGAGGCTGATGCCAATATAGCCGCGCTGACCTTAGGCGGATACACATATCGCAATATCGCCGCCCACGCCGTGGTGCGCTCACTCACTGATGCCGATGTGTCGCTGTCAGTGGGCGATGACAATTTAGAGGCCATCGTGGCTGCAGCATATCGTAAGGACCATGATATCAATACCCTTTGCGGCAACGTGCACGTCAGCCACTACGATCCGGCTGCTACCGGGCTGCTGACCAAATATGCCGGATATACGCTCAGCGGTGATGCTGACTGGACCATCGCCGGCTCGTCATTAGATGATGCTGAGTCACATCTTGAGATAAAACGCTTATATCTGGTCAATAATAGCGGCGATGGCATCACCATGGAGCACCTTGACATGGCATTACAGCGCGACGCCATAGACCAAGCTGAGGCTTCGCTGTCGCTGAAATCAGATTTCTTGTCGGGCACTCTCGATGGCCATTTGGTGCCATCTACGTTGGTGAAGCAGATGAAAGCTCTCATTGCCACCGCTATGCCTGACTTATTCCCCATTGATGATGCTACGCAGACCATCAATGATGCTGAGGCCAACGACTTCTCGTTTGAGCTGTCGCTGTCCAATGCCGAAGAGCTGTCAGAGTTCTTTAAGTTGCCGATGCACGTCATATACCCCGTAGATATCACCGGCGAAGTGAGCCACAGCGCCAATCGCGCATACATATATATTGATGCCCCCTACTTGCAGCAGGGCGATAAGATCATTGATGACACCTCGCTGTATGTAGCTACGAATGGCAATGCCGGCACGGCCGATGTCTATGCCACGACCAACTTCCCGACGAAGAAAGGCCCCTTAGCGGCAAATATCAACATCACCGGCGCCGACAATCGCTTTGACACGCGTGTGGATTGGGCTATCGCACGCCGCATACCCGTCAACGGCATCATTGACTTCTCTACCACGTTAGGGCGCAGCGATGCCGGCTCGCTCATCACGAAGATTGACATCAATCCGAGCGCTATCACCTTCGGCGATGATATATGGCACTTTGAGCCGGCTATGGTGGCTGTCAATGACGGCAAAATCCATGTTAAGGACTTCAAGATGGTTGCCGATTCTCAGACCATAGCCATCAATGGTGATGTGAGTCAAAGCAGCGATGATGAGCTTGAGGTACACCTTAAGCAGGTGACGATAGGTGATATCTTTGAGACGCTCGAGATAGACAAGGCTCTGATAGGCGGTGTCGCTACCGGCAATTTCACGGCCTCGGCCTTGCTCTCCAAGAGCCCTGTCATCGTCACCGATGACCTCCATGTCAAAGACATTTCTTACAACTACTGTGTGCTGGGCGATGCCGATGTAAAGGCGCATTTCGACAATGAGAAGCAATCGGTAGCGCTTGATGCCGATATCGTCAGCCCCGAGGGCCGACACTCCTATATCAGCGGCGACATCATACCTGCCGGCGAGCGCCTCGACCTCACCTTTGATGCCGACCACGTCAAAGTGGGATTTCTCAAGCCCTTTATGGCGGCATTCGCGCAAGATATTCAGGGATACGCTTCGGGCAAGGCACACCTCTTCGGCACATTTAAGTATATTGACCTCGAAGGCGACCTCCTTGCTCATAGCGTCAAGATCAAGATTGACTTCACCAACACATGGTATGAGGCGGCTGACAGTGTGCACATACGCCCCGGCATCATTGACCTCAAGGATATCACCGTGAAAGATGTGCACGGCAACACCGCGCTGCTCAATGGCTATGTCAAGCACACCTTCTTCAAAGAGCCGGTGTTTGACTTCAAGGTCACTCAGGCTCGCAATTTGCTGTGTTATGACGTGGGCCCCAAGCAATCGCCCGACTGGTATGGCACCATCTACGGCAATGGCAGCGCCACCGTCAGCGGCGAGCCCGGCGTGGTGAATATAGGCGTGAATATGACCACGGCGCCCCACTCCACCTTCACCTTTGTGTTGTCAGATAGGCTTGATGCTAATGAATACTCGTTTATCACATTCCGCGATGTCACGCCTCGCCCTGCTGATATTGACACGCTGATCACCGTGAGCGATGTGCCCGAGGCCGTGCTCGAATTTCAGCGCCGCATGCAGGCCAAGAGCGAAGACGCGCCATCGGCCTACAATATGGATTTCTACATTGACATCACACGCGATGCCGAGATGATTATCGTCATGGACCCTGTGGGCGGCGACCGCATCAAAGCCACCGGCAACGGCAACTTGCGCATGACCTACGGCTCTGCCGACAATGACCTGCGCATGTATGGCTCATACGAGCTGGACAATGGTAGCTATAACTTCACGCTACAGGACATCATCATCAAAGACTTCACCATCAAGGACGGCAGCAGCATCACCTTCAGAGGCGACCCCTACTCGGCTCAGTTAGATATCAACGCCGTGTATGCCGTCAACGCCAACCTCAGCGACCTCGATGAGTCATTCCTCCAGGACAAGGAGCTCAACCGCACCAATGTGCCGGTGCATGCCCTGCTGAAGGTCAAGGGCGATATGCGCCAGCCCGACATAGGGTTTGACCTGGAGTTTCCAACGCTCAACAGCGACACATACCGCAAAGTGCGCAGCATCATCTCCACTGATGAGATGATGAATCGTCAGATTATCTACCTGCTGGCCCTCAACCGTTTTTACACACCTGACTATGTGGCATCGACGACTAAGGGCAACGAACTATTCTCCGTGGCTTCATCTACGATATCGAGCCAGCTCAGCTCTATGCTCGGCAAGATTAGCGACAAGTGGAGCATCGCGCCCAACTTGCGCAGTGACCGCGGCGATTTCTCTGATGTGGAGGTCGATGTGATGCTGTCAAGCCGCCTGCTCAACAATCGTCTGCTCTTCAACGGCAACTTCGGCTATCGCGATAAGTCGCTCAACACCAATCAGTTTATAGGCGATTTCGATATTGAATACCTGCTCAATCGTCAGGGCACGCTGCGCCTGAAGGCCTACAACCGCTACAACGACCAAAACTACTACGTGCGCACGGCGCAGACCACACAAGGCGTAGGCATCATGCTCAAGCATGATTTTGACAATATCTTCTCATTCCTCCATCGCAAAAAGAAGCCGTCGCCGGCATCTGAGTCAGAGCGTGGCGACAGCATAGAGACTACTGATAGCATATCGGTGGCAACGCCTGCCTCGGTGGCAGATTAGTCGCGCGGACGTGCCTTGTATTGCTGCGGAGTCAGGCCGGTGTATTTCTTGAACAGTACGCTGAAGTATGTGGCATTGTCAATGCCGCATTTGAGCGCCACCTCATACACGAGCATATCAGTGGTGTCAAACAACTGCTTGGCAAGTGATATGCGTATGTGGAGTATGTATTCCGTGGTGGTGTATCCGGTGATGGCTTTAATCTTGCGATTGAGCTGAATACGCGACAGCGACATAGCATAGGCCAAATCGTCATAATCAATCTTGCCCTGCTGCATAGCTGTGTGCAGCACTTCCATAAACTTCTTGATGAAGGCACGCTCAGGCTCGTTGACCTGCTCTATCTCCTCATCATGGTTATCGGCATCGTCATGATGTGTATCCACTATCTTTGCCGTCATCATGCGAGTGTATTTCTCTCTGAGCAATTGTCTCTGCTCAAGCAGCTTCTCTACCCTGACATTCAGCTCATCAGCGTGGAAGGGTTTCTCGAGATAAGCGTCAGCGCCTACCTGCAGACCTCTCACGCGGTCATCGTGCTTCACCTTAGCCGTGACCATCACCACGGGGATATGACACAGCAGCTCGGAGGCGCGAATGCGCTGACACAGCTCAAAGCCGTCAATGCTCGGCATCATTATGTCTGTGATAATCAGGTCAGGCACTATCTCTACGGCCTTATCAAGGGCTTCCTCGCCGTCTCTGGCAAAGAAATAAGAGTAGTCCTGATTTAGTTGCAACTTGATATAGTGAGCAACATCGGCAGTGTCCTCAACGATAAGGATGCGCAAGCGAGAGTCGCCGGCTGCGATGTCATCATCAACATTTTCAGTCCGGAACGATTTGAAGTCAGCATCATCAATGATTTGCTGCCCTCCGCCGTATTGCAGTGCGGCATCACTTTGCACTATCGGTAGCTTGACAATAAACGTGGAGCCGTGGTCAACCACGCTATATACGTCAACGGTGCCATGCATAGCTTCCACACATAGCTTGACGATAGACAGGCCGATACCGGTGCTCTCAGCGATAGAGCAATCTTTGTCGCGATAGTACGGGCGGAAGATATCGTCGATCTTATCGGCGCTGATGCCTTTGCCCGAGTCGCTGACATATATGGCGAGTACGTTATCCTCAACGCGCGATGATATAAGCACATCAGAGTCAGAGTGTGAATACTTGATGGCATTGGCGATGAGGTTTTGCATGATGCGCTTGACGTAGTCAGGATAGAAATCCATCTCCACCTCATCATTCTGCGGGGCGTAGATGATGCGTATCCCCTTGTCGGAGGCAAAGGCTGAATAGCTCTCGCATAGCATTGACAACAGCCCTATGATATTGGCGTGCACACACTGAGGCAGAGGCATAGATGCTCCGGCCGATAGGCGCCCGGTCTCTAATATTTGGTTGATAAGCTCAAGCAGGCTGTTCTCGTGGTGCAGTATATGTCCGGCATCTTGATATGTGTCAGAACCCACTTCGGCGTGATGCAAGATGTTTTGAGCTGCCGAATGAATGACGGTGAGCGGCGTGCGAAACTCGTGTGTGATTTGTGTGAAGAAACGCTCTTTGCTATCGAGGAGCTCTTTTTGGAGCATCTGGCGGCGACGGCGAGTCTTATATCTATATGATAGCAACACCACGATGATGGACATCGTGAGCACTACGGCTATGGCGATGGTCAGCGTCAGAGTGTTCTTGAGTTTGGCCTTGCTGTTTTCGAGTAGCAACTCTTCGTTGCGGAATTTGGCGTCATATTCTTGCAAAGCCTGCTGCATATCCTTATTGTAGAGCGTGTCTTTAATAGCGGTATAACGCTCCAGGTGAGTGATAGCCTCGGCGGGTGATGACGCCTTAAGTGCTTTGTATAGACCCAGGCGACTATTGCCTTCGTTGTAAAGGTCGCGTTTGGCCACAAAGACATCCAGCGCTTTACGGTATGCCTTTATCGCCTCGTAAGACTGCCCCCGGGAGAGTAGCAATTCGCCCAACTGGTTGTTGCAGATGCCGTAAGATGTCTGCTGGCCATTGCTTTGGAGTATAGGCAATGCTCGATTTAACGATGCTAATGCCCGGTCAGTCATGCCCAAAGCCATCTGCGCTGATGCTATCTGCGACAGCCTGATACCGAGCTTAGCCTTCTTGCCGGTGACGCTATCGAGATAAAAAGCATGGTTGGCATAGCTCAGTGCCTCTTGATTTTTGTTCATAAGGTGGTAAATCTCTGACGCCATGCCATACTGAATGGCCATACGCGCCGAGTCGCGAGCCATAGTGCTATGATTTATCGCCTCGATAATGTATCGTTCGCCTTTTTGCGGCTCTTTTGAAGCGAGGTAAATGCCGGCAATCGTGTTGAGCGACGAGGAAATACGGCTGTGGTCGCCGAGCTGACGGTCTATGGCGAGGCTTTCCTCGGAGGCATTGATGGCGGAGGCATAATCAGAGAGCCTGAAATATATGATTGACATCAGCCCCAGGCAGTCTGACTTATCAGTAGCAGCCTTGCTGCAAAGGGGGAGTGCCTTTTGTGAGTAATCCAAAGCCTTGTCATATTCCTGACAGTCAAGATAGTATTCTCCGGCCCAATACCACACCCATTTGTTGATGCTGTCCATAGGGCTTTTGTCATTAAAAACTACTTGGCGGTCAAAAAAGCCCTCACTGCGCATTTTCGACATAAAATCGTTGGCCACGCGGACCTTGTCAGATGCGTTATCATACTCAACAATCAGTCGAGCTAAGTCATCATAATCGTCAGCATATAAGGCGCTTACGTTTAAAATCAACATCAACAGCGTCAATATTGATTTTAGTTTTGTATTTAGTGTCACTATGGCTTCAGAAATCAAAATCAACGATAACTTTTAATACGATATTATGTAGCAAAGGTACACAATTTAATCTGTTTTGACAAAAATTCAGTTAAATAATTGCGCAAAACTACCAATGATTGGTCTAAAAAGTTAGGTTGGATTACCAAATACATAAGTCTCCGCCCTATCATTTGGGACGATGACCCAAAAATGAACGGAGCTTGCAAATAAATGCCGACACGCAGTTTTTAGAGCGAGTGACTGTTGATGACTGTGACTTAGCCATCTGCATTTCTTGGGCATACTGAGCTACTCGTTCATCAATGATGCGCTGCACCTCCTCGTTGCTTAAAATTGGTTTGGTAGTATTTATAGACATAAAACTAAAGATTGGGTTTTGGTATCGCAAAGTTACAGCAAAAACCCTCCGGGGAGGTATCACTCCAGTGACATTGAATATCACTGTAGTGACATTTTTCAAGAAAAGAGTAAATTTACGGCGCTTTTGATGTTAAATTCTGTAAAAATTGACAAAGCCGACCAATACAGACGAATAAGCCTAATTGGTCTAATTAGCCTAATTGGTCTAATTAGTCAATAGTAGTTGCAGTGGCAGCCATAGGTTAAAGGGTGTTAAAGCCCTTGCGCAATTCAGAATAAGGCAGTACCTTTGCACCACAAAACATCGCGGGTTGGAGCAGTGGTAGCTCGTTGGGCTCATAACCCAAAGGTCGCAGGTTCGAGTCCTGCACCCGCCACAAATGCAGAGGACGCCTCACCAAGAGAGAGCGTCCTCTGCTATTTTATACTTGCTGAGCAATGTGCGAGGCCGTTGCGTGTGTGTGATGGGTCGGGAAAGGTGCTCTCGTGTCGAATACTTCAAACAAATCTCAGATGATCCATCATTGTATCGGCAAATGGCGTCTCGCCGATTTTTACGAAGCCTAATTTGCGATAGAGGCGATAGGCATTCTCGTTGGTCGGCTCCACGAGCAGTGCTGCGGGCTTTCCGAGCGCATTGGCGAGCTTGACGCCGTGCATAAGCAAGGCAGAGGCTATACCCCTACCCCTATACTGCTCAAAGACACCCAAACTGTCAAGGTAGAACTCATCGGGCGTTGTCTCATCAGCCATGCCTCGCATATCTTTACCCAGCATGGTGGCAGCCATCGCCATAAACCGTTCGCGCAGCTTATGCAGCTGTGCACCATCGTATGCCACAATCAGGCCCATCGGTGTGTCATCATCATCTGCCGCTACAGAGGTGTTGAGATAGCTGTATTGGCTGTCAGGCATTGACGCGAGCGCCTCAAACATCCGTTGCGCATCATCAGCCGTGTGGTCAGGGGCGGCAAATTCGGCGATTATCTCATGCCCTATAGCCATAGTAACAACTTGCGCTATCAGGGGCGCCTCATGTGGGTAGGCTTGTCTTATCTTCATGGTATAAAATGATGATTATTTATCCGGGAATGTCTTGCGCTCAAAGGCATCAATAAAGCTGCCTTCAGTAGCATTATAGATAGCAGCTCCTATGGCATCAGCATAGGCTCTGATGCTATGGTAGCTGCTGAAGGCTATGCGGAAGCTATCTAAGATGTCGTGGAGATGATAGCCTTTATATTCTGATATTACGCGAGCTTGCTCTTTGCTTTCTTCTTTATAAAAATGGGGCTGTATCGAGACCACTTCATTGCTGTCATTGACAGATATGGTCTTTAGCCACGAATGGTCAGCTCCGGCCAGATATACCTCACGATAGCCCATTGCCAGCGCTATCATAATCGATGGGATAAGCACGTTGCGAGGGCGAGGCATACCCCAATTATGCTTGAATGCCATGCGCTCAAAGCACCTGAAGCCTTCGATGCCGACGGCATTGAATGTGCACACTTTGACGCCCTCGCCGGCGAGACGGCGGGCAGCAGTTCTAAAGCGCGACGGCACAAAGAGTGTGATGCCCCACTGCGCGGCCGCAATGTTGGACCATAATCGCTGCACGTTATCCTGCTCTGTGTGCACAAAGAAGTGGGGGTCGGCCAAGACGTAATAATCAGGCTTGAGCAGCCGGAACTCTGGCGCATTAGCGGCGAAATTCACGGCTAAGGTGGTGTGTTTGCGCAGGGTGTCGATGCGAGTGTCAATAGTGGTGCGCAGCGATGGCCCGTTGGCTAAAATCACCAATGCATCGGCGTGGCGCTGCCGCTCGATGTGGCAATGCCGCGATTGCATGATGATTTTCACCATGCTTTTGGCTGTAAGGCCTGTCAGGTGCAGTATGTCAGAGGCTTTCATCGTCATAGATATGAGTGTGGAGGTATTCGGTCACCGGGTGCGATATCAGCGCCGGGGCATAACTACGCAATTTCTCCATCGAGAAGAGGCGAGTAGTGGTGTAAAGCGTGCGCAGCTTGCGGCTATAAATCCATCGCGCCCATGTGGCTTTAATAGTAAAGATGCGTTTGTGCCCCAACCTAAAGGCCAATGCCTCGGCTATATCATGGAGCGTAGGCGCAGCGCCATCGGTGACATTAAAGGTCAAGCCGGCTCCCAGAGTCAGACGCACGGCTTGGGCTACATCTACGCCATGCACTACCGACAGGCGTGCCTCGTTGCCGCGGATATGCATAAAAGAGCCACGGCTCACACCACGCGCCAAACGCATCATAAAGCCGTCCATGCCGGTGGCTACGATGTGAGGCAGGCGCAAAATAGTAGGCGCCACACCCATAGTAGCAGCCTCGGCGGCAAAGCTCCGCTCCGCTGCGGCTGTCGGGCTGTCAGACACGATGGCGTGCTCTTCAGTGACAGCCTCCGCATCAGCGACAACTGACATATCGTAGATGTCAGTATCGGAGAGCAGCACCGCATAGTCAACCGGCCTGCCCTCAATGACATCTACAATCTCAAATTCCGGCATCTCTCGCTCAAGATAAGGACGCAAGAACGCTCGGCGGCTCAATCCGGCCACATAAACAATGGGCATCTGAGGGTGTTGAGACATAGCTATATTTTGTGTTGATTTTTGTGATTATCTATTCATTATCCAATATTTCATCAATAAGCGGCCAAAGGATGCCGGCAGCCCATTGTCGCGCAAGACAGCCCTTCGCTCCACGTTGTTGCGCCATAGTCTGGCACGCCATGTGCCTGACAAGCCGCCGGGCGACATCACCACAATATCTTCATCAATGTATTTGTGATGAAACCGGCTATTGGCAAAGAGCCGTATCCACATATCGAAATCGCCGCATATACTATAGCGCGTGGAGTAGTCGCCAATGTCGCGCATAGCACCAAGGCGTATATATAACGATGGATGCGGCGGGCAGCAACCATAAGCCACTAACCGCGAGCTGAAACGCCGGCAATCGTAGCGACGGATGATGCGCTCACTACCCGGGGCGGCATACACCACGTTGCCATAGACAAAATCAAGACCGGAGTCAGCGGCAAAGGCATCGGCTATATGCTGCAACACCCGTGGAGAGGCCAGGCGGTCATTGCCGTGAAGAATGCCTACGATGTCGCCCGTGGCGCAGTGTAGCCCGGCATTGATGGCATCATACACGCCGCGGCGCTCACGGCGTATTACTTTAGTAATCATCGACTTGTGCCGGGCCAAGACATCCGGTGTGTTATCATCGCTAAAACCATCTACCACTATCAACTCCACATCGCCGCTGAATATCTGCCTCTCCAGGCTCTCAAGCGTAGCGTCAAGAGTAGAGGCTTCATTGAAGACCGCCGTGACTATACTGACTTTCATAACGCCGACATTTGCATATTATAAGCCACGATGAGCACTGCCGCTATCAACAAAGCATACACCACGGCATAGATTTTAAACGCCCGGCAGCGCCAATGGTTGACCACTACATAGGCAGCTGCGGGCAACAACGCGGGCAACAGCGGCAGATAATAACGCGAAGCCATGCCGGCTGATAAATATGCCGTGCAGATATAGCATAGCACTGCGGCGCAAGCCATCTGTGTAAGTGTAGCTCTCACCTTAACGTCAGAGCGCCCCACACAAAATATGAAGTAATAGATGATGCACGCCCCTACGGCATACCACGGATATGCCACGTGTGCATAAGCCAGCGATGGACCGAAGACCATATCACGGCCAAAGCTCCAAGGAAACGGCACCATATATTGCACCGCTGCGGTCAATGGCAGCCTCAACAGTTTCTGCCACCAGCTCAGAGATGTATAATCGCCAAGTATTTCGGCGTATGCTATGTGCTGCGGCGCTATCACTACCATAGCAGAGTCTTCACCGCCGGCAATCACCTTTGAGGGGGTAGATACGAAACCTCCCACTAAATATGAGATGCGCCATACCACAATCAGTCCGGCCACGACCAATAGGGTTGCGACAAACGCCCTGCGATTTATACGCCATGGCAGCATCACTATGGCTGCTATGGCCATGAAGGGCAAATAATTGGCTCGTATAAGATACAGCCCTGATGCCGCCGCCACTAATGCCAATAAGCCACCAATGGGATAGCGACCGATGCTGATGCGGCGCAGGCTGATTAGTCCGTAAAACGCCAATGCCATCGACAAGCACACCATGGCGTCTTTGAGCAATATAACGCCCGATGCGAGGAAATAGCACACCGAGGCTATCATGACCATTGCCACGCCGGCAATGCGGCGATTGTCAGTGGCTTTATGCGCTATGGCTCCGGTGAGTATTATTGTGAACATCACTGCTGCGATATTGGCGATGATGGGCACCGCGATATTTAATCCGAACACCTTCATCAATGCGGACACAAACAGCCCATATCCTCGCATCGAATTTAAATACTCGCCTCCCGGCAATCGCAACTCATACAGGGCTGCTACCCATGTGCGCTTAGCATCGATATTATTGAGCACCGGTGCATCTAAGTTGCCTCCGCTGGCCGTGGTAAAATAATTGATGTTGAGGGCATAGCCGATGGCGAGCAATGTAAAAGCCGCCAAAAGAGTCCACCAGCCCATCGAGCTGCGCCAACGGCATCGATAATAGCACGCGCATACTATGCTCCACAGCGCTGCCAATGCTATCGTAGAGCCAACAACGGGAGCGCCGCGCCACAGCATCATAGCGCCGACAATAATGGCCAAGGATATTGCCTGTCCTATAATATAGTATGTGTTGTGTCGAACCATTTCGACTACAAAATTACGCAAAAAAGCCTTATAAGCCAACCTATTTGATAACTTTTGAGCCTGAATTGAGCCTAAGCGGAGTAATATCTCAGCATTACGCCCTACGCATCGTGGCCGGCATCGCTCGTTAGTAAATTTATTTTGCAATGATGTAATATTTTGATATACTGCTATTTGTGCATTAGGGTAGCGATTGACAATTAACTATGTCCGAGTCTTGCAGCCCCGGATTAAACAAATTTTTGGCAAAAGACGTAAAAAAACGGCTGATAGATTTGCGCGTGTCAGCAATAATTACTAACTTTGCAACCGCAAACGCCCAATGGTACCTTGGCCGAGTGGTTAGGCAACGGTCTGCAAAACCGTGTACAGCAGTTCGATTCTGCTAGGTACCTCAAAAATTATGACCGACACTTCTTTATAGATTGTCGGTTTTTTTATTGAGCATTCGGCTTGTTTAGAATTATTCTAAATATTCAGCCCCATTGTAGAAAATGGCTCTATTAGCTTTATTTTGGTCAGAATAGCGTGTTTCACGCAATAACAAACAAAGCCGGTGGGCTTGTGAAACATATATATAAACATCTTAAATACATTATTACCAACATATTATCACATATATCATAAAGCATCTATTTAAGAAAGTCGGTTTTTTGAGTTAATTCGCTGAAAAAGCAATAGTTGCAATATTTTTGAAATATCCAAAAAAAAATCGCTTTGTTTTTTAAAGAAAAAAATTAGAATTTTGTAATCCCAAATTTTGACCTCAACACACCTTACCCTAAGCAATAATGGATAAAAACCATCAGCAATTATGGGATGAATGTCGCCAATTCATCAAGGACAACATCTCCCCCAAGCAATACGATGTCTGGTTCAGGGACATCACATCGATAAGCTTCGAGAACAAAGACTTGAAGCTTATGGTGCCGTCGTCATTTTTCGTAGAGCAGTTGGAGGAGCGTTTTCTTGATGTGTTGCGTGCGGCCATTCGCAAGGTGTATGGTGATGGGGTAAGACTTTATTACAACTATAATCAGGTGCAGGGCGAGCCTTCTACTACTGTCAATGTGCGCAGTGCCTCGCCATCGGCTGTGATAGGTCAAGGCGTAAAGGCTCAGCCGGCCAATCCGTTCAAGCAACAGCCGGCTGCCGATTTTGACTCTCAGCTCAACCCGCGCTACACCTTTCAGAACTATTGCGCGGGGCGCAGCAATGAGATAGCTCGCTCTATTGGTCAATCTATAGCCGATAATCCATCGCTCAAGACTTTCAATCCGCTATTTGTGTTTGGCCCTACAGGAGTTGGCAAGACTCACCTGATACAGGCAGTGGGTATAGGCGTGAAAGAGAAAACACCCTCGGCAAGGGTGCTGTATGTCACCGCGCGCTTGTTTGAGAGCCAGTTTACGGCAGCGCAGCGCAAGGGCGACATCAATAACTTCTTCCACTTCTATCAGAGCATCGACACCCTTATTATTGATGACATACAAGACATTAATAATAAGCCTGCTACGCAGAACACTTTCTTCCACATCTTTAACCATCTACACCAGAACAACAAGCAAATCATACTCTCCAGCGATTGCGCTCCGGCAGAGATGGAGGGCTTTGAAGGGCGCTTACTGTCAAGGTTTAAATGGGGCATTTCTACCAAGCTTGACAAGCCAGATGCCGAGCTGCGCCGTCAGGTATTGATACAAAAAGCCGAGCAAGACGGCCTGTCGCTGCCGGCTGATGTCATTGACTTTATCGCTGAGAACGTGACCGATAGCATACGCGAGATTGAGGGCGTGGCTGCTTCGCTGATAGCTCACGCCACGGTGCTCAACTGCGACATCACGGTAGATTTGGCGCGGCGTGTCATTGCCAATGCCGTGAAGATACGCAGCCGCCAGATCAACTTTGATATGGTGGCCGAGGCCGTGGGCGAATATTACGGCTTGGATGTGGACCTTATTTTCACCAAGAGCCGCAAGCGCGAGATCTCAGATGCGCGGCAGGTAGTAATGTACCTCTCCAAGAAGTTGGCAAAGATGCCCACCACCACCATCGGTGTGCGATTGGGCAGGACTCACGCCACGGTGATTTACGCTTGCCGCAATATCGAGGAGCGTATGCCTCTTGAGCGCAAGCTGTACGACGATATCCACGCCATAGAGAAAGCGCTCTCCAAGTAAGATACAAATGTAAGTCACAGGCATTAATCAAGAGTTTGAAAATGCCACGACAGCTGCATCTCTTCTTCCCGGAGAACGACATAGCATTAGTTGCCAACAAGCCGCATTTCACGCCTCCGGCAGCCGCACGCGACATACACATCGCCGGCGAGGCTCTGCCGCTGTGGTATGGCAATGAGGGCGACGAAGTGCTTACCGGCGGCATCAATGCTCGGTGGTACGAGCATATCACTCAGCTGTTTGACATCGGCCCCACCCTCCACAATCTCAAGTATAATCCCGACTTAAAGCCGGCGCCATGGGGCTGGTCGGCGGCATCGCGCACATCGTTCATTGACGCAGGCTACCCTCCGGAGGCTTTGCCTTCTGACGAAGAACTGCGCCGATGGCGACAGCTGTCGCACCGGCGCACATCAGCTATGCTTGCCGAGACCTTGCACTGCGCATTACCTGCCGTCTTTGCAGCGCCGGCCGTCGAGGCGCACACCGTTGACCAAGCAATGGCGCTGCTCCACGATATGCCTCAGGCCGTGGTCAAAACGCCATATTCGAGCAGCGGGCGCGGACTGATGTTCACCGGCTCTCTTTCGGCTGACTATCTGCGGCAACGTATAGATGCCACTATCCGACGCCAATCATCAGTAATGGTAGAGCCTGCCATTAGCCGGGAGGCTGATTTTGCGCTGCTCTTTGACTCCGGCGGCGATGGCACGCTAAAGTATATAGGACTTTCACTGTTTAGATGTGATGCTCTCGGCCATTACCGCGGCAACGTCCTCACCGATGATGCTACAATAGCCTCGCTGCTGGGCATCGACAACCTTGACCGGGTAATATCATCAGTGGCGAGGGCATTGACACCACTATGCGCCGGAGCATACATTGGACCGTTGGGCGTAGATATGATGAAAAGCTGCGATGGCATGATTGCCGTAGCTGAGATAAATTTCAGAATGACGATGGGTCGCGTGGCACATACCTTAGCCCGGCGATACAACTGCGCCGGCAGCATAGGCAGCTTCGTAGTGACGACAAATGCCGCCGGCATAGACACCACTTCTGCAGCGGTAGTGTCAGGCGGGAAACTAATCAGCGGCGGCATCAACCTCGTGCCCAATGGCCTCAAATTCCGCTTTATGATGTATGCCGACGATCACCTGGCGTCTGACATTTGATAAATAGTCATAATTGTTGCAAATCACACATATCTTGACTAATTTTGCAGCAAACAAAATATATAACGACATCATCAAACGCTCCATTACTATGAATATTGGCGATACAATCCCCGAAATCCTCGGCACAGACCGAGCAGGCAATGCCGTCAGAGCCACAGACTTTGCCGGCCGCCGACTTATCATCTACTTCTACCCCAAAGACAACACCCCGGGCTGCACTGCCGAGGCGTGCTCTCTGCGCGATGGCTACGACAGCCTGCGTGAGTTAGGCTACGAGGTGATAGGCATCAGCAAAGACAGCGTCAGCAGCCACATTAAATTTGCTGAGAAATATGAGTTGCCATTTACGCTGCTCAGCGACTCCACTACCGAAGTCAATCAGGCTTTTGACGTGTGGAAGCTCAAAAAAATGTGTGGCAAAGAATATATGGGCACAATGCGCACCACCTTTGTGACCGATGCCGACCACCGCATCACCCACATCATCAATAAGGTAGATACCAAAGACGCTGCCGGCCAGCTACTCAAGCTACTCAAAGAATAGCAGCATAGGGCTTACATCGTTTTGTTGACGTTGACTCAAAAAACGCGGGCAACCGATATGGAAATGACCTCCATTGGTTGCCCGATTTTTTTACGCTCGCTGCCACAAGCCAGATGGTGACTTACATAATTATATAGACATGTGCGTGGTCTGTGGCCGGAGGTGTCAGTTTAGCACATGGTAGCCTTCGGTGGTGAGAGCGGCGCGCAGCTGGTCAATATGGTCAGCATCGCGAGTCTCAAGCTCGATGCGTATGGTGCAGCCGTTAATCTCGGTGGTGGCGTTGATGCGCTCATGCGATACGCTAATCACGTTGCCGCCCTCGCGCGCTATCACGTTGCACACGCCGGAGAGCTGTCCGGGCTTGTCGAATAGGTCGATGATGAAGGTGTAGTTGCGTCCGCTCTTTGACAATCCGCGAGTGATGACGCGCGAGAGGGTGTTGACATCAATGTTGCCACCGGAGACCAGACACACCACTTTCTTGCCGGCAATGGGCAGCTTGCCAAACATAGCAGCGGCCACGGCCACGGCGCCGGCGCCCTCAGCCACAAGTTTCTGCTGCTCGATAAGTGCAAGTATGGCGGCTGCAGTCTCATCGTCGTTGACGGTGACGACTTCATCGACATAGCGCTTGCACATCTCAAAGGTGTTGATGCCCGGCTCTTTCACGGCGATGCCATCGGCTATTGTTGATACGGCTTGCAGGTGGCAACGCTCTCCATCGACAAGCGACTTGGCCATCGAAGGCGCCCCGGCAGCCTGCACGCCATATACCTTGACATCAGGGCGCAAGGTCTTGACGGCGTATGCCACGCCGGAGATGAGGCCGCCACCGCCGATGGGCACTATGATTGCCTCCACATCGGGCTTCTGCTCCAAGATTTCGAGCCCTATGGTGCCCTGCCCTGCTATCACGAGCTCGTCATCGAATGGGTGCACGAAGGTGTATCCATGCTCTTTCTGCAAGGCTATAGCCTTGGCATAAGCATCATCATACACGCCGGGCACGAGACAGACGTCAGCGCCATAGCCCTTGGTGGCTTGGACTTTTGAAATAGGCGCGCCTGCCGGCAAGCATATCAGCGCCTTGATGCCATTGTGCGTGGCGCCGAGAGCCACCCCCTGGGCGTGATTGCCCGCAGAGCACGCTATCACACCGCGAGCTTTCTCGTCATCGTTAAGCTGGGAGATTTTATAGTATGCGCCTCTGAGCTTGAAGGAGCCGGTGAGCTGCAGATTTTCTGTCTTGAGGAATATTTCGCTGTCGCGGCTCAGCCCCGGAGCCGGAATGATGGCAGTGCGGCGCGCTACGCCTTTAAGCACCGCAGCGGCATTGAAGATTTCGCTTATTTCGAGCATAGTTAAAAGTGTCTAAATGTCAGTCCACAAAGTTAAACATTTTCTTGCTTAAATTGTCATATTAGGAGATTAAAATTTTAATGAATATGTCAAAATTAACTCCCCAAGACGCCCTTGATTATCACAAGTATCCCAAACCCGGCAAGATAGAGGTGGTGCCGACCAAGCGCTACTCCACTCCTGAAGATTTAGCCCTCGCCTACTCTCCCGGCGTGGCATATCCTTGCCTGGAAATCAAAGAAGACCCGGCCAAAGTGTTTGACTACACCGGCCGCGCCAACCTGGTGGCTGTCATCAGCAATGGCACCGCAGTGCTCGGTCTGGGCAATATAGGCGCGCATGCCTCTAAGCCGGTGATGGAAGGCAAGGCCTTGCTATTCAAGATTTTCGCCGGCATTGATGCCTACGATATTGAGATTGATGAGACTGACCCGGCGCGGTTTATTGACACCGTCAAGGCTCTGACACCCACTTTCGGCGGCATCAACCTTGAGGATATCAAGGCGCCTGAGTGCTTTGAGATAGAGTCTCGCCTCAAGGCCGAGTGCGACATACCCGTGATGCACGATGACCAGCACGGCACAGCCATCATCTCTGCCGCCGGACTCCTTAATGCGGCTGAAATACAAGGCAAAGACTTGTCAGAGCTGCGACTGGTGGTCAATGGCGCCGGCGCCGCTGCGATAGCATGCACACGGCTATACTGCGCCTTAGGCGTGAAGCACGAGAATGTGGTGATGTGTGACAGCCGCGGTGTGATATCGACACACCGCACAGGCCTCACGCCTCAAAAGCAGGAATTTGCCACATCGCGCCCTATCGAGACCCTCGCCGAGGCGCTCGTTGATGCCGATGCCTTTGTGGGCCTGTCGGTGGCCGGTGTCCTCACTGCCGATATGCTGCGCACGATGGCCCCCAAGCCCATAGTCTTTGCGCTCGCCAATCCCGACCCGGAAATAGACTATGACACCGCTATGGCGTCGCGCCCGGATATCATATTTGCCACCGGACGCTCTGATTATCCCAACCAAATCAACAATGTGCTGGGATTTCCGTATATCTTCCGTGGCGCCCTTGACTGCCTTGCCACCTCTATCAATGAGGAAATGAAAATCGCCGCCGCTCGCGCCATTGCCGAGCTGGCACACCGGCCGGTGCCCAAGACCATAGCGCATGCCTATGGCCACGAAGACCTATGCTTCGGCAAGGACTATATCCTCCCCAAGCCTTTTGACCGCCGACTGCTCACCACCGTAGCTCCGGCAGTGATCCTCGCTGCTATGGAGTCAGGTGTAGCTCGCAAGGCCATTACAGACATGGAGTACTACAAAGCCACACTTCAGACTATCGCTTGCAGCAACGATGCCCTAATTGCATATCTTATCAAGATGCAGGGACAATGTATGATAGGCAGCCACCCGCGCCGACAAGCATAGGCCAAATGAAGCAAGGTCTTATTACAGCGTGATCTGCAGAGTATCGTAAGCGATGCGCACATTATCCGGCAGCAGAGCTTCGGTGGCGGCGTGTGTGCCCATATCGTGGCTCAGGTGCGTCAGACAGGCTCTGCGCGGCTTGACTGCCGCGATGACCTCAAGCGCCTGCGATAGGCTCATGTGTGAGATATGCTCCTTATGACGCAAGGCATTGATTACGAGAGTATCAACACCTCTGAGCAGAGCCAGCGTGGTGTCAGGCATAGTCTTGCAATCGGTGATGTAAGCTAATTGGCCTATCTTAAACCCTATGATAGGCAACTTATAATGCATCACCGGCAGCGGCGTGACCTTCACTCCTTGCACGATGAAAGGCTCATCAGGCCTTATGCTGTGCACATCAAAAGTGGGCACACCGGGATATAGATGCTTTGCAAAACAATAGGGAATGCGCGCACGCAGGTCGCGCTCTACATCAGCGAGGCAATATACAGGCAGCGGATGCTTGGCGCAATAAGGGCGCAAATCATCAATGCCACCCACATGGTCATAGTGGCTGTGAGTGACGAGCAAGGCCGTGATGTCAGGCGCACCGGCACGGAGCAGTTGCTCTCTGAGGTCAGGCCCGCTGTCGATAAGAAATGATGCCGTGTTGCCCACCTGCAGCAATGCCGAGGCGCGCAGACGCTTGTCGCGCATATCAGCAGAGCGGCATGTGGCGCAATTGCAACCTATCTGCGGCACACCAGTAGATGTGCCCGTGCCGAGAAATGTGAGTTTCATCATAGTCATAGTGTCATTTGCGATAACGTGTCAGGTAGCCGTCTTCAAAAATAAGATACACCCCGTCGTCATAGGCCCATCGCTCCACCATGCCGGCCGTAGATGGCACTTTCACTATCTCGTGAGGAGTGCCCATAGCTAATCGGGCCTCATCGGGGGTCATTCCTTCGGCGAGGCGTGAGTGGATAATATTGGTCCACATCTCATCTGTGATGTGAGGATACTGTTTGCGAGGGTCGGCAAATGAAAAGAGTGTATCGAAATTGCGTGTCGAAGCCCTGTCGATGCCTACTGTCATCAGCAAGCTGTAATGCTGCAGCTCCTCGGGGCGATGAAAATACACACGCAGCGGATAATTGTGGTCGCCTACCCCGACGCTGTCAACGACGACAGCGACATGTCGCAGGCGGTCAACAGCACGGCCGGTGGTGTCAATCCATGTGGGTGTAGTCACATAGTAGGTGTTGCCGCGCAAGAGACTATCGGCTTGAGCCACCATAGCGAGGTCAACGGTGAACGGCACATCGAGGCGGTTGCGCGCAAGGATATCGGCTGTTGACGCCGATACCATATAATGGAGCGTGTCGCCGCGGTCCGAACGAAATATCACATCCGTGGCTTCGGCGCCGGTGACTGACACGGCCGGCTCAAAGCGGTCAAACGTGATGGTGTGGCCGGCGAGCGAATCGGTGCGTGATGAGGCAGAGGAAAATATCAGTGATATCTTGCTGTCGGTGACATATAGCGCCGTGCTCCCCGATTGCCACGCAGCCGGCGCACGCCGTTGGACCGCCGCCATGAAAGCCGCCTCGGGGCGTTGTGTCTCGCGCTCAACGCGCGCCACCTCCGAGTCCTTGATGCGAGGCGTGCTCTCTATGCCGGTGAAGCACGCCGTCATCATCGACGCCAGCAGGGCTCCCGTGGCAGCTGCATATAACTGATACCTAACCGTCAGTCTCATTTCTTGATGTCGGGCTCAATACCTAAATTGTAATAGATAAATGAGTACATATCAGTCCATTCATCAATAATCTTCTCCATAGGCTTGCCGGCGCCGTGACCTGCATTGCTATCAATACGTATCAGCTTGGGGCGCACACCGGTGTCAGCAGCTTGAAGCGTAGCGGCATACTTGAATGAGTGAGCCGGCACCACGCGGTCATCATGATCAGCCGTGGTGACAAGAATGGCCGGGTAAGGTGTGCCATCGTTGCGGATATTATGTATCGGCGAGTAGTCAAGCAGATAGCGTGCCATCTCGAGCGAGTCATCAGCGGTGCCGTAGTCATGTGCCCAATTCCAGCCTATTGTGAACAGGTGATAACGCATCATATCCATAACGCCCACGCGAGGGATAGCCACCGCAAAAAGGTCAGGACGCATATTGACGCATGCTCCCACCAATAGGCCGCCATTAGAGCCGCCTTCGATGACAAGACGTTCGCGCGTGGTCCAGCCTTCAGTGATCATATATTCGGCAGCTGCGATAAAGTCGTCAAAGACATTGACCTTATTCATTCGGGTGCCGGCCTCATGCCATGCCTCGCCATACTCCGAGCCGCCACGCAGGTTAGCCTGGGCATATATGCCTCCATTCTCGAGCCACAGCAGTCTGTTGGCGGAGAAGCCCGGATTGAGCGGCACATTAAAGCCGCCATAGCCATAGAGATACACCGGGTTAGAGCCATCACGCTTGAGCCCGCGGCGATAAACTATAAACATTGGCACACGAGTGCCGTCCTTTGAGGTATAGAACACTTGCTCCGTGACGTAGTCATCAGGATTGAAGCCTTCGATAGCCGATGTCTTGAGCAGGGTGCTCTCGCCGGTGGTCATATCGTAGCTATACACCGAGCGCGGATATGTAAATGATGTAAATTCATAAAAAACTTCAGGCTGCTTGCGCGAGGCCGAAAACGACACGCTGCCGCATGCCGGGAATTTAATCTCGCGTAGGACACGGCCATCTGCATCGACAAGAAAAGCGTGGTGCGATGCATCGCGGTCGTATGTCACCACCAGCTTGTCGCCGGCAAACGTAGCGCCCACCAACACGCCATCGCCCTCGGGCACCACCTCCACCCAGTTGGCCTTCTGAGGCGCTGACAGGGGCGCTTTCACCACACGATACTTGGGCGCATTGTCAGATGTGAGCATATATATCATGCCATCGACTACATCGATAGGCGCTATCTCGTAGCTCTGTGTCGCCTCGACCATCAGCCATGGCGCATCATCGCCTTGGCGCAAATCACGCACCATCAGCGAGTTGCCGTTACCCTCGCCGCTGCCGTAGATAAATAGCGCCGTGTCGTCGTTGGAGACACCTACGCTATGGAAATGCAACGGCTGCTCACGGTCCTCAAACACCAGCTCATCAGCCTGCTGGGGCGTGCCGAGCTTGTGGTAATACACTCGGTGGTACTCATTGGCATTAGATAACTCCTTGCCGGCCTCGGGACGGTCATAAGCGCTGTAGTAGAAGCCGTCGCCGTGCCACTCGGCGCCCGTAAACTTAGCCCACACGATATGGTCGTCAAGCAACTTGCGCGATTGCGTTTCCATCACGAATATCTCAACCCAGTCGCTGCCGTTGCGCGACACCGTGTAAGCCGTGTAGCGCCCGTCGTGCGACTGATACACGCCCTTGAGCGCCACCGTGCCGTCAGCTGACAGCTGATTGGGGTCAATAAATACCTCTGCGCTACTCGTCGGCGTGACCTGACGATACAGCACCGACTGATTTCTCAAGCCATCATTCTCGAAGAAATAATACATGCCATCATTCTCAAGCGAGGGAGCGCCTGATTTGAGATAGGAGTTGAGCACCTTGAGGCGCGCTTTGATATCGCCGCGATAGCGCACCCGGCTCATGTAGCTGTCAGTAATCTTATTTTCAGCCTTGACCCACGCCAAGGTGGCTGCCGCCGTGTCATTCTCCAGCGGGCGGTAATTATCGTTGACCTTCAAGCCAAAGGCTTCATAAACAGTGCCATCACTCGGCGCCTGGGGGTATTGTATCTGAGCTATTGCCGATGCTGCCGGAGCCGACACCATCGCGCCCACAGCCAATGCCTTAATCATATCGTTCATATTATGCATTTTGTTTATTTTGTTCATTCCATGCATACAAAGTTACAAAATTTACGTCAGCCTTGCAACCCATACATCAAAAAGCACACCTTTACACGCCTTTGCACGCCTTTGCAGTGTCTTTGACAAACTTTGGACGCTTATCTACCCTATATATCAAAATAATTTGTTAACTTTGCAAGCTGTAATCGGCATCTAATGCCCATTGCACTATTACCTGATAATTACTAACAGTCACATTATTTTGATCTTGAATGATTTAATGATACTCACGCAATACCAGGCCTCCGGTCGCCGCGATGACTACGCCACAGGCCTCTCCTTGGGGCCTTTTGTCCGAAGTCTGCGATATCGTTTGTATTGACGGTGCGGGTGAGTTTGCATTATGAAAGCATTTTAGATTAGCTAATTGGAGAAGCAATAAAAGATACACAGAGATATATGAACAATCGCGTCTTGGTCACCGGCGGTGCCGGCTTCATCGGTTCAAACCTATGCGAGCATCTTCTCGCCAAAGGCTATATAGTGCGCTGTCTTGACAATTTTGCCACAGGGCATCCCGAAAATATCATTCCGCTCCTCGAAAAGTATCCGGATACCTTTACCTTGCAAGTGGGCGACATCCGCAATATTGACGACTGCCGCAAGGCGGTGACCGATATCGACTATGTGCTCCATGAAGCGGCCTTAGGCTCTGTGCCTCGCTCTATCAAAGACCCCGCCACCACCAATGCGGTCAACATCTCCGGCTTTCTCAATATGATTATCGCCTCGCGTGAGGCCGGTGTCAAGCGTTTTGTCTTTGCAGCTTCATCATCGACTTATGGCGACTCGGCCTCGCTGCCCAAGGTAGAAGATGTCATCGGCAAGCCCCTATCGCCCTACGCCATCACCAAATACGTAGATGAGCTTTATGCCGATGTCTTCGCTCGCACATATGGCGACTTTGAGTACATAGGTCTGCGATACTTCAATGTCTTCGGCCGCCGCCAAGACCCCAACGGCGCTTATGCGGCAGTGATACCTCTCTTCGTCAAGAAACTGATGCGCCACGAAGCGCCCACTATCAACGGCGATGGCGAGTATTCGCGCGACTTCACATATATTGATAATGTGATACAGATGAATATGCTCGCCATAACCACTGACAATAAGGAGGCCGTAAACCAGATTTACAACACGGCCTTCGGCGAGCGCACCTCTCTCAATCAGCTCGTAGGCTACCTCAAAGAGATGCTCGGGCAGTTTGACCCGGCCATCGCCGCCATTGAGCCTATCCACGGGCCCAACAGAGCCGGCGACATCCCCCACTCTTTGGCATCTATTGATAAGGCCCGTCGTCTGCTCGGCTATGACCCCAAATTCTCAATGCGTCAAGGCCTTCAGGCAGCCGTGCAGTGGTATTGGGACAATCTTAAATAACATCTTCTTCACGCTCAACAACAATTAGGTAAAACACCAACTATATGCAAGATATCAAAATATGTGTCATAGGCCTGGGATATGTAGGGCTTCCGTTGGCTCGCCTCTTTTCCACAAAATATCCCACTATAGGCTATGATATGAACCAAGCGCGTGTAGAGGCGCTTATGGCCGGACATGATGCCACGCTTGAGGTGGCTGACGACTTGCTCCGCGATGCCATTGACAATCACGGCTTTGTATGCACCTCCAATATCGAACAGATACGCGACTGCAACTTCTACATCGTGGCTGTGCCCACGCCCGTAGATATCAATAAGACGCCTGACCTCACTCCGCTCATCGGCGCCAGCACCACCGTGGGCAAAGTGATAGCTAAAGGCGACATCGTGGTGTATGAATCCACCGTGTATCCCGGCGTTACTGAAGATGAGTGTATCCCCGTGGTAGAGCGCGTGTCAGGATTAAAATTCAACACTGATTTCTTTGCCGGATATTCACCCGAACGCATTAACCCCGGCGACAAGCTGCACACAGTAGAAAAAATCAAGAAGGTCACCTCCGGCTCTACTCCGGAGATAGGCAAGATTGTAGATAGCGTATATGCATCGGTTATCGCTGCCGGCACTCACCTCGCTCCGTCAATCAAAGTGGCGGAGGCGGCCAAGGTCATCGAGAACTCGCAGCGCGACATCAACATAGCATTTGTCAATGAGCTGTCAAAGATTTTTGCTCGCATAGGCATTGACACCCAAGATGTGCTCGAAGCGGCATCTACCAAGTGGAATTTCTTGCCTTTCAAGCCGGGCCTGGTGGGCGGACACTGCATAGGCGTGGACCCTCACTACCTCGCTCAATGTGCCCAACGCCACGGATACCACCCCGAAATAATTCTTGCCGGACGACGCATGAACGATGGTATGGGGCAATATGTGGCCGACCAGGTCATCAAAAATATGCTGCGTAAAGGCATTCAGGTCATTGGCTCCAAAATCTTAGTCTTTGGCTTCACCTTCAAAGAGAATTGTCCTGATGTGCGCAACACCAAGGTGGCCGACATCATCAATGCCCTTCGCGAATACGACTTGCACATCACGATATATGACCCATGGGCCAATCCCGACATCGCTATGCGCGAATACGGCATCGACGTCACTAACGAATTACCCGCTGACCGCGACTTTGACACCGCCATCCTCGCCGTGGCCCATCGTCAGTTTGCAGATATCGACATACTGCCTATGTTGCGCAAAAACCACGTGGTCTTTGATGTCAAAGCATTCCTGCCGCGAGAGATCGTTGACGCCAGACTCTAACACCACACCTACGCACTGCAATAGCGATGAAGATATTCCATATCGTATGGGGCCTCGAAGTAGGCGGCATAGAGACAATGCTGGTAAATATCGCCAATGGGCAAGCTCATTTGGGGCATATTGTATCGGTAGTGGTCATCAACGATAAGGAGTGTCATCAGATAGCCGACAGTTTTGACAGCGCTGTCAAGATAATACGCTTGCACCGATGCCCAGGCAGCAAGAACCCATGGCCCATAGCGAGACTCAACCTGCTGCTGTGGCATCACAAGCCTGACATCATACACTTTCATGCCCTAAATATGCCGCGGCTCGTGTCCAAGCGTTTCCGTCGCCACAGCATCACCACGCTGCACACCATCTGCCACCCCGAAGACCTGCGCCATGTGAGCCAAAGCTCTCACATCGCTGCCATATCGCGCGAAGTGGCCGACGACCTGCGCCGTCGCAGCGGTGCATCAGCTACCGTGGTGCTCAATGGCATCAACAGCGCAAATATCATGCTGCGCGACACTGGCAGACCTCTCGGCTCGCCGCTGCGCATCGTGCAGGTGGGGCGCCTCAACCACAAAGTCAAGGGGCAAGACCTGATGATAGAGTGCATGGCGCTGCTCGCCAAGCGAGGCATCAACGCCGAGCTTGATTTCATAGGCGATGGCCCCTCGCGTGAGGCATTGTGCGGCTTGGCTGCCCGGCTCGGCGTTACTGACAAGGTGCACCTCCTCGGCGCTATGACGCAAGAAGAGATATTCAACCGCCTGAGCGACTACGACTTGCTCGTGCAGCCTTCGCGCATTGAGGGCTTCGGCCTCACGGTAGCAGAGGCTATGGCGGCGCAGCTCCCCGTGGCCGTATCCGGTCTCAATGCTCTCACCGAGGTGATTGACAATGGCGCGTGTGGTTATATCTTCAAAAGCAATGATGCCGCCTCTGCTGCCGAGTGCATCGCCGACATCAGCCGCGTCGGCATCGATGCCAAAAAAGTGTGTGCCGCCCGCGAGCGTGCAGCTCAATTATACAGCATCGACGCTACCATCAGAGGCTATTTAAGTCTTTATTCGCAAATATTATCAAAATAACTGCTCTCATATACAATAAAAATACTCACTTTTTCGTTAAAAAATATAAAGGAGGCTCTTGCCGCCGCGATAATCTAAATAGAACAGCCACGATATGAAAATTGCGCTACTCAACTATCGTTATTTTATATCCGGAGGCCCCGAACGCTACCTCTTCAATATCAAGGAAGTGCTGGAGCGTCACGGCCACGAGACGGTGGTGTTCTCTATCAAGAACTCGCGCAATGAGCCATCGCCCTTTGAGGAGTATTTCCTGGACTCTGTTGAGGACAGCGCTTATTTTGCTCAAAGCAAAAAGAGCCCTTCGATGGTGTTGAAGTCTTTCTCGCGCATGTTCTACTCCTTCGAGGCTAAGCGCAAATTCAGCAAGCTCTTGCACGACACGCGCCCCGATGTGGTGTATATGATGCAGTATCACAACAAGATTTCACCCTCTGTCATTGATGCTGCCAAGGCCCTGCATATCCCCGTGGTGCATCGCATCAGCGATATGCAATATATGTGCCCCAACGCGCTCTTTTACACCCCCGAGCGAGGCATCTGCGATGACTGTCTGCGCGGCAAGCGCCGCAGCTGCATCAAGCAGAAATGCGTGCTCAACTCGCGCATCTACTCCGCCATCAAGGCAGGCGCTAAGCTCTTCCATGATATTATCGGCGTCACGCGACGCATCGATGCCTTTGTGGTGCCGGCACGCTTCACCGCGCAGCGCCTCGCCGAATACGGCATACCTCAGAGCAAGCTCAACCATGTGCCCACATTCTTCAACATCAAGGAGCAGGACCCGCCGGTAGAGTATCAGCCCTACGCCCTATACTTCGGGCGCATCGAGCCGGCCAAGGGGCTCACCACTCTGGTCAACGCCTTCGTTGACACCGATATGGAGCTGAAGATCATAGGCGCATGCACCGATGACTACATCGACACGCTCAAAGCTATGCTGCAAGGCCGCAAGCACAACATTCAGTTCCTTGGCGAGATGCCCTTTGACCGGCTCAAGGAGCATCTGCGCCGTTGCCGTTTCTGCATCGTGCCGTCAGAGTGCTACGACAATTTCCCCAACGTGGTGCTCGAGAGCTTCGCTTTCAAAAAACCGGTTGTCGCCACAGACCTCGGCTCGCTGCCCGAGCTTATCGAAGAAGGCACCACCGGCCATCTGTTCAAATATCGCGATGCTGATATGCTGCGCCGGATATCACGCCGGCTTATGCTCAGCCCTGACGAGTGCATCGCTATGGGCAATAACGCCTACCAACTTATTCTTACGAAATACAATCCTGAAACGCATTATAACGCGCTGATGAATATCTTCAGCGATGTTATTGCTTCAAATAAACACTCCTGACTTACCATGCCCACTATTACAACTCCTACCGATGCTTCAATCATCTTGACCTATCGCTGCCCTATGCGATGCAAGATGTGCAATATATGGAAATACCCCACCGACTCGCGTGAGGAAATCAAAGCTGACGACCTGCACTCTCTGCCCAAGCTCAAATTTATCAACCTCACAGGCGGCGAGCCTTTCATTCGCGAAGATTTGCCGGAGATAGTGGCCGAGTGTTATCGCCACACTGACCGCATCGTCATCTCCACATCAGGATATTTTGAAGACCGCGTCATTGAGCTGGCCAAGAAATTCCCCAAGATAGGCATACGCATCTCCATCGAAGGCCTTAGCCAAAAAAATGATGAGCTGCGCGGGCGCGACGGCGGCTTTGACAAAGGATTGCGCACACTGCTGCGCCTTAAGCACATGGGCCTCAAGGACATAGGCTTTGGTTGCACGGTGTCAAACAACAATTCGGCCGATATGCTATCGCTGTATCAGCTGTCGCTGTCGTTGGGCATGGAATTTGCGACAGCGGCATTTCACAACTCATACTATTTCCACAAAGACGACAACGTCATCACCAACCGCGACAAGGTGTGCGCCGACTTTGAGCAACTCATCGAGTGGCAGCTACAAGAAAAACACCCCAAGTCATGGTTCCGCGCTTTCTTCAATATGGGCCTTATCAACTACATAGAGGGCGGACGGCGTATGCTGCCCTGCGAGGCCGGCACCGCCAACTTCTTCATCGACCCATGGGGCGAAGTGTTCCCCTGCAATGGCATGGAGGAGCGCTTCTGGAAAGACTCTATGGGCAACATCCATGATGCCGACTTTATGACTATCTGGCACAGCGACAAGGCCGAGCAAGTGCGCGCCAAAGTGCGCCGCTGCCCCAAAAACTGCTGGATGGTGGGCACCGCATCGCCCGTGATGCACAAATACCTGCGCCACCCCCTCAAATGGGCCGTCAAAAACAAACTGCGCTCGATGCGCGGCCTCAAGCCATGCCTCGACAAGCAGTGGTATGACGTAGGCCAAGACCCCTGCCAAGGCGACCTCAGAGAGAAATTCTAAATCCTCACACGCCGCTCCGGCAGTCAACCTTATCTATCCAACGCTTACTGCACCTTAAAGTTATTTCTTTATGAAAATTGTTGTCATCGGCACTCGTGGCATTCCCAATATCCTCGGCGGTGTGGAGACACACTGCGAGGAGCTGTATCCGCGCCTCGCCGCTATGGGGCACGACGTCACTATCATTCGCCGCAAGCCATATATTGCTGACAACAATCACATACCCGAATTTCGCGGTGTGAAGCTTATTGATGTGTATGCTCCTCACCGCAAGAGCATCGAGGCCATTATCCACACATTCTTGGCAATCATCAAAGCCAAGCGCCTCAAGCCCGACATAGTGCATATCCATGCCATCGGGCCCGCTATCCTCACCCCTATGGCGCGACTCCTCGGAATGAAAGTGGTGATGACCAACCATGGCCCCGACTATGACCGCCAAAAATGGGGGCGCCTCGCTAAATGGGTGCTGCGCACCGGCGAGAGGATGGGTGCTCGATACGCCAACAAAGTGATAGTCATCTCTAAAGTCATCGCCGACATCTTATCCACGAAATATGGCCGCAATGACACGGCACTAATATTCAACGGCGTCAACATACCCACGCCTTCGCCCCGACGCGACTATCTTGACAGCA
>SAMEA3663036__coassemble_192_pt1 | contig 30118 bp, 24 predicted proteins | sample SAMEA3663036__metabat2_low_PE_026 | metagenome-assembled genome bin SAMEA3663036 (sample SAMEA3663036) | pig gut metagenome | biome: pig gut; feature: pig-associated habitat; material: faeces | place: France | collected 2012 | reverse complement strand
TTCAACGGCGTCAACATACCCACGCCTTCGCCCCGACGCGACTATCTTGACAGCATCGGCGTCAATGGCCGCCCTTACATTTTTGCCATGGGGCGCTTTGTCAAGGAAAAAGGCTTTCATGACCTCATCGAGGCTTACACCCGCTCGGGACTCGGTGAGCGCTACGCTCTGGTGCTCGCCGGCGACAGCGACCACCCCGATGCTTACTCGCGTGAGCTCAAAGAGATGGCTCGCAGCGCCGGTGTCATTCTCACCGGATTTATCAAAGGCGAGCCGCTGCGCCAATGCCTCAGCCATGCCGCCATATTTGCTATGCCGTCATACCACGAGGGGCTTCCTATTGCCTTGCTCGAAGCTATGAGCTACCGCCTCGACGTCGCCGTCAGCGACATACCGGCCAATTGCATTGATGCGCTCCGCGATGACGACTTCTTTGAGGTAGGCAACGTGCAGGCGCTTGCCGCCAAGCTTCGCCAAAAGCTATCCACCGGCGAGGGCACCATGCGCCGCCGCGACTACGACCTCACGCCTTATGACTGGGACATCATAGCCCGGCAGACGGCTGACGTTTATAGCTCAATCGTCACACGATAGCCTCGCCGGCGGCCTTTTAACACACTGCGACGCCGCCCATTTGCATTATCATTATATCACTAAAAAACCGCAGGTCATCACCACGATGACCTACGGAAGCAAACTAAGTATGAAATTAATTAGGGGGGGCTTGGGTTATTTCACAAGCATCTTGCGGGCTGTGCCATCGCTGTAGCGCACCACATTGATGCCCTTGGCCATCGCTGAGCGCTGACGCCCATCTATGCCGTAGATGCCGATGATTTCGGCTGCGTCAGCCGATGTTATGTCGCTGACGCCCTCTGATTTTGCTTTTATCACTACTTGGTCAATGATCGCATTGCCATCAGCATCTAACAGAGCACGCAAGCCTACAGCTTCACTGTCTTCATATCTTGTAGTGCCTTCGGGGGTTACTATTTCGGCGTTGATGAGATTGAACTCCTGAAAGCCTACAATAGCAGCCCATCTTGACTCGCCTTGCAATGTGATGCTCACGTCGGAGTTGTCAATGATTAGGCTATGCTCGAAGCCGGGTATTGTAGGCACGCCAAACAGGGCGAATGCGTCAGCTACTACATCTAATTTAGTATCTTTAATAATCAGAGAGTTATATGTGGAAATTTTGCCGGTGCAGGCAAGCTTGCCATCACCGGTGATGGTAATATTATCAAAACCGGTATATTCTATTGATAGGCCATCTATATTTCCTATACTATTGTCACCCACTACTTCGATAGTAATATCATTTCCCGTATAAATGCCTTGGATGTTGGCATTATCGAGCGTCAAGGTATGTGTAGCAGAATTATAATTGACACTGCCATCGCCTAACGGGTCAGCACAATTTTCTGACGTAATATCGATGCGTTCATCATCACTGATATAAATGAATATATAATAGTCATCATCACCATCATGCTTAAAATGCAACTCTTTGCAAGGAGTGCCTCCTACATTGTAGGCGCGTTGGTCTGCTCCGGCCACTTCGCTGAGCTTGCACACCGAATACACGGCGCCCTCCGGCTCAACCAATTGTGTGCCATCGAGCTGAGGTATCACATTTTTCCACGCCACATTGTCACTGAAAATATTGCAGTTGGCCGACGTTAGCTTCAAAGTGCAATCGCCTTCAATATACTGACCTGACACACCTATAGGCGCATTGATATTGACAGTGGCGTATTCGACATACAATTTATTTGCTATCGACAGGCCCACTGACGCATCTTCGATGCCATTGATGGTTAATTCGTTGTCATACGAATACGCCATTATTGTCACATCGTCGGCATTTATCCTTACCGTGCCGTTGACCACAGCGCCACCTTCCTGCAGTAAAACAACCATATCGTTGTCAATAATCAGGTCAGTGAGCACGGCATTGCGCAGGCACAAAAACTGGCCGGGCACATATTTCACGGTGCCATTGCCCAATGGATCAGCATAGTTCTCAGATGTGATGCTCACACCGCTCACCTTGATGCCATAATCCTCAGCCTTCGCCACCGCGAATACTGACGTTACGGCTACAATCATAAGGAGTAATTTTTTCTTCATGTTGTGCAGTTTTTAGTGATTGTTTTAATCTTTGTTGTTTTTTACATCGCAAAGTTAGGTATAAAAGATGCCATGTGGGTATCAATCCAGTGACTTTGAATATTAATACAGTGACTTTTTCACCATTTCAAGAGCATTTTTGTGCTCAAAAACGCTTTCACGGCAATAATGCGGCTACATTTTCGTTATAATATCATAATGTGTAATGACGATGAAAAGTAATATCGCTATATTGGCATTGTGTGTCGCAGCCGGGCTGGCGCTCGGCAGCTGTGGCGGCGCCAAGCTCTCCACCGCACGCGAGCAAAAAGAGCGCGGAGAATACTATGATGCAGCCAAGACTTATCGTAAAATCTACAATAAACTCACTAAGAAAGAGGAGCGCCCCCTGCGCGGACAAGTAGCCTATGAGATGGCCCAGTGCCATCAAGAGTTAGGGCAGTTTGCCCGCGCCGCTGCTGCCTATCAGAATGCCATACGCTATGAGCAGGGCGACACCGCAGCCCATCTCTATCTGGCTCAAATGCTGCACGCTGACGGCAAGTATGCCGCCGCCATCAAGGCTTACGAGGAATACCTCGCCCTCAAGCCGGCCGACAAACGCGCCATCGAAGGACTCGCCGGCGCGCGCTTGGCGATGGATAAAGGTGGCCGCACACGTTATGTCGTAGCCGCGGCAAAGCTCTTCAATTCGCGTCGCGCCGACTATGCGCCTATGTATCTCGACAAGGAGTATGACCGACTCTATTTCACCTCTACCACCGAGAAGGCTACCGGCACCAAACGCAGCGAAATCACCGGCATGAAAAACGGTGACATCTTTGTGGCCGGCAAGAATGAGCGCGGCGAGTGGCAGCGCCCTGAGCCGGTGGAAGGTGAGCTCAACACCGAGCTCGATGAGGGCATCACTTCATTCACCCCCGATGGCATGACGATGTATCTGACCAAGGCTCGCCGTGAGCCCAACGCCCACACCGGCGTGGAGATTTACACCTCGCAGCGCAGCGATGCCAAATGGTCAGCTCCCGTGAAATTTGAAATTACCGCCGATACCCTCTCAAACTATGGCCACCCGGCCGTCTCGCCCGATGGCCGATGGCTCTACTTCAGCTCTGACATGCCCGGCGGCAGCGGCGGCTACGACATATGGCGCGTCAATCTGCAAGAGCGACAAGGCTCGCTCGAAAACCTGGGCGAATGGATTAACACCAAGGGCAATGAGATGTTTCCCTACGTGCGCTCCGACTCCTTATTATACTTCGCATCCGATGGCCGCGCCGGTTATGGCGGCCTTGACATATATCGCGCCGAGCTGACCAAGTCAGGCGGCTGGAGCGTGACAAATATGGGCACACCCATCAACTCATCAGCTGATGACTTCGGCATCACCTTCGGCCCGGGAGAGAGCGGCTTCTTCAGCTCAAACCGTGGCGACAACCGAGGCTATGACCACATATACTCTTTCAATCTGCCCGACCTGAAAGTTACGGTGTCCGGGTGGGTTCTTGACCGCGATGAAGAGCCGGTGCCCGGCGCCGTGATACGCATCGTGGGCAACGACGGCTCCAACCAAAAGCAGGTGGCGCGCGATGACGGCTCATTCTCATTCCCCCTCGACCGTGGTGTCAGCTATGTGATGCTCGCCGGCGCCAAGGGATATCTCAATGCCAAGCAGGAGTTTACCTCTGACACCGCCGAGGAAGACGCCGAGTATGGCGTGGACTTCATTCTCGCATCAATCACTAAGCCCGTGGTTATAGAGAATATATTCTATGACTTCGACAAAGCATCGCTTCGCCCCGAGTCAAAGCAAGCGCTCGATGAGATGGCTCAGGTGATGCGCGACAATCCAAATATCACCATCGAAATGGCGTCGCACACTGACCGCCACGGCACTGATGAGTACAACATTGACCTGTCATCGCGGCGCGCTCGTTCGGTCATTGACTACCTCATCTCAGTGGGCATCGCGCCCGAAAGGCTGCAATCACAAGGCTACGGAGAGTCGCGCCCCAAGGTCATCACCAAGAAATTAGCGCGCGAGTACCCGCAGTTTGCCGAAGGCACGGAGCTGACTGAGGAGTATATCCTGACACTCTCGCCCGAAGACCAGGACGCTGCCGACCAGATTAACCGCCGCACCGAGTTTCAAGTCTTGTCGATTGATTATCAGATGTTCTGATGTCGCGCACCATTGTCGAAACACCGGCCTCGCCTATACGCATTACGCCCGACAGCCGCATTGCCATGCTGGGGTCGTGCTTTACTGACAATGTAGGCTCGCGCCTTGAAGCTGACGGCTATAGCGTGGTGCACAACCCCATGGGGCCACTTTTCAATCCGGCCTCGATAGCATCAGTGGTATGTAGGCGTGAGCCATACGCCATGCGCGATTTGCGGCAAGAGCCTGACGGCGTATGGCACTGTCTGGCCTATGCCTCGCGATACCTCGATGCTGACGCTGATGCACTGCTGGCACGCGTAAATGCCGAATTCAGCTCCCTGCGCCACGCTCTCGATGAGGCTGATGTGCTGATATTCACCTTCGGCACCGCTTTTGTCTTTGAAGAGATAGCCACCGACAGAATTGTCGGCAACTGCCATCGCATTCCGGCGCGCGCATTCCGGCGCTGCCGCCTCTCCATTGACGAGATTGTAGAACTATGGCGCCCGCTGATGCAGTCATGGAGCCGCGCCGACAAGCGCCCGGCCGTGATCTTCACCGTCAGTCCCATACGACACACCGCCGACACCCTCCACGGCAACAACCTCAGCAAAGCAATCTTGCATCTCGCCATTGACCAGCTCGTGGCTGAATATGACTTTGCCGAGTATTTTCCGGCTTTTGAAGCAGTTATCGATGATTTGCGCGACTACACTTTTTATGCTGACGATATGAAACACCCGGCTCCGGAGGCTGTGGATTACATATATCAAATATTCAACAATGCGTATATATCTCATAACATATAGCGATGAATACTACCTACTCCACTGATATCTTTAACGACCCTGATATAAAGTATCTGCTCACCGACTCTCGCGACCTGCGCGATGCGGCGGCGACAGTGTTTTTCGCGCTGACCACAGCCTCGTCTGACGGCCACCTGTACATCGCGGAAATGCTTGACAAAGGTGTCAGACGCTTTGTGGCTCGCCACAAGCCTGCCGATGCCCCTGCCGATGCCCAATTCCTAATCACAGACAGCCCCGAGGCTGTGCTCCAACGCATAGGCCACGACAGGCGACGGGCCACGAATGCCACCATCATTGCCGTCACCGGCAGCATTGGCAAGACCGTGGTCAAAGAGCTACTGTTCAACGCATTGGCGCAGACACACAGGGTGTCAAGAAGTCCACGCAGCTACAACTCGCAGATTGGTGTGCCCCTGTCGCTATGGGAGATACAGCCCGATGACGACTACGCCATAATCGAGGCCGGCGTCGATGCCGCCGGACAGATGACCACGCTCGCCGATATCATAGAGCCTAACATCGGCATCATCACTCGCATCACAGATGAGCACAGCGGCGGTTTCAGCTCGCGCCGCCAAAAAATCGAGCAAAAGGCGATGCTCTTTGCCTCAGTATCAGATATCATTTACGATGGCGATGATGCCGAGGTGGAGAGCGTGCTCCGGCAGATGTACCCCCATAAACGCCTTCATGCCGCTCACGGCGCCGGCTCGGCAGTAAATACCTCGTTGGCACGCGAGACGCTCCGGGTGCTGGGCTTTGACGCTGATGCCATAACGGCGATGACAGAGAGCCTGAACACCGACATAGACACGCGCCTCGATGTGCGCGAAGGCACCGGCGATACGCTCATCATAAATGATATGTTCACCCCCGATGTGCGCTCTATCGAAGCCGCTATGGCGTTTATGCGCCGCCGTGCCGTGGCATCACAGCGGCGCTGTGTGCTGCTGCTCGGTGAGCTGATGAACCGACACGGCGAGACCGCCGCCGACACATATCGCAAGGTGGCTGCCGCTGCCGCCGATTATGGCATAGGCGAGGTGTTTGCCACTGACGATTGCGCCGATGCCTATGCCGACATTTTCAGCGAGCGAGGCGTTTCATTCTCAGCCGTGAAAGGGGGCGTCAGCGACTTGCCCGACCTTAGCCGCCGCATGATTTTGGTATGCGGCATGCCCGCCACGGTGGCTGCGATGCTTGAAAACCCGCGCCACGAGACCACCCTCGATGTCAACCTCGATGCACTCATTCATAACTTCAACCATTATCGCAGCCTCGTCAAGCCCACCACCGGCGTTATCGCTATGGTCAAGGCCTCGGCTTACGGCATGGGAGCGCTCGAGGTGGCTAAGACGCTCCAAGCCCAGGGCGCTGCTTATCTCGCTGTGGCCGTCGTCGATGAGGGTGTGGCGCTGCGCCGTGCCGGCATCACCATGCCCATCATGGTGCTCAACCCCATCACCACCAACTTCAGAGCGCTCGTAGATTACAGGCTTGAGCCGGCAGTGTTCTCTCTGCGCGAATTAGAGACACTCCTCGCTCACTTGCCCGAGCCTACAGCTACAGAGAATCCCTACCCCATACACATCAAGCTCGACACCGGCATGCACCGCGTAGGATTTATCGCCGAGGAGCTGCCGGCGCTCGCTCGCGTGCTCAAAGCCACACGCCGAGTGGCTGTGGCCACGGCGTTCTCTCATCTTGCTACGGCTGACTGCCTTGACAAAGATGACTACACCGATTTGCAGCTCCAAACTTTTGCGAGCATGACACACACCCTGCGTCAAGGCATAGGCTATGACTTTAAGCGCCATATCCTCAACACCGCAGGCATACAACGCCGCCCCGAATATCAATATGACTATGTGCGCCTCGGCATCGGCCTTTATGGCATAGACCCTGTCGATGTCGCTGACCCGGGGCTCGACGTAGTGGCCACGCTGCGCACGCGCATCATCTCGCTGCATAATTGGCAGCCGGGTGTCACCGTCGGCTATGGCAGATATGGCCGCATTGACAAGCCCTCGACAATAGCCACCATACCCATCGGATATGCCGATGGCATCAACCGCCACTTCGGGCGCGGCGCGGCATCGTTTGTGGTCAAAGACGTGGAGTGCCCCACGGTGGGGAATATATGCATGGACCTGTGTATGATTGATGTAACTGACGTGCCCGGCGGCGCCGCTATAGGCGACGAAGTGGAAATCTTTGGCCGGCACGCCTCGGTGCGCCGCCTCTCTGACACGCTCGGCACCATACCCTACGAGATACTCACATCAATCTCGCCGCGTGTGGCGCGAATATACTATCGCGAGTGATAGCGATACATAGCGTGCACACTATACCACCGCAATACAATAGGCGGGCGACTCTCTTGATGTGAGCCGCCCGCCGGTGCGTTTATGGTTGTTCAGTAAGTGATTATTTCACAAACTTGATAGCCTCGTTGCCGCGTTTTGCGATATATACGTTGCCCTCTACGAGGTTGTTGACACGCACACCCTGCAGATTGTAGTAAACGGGAGCTACGTTGGCGTCAACAGCTACATCAGCTACGCCGGCAGCGCTGGTGAAGGTGACAATCTTGGTATCAAAGTCAAAGCTGATTTCATAGCGGCCGGTGAGGTTGATTTTCATCTCGTCAGAGTGACCCACAACTACGAGTTCGGATTGCAGACATGTCTCATTGATTTCATCTGCTGAGAATTCGCCGTGGCCATACTGGGTGCCCCAACCGGTGTTGGTGATTTTGAAGTAGTTGGTGCCTTCGGTGTTGTAGAAGAGGTCGGTAACCACTGATATCACAGAGCCTTCGCGAGGCATCTCAAGGCCGCCATCGCCGGCAGTCCAGCCTTCGGCGATGCAGTCGCCTACAAAGTACCATTTGATAAGGCCATCAGGCTCACCTGTTACAACTACAGAGAAGTCTTTGGTGTCAAGGGTTACCACTGCATTATTCACTGTGGTGAAGCCATCAAAGGTGATGTTGCCTGAAGGGGTATCTACCTTGTTGCCCATAATGAACTTCTTGCCCAGCGTCAAGACAGCTTCAGCCGACGGCGAGCCGTAGTCGTATTCTTCAGTCCAGCTGCCATCGTTGATTTTGAAACCGGTGCTCAGGCTCTCAAGCTCCAATTGGAACACACCGTCTTGGCCTTCAACGGCTGTGAACGTAGGACCATCGGCCGGGCTCCAGATTTCTTGACCATTGATGCCAGTGCCTACGATGTGCCAGGTCACGTCTTGCGCAGATGCGCACATTCCCATTGCCGCAGCAATGAGTGCGAAGTAATACTTCTTCATTTTGATTGGATTTAGTAATTAAAGGATTTTGTTTTAAAATGGTTTATGTGTAACTCTTTACACTTTGTCAAAGGTAAGTATTTATTACGACACAGCAAATAATTTAACTATTGTTAACTTAAAATTCCACTCGTTTGCAGGACACATCAAGCAAGGTGGATATTACAAATAACGGCCCTTTTGCCTTTTTGGATAAAATATTGGCCATTTAGTCTGCTGCCATTCATAATACTACACCTACATCATTGTTTTAAACCGATTTTTTGCGTACCTTTGCATCTTGCTACGGCACTATATAAGCAACATTACAACCACCATAACAGGACTCAATGCTGATATCATCATCACTTGCCACCTTTGGCCGTTATTGCCTCTTTATGAAGCGAGTGTTCTCGCTGCCCGACCGCTGGGGGGTCTTCGGCAAACGCACCATCGCCGAGGTAGGCAAATTAGGACTCGACTCTATACCGCTGGTAATAATAATATCTATATTTATAGGCGCGGTAATTGCAATACAGATGCAGCTCAATGTGTCATCACCAATGATGCCTGCATACTCGGTAGGACTCGCTACGCGTGAAATCATATTGCTCGAATTTTCCAACTCCATCTTATGCCTGATACTCGCCGGCAAGGTGGGCTCAAACATTGCATCGGAGATAGGCACTATGCGTGTCACCGAGCAGATTGACGCCCTGGAGATTATGGGCGTCAATTCAGCCAACTACCTGGTGCTGCCTAAGGTGGTGGCTTTTGTGCTGTTTATGCCCGTGCTCGTAATTCTGTGTATGGGCACCTCATTCTTCGGCGGATATATGGTGGCCGTGCTTACTGACCTGATATCGGTATCCAAATTTGTATATGGCCTCCAAGCAATGTTCCAGGAGTGGTATGTATGGTATGGTTTAATCAAATCGCTCGTATTTGCTTTCATCGTGGCATCGGTGTCATCGTTCTACGGATACTATGTTAAAGGCGGCGCCCTCGATGTGGGCAAAGCCTCAACCAACGGCGTGGTGGCAAGCTCTATCCTGATATTGCTTTTTGATGTAATACTCACTAAAATCCTGCTCCAATGATTGAAGCAAAAAATATATCCAAGACCTTTGACGGCCGCACAGTGCTCCACTCTGTCAGCGCCACCTTCGAGGCCGGCAAGACCAACCTCATCATCGGGCAGAGCGGCTCCGGCAAGACCGTGCTGATGAAATCGCTCGTAGGCCTTGTCACTCCCGAGGAGGGCGAAATACTTTTTGACGGCCGCGACATCATGTGCATGGACACGGAGCAAAAAAAGCAGCTGCGCAAAGAGATAGGCATGCTCTTTCAAGGCTCGGCCCTCTTTGACTCCGAGACCGTGCTGGGCAATGTGATGTTCCCGCTGGTGATGTTCACTAACCAATCTTACAACGAGATGCACGCCAGAGCCATGTTCTGCCTCGAGCGTGTCAACCTCATCGGTGCTGAAGACAAGTATCCCGCCGAGATTTCAGGCGGTATGCAAAAGCGTGTGGCTATCGCCAGAGCAATAGCGCTTAACCCCAAATACCTCTTCTGCGACGAACCCAACTCCGGCCTTGACCCTAAGACATCTATTGTGATTGACGAACTCCTCAGCGACATCACTCACGAATACAATATCACCACCATAATCAACACTCACGACATGAACTCTGTGCTCGGCATCGGTGAGAATATCGTATTCATCAACAAAGGTCACCGCGAGTGGGTGGGCAATATGCACCAAATCTACAACACTGACAATGCCACCCTCAATGACTTTGTCTTTGCCACGGAGCTGTTTCAGCAAGTGCGGCGCTATGTAGCCGACAATGGTCGAGGCGCAACCAATCACATTAAGCTCAATTCTTGATAATCATACTGATAATTATTTCATCACACTCTGCATTTATATCATGTCGGTAAGTAAAGACACCAAGATATATGTAGCCGGCCATAGAGGCCTCGTCGGCTCTGCCATTTGGAGCAACCTTCTCAGCCGTGGATACCACAACCTGGTGGGACGCTCGCACGCCGAGCTTGATCTCCTCGATCCGGTGGCTGTAAAGCGCTTCTTTGATGAGCAGCAGCCCGAGATGGTGGTGCTCGCCGCCGCTCATGTGGGCGGCATTATGGCCAACTCGATATATCGCGCCGATTTCATTTATCAAAACCTACAGATACAGCAAAACGTCATTGGCGAGGCCTTTCGCCACGGCGTAAAAAAGCTGCTCTTCTTAGGCTCTACCTGCATATACCCACGTGAGGCTCCGCAGCCGATACCTGAAGATGCGCTCTTGACATCGGCGCTCGAATACACCAACGAGCCCTATGCCATCGCCAAAATCGCCGGGCTGAAGATGTGCGAGGCCTTTAACCTGCAGTATGGCACCGACTATATAGCCGTGATGCCTACCAACCTCTACGGCCCACGCGACAATTTTGACCTCGTCAACTCACATGTGCTGCCGGCGATGATGCGCAAGATGCACCTCGCCAAGCTGCTGTCGCGCGCTGACTATGATGCTCTGCGCGAGGACCTGAGCCGGCGACCCATTGCCGGCCATGACCACACAGCTATGAGTGATGCCCAAATAGCTGACTTGCTCGCGACCTTTGGCATACACCGTGACCACCTCGACCTATGGGGCTCCGGCACACCGCTGCGCGAATTTCTGTGGAGCGAAGATATGGCCGATGCATCAGTGTATATGCTACTGAATGTCTCGTTCAAGCAGATGCTTGAAGCCAAGGGCGATGCACCGCTGACCAACTTCCACATCAACATAGGCACCGGTAAAGAGGTGACAATAGCCGAGCTCGCCGAGATGATACGCGCCACCGTAGGCTTTGGCGGCGAAATACGTTGGGACGCCTCAAAGCCTGACGGCACTATGCGCAAGCTCTGCGATGTGACCAAGCTGCACGCTCTCGGCTGGCGACACACCGTGGAGCTGCCCGATGGCGTCAGCCGCTTGTATCAATGGTATCTGTCTAACAAGTAATATTATCTGATATTACCGGTCATCGTCACTCTAACATTGCACGACATGCTCCACAACGCCCCTTTCTGGATATCCTCGCTCATAATTTTGGTATGTGAAATCGCATACTACAAGATAGCCACAATGTTGCGCATAGGCTCGCCGGTGACGCCTCGCTCGTCGCACAAAGTGTTCACTGCCACCGGCGGCGGCATCACCACCATCGTGGCGCTCATTTGCTACTACATCTGTTGGGGATATACCCAATCCACTGACAACACCGTGATGCTCATCGGCGGCCTGACACTCGCCATTGTGTCATACTGCGATGACCTCCGCAATCTGTCGCCTCTATTGCGCCTTATGCTGCATGTGGCTGTCGTAGCCGGTGTGTTCCACAATATGATGTTAAATGGCCATATTGACTATTTTGTGATGATACTTATATTCGGCGTAGGCATCATCAACGCGTTCAACTTCATGGACGGCATCAACGGTATGCTCGCGCTGTATGGGTGCGTAGTGCTCTCCACACTCATCTACGCCATCAATATGTTTATGCCCGAGTCATCAATGCTGCCGCTGTTAGCATTGCTCCTGGTGTCACTCTTAGCCTTCGCCATCTTCAATCTGCGCATACGGGCGCTGCTCTTCTGCGGCGATGTAGGCGCCATCACCATAGGCTTCTTCGTGGCCGTAGCGCTGACGCTGGTTATCTTCAGCACATCGCATATATCCATGCTGGTGTTTGTGGCTGTTTTCTTAGTCGATACATTCTTCACCATCATACAGCGCTTGTTTGCCGGAGAGCATATCCTTGAGCCTCACCGCCACCACCTATATCAGGTGCTCACCTTCAAGCGCTCTGTGCCGCATCTGTATGTCTCCGCCGCTTACGCTGCTATCCAAGCAGCCATCAATGTGATATGGTTCACCATACCCAACGGCGGCCGTCTGGCCTATGCCATCGTTGTGTATGGCGTGCTCACAAGCATATACTTCTATCTCAAACGTCTCCGCACCAAATAAGCCTCTATACCACCCCCTTATCTAAGGAATTTGGGCGGAAGGATGTAGATACCAAAAGAGATGCCCACATTCCATTTGGCGCCCGGCGATGTGGAGTAATTGGCATATACGTTAAGTGAGGCAAAGGGGAAACGATAGGTGACATCGGCCTCGCCGAAAAATTCGGGCGAGTGAAACCACCGGCCATAGACGGCGGTGTCGGTATCTGCTACTTCGCATATCTCGCGCAACGGCATAAAGCCGTAGCATTGCAGACGCGCCGTCAGATTGTCATTGAAACGATAGATAGGCACCACGCCGGCAGCGATGAAGCTGTTGGCGCGAAACGCCGGGGCAAAAGCGTTGCGCGACGATGGCGTAGGCGCAAAATCCGGGGCGCCGGTGATTGATGCGCCATAGCTTTGCAGCAGCTCGCGCGTAGATAGCATAATATCACTCTCCAGACCTAAGGCAAAACGCTTGGATAGTTCCCAATAGTTGCGGCTGCGCAGCTCCACTTGCAGCCATTTGAGGCTGTGGCGCGCGTAGGTGAGCATTTGTGTCTCCTGCATTGCTGCAGGCGTTGACTCTGATGCCTCAGCAGCTACGTCATCAGGGCTATCGGCAGCGGGCCGGTCAAGCCGATAGTTGCCCAGCACGCCCATAGCCTTGATTTGATAAAATGCTCCCTTGGTGGGAAATGACACATCATCAACAGTGTTAGACGTAAACGCGGCATATGCCTGGCCTAAGTTGTAGTAGGCATGGTCATGACCGCGCCGATAGCTCTCGATGCGATTGTTAGGATAATACCGGCTGTGCAGGTGGCCATAACCGCCGCCCACATCAAATTTTGCTTTCGCACCGGCGGCGATGCTCCACTGCAAGCGCCCGAAGTACTCGTGGTCAATTATAAACGACGGATTGCTATCATCGTAAAACAGACGGTCGCTGTCAGAGAACTTTGACCGCGTGGCCACACCTTCCAGCTCGAGCGCCGAGGGGGTGTGAGTGTGCAAAAAGAGCCTTGCGCCTAATATACCGGCCATCAGGCTCTGACCCACGTAGGCATTGGCGTAGGCATTGATAGAGCTGAAACTGAGCGTGGAGTAATCAGCAGAGAGAAAGACAAAGCTGTTGACTGACGATGTGATATATCCGCCAAAGCCTATTCTGAAATTATTCTTCACCGACGCGGCCAAGTCAAGAGTAAACAGCCCGGTAGTGTCATTGGCTATGGCATGGGGCTGCAAGTCACGCAGCTTGCCTGACGACACGGCCCTGTAAAATGACTCCTTGGCTTGCTTTATGCCGAAGGTGTCAGCCTTATTGCGGTCAAAGAGATACTTGATGTATTTATTCTGGCGAGGCGTAGCTCCGCTCACGGCCACTGTGTCAAAATGGAGATATGGCGTGTGAGCCTTGAAAGCGTTGCGGCGCTGTAGCAATGTCGCTACGGCGCGCCGCGCCGTGACTCTGGCCTTGATTGAGTCCATCATGCTGACTGCCTGTCGGTAACCGATGTTGTAAATCTCCTGAGCCTTGGCAAAGTCAAGAAGATTATATCGGCGCAAATCCACGTGTATCCTGATGCCTTCATCTGCCGGCAGATTGTAGTCGCCATCTTGCACCACAAGATTGTCAAGCTGGTCCATTATCGACGTAGCCGGGCCGCTGCTCGGCGTGGAGACATCTACACCTATCATTATCGATGGCGCAAAGTCATGGCGCATCACATCAAAGGGGAAATTGTCATAGATGCCACCGTCATAGAGCATTTTGCCATTTATCCGAGTAGGCTGAAACACAATGGGGAAGCTCATTGAGGCGCGTATGGCATCGCCCAGCGAGCCTGACGAGAGCACCACCTTACGCTTATCAGCCACATCGGCAGCCACGCAGCGATATGGCACAAAGAGCTTGTCGAAATCGCCCTTACATTGGTCAGTATAAGCCGAAAACAGCTCCATAAACGCAAAATTCATGGGCAGCGGTGATATCAGGCTTGACGGCACCTTCAGCCCGGGCGAGCCCGAGCCAATGGTCGATGATGCCGATGATGCATTGTGCCCGCCGATATCCACCGATAGCATTGTAGGAGTCTGGCGCGAGGTGTTGAAATAGAAACGCCGCTTGGGGTCAATCTGCCCGGTGGACCAATACATAAAGTCTTTTGACAACATCAGTGCCAACATCTCGTCAGGCGTGTAGCCGGCAGCATACAGGCCGCCTACTATTGCACCCATTGAGGTGCCGCATACATAGTCAATCGGTATATCGTTGTCCTCCAACGCTTGTATTACGCCTATGTGTGCTATGCCCTTAGCACCGCCGCCGCTGAGCACCAAGCCTACGGCCTGGTTTTCAACGGCCGTAGTATCGACAACTTGTGACAAGCAACCGATATGTGCCGCCACAGCTATCACCACAGCCACAATACATCGCCGCCACGTCAATGACATATCATCACCACCACAGCGCGTCATAATCATTGTGCCGTGATAAACGAGTCCTTAAATCCCAGGAAATAAAGCACGCCGTCAAGACCGATTGACGAAATTGACTGCTTGGCAGTCTGCTTAACCTTTGGCTTGGCATGGAAGGCAATGCCCAGACCGGCGGTAGCAAGCATAGGCAAGTCATTAGCGCCATCGCCCACTGCTATCGTCTGCGCTATGTTGATGTTCTCCACCTGTGCTATTATGCGCAGAAGCTCAGCTTTGCGCTTGCCATCTACGATATCTCCTACATACCTGCCCGTGAGCTTGCCATCTACGATTTCAAGCTCATTAGCATAGACATAATCGATGCCGAATTTCTGCTTCAGATAATTGCCGAAGTAGGTAAATCCACCCGATAGTATAGCGGTCTTATAGCCGGTGCGCTTGAGCACCTGCATCATCCGCTCCACACCCTCGGTTATCGGCAGATGCTCTGCGATATCACGCATCACACTCTCATCAAGACCTTTGAGCAGAGCCACACGTTCCTTAAAGCTTTCGTTGAAGTCTATCTCGCCACGCATCGCCCGCTCAGTGATTTGCCGCACTTGCTCTCCCACGCCGGCGCGGTCAGCAAGCTCGTCTATCACCTCTGTCTCGATAAGCGTAGAGTCCATATCAAAGCATACCAATCGGCGGCAGCGACGATACAGATTGTCCTCCTGCAGTGAGATATCAAAACCCTCTTCGGCCGAAATTTGCATAAATCGGCGCTGCATATCGTTATGGTCTGACGGGCAACCGCGCACCGAAAATTCTATACAGCTTTTGGCTTGCGGCTCCTCATCTTCGCCCAAGGGCATTCGACCGGTAAGGCGCTGTATGGCATCGATATTCAGGCCCTGACGCGCTATCTCATCGGTAACCAGGGCTATGTGGCGAGCGGTGAGGCGGCGGCCCAAGATGGTGATAATCCATCGGTCCTTGCCCTGAAGCCCTACCCACTCTTCATAGGCTGATATGGTGATGGGCGAGAACCGTATCTTCACATTCATTTCATAGGCCTTAAACAGCAAGTCCTTCATTATATCGCCCGACACATCAGCACTCGTCTTTATCAAGATGCCCAGCGACAGATAATGGTGGATATCAGCTTGACCTATGTCTAATATCGTGGCATTATATTTTGCTAAAATATCAGTCAAGGCCGATGTCACTCCGGGCCGGTCATATCCTGAAATATTGATTAGTATCAGTTCTATTTGATTTGCCATATCGCGTCTGTTTTATACAACAAATTAGTGGAATAGGTTATTACTTTGCAAAATTACGTAATTTTCACGAATTAGCGCACTATCACCTTGCGTAAAATGCGTATCGGACGGCCGGCGCCACCATACAGCGATGGCGACTCGCATATTTCGCCCGTGGCCTCAAAGCCACATTTCTCCATCACGCGCCCCGAGGCCGGATTATCCACAAAATGCCCGCTAACCAGCGATGCTATCGTCGTGTGCTCCGCTACATACTTGATAACCAGCGCCAAAGCCTCTGTGCAAATACCTCGACCCCAATATGGCTTCGCCACCCAATAGCCCACAGTAGGCTCACCGGCGCGTGAAGGTATATCACATTCACACGACTCGCCATAGCCTATCGCGCCCACCACTTGGCCGGTGCTCTTTAGCACTATGGCCCACGTCGTAGGTGTGTCAAACACCGTGGCTATTATCTCGCGGCTCTCTTCGATTGTGGTGTGTGGCTTCCAGCCGGCGCGATATCCGATGTCGGGGTCTGAGGCATATCGATATAGTTCCGGCGCATCTGCTGCCTCCCAGTGGCGCAGCTCTATGCGATTTGTTTGCAGTAGTTCCATCTTCGTCCAATTTTTGCAAAGGTAGTAATTTCTGCGCAATTAGCTGCCAAAGGCACAAATAACGACAATTTGACGTTAAAATACCTTAAAAACATTGCCGCGGCAATTAAATTTAGTAACTTAGAGCCGACAAACATTAAATCTACCTTTCACCATGAACAAATCTTTATCTCTATCAAAAAATGCCGTTGTGAGATGGGCCCAAAAGCCTGCGGCCGAGCTCACGCGCGACGACATCATATCATTCATCACTATGCATGGCATAGAGATGGTCAACTTTATGTATCCGGCAGGTGACGGTCGATTAAAGACGCTCAACTTTGTAGTCAACAATATGGCCTATCTTGAGACTATCCTCACCCTGGGCGAGCGCGTTGACGGCTCTTCACTATTCTCCTTTATCAGCGCCGGCAGCTCTGACCTTTATGTGATACCGCGATATGCCACCGCCTTCGTTGACCCCTTTGCCGAAATTCCCACGCTCACGATGCTTTGCTCCTTCCTTGACAAAGACGGAAAGCCCCTCGAGAGCTCGCCGGAATACACCCTGCGCAAGGCCTGCGAGGAGTTTACTCGCGCCACCGGGCTGCGCTTCCATGCTATGGGTGAACTTGAATACTATGTGATAGCTCAAGAGCAGTCGGCATTCCCGGCTTCTGACCAGCGCGGATACCACGAGTCAGCACCTTTTGCCAAACACAATGACTTCAGGGCACGATGCATGCAATACATAGCCCGCACCGGCGGTCAAATCAAATATGGCCACTCTGAGGTAGGCAACTTCACCCTCGCCGGCACAATATATGAGCAGAACGAGATAGAATTTCTCCCAGTAGAAGCCACCGATGCCGCTGACCAGCTCATGCTCGCCAAATGGGTGATTAGAAACCTCGCTTATCGTGAAGGCCTCGATGTGACCTTTGCTCCGAAAATCACCACCGGCAAGGCCGGCTCGGGATTGCACATACACATGCGGCTGGTCGATGCCGATGGCCACAGCGTCATGCTTGACGATAAGCGCTGCCTCAGCGAGCAAGCGCGCAAAGCCATCGCCGGTCTGATGAAACTGGCGCCAGCGCTTACCGCCTTCGGCAACACCAACCCCACTTCATATTTCCGCCTCGTGCCTCATCAGGAGGCGCCGACCAATGTATGCTGGGGCGACCGCAACCGCTCGGTATTAGTGCGTGTGCCATTGGGCTGGACCGCTACCGACGATATGTGCCACGCCGTCAATCCCGGCTCGGTGATGCCCGCCGACATCGACCCGCTGCAAAAGCAGACCGTCGAAATACGTTCGGCCGATGGCTCCGCTGACATATATCAGTTGCTGGCCGGCCTCGCCGTAGCCGTGCGCCACGGCTTTGAGCTGCCCGACGCCCTCGACATCACGCGCCGCACTTATGTAGATGTAAATATTCATGCCGCCGAAAATGCCGAGCGCCTCGCCGCGCTCGACAGCCTGCCCGTCAACTGCGCCGGCTCGGCTGACTGCCTCGAAAGCGCCCGCGCCGTCTTCGAAAGCGCCGGCGTGTTCTCGCCCGCAATGATTGACGGCATCATAGCCCATCTGCGGTCGTATGACGAGGAGGAGGCTCGCGCCGCTCTGGGCGATGCGGCTCTGATGACTCGCCTCGTGCGACGTTTCTTCCACTGCGGTTGATACCACATTGTGTAATATATGGATGTCCTCCGCCGCGAAATAGATGCGATATATGCTCGCCAGCAGTTGTGGCTTGACACGCTGCCGGCGAGCGTCTTGCAGCAAGCCATTGCTGATGTCAAGGCAATGACTTCGATATTGGGGTGCTGCGCCGTCATTACCGATGCCTCATGTGACCGCTCTTACTTTTTTGGTGGCCGCTTCGCCGGGCTGCTTGAGTTGCCGGAGGCCCTGATACCATACCACGAGATTGACTCCAGCGATGAGGATTTCCTTTACGCCAGAATTCACCCCAAGGACATCGTTGACAAGCGCATGCTTGAATACGAATTCTTCAAGTACGCCGACAGGTTGACGCCGCAACATAAGACCTCGGTGAGAGCCGTGTGCCGCCTGCGCATCAGCGATGCCCATGGCAGGTTCATCACCGTGGACAATAGCACTCGCGTGCTGAGACTATCGCCCTCGGGCAAAATTTGGCTCATCTTATGCTGCTACGACCTATCGGCGCATGAGCCGGACCCTGCCGGCATCTGCGCCGGCATCGTAGATATCACCGGCGGCGAGGTGGAGGCGCTCTCTTTTGCCGACAAGCGCGATGCCATATTATCCGAGAGGGAAAAACAGATACTTAATCTTATCCGCGCCGGACTGTTAAGTAAGGAGATTGCCGCCGAGCTGTGTATCAGCGTCAACACCGTGAGCCGGCACCGGCAAAACATACTACAAAAGCTCAGCGTCGGCAACTCTATGGAAGCCGTCAACGCAGCCATAGCTATGGGGCTGTTATAGCCCGCTCCGGCCGCATTTTTGCCGGAATAGCCATATATGGTTAAAAATCAGTATTGCACATACCGGCCGTAGGCTGTAATTTTGCTTGTGATTTTTCATACCTCTCATTCTTAAACACCACCATTGTGAGCCTACACTGCGCTGTAGCATCGCTTTCGCTGATTGCCGCTTCATTTTTCTCAAACATTAACGCCTTTGCTGCCACCGGCGATGACTTCTCGTGGGGCACTGCCACGGTATATTTCGTTATAACCGACCGATATGCCAACGGCGACACCTCCAACGACAGCAACTACGGCCGCATCAATGATTATGGCAGCGATAGGCTCAATGCCGCCACGTTTCATGGCGGCGACTTAAAAGGATTGCCGCGTGGGTCGAAGAGTTTGGCATCGATGGCTTCAGATGCGACATTGTAGAATATGTTGACATCGAGTGTTGGCGCGCTCTGAGCGATGCCTGCAACGCCGCACTGAAGCGCTGGCGCAGCGCTCACCCCGATGACTGCGCCTCTCAGTGGACCGATAGCTTTTATATGACCGGCGACTTTGACGATGCCGACATTGACTACAAGCCCGAATATGCAGCCGCCGGTTTTAGCAGCATGGTCAATTTCTATTTCCCCAAGCGAGGCGACCTTGACGCTGCCGTGTATCAATGGCAATCGTATGCCGACAGCATCGCGGCTCACGTCGATTGGCACCCCTTCAACTATCTCAACAATTCATACCATCGCGATGCCGATATGAATCACATCACCGACTGCGCCACCACCCTATTGCTATCACCCGGAGTAGCTCAGATTTTCTATGGCGATGAAACACGCCGACAAGTCAATGCCGGCGCCACGCTCAATGTTGACAGCGACCAGGCCTTCCGTTCCGATATGAATTGGGCCTCGGCTGACACCGCCGTCCTCGCTCACTATCGCAAGTTGGGCACTATACGCAAGCAGCACAAAGCCATAGCCGCCGGGCGACAGCGCACCATCGATTGCCACACATGTGTCAGATATGCCGATGCCGACACTATCGTCATCAGGCTGCTACCCCATCCAGGTGAGCCTATCGCCACTGCAGATGCCTTCGCTGACGGTTGCATCGTCACCGACCTATGCACCGGAGCCACTGCCCGTGTCAGCAACTCAGCCGTCACCCTCGACTCAGTATATCACGCCGGCAAAGTCGCCATCCTCGCCCTAACCCCTAACCCCTAACCCCTAACCATCTACCCCTCCGAGTGCTCCAAGCCCTCCATCAATTTCCCTTTACAATATTTGGTTTATAAAATAAATATATTTATCTTTGCAGAGTAATTTACTCACTTAGATAAGTGATGGCACTCTCGAAAATATATATATGTCTTATTGCAAGCATATTTGCTTACACTGCACTCCGGGCTGACACGCCCAATGACACCACTCAAAACCACCAACTCAAAGAGATGGTGGTATCAGCGCCGCGCGAGACGCGCTCCGGCAGCAAAACAATCTATATGCCACCCAAGGCCTTGCGTGACAACGCCGGCAATGCCGTCAGGCTCTTAGCCGGAATGCAAGTGCCGCAGCTGATTGTCAATCCCGCCACCGGCACCATCGAGATATCAGGCGGCGGCAAACTGCTGGTGCGCATCAATGGGCGTCCGGCTTCAGCAACAGACCTCTCCTCTATCGCCGCAGCTGACATCACCAAAGTGGAATACGACGCCTCGCCCGGCATACGGTATGCCGATGACATCGCCGCTATTCTCGACATATCCGTCAGGCGGCGAGACACCGGATATGCCCTCTCGCTCAACCTGCTGCAATCGCCTAATCGTGGCTGGGGCGACTACACCGCTGCCCTGCGGTATAACATAGGCCGCAGCGAATGGTCTGTAGATTATCACTCTAACCCTATGTGGCACATGGACTGCTACCGCGACAACACCGAGCACATCATCACCGCCGATGGCACAGCTATCGTGCGCACTGAGCAAGGCGACAACGCGCCTAATCGTATGGTCACTCACCGCGCTGCTGTCCAATATTCCTACGCCGTGGGGCGCGATATGCTCTTCAATGTGCAAGGACGCATCTTTCGCCGTAATGACAGATACATCACTCACGGCAATATCACCACCACCTCATCAGCAGAGCCGGTTATTATCACTGACTATGAGACTGAGCTTAACCCCATCACATCATGGCAGGCCGACCTCGATATTTACTGCCAAAAACGATTTTCAAAGAGCACTAATATCTACCTCAACATAGTGCCATCACTAATTGACAGCCGATCCTCACGTATTTATCAAGCTGCCGCCACAAATCTCAGCAGCACCATTGACGGCCGTGACTATCGCTTGCTTGCCGAGGGCGTACTCGAGCAAAAAATCGCCAAAGGATTGCTGACGGTAGGCTATCGCGCCGACGGCGCATGGATTGGCAGCGACTATACCACCGCCGATGATGCCTCCTCATTAATTCACTCACAGCAAAACAGCCTCAGCCACCACATTTTCGGCCAATGGTCTCAGAAAACTGACATGTTCTCCTTCGAAGCCGGTATGGGACTAACATATTACCATCTCGCGGCTCCGATATGCCAAAGCCACGTTTTCCCCAACCCTATGCTCGCTGCATCAATCCGCCATAAGGGTAATACCGCTACGATTTCAGCGCGCCTTAACACCGTGATACCCGGCATCTCTGACCTCAACGCCACGATGCAGCAAATTGACTCGTATCAGTGGTTTGAGGGCGATGTTAACCTAAAGCCGTATCGGCAGCTATCTGTCAAAGCTGACTACGAACGCAAGCTATGGCGCATCACCATGAACGCAGCCATCGAGGACATCTATCACCACGACCCTATCATGACGGCAAAGATTTATCGCGACGCAATGATAGTGCAGAAACCGTGCAACAGCGGCTTCAACAACGAGCTTATCCTGCGTCTGAGACTGCGAGTGCCTATTATCCAACGCAAGCTCTCACTCACCGTCAATGGCGGCTGGCACTCCTTCGTGAGCAAAGGCCTGAACTATCGCCACCACTACTCACAGCCGTTTGTCAATGCTCAAATGACTCTGACTATAGGGCATTGGTGGGCTATGATTTCATACAACAACAGCTACAACAAGCTATGGGGCGAGATGCTCACCTCGGCTAATCAAAATCTCACCAACATAGGCGCCGGATACACTTATAAGGCCGCCACGTTTATGGCGGGTCTGGTAAACCCTTTCGGCAACGTCGCTCTCAAATCGCGCGATATGTCGCAAATCGCCGGGTTTGACCGCACTTATCAAGCCGCCGGCTCGCAACGTCTCATTTGGCTCGGTGTCACTATCAACATCAAGCAAGGGGCAAACCGTGCCGCCTCGCGCAAGAAACTTGACAATGATCAACAATACGAAACCCTCAACAACGCTAAAAAATGAAACGTCTCAAATCCCTCACCCTTGCTGCTCTTGCAGCCTCATGCACCATCTCTACTACGGCAGCTACTCTGTCATTTGTCAACCTGCCTTACGCCGAAGGCATGCTCTACCTCATGGTGACAGCAGCCGATAAAAGCGTGGCCATGCAGCGCGTGGAAATCACATCTAACGAGGTCGCCGTGCAAGCTGACTTCAGCAACATCCCTGACAGTACCGTTGTCAATGTGATGGCATTTCAAGACCTCAATGACAATTACAACCTCGACCTCGACAACTACGGCCGTCCCACCGAGCCTTGCATCAACACGCAAATCACGCTCTCTTCACCGCGCGTTGACAACTACACCTTCGAGTTGACACAATACTGATAATAGCAGCTCGCGATACACGCCACGCCACCTTCGGCTCACTGCTCAGGCGACAATTGCCGGCGCACTGACTCCTCGTGGATTGTCTCAAACAATGCCGCCACAAAGTCAGGCGCCAAGCCAAGGCTTTGCGCCGCATCGCCTAACCTATTGATAAGCGCCGTATAGCGCGTGGTCTGCACCACTGACATATTGTGCTCGCGCTTATATGTCCCTATCTTGTCAGATACCATCATGCGCTGGCTCAGCAGAGACAGCAGCTCATCATCAATCTGGTCAATCTGCCGGCGCATAAGCGTCAAATCGTCAGTGGCGCACGCTCCGCCATGGCGCGCTACCAGCGTGCCAAGCAGCGCCGCAAGGCTCTCCGGCGTCAGCTGTTGACTCTTATCGCTCAACGCGCACTCCGGACTGCAATGCGACTCCACTATCAGCCCGTCAAAGCCGATCTCCATTGCCTTGCGAGCCACGCCGCCCACGAGGCTGCGCTCGCCGCCGATATGGCTCGGGTCACAATACACCGGCAGCTGAGGGTAGCGGCGCTTGAGCTCAATAGGTATGCGCCACTGCGGCGGATTGCGATACAGATGGCGGCCGTATGCGCTAAAACCGCGATGCACCGCTGCCAGGCGCCTCACCCCGGCGAGACGTATGCGCTGCAACGCTCCTATCCACAATTCGATATCCGGATTGACCGGGTTTTTGACAAGCACAGCCACACGATTCGCCACCGTGCTTAACGCATCGGCTATCTCCTGCACCGCAAATGGGTTGGCCGATGTCCGGGCGCCTATCCAGATGATATCTATGCCCGCAGCGATAGCAGCTTCCACATGCTCGCGCGTAGCCACCTCCGTTGCCACGGGCATGCCCGTGGCGGCCTTCACTTCGGCAAGCCACGCCAGGCCCTCAGCTCCCACACCCTCAAAGCCACCGGGGTGTGTGCGCGGCTTCCATAGGCCGGCCCTGAAAGCCGACACGCGCCCTGTAGCTGCTATCTGACGTGCCGTCTCAAGCACCTGTGCCCTACTCTCGGCGCTGCACGGCCCCGCTATCACCGGTATTACATCAGGCTCCAAAGCCGGAAACAACGGAGACAAATGCTCTAACGTTGAAGCCGCCGGTATCGCTCTTTCTATTGACATCTGATATTGCCGTTCTTCTATACATATATTATAGTAGTGTGTCACACTCAGCAAGCCACAATGCTGAACAGGCGTCTGACGGCATACGCCAATCACCGCGAGGCGACAAGCTCACGCTGCCCACCTTGGGCCCGTCAGGCAGACACGACCGCTTGAACTGCTGCGCGAAAAAGCGCCGCACAAACACGCCCAGCCACTTGGCTATCGTCCGCTCGTCATAATCGCCATCAAAGGCCGTGCGTGCAAGCATGAATATGCGACGCGGGCCAAAACCATAGCGCAGCATATAATATAGATAAAAATCATGCAGCTCGTATGGCCCTACCAGGTCTTCCGTCTTTTGAGTGATATTGCCCTTGTCATCTGCCGGCAGCAGCTCCGGGCTTATCGGGGTGTCAATGATGTCAAGCAAGATACGCGATGCCTCGTCCGCTACCACGTTATCGGCAAAATAGCGCGTAAGGTGGCGCACGAGCGTCTTCGGCACACCCGCATTGACGCCATACATTGACATATGGTCGCCATTATAAGTAGCCCAGCCAAGCGCTAACTCCGACATATCGCCGGTGCCAAGCACCATGCCGCCCACCTGATTGGCCACATCCATCAGTATCTGTGTGCGCTCGCGTGCCTGCGAATTTTCATAGGTAACATCATGATTACTAATATCATGGCCTATGTCGGCAAAATGCTGCCGCACGGCCTTATCTATGCATATCTCTCGCATCGTGACGCCGAGAGCACGCATCAGCGCCACGGCATTGTCGTGAGTGCGATCTGTAGTCCCGAACCCCGGCATGGTGATGCCTACGATGCCCGTGCGCGACAGATTGAGCACATCAAACGCCCGGCACGCCACAAGAAGCGCCAACGTCGAATCCAATCCGCCCGAGATGCCTACCACAAGCGCTCGGCATCGCGTGGCGCGCAAGCGCTGACACAATCCGCCCACCTGTATGTTGACTATCTCCTCACAGCGCTCGGCGAGGGCTGCATCGCCCGCAGGCACAAACGGATACTTAGCTATCTTGCGCAAAATACGCTTATGAGGGCTACCGGCCGCTACGCCCGCGCCGACTCCGACTATGCTATACGCCGGCAGATTACTGCGTCGCGCACAGTCAGCGAACGAGCGCAGATGCCGGCGATCATGGCGCAAGGCCGCTATATCTATGTCAGCGACTGCAATCTGCGACTGCATTTGCCATCGCTCGTTTGCAGCCACGATGGTGCCATTCTCTGCTATGATAGTCTTGCCGTCAAAAGTCAGATCTGTAGATGACTCGCCGGCACCCGCCGACGCATACACATATCCACACAGACACCGCGCCGACTGCTGACGTATCAGCGAAGTCAAGTAAGCATACTTGCCGATGATATCATCACTCGCTGACAGATTGACCACGATATCCGCGCCGGCCATCGCCAGATAGCTGCTCGGAGGCACCGGCACCCACAAGTCCTCGCATATCTCCACGCCTACCTTCACACCGCCTATATCAAACAGCTTATTGGGCGACAAATCATAGCTCTCGCCTCCTATGGTGACCATCTCGGCGGAGAGGCCTTGTGGCTCGGGCGAGGCAGCCCACCACCGCTTCTCGTAAAACTCACCATAATTAGGCAGATAAGTCTTGGCCACGACACCTAACACACGCCCGCGTATCGCCACAGCGCAATTATAGGCCGCCCCGGTCGTTGACACTAACGGAGCCCCCACAAATATCAACGGGCCGCCGGACGTGCTGCGCCGCGCCAACTCCTCTATGCCCTCCTTGGCCGAGCGCAGCAACAACTCATTATTAAATAAGTCAGCACACGTATAGCCCGTGAGCGACATCTCCGGCGTAACCACCACCTCTGCTCCTGACGCCGAGGCCTCGCGCACCAGCTCCATGATGCGATCCACATTGGTCTTTACATCTGCCGGCGACACCATCGGCGACACCGCCGATACGCGCATGAAATCATTAGTCATAACAATCTCTTTTATTCTGATTGATTACTTTCATCTACAAAATAGCAGCGCGACACTCCAAGCATAGCACTGCATTATAGTGCAAATATAACACATTTTCGCCAAATTTTAAAAAATTTATGCGATTTAACGTTCGTATAGTATTAAAACGACTTTTTATAGGTATTGACACATAAATTTCACACCAAAATATTTTGCAGGTTAAAAACTACTTGTTAATTTTGCGTATGTATTTCATTGTATAACCAATTTAAAGCCATAATACCATCAAAACCGCAGCCCGATAAACATAAAGCATCACCACTCCTCCTTATGTCTTAGCCACCATAAGGCTTATCTTTCGGAGCTACGACGACGATGATAACAACAAAGTGCACATACTTACCAACACCTGCCTAACATTATTAACTAATAATAAACAACAACCAATTACTAAATTAAACGTTTATTGAAAAATGGAAGCTCAAAAGCCAACCGCTCAGCCCGCTAAGCCTGCTGCTAAGCCCGCTGCAAAAAAAGAAAACCACGTGCCCGGTATCAAAAACGCATCTTGGGTAATCCTCATCTGCGCAATCGTGTGCGTTACCCTGTTCATCTTCTGGTTCGGTAACCCCTGCCACTTCGACGAAGATGGTCACCCAATCGACCTCTGGGGCACTGTATCTAAAGGTGGTGTCATCGTGCCTGTCCTCCAGACTCTCCTCCTCACCGTTATCGTGCTCTCTGTTGAGCGCTGGATCGCCCTCAAGGCTGCTGCCGGCAAAGGTAGCATCGCCAAGTTCGTCGCCGACGTGAAGGTTTGCCTCAAGAAAAACGACATCAAAGGCGCCGAGGCTCTCTGCGCTAAGCAAAAAGGCTCTGTTGCCGCTGTCGTGAAAGCCGCTCTCGTTAGCTACGCTGAAATGGACGCCAACACCGCCCTCACCAAAGAGCAGAAAATCCTCAACATCCAAAAAACCGTTGAAGAGGCTACAGCTCTTGAGATGCCCTCTCTCCAGCAGAACCTGCCGATCGTTGCTACGATGACCACTCTCGGTACTCTCGTCGGTCTTCTCGGTACTGTGCTCGGTATGATCAAATCATTCCAAGCTCTTGCTCAATCTGGTGCCCCCGACTCTACCGAGCTCTCTACCGGTATCTCTGAGGCCCTTATCAATACCGCCTTCGGTATCGCTACCGGTGCCTTCGCCGTTATCTCTTACAACTTCTATACCAACAAGATCGATAACCTCACTTACGCAATCGACGAGATCGGATTCTCTATCGTGCAAACATTTGCAGCTACACACTAATCCCCTATTTCCGAATTTTAATAGAGAGACTACAAACACTTAAAATTAGGTAAATATGGGAAAAGTAAAACCAAAAAGAAAGAGTACGCTCATCGACATGACCGCGATGAGTGACGTGACTGTTCTTTTGCTTACTTTCTTCATGTTGACTTCTACCTTCTTGCAGAAAGAGCCCACCATCGTATATACCCCGTCTTCGGTGTCTGAAGAGAAAGTCCCCGCTAACAACCTCGTGACTATACTCGTTTCAAGCGCCGACAAATCGGGTAAGCTCGATGACCCCTCGCTCGTTGAAGGAAAACTCTTCATCTCGTTTACCGGCGACCAAGACTCCACTCTATCAAGCGAAAACATTCGCGAGATGATGCTACGCGAGGCCGTATCTGTGTACAACGACCAGCATAAGAACGCACCTATCAATCTCACCACGCAAGAGATTGCGACTTTCCGCCAGATCAACATGTTCGGCTGCCCGTTCAAGGAGCTGCCCGCACTGCTTGACATGTCGGTTACCGATCGCGACAAAGTGCAAGGCGACCTTACCAACCCCACCGTCGGTATTCCCATCGATGGTAACCGCAACCGCGAAGGCCGCCTCAACGACTTCCAAATCTGGCTCAAAGCAATCTACAACGTAGCTCAGCGTATCAACAACGAGCAACGCGATGCCGCTGCCACCGATGAGGAAAAAGCCGCTATCGACAACCTCTACACCGCACTCATGCGTAAAGGTCAAGGTATTGCTATCAAAGCCGACAAGGACACGCCTTTCACTGCCGTCCAGCTCGTCTTTGACAACCTCCAGACTATGAAGCTGAATAAATTCAGTCTCATGACTGCTCTCAAATCAGAAGAAGAACCAACTAAATAAGGTAATTTCAACATTATGGCACAAATCGAACAATCTGACAAGGGCAAAAAGAAAAAAGGCGCCCAGAAAAAAATGCCGATTCATGTTGACTTTACCCCTATGGTTGACATGAACATGCTTCTGATTACCTTCTTCATGTTGTGTACCACCATGATCAAGTCTCAGACCCTACAAATCGTCCTCCCTACCAACGAGGACGTCAAAAAGGAGCAACAGAGCCAAGCCAAGCAATCAGAGGCTATCACTCTCATCCTCGACACCGAGTATGATCTCTCTGACCCCGCTAAGCCCAAGCCCAAAGTTGACCCTGAGACCGGCAAGACCATTCACAACATTTACTACTACGAAGGTATCGCTGACACACTTTTCCAAACCGACAAATACCTCACAAAAGAGCAATTTATCGGCAATGTGAATCGTGAACCTCAAGGCATTCGCAAAATTCTTCGCAAGAAAAACGAAGAAGTAATGAAAGAATATGTAGTGCTCAAGGAGCAGTGGAAAAACAAACAGATCACAAAGGAAGAATTTGACAAGAAAGCTAAGGAAAACGCCGCCGACTCGCTCAAAACTCGCCCCGTGGTCGTGATCAAACCCGGCCCCAACACCACATACGAAGGCCTTATCAATGCTATCGATGAGATGAACATCAACCAAATCTCTCGTTACAGCATCGAGCTTACTACACGCACCGACACCCTCCTGCTTCGTCACTACGAGCAGCAGCACGGCGAGACTATTATACGTCCTCTCATTGAGAAGAAACATTAACCAACTTAACCGTTAGTAAAAATGGCAAAAGAAGTAGATCTTTCATCTAAAGAGTGGCGCGATATAGTCTTTGAAGGCAAAAACAAAGAATTCGGCGCTTACGTCCTGCGCACCGATTCTGTTAGACGCCACAATAAAGCCGTAGCTTACGTGCTCGGTGTCCTCATCGTGATCCTCGCCCTCCTGATCCTCAGCATCTCAGGCGTATTCTCACGCAGCGACGACGACGAGCTCGCCGTCTCCACTGAGCAAGAAATTGCCACCTTCGATGCTCAAGATGAGGAAGAAGAAGAAATCGAAGAGGAGCAAGTGAAAATTGAAGAGCCCGAAGAAATCATAGCCCCTGAAGAAGTTGCCAACGAGCAGCGCATCACTGACCTCCTTATCGTCGAAGACGACAAGTTTGAGAAAGAAAAGGAAGTCAAGACTCAGGAAGATATGACCAAAAACGAAGCTCAAGCCGGTGTGATCGATATCACCGAAGGCACCAACGACCTCAACAAGCAAGTCGTCCGCGAACAGGTGATCCAAGAGACCAAGCCAAAAGAAGTTGAAGACAAAGTTTACAACATCGCTATGGTCGAGCAGAAACCCGAATTCCCCGGCGGCGAAGCTGCTATGTACAAATGGCTCAGCGACCACATCAACTACCCCGTTGCTGCCGCTGAAGAAGGCGTACAAGGTCGCGTCGTTGTTGAATTCGTCGTTTCAAAAACCGGTAACGTTGAAAACGTAAGAGTGCTCCGCGGTCGCCACCCGGCCCTCGACAAAGAAGCTACACGCCTCGTTAAGTCGATGCCAAAATGGCAACCCGGTCGTAACAACGGCCAGCCCGTAAAGGTTACATACACCCTGCCTATCACGTTCAAGCTCCAAGAGTAATTCGCTTTTGAATTCCATACTATCGCTCGAAGCAGCCATCTCATCACACAGATGGCTGCTTCTGTTTACCGCTCCCCCACCCATCACCGCCGAGACGCTTACAAAACTATCACTCCCTACGCAATAACTCCACCTCTAATCCGTAATATTATTATTATTACTGTCCGCTAAAACTTGAAGGCGTCAGCATAGTAAGCCTCGAGCAC
>SAMEA3663036__coassemble_183_pt1 | contig 31243 bp, 22 predicted proteins | sample SAMEA3663036__metabat2_low_PE_026 | metagenome-assembled genome bin SAMEA3663036 (sample SAMEA3663036) | pig gut metagenome | biome: pig gut; feature: pig-associated habitat; material: faeces | place: France | collected 2012 | reverse complement strand
GACTCGCGGTATCTCACCGAGTTATCGCGCCAGAGGGTGGCACCGGTGCGGCGGTCTATCGCAGTCATATATCTGTCGGGGGCTACGATATACACCCTATCGGCCGTGACTACGGGCACCACATTGCCAGGGCCGAGCAGATTGGCGGGGCTGCCATTATTCCACACCCAGTTGAGCCGTCCGGTGTTGAGGTCCACTGAGCGCAGGTTGGTATCCCAGGCGCCGAATATCACATCGCGGCCGTCAACCACGGGAGCTGCCTGGCAATAGTTGAAGAGCGAGTCGTAGCTCCACACGAGCTTGGCGGTGGCGGGGTGGCGGCGCTCAAGGCGTTTGTAGCCGCCTTGAATGTAAGCATCTCCGGTGAGCAGACCATCGGCCACGTATGGGCCCTGAGCCGAGGCATAGCGCTTGACCGGGCGGCCTGTGGCGGCCTCGAGCACCTCGATAGCATCGCTGCAGGGCACCGCCACACGCTTGGCTCCTTTGAGCACCACCGGCCGCGCAAACAGCGAGGCACCCGTGGCGTGCTGCCACTCGAGCTGAGAGCTGCGCTTATTGACGGCACGTGCCTGTCCCAGCGAATTGCCGAAGAACACACGCTCGCTGTCAAAGGCAAGGCGCGTGAACACCGACGCCGAGTCGGCCCACACACGCTCCACCACATATCCGCCGGGGAGCGCAGCGGCGAGGCGCTGATGGCGCGCGCGCCGTGCTTGCCACGCATACATAGGCTCGGCCTCGCAGCCGAGGCGCTTGTTGTAAATCTTAATCCAATCGCTGCTGATATCCACGATGGCATATCCGTAGCCATCACCTTTCATATACAGCGCGCGCGTCATTGCCGCCGGTATGTCGCCGGCCACATATTCGCGCCATGTGTGATAATGCCCGTTGAGGTGCGCAATCACGGGATAGTCGGCGAGGAGGTTGACGTAATCTTTGTAGTTGTCGAGGTCGTCCTGCAGCGGATAGTGATTGAACGACAGCACACGGCGCGCCGTGCCGGCAGACAAATACCCATCGAGGGTGCGGCGCAGCCAGTGCAGGTCCTCTTGCTTGACATGCCCGTCGCCCATCTTCATATAAGGGCCGCAGTTGATGCCTACTATCACCACGTCGCCCAACTGACGCACAAAGCGGTCATTGCCCCACAGATCCACAAAGGTCTTGGTGGCCGACTGGCTCCAGGTGTCCTCATGATTGCCCGGCAACACCGCCAAGGGGTGTCGCACGCCGTCAAGGATACTCTTCACATTAGCAAGCTCGGCATCAGAGCCTTCGTTGGTGAGGTCGCCGTTAACCACCACCAGGTCATAGGCCGAGGCATTGATTTCGGCCACCGCCTCGCGCAGCATCTTATCGGCCTCATTGCCGGGAGTCACATGGATATCGGCAAGCACCGCCAAGTGCTGGCCTTGCACCGGCGCCGGCATCATCACGGCGCACGCGGCGAGCATCAGGCTCACTATCAGTCGTTTCATAGATGTAATTGTGTAGGTGTTTTTATGGTATAAACTACTATCGCAGGTATGGATTATACTCCTTCTCCGCCCCTATGTTTGTGGCATTGCCATGCCCGGCCACCACGAGTGTCTCGTCAGGCAAGGTCAGCAGGCGGCACCGTATGCTATCCACGAGCGTGGCATAGTCGCCTCCAGGCAGGTCAGTGCGCCCTATTGAGCCGCCGAAGAGGCAGTCGCCCGAAATCACAAAGCCATAGTCGGCGCAGTAATATGCCAAGCCTCCCGGCGAGTGCCCCGGCACGGCTATCACCTCCAGCCGCGTGTCGGCGATGGCGATGGTGTCGCCGTTGGTGAGCGCTGTGTCGATAGCCAAAGGCTCAAAGTGCCCCGGCAAGCCGAACCGCCGGCATTGCTGCCCCAGCGACAGCCCCAACTCAGCATCAGCGGCTGAGGCGCACACCGGCGTGCCATACTTGGCGCGCAGATAGGCCGAGCCGAAGCAGTGGTCCAGATGCAGATGTGTGTGGAGCAGCTTGAGCAGCTGCAAGTGCTCCGAGGCGATAAAGTCGTCAAAGACTCGGCGCTCGCTGTCAAAAAGCATACCCGGATCGACAACTATGGCATGGCGGCTGACGTCATCATACAGCACGACAGTGACCTCGCCAAAGGGGTTAAACTCAAATGTCTTTAGTCTCAGCATAATAGTGGAGATAGCGCGCGGTGTGGCAGCCCTCACATGGGCATATACACCACCTTCTTTGTCGTGAAAAACTCTTCGGCGAAAAACTCGCCTATCGGATACTCCAGCACCGGCGTGGTGATAGAGCCGGTCTCCTCCTCAAGGTCGCCGCCCTTGAGGACAATGAGACCGTTGGCATATCGGTTGGCGGGCATTGACTGCCGCGCCACGTTTTTGCGCACCAGACGCGCCAGCCCGTCGAGAGGCATCACGGCGCGGCTCACCACATAGTTGTAGCGGTCGTGACACTCGCCTATGTCGCCATGCTGCACCGTGACATTGCGCAGCCCTATGGCGTCGGCCACGGCCTGCGCCACGCGCAGCTTCTTGGCTATTCTATCCACCAAGTGAAACGAGCACTCGGGATACATTATCGCCAAAGGTATGCCGGGGAAGCCTCCGCCGCTGCCCATATCCATAAAGGTGGTGCCGGGAGCCACGGGGCCTAAGAACGCCGCTATCGCCAGCGAGTGCAGCACGTGGCGCTCATACAGGTTGTCGATATCCTTGCGCGATATGACATTGATTTTGGCGTTCCACTCCGGATAGAGCGAGCCCAGCGCCCGGTATTGCTCGTGCTGCTCGGGCGTCAGGGCCGCAAAGTATCTGCTGATAATATCACTCATGATTAGAGCGCCAGCAGCTCCTCTACCTTTGCACGCAGAGTGTCGTCAGTCTGAGAGCCGGCAAGACGGATTGCAGTCTTCTTGCCGTCTTTGAAAAACAAGATGGTAGGTATCGACATGATGCGGTATTCTGAGGCGAGGTCGCCCTGCTCGTCGATATTGTATTTGCCGATGACCACGCGGTCACCATACTCCTCAGCGATGCGATCTACCACCGGGCCCATAGCCACGCAGGGGCCGCACCATGTGGCCCAGAAGTCTATTACCACCGGCTTGCCCGAATTGATGATGTCGTGTACGTTTTCGTCAGTAAATGTGAATGCCATGATGTTGTGATTTAGTTTAGCTGTGTTATTATTTTAGTGTTGATTGTTAGCGTATTGACCCGATGCGGCCGCACTGTCATGTGCGCACCACAAAGTCCAGCTCCATCTCGGCGAGGTTCTCCACGAGGCTGCGCGTGATGGGGATTTTCAGCGACGATTTCATGTGCAGCCGGCGATTGGACCGAGGGTCATAGATTATGAAATCCACATATCCCGGATTGTCGGTCGGCGTGTCGGCGGCGCTGACGGCGCTTTCGCAGATGGTCTTGGCGAGAATGGCCGACATCTTATCAGCATCTACGGCTATGGTGATGCCCTTGATGAGCGAGCCCTTGATATCCTCGAGCGGCGTGATTGACTCCACATTCAGGCGCATCGTATTAGTCTTGGTGCTGAGGCTATAGCGGCCGCGCACCAAGATTGCTGAGCCCTCCACAGCATAGTGGCCATACTCTCTGAGCTGGCGGTCAAAGAGGGCAAACTCTGATGAGCCGGTGAAATCCTCGATGCTCACGATGCGCATCAGCGAGCCGCGCTGTGTGGTGCGCTCCTTGGTGTCAGTAACGAGGCCGCCGAAAGCCACCTCGGCGCCATCGGTGGGGGTGCTCTCGCTCAGGGCCTTGAGCGTGGTCATGCCATAGTTCAGCTCCATATAGTATGGGTCAAGCGGGTGGCCTGACAGATACATGCCCACCAACTCGCGCTCGCGTTTGAGCTTATACACCGTGGGCCACGGCGGCTGGCTCATGATGCGCGGCTTGGCGCTCTCGCTGACGATTTCATCGTCAAAGCCGAAGAGCGACGTCATGCGGTCAAGGCGTATCGTCTGGAAGCGCGCGCCATACTTGAGCAGCGCCTCCATCGACAAAGACTCCTCGGAAACCAGGTCCTCGCGCTTGATGCCGAAGCAGTCGAGTGCGCCGGCGAGCGCCAGGTTTTCCATCACGCGCTTGTTGAGGGCCTGCGAGGGCACTCGCTCCATAAAGTCGTAGATATCCTTGTAAGGCTCGCCCTCCTCGCGCGCCTTGATGATAGCCTCCACCACATTGGTGCCTATGCCCTTGATGGCCGACAAGCCGAAGCGTATGTCGCCGTGGGCATTGACGCTGAATTTTGACATCGACTCGTTGATGTCGGGGCCGAGCACCTTGATGCCCATAGCCTTGCACTCATCCATAAAGCCGGTGAGCTTGGTGATATCGCTAAGGTTGCGGCTCAGCACCGCCGCCATGTATTCAGAAGGATAGTTAGCCTTGAGGTATGCCGTCTGAAAGGCCACCCAGCTGTAGCATGTGGCGTGACTCTTATTGAAGGCATACGAAGCAAACTTCTCCCAATCGGCCCATATCTTCTCGAGCACTTTGGGATCGTGGCCGTTGGCCTTGCCGCCCTCAATAAATTTAGGCTTCATCTTATCTACGATAGCCTTTTTCTTCTTACCCATGGCCTTGCGCAGGGCATCGCTCTCGCCGCGGGTGAAGCCCGCCAGCAGGCGCGACAGCAGCATCACTTGCTCTTGATACACGGTGATGCCATAGGTGTCCTTGAGATACTTCTCCATCTCGGGGATGTCATACACGATGGGCGAGCGGCCATGCTTACGCTTGATAAACTCGGGTATGTAATCCATAGGGCCGGGGCGATAGAGGGCATTCATGGCGATGAGGTCCTCAAACACCGTGGGCTGCAACTCGCGCAGATACTTCTGCATGCCGGGCGACTCAAACTGGAATGTGCCCTTGGTGCGACCCTCGCAGTAGAGCTTGTATGTGGCGGCGTCGTCGATAGGTATCTTCTCCATATCTATGTCGATGCCGCGTCGATGCTTGATGTTAGCCACTGCCTCTTTGATGATTGACAGTGTCTTAAGCCCCAGGAAGTCCATCTTTATCAAGCCGGTCTGCTCTATGACGCTACCCTCATACTGTGTCACTAACAGCTTGCCCTGCAGCTTGTCAGTGGCGGTGCTCACGGGCACCCAGTCGGTGACATCATCGCGGCAGATAATCACGCCGCAGGCGTGCACACCGGTATTGCGCACGTTGCCCTCCAGCTCGCGAGCATATTGCAGGGTCTCGCGCACCAGCGGGTCGGGGCTATTGAGCTCTTGCTTGAAGTCATCGAGATACTCATAGCAGTTCTTCAGATTGAGCTTGGCCTCCTTGCCATCGACCACGGGCATGCGCTTTGGCACGAGGCCCACCAGGCGATTGCTCTCGCGCAGGTTTAGGTTCTCCACGCGCGCCACATCTTTGATGGCTGACTTGGTGGCCATGGTGCCGTAGGTGATGATATGCGCCACATTGTTCTCGCCATATTTCTCGGTGACGTAGTGTAGCACCACCTCTCGGCCGTCATCATCAAAATCGACGTCAATATCAGGCAAGGAGATACGGTCAGGGTTGAGAAAACGCTCAAAGAGCAGGTCATACTTCAGCGGGTCAATCTGCGTTATCTCCAGGCAATAAGCCACCACCGAGCCGGCTGCCGAGCCACGCCCGGGGCCTATGCTCACGCCGAGACGCTCGCGGCCGGCGCGTATGAAGTCCTGCACTATCAAGAAGTAGCCGGGGAAGCCCATGGTCTTCATGACGTGCAGCTCAAAATCTATGCGTTCCTTGATTTCCGGGGCCAGAGGCGTGCCATAGCGCATGGCGGCGCCGTCATAGGTAATCTTGCGCAGATAGTCGGCCTCGAATTTTATCCTGTACAGCTTGTCATATCCGCCGAGCTTCTTGATTTTCTTCTCGGCATCGGCCTGCGACAGCACCACGTTGCCGTGCTCGTCGCGGGTGAACTCGTCAAAGAGCTCCTGCTCGGTGATGCGGCTGCGATACTCGGCCTCGGTGCCAAACTCCTCGGGTATGGCATAGTTAGGCATGATAGGCTCGTGGTCTATGTCGTAAGGCTCCACCTTGTCAAGTATCTCCATGGTGTTGGTCACGGCCTCGGGTATGTCGGCAAAGAGCTGCGACATCTCTTCGGTGGTCTTGAACCACTCCTGCTTGGTGTAGAGCATACGGTCGGCATCAGAGAGATACTTGCCCGTAGAGAGGCATATCAGACGGTCATGAGCCTCGGCATCGTGCTCGTTGGTGAAGTGCACATCGTTAGTGGCGATGATTTTGATGCCATATTTTTGGGCTATCCTTATCAGCTCCGGCTCAATGCTGCGCTGCAGCTGATAGGTGTCGTGGTTGGCGCGCGCCACCGTGGCTTTGTGGCGCTGCAGCTCTATGTAGTAGTCATCGCCGAACACTGACTTCCACCACTCCACAGCCTTCTCGGCGCCCTCGATATCGCCGGCTATCAGCAGCTTGGGTATCTCGCCGCCCAGACATGCCGATGCCACTATCAGGCCCTCGCTGTGCGCTGCCAGGTCAGCCTTGTCGGTGCGCGGGTGATAATAGTATCCCTCGGTCCATGCACGCGACACCAGCTTGATGAGATTGTGATAACCGCGCTCATTCTTGGCGAGCACTATCAGGTGACGCCCCTTGTCCTTGGGCGAGCTATGGTCAAAGCGCGAATTTTCGGCCACGTACATCTCACACCCGAGTATTATCTTAAATGGCTCCTGGCCCTCGGCGAGCTTGCCGTTTTTATCAGACACATAGTTGAACAGCTCCTTGATGCCATACATATTGCCATGGTCAGTCAGCGCCATCCCCGGCATGCCGTCGGCTATAGCCTTATCTACCAGCGAGGGGATAGAAGCCTGGCCGTCAAGCAGTGAATATTGCGAGTGCACATGCAAATGTACAAAATTTCCCATCTCTTTTTGTCTATGGTTGCGATGTTGTTAAGCCTATGTCGTGTATTGTTATCTTCGGCAAATTTACGCATTTATTCCCAAAGAGCATTGCCATAGTCAAAAAAGTTTTCAACAGCCGCCGCGCCGGGCTTCTGTTGCCAATGTCGCGATAAATATGGGAGCGTCAGCGGCCATATTCGCGGCACATTACAGTGTGCGCCATTTATCGATACGTTCTTGTATCAACGCCCTTGGTAATCTTTGATTAATGATTCTTAGCTCATTCAACTTATCTGCAGCATAGCGGGGTGTGATTATTTTACAGCGAACCAACTCATCAAAAATGTAAAGAACACCCTTGACAGTAACATTATGACTTATTGCCCTATTTCTTAATTGTCTATCGCCGGTCAACAAAATATAATTATTACTTTCGGCATAATACCACACGGCACAATCAACAAATGACACATTGCCGCCGGCCTCTTCCTTAAGCGCTATTATTAGCCCCAGTTCATCCGCGCTAAAGGTGCCCATATTCAGCAGCCCGCTATCTACAAAGTCCATCAGGACTTTTTTATGTCGTTCATTGACGATTTCATTCAACACCAAGTCCACTGTATGCACGGAGAATGGCAATTTAAACAAATCGTCAATCAAACCTATAGAATATAAATCAATGAATATGTTTGTGTCATTGACAACGACCTGCATACTATACCAAATTTAATTGCGACCTCACCTCCCCAACTGAGCAGCCCAGCAGAGCACTCGCTTTGGATATAGTTATTATCTCATTTGCCAAAGCTCGATACACTAATCTTGAAAACCGGTCTGACCTCTCCTCATTAGCGCGGCTTGCCTCTACAGATTGCTTGAAATGAGCAACTACATTCTTTTTCTTTTGAAAAGTTTTATATCGCGAGTCGGTGATGATATTCAGCTCTTTAGCTTTGTACATCAGCTCATCAATCGATATGCCGTACTGCACCTGGATATCAATCAATTCGCGCAATGAGATATCTCGCCTATTTAAGCCTAACCTTTGGATAAACACATCTGACGTAATCAGCATTTCGCCGGCAAAAAGGTTGCAGAATTTTTCTCTCTGCTTGTCGCCTATTGACTCGTCAAAGCACAAGAGCAAATGGCCCAATTCGTGAAGGGCGGTAAAGCGTTTTCGTTCACTCTCAAAATTTTTATTAAGTACTATAATAGGATTGTCGCCATTGACATATCCGCATAACCCGTCAAATGATTGCGGTGCATCAACCTCAATAACCTTTATTGCATTTTCCTCAAGAGTTTCTATAAGGTTATTCACTCCATCATCGCCTAATTTCCAATCATGCTTTACTTTTGCAGCTATTGCACAGACATCTTTTTCATCTTGCACTACAATGTTGTTATACCTCTGTGTGCGCTCCGGCTTTATGCCATTTAATTCCTCTACCTCATAGTACCGTTCAAGTTTATCCTTCACTATTTCTTTTATGGAGTCAATCTCCTTAACGCCCAATTTGGATTTCTTGCGAAAGGCTATTCTATCTATTGACACGGTATATGCCCTAAAGAAATAGTCCACATTCAACCCCAACACGTTTGACAACAAAATCAAAGTACTACTATCCGGCATCATTTTGCCGGACTCATATTTGGATATTGATTGCTTGCTGATAGATTTATTGGCTTTCGCGCACAACTCGTCCATTGACCAGCCTCGCATTTTTCGAGCTTGTTTCAGTCTTATCGGAAATACACTGTTCATATTAGTAGTCTTTTGGTTTACAAAATTACTAAAAATTGTCGAATTGTAAACAACACACTCACCCTATATAATAGTATTTTTTGAAAATTTAATATATGAAAATAGCTGTAACTCCATATTTGCGCACTTTCGGCCTGTGCTAAATCACGTCATTTGATTGTGTCAGCCGCCGCGCCGGGCTTTGGGAGGCATTTTTATCATAAAAATAATTAATATATAGGGTTGTCACGCTTTTTTGTTGTATCTTTGTTAGTTGTAGCGAATTTTACTAACCCGTTATTATCTACATTTTTTTGATTATTGATTTATTAACCTGACTAACAAACTATAAGTATGACGAATTACACTGTAGATACATTGTATGATTTTGATGTAGTGCAAGAGTATGGGCCCGATGAAGAGTTTTTCCGCATTAAGATACCGGGGCACGGCGAATACAAATTGCGCAAAATCAAATTTCAACAAGGTCAACCGCTGCCCAAGACCTTAAAGTGCCGCATCAAGCATATTGACAATTCAGGCGCGCCGGTGCCGATACTCAACATTCCTCAGTATGTCAATGACTTTTACCACGCGCGCTATGTCAGCGGCATGGACTTCCCTTTTGTAGTCACCGCTAAGGCCAGGCGCCCCTCTGAGCCTACTATGCTCGAAGACGACTACGGCATCAAATACAAGCTCTACACCTCCGACAAAATGCTCGAGGTGGGGCAGCAGATAAGGTGCCGCTTTGCCAAGCTCAGCTCTAAAGTGTTTATGCTCAAGCGCTCTGACAGCGAGCTGAGGCTACCCGACATCAATATTGACGATATTTATGGTCTGATAGCCCCGTGCGGAGCGCTGCGCGCCTTCGTACGCCGCAACAGCGAGGATATGGATGCCTTTGCCGATGCCAAGGCCGAATACATGCTCAAAAATCCGCGGTGGATTATGACGGCACTGACGGCCGTGGATAGCAATTTGTCAGAATGGTTCATAACCATCAATCCGGAGCGACATCACGCTGCGCTGAAAGCGCTGCTCGAGGGCTATCGCGCCGTGCTGCTATACCTCCTCGAGGACTCGCGCTTCCTGCGCAACCTATCGGCCGTCAACCGCCGCGCCATGCAAAATAAGCTCACCGAATATGCCGATGCCATTGAGCCTTACATGACCTCGCTGCGCATCATTCGCGACAAAGGCCAGGAGACATTCATTGAGCGACTGATGTCAAAGCTGCGCGAGTCCGGTTACATATATCACCCGGCGCGCCAGTTCTCCACGCTGATGCATATCTTCAGGCTCTCGCCGGAGTTAGTCACAAAATACCTCGGCCAGATTTTCGACATCATTATGGAGTGGAAGCTCGAGACATGGTCCACCGAGCCTTTCCGCAGCGCCTTCGTTGAGCAATTTGAGATATACATACGCACCGCCCGCACCCAGATTGACCGCTTGCCGCAAGCCGAGGCACAAGCCGAAAACGACCGCCTCGAGAAGACTATCACGGCCATAGCCCTACAGCTCTTCATCGCCGACGGCATCAACGATGAGCGTTACCGATACAATCGCAACCTATTCTACCGCTACATCTCTCTGCTGCGCCCCACCAAGAGCGACGACCTGCTGCGCAAGGCCTATCTCACGATTCTCGGCCACAACATGTCAGTACAAATCAACTACGACGATATCAAAGAGCCTATGATGCTCATGACGCGCGCCACCGTGATGCCCGGAAGCATTGACCCCGACATTAAGAAGGCTTACTTATGCACGGACACCGGCGTGATGATATCAGCCGACAACGACAGCATCTCGCTGCGACGTGCCGACGAGCGATGCTCCACACCCGCTATACCATCATCGCTGATGCCGTGGCTGTCGCCGCAAGTGTTCCTTGACCACATCTCGCAGCTCTCCGGCTCAAAGCTCAAAAACTTTGAGGCGCACCACCAGCTATGGCGACAGATTGAAGCGGCGCTCTTGGAGAAACGCATAGCCCAGGCCAAGGAGCCCACAGAGCAGCGTGAGGCCGGTAAAGGCGATGACGTGTATATCGTAATAGGCGATATCATCAGCGACAACGCCGGGGTCAATCCGCTGTTCCGCTGCCGCATCGACGACCCCGACTTTATCTCAGCCGAAGGCGTGATACGTCGCGATGAAATCATCGGCTACAACATCAGCTCGGTGTCGCCTTCTACGTTTACCGACAACGACGGCTCGCCGCTCCACTTCCACGCCCGCATCATCGACATCGACGACAACGGCGTGTATATCTTCTCACTGCGCGAAGAGGTGAAATCCGTCATCACCGAGCTCTTTGACTACAATGACACTTACACCGCCGTTATTGCCGGCCAGATGGGATCAGCTTATTACAGCGCAATAAGCAGCGTGGGAGTGGGCGTGATACTCGCTCACGACAAAGATGTCACATACCCCAAAGGCTCTATCGTCAACTTCCGCGTGCTCGACATACAGCCCTCCAAGGTGCAGGTCCATGGCACCATCACAGGCCTGTGTGACGACCCCGACGTCAAGGTGGACAAGGACCTGGCCTTTCACAACATCGTGCACGCCATCAGCTATATCCTTGACAACGATGATACCGACTCTGAAAGCAACTACATCGACGACGATGACAGCACCCTTTCTACCGACGACATCTCCGAAATCATAGAGATACTCAAATTCAAGGCGCAGGCCGCCAAGGAGATACTCCTCGCCTATGACTACCTGATGTTTGCTCGAATGATAGCCCTTTCTATCAACGACCGGGCCACGGCTCAGCTCCTCGATGTGCAGGCCGGGCTGCTGCGTCTCCACCAATTCTATGCCACCAACAGCCGCATTGATGCCGACGACCTCGAGCAATACAGCGCCCTCATCGCCGGCCAGCCTATGCTGGAGCTGATGTATAAGCGACTGCAGATAGTATCGCGCTTGGGCGACACCTCGTTCAACGACGAGCTGTGGCACATCATTCAGAATGCGCGCAACAACCTTGAGGTGACACTCGCCCGGCTCGTGCTCTCCTACAACATGGTCACCGGCGACAACGCCGCAGCGGCCGACGATACCAACGTGTCCAAAGGCATTAAAGCCAAGATAGCATCGCTACTGGGTGTCAACAACGAGACAAAACGCCTCAAATACTACGGCTCCGAGACACAATATGTTGAGTTCAAGAGCAGCCTCGTATTCACCGCACGCCGCTTCCCCAACGAGAAAATCGAGCCTAACCCCGAAGGTCAGCAGTTTGTAATCCTAAAGATTATCGCCGGCTTCCTCAACTCTACCGGCGGCACGCTCTACATCGGCGTCAACGACCAGCACTACGAGGCCGGATTTCACGATGACCTCGAATACTACAAGACCCGCAAAGGTGTTATCGACTCTTACAAGTTTGACATGAAGACGGTCGATAACCTATGTGTCTTCCTCGAAAACCTCGTGCGAATACGTTTTGACATCAATGTGGCTCGCCTGGTGGAGATTGCCCCCGACGATGATGCCGATAAAGACGTCATTGTGGTCAAAGTGAAGCCCAGCATCACGCCTATATTCCTTGACGACAAGCTCTATGAGCGTCAGAGCACATCTACGGTGATGCTCGTAGGCGAAAAACGCTACGACTTCATCGAGATGCGCAGCGCACAGGAGGCTATGCGCCGCGCCGAGCTCGGCCTCCCTACTTCTGACGAGCGCAAGGCCAACCTCGAAGCTTATGTCGTGTCTGAATCAAAAACGCGCCCCGTGGCAAAAAGCTCGGCGATATCGGTCGTGGAAAGCGCTACGGCGGCAAGCACCATAGTGCCCGCAATTGCCACCTCGGCATGGAAACGCCAGGTGCTACACTCCTACGATGACGGCTTTGAGCAGCCTGCCGGCTACATCTACATCATGCACGACGGCTCTATGATATACTCTGACTCTGACATATACATCGACATGGAGCCTGGCTGCGACCTCACGCTCACCATCAAAGACAGCGAGTGTGATGGCGCATTCCTAATCATAGCATACCCCGATGCCAAGGTCTTAAAAGTGCCTATCATCGAAATTCTCAAGAAAGCCACCAACAAGCCTTTTACATACTACAACGACGCCCGGCCCGCTTTTGCCGCCATCGCCGGCGCCGACGACTGCCTGCTCTCTGTCATCTACGACAACAACGACGGGCTCTGGCAGCGTGCCACCCCGATAGCCGAGCTGGAGGCAGCTCACGTCAACTCGCAGCCCAAGCGCTTCATCGATGCCCCAGGGCTCGCCGGCACGGTGCTTTACGACATCATCGACGCTACCGCGCGCGAGGAGTTCAAAGGCTCATTGACGTCTGACATCAGCCAGCGCCAGTTAGGCTACACCATGCACTGCCGCCGCAACAGCACCGAGGCTGACGCCAAATTAAAGCATCTCATCTCTATGGCAGCTCAAAAACAACATTGACAGCTATGGCAAGCACCACACTCCATCCGCTATTCTCGATAATCACCGTCACTTACAACGCCGCCGCCACGGTGCAGCGCACCCTCGACAGCGTCGCCGCTCAGTCTTGCAGCCTGTACGAGCACCTTATCATCGACGGTGCTTCTACCGACGGCACCCTCGACATCGTCAATCAAGCCATGCAGCGCAACCCGCTGATCTCGCTGCTCTCCGAGCCTGACAAAGGCCTTTATGACGCCATGAACAAGGGCATCGGCCTCGCTAAAGGCGACTACCTCATCTTTCTCAACGCCGGCGACAAGTTTCACAGCGCCGACACCCTCCAGACCATCGCCGACACCATCCTCGACAACGACTACCCAGGCATCGTCTATGGCCAAACCGACATCGTAGATGACAACGGCACATTTCTGAAGCCGCGACACCTCACGGCGCCTCGCCGGCTATCGGTCAAGAGCTTTGCCGACGGCATGGTGGTGTGCCACCAAGCATTTGTGGTGCTGAGGCGTGTGGCCGGATACTACGACCTCAAATACCGATACTCGGCTGACTATGAGTGGTGTATCCGCTGCCTGCTGCGCTCGCGCCGCAACAGCTACATTGATGGCGTCATCATCGACTACCTCGCCGAGGGACTGACCACGGCCAACCACCGCGCATCGCTTATGGAGCGCTTCAAGATAATGAGCCGATACTACGGCTTCTGGCCCACTCTCGCCCGCCACATAAAATTCTTTATCAGAAACGCCAAACGCAAGAATTAAGCACCACACCCCACCCCCCCAACGCTCGCTATCATATTATATATGTATATCCACAATATCACATTCTCGGTAGAGAACGCCCTCGCCGATGAGTTTATCGCCTTCATCAACGGCGACTTCATACCCGCATCGCTGGAGTGCGAAGGCATCGACAAGCCGCAATTGGCGCGTGTCTTGCACCAAGTCGATGACAAAGCCACAAACTACGCCCTGCAGTTTGCCGCCGGCAGTGTTGACGACATCAACTGCTGGTATGAGGACTGCGGCGCCGCGCTCTTCAGCAAAATCATGGAGCGGTGGCCTGACCGAGTGCTCTTCTTCCAAACCGCCCTGCAAGTGCTGTCATGACCGCCGCCAACACTGCTGACACCCGGCCATTCAGCCGCGTCATCATAGGCATAGACCCGGGCACCAACGTCATGGGCTATGGCATCATAGGCGTGGACTCCCGCTCCAAGCCGCAGATGATAGCTATGGGCGTGCTCACCCTCGATAAGTTTGAAACCCACTATCTGAGGCTGCGACGTATCCACGAGCGCGTGCTCTCGCTCGTGGAGCAGTATCTGCCCGACGAGATGGCTATTGAGGCGCCTTTCTTCGGCAAAAACGTGCAGTCGATGCTCAAGCTCGGACGCGCACAAGGCGTGGCAATGGCCGCCGCGCTCATTCGCGATGTGCCCATCACCGAGTATGAGCCCCGTAAGATAAAAATGGCCATCACCGGCAATGGCGCCGCCTCCAAGGAGCAGGTGCGCGAGATGCTCAAGCGGCTCCTCACCATCCCCGACGACAGCATCTTGCCTCAGCTCGACGCCACCGACGCCCTCGCTGCGGCTCTATGCCACTTCTACGAGTCGCAGCGGCCGCGCTCCTCGGCATCGGCATGCAAGTCATGGAAGGAGTTTATCGACAAAAATCCCTCTAAAGTCAAGCGCTGACAGCGCCGCCGCAGCCGCGGCACACCCGATTCAGCACATATAGCAGCGCCACGGTGGCCACGACGCTCACCGCAGCCCACAATGCCGTATCGCCCGTGCCTATGGTCTCCAGTGCCGACCCTTCGCCGGCAAGGCGTGCATTAAGCACATACAGCGTGTTGTTAAGCGCATGGATGATAATGGGCAGCCACACCGTGCCCGACCACACCATCAGATAGCCGAAATACACGCCCAACAACATACGCGGCACAAATCCGTAAAACTGCATGTGTACCAGCGAAAACACTATGCCCACGACCCACACAGCCGCGTGCACATTCACGCGCCCTGTGACAAGCAGCCGCTGAAACGCTCCGCGGAAAAACAGCTCCTCGGCAAAGCCCGCAGCCACTCCCATCACAAAGACCGCCACGATGATATCGCCCACGCCGCCGTGACCCTGTATCACCGACAATGCGGCCGCCGCACTCTGCTCCATCTCGAGCATCGCCGCCGCGAGGCCCTCGGGCAGCGGCAGCGTCGCATTCCACGCTATCACGGCATTCATAGCCGGCGTTGAGACCACCAGCGTCACCGCCGCAAGCAGGCCCGGAAGCCATAGCCGCCGAGGCGACGCCACGCGCAGTGCCAACAGGTCGGCCGGCCGGCGCGTCACCAGCATTGCCGTGGCTATCGCCGGCAGTATCAGCAGCAGCACATCTTGCATAATCGCCGCTATGCGCATCGCCGGCGTAGAGTCGCCCCCGAATTTCAGCGTTATCAGATAAGCCACCACCGTGGTCAAGAAAAAGCCTACTATGGTGATGCAGCCAAAGATGGCAAGACGCTTGGGCTGCGTCAGCGCGAGCTTGATGTCAGTCGTTGTCATATATGTATATACCTTACTTATTATGCTCGCAAAGGTAGGCATTTTTTTTGAAAACCACACACGCCCGGGCTGCACATATAGGCATATTCCTACAAATGATGCGGCAGGCGATAGCACACCGCGGTGAGGCCATTTCGTCGGTTTTTATTGGCAAATTGGCCGATTTGTTAGGTTTATACCTGAAAATGTCGTAACTTTGCGCAAAATTGGGTTGCAGTTCTTTCTCCGGCAGCCTACATTATTTGTTATTATGAAGTTGATTCATTTCTATAAATTACGGCGCGCAATAGCCCTGTCTGTCGCGATGATTACGATGGGGACGGCGGCGGTTTCCGCTCAAGAGCAATTCTCGCGCGACATTCACCAGATATCCTTTATCCCTAAGGGGCAATGGATTACGGGCGTCTCTGTCTCATACTCCCAATCCACTCAAAACAACTACAAATTTTTCATCGTCGAAAACCTCAACGGCGACACTTACTCCTTCAATGTCAGCCCCATGGCGATGTACTGCTTCAAGGACAATCTCGCCGCCGGTGGTCGTATCGGATACTCACGCTCACGCACACGCATCAACAAGGCCGATGTCGTCCTCGACTCCGAGACCGAGTACAATGTTGACAACCTCTACTCCATCAGCCACAACTACTACGCCACAGCCGCTTTCCGCCAATACCTAAACCTCGGCAACAACACCCGCTTCGGCCTCTTCAACGAGGTGCAGATACAGGTGGGCGGAGGGCAGTCTAAGCTATGCGACGGCACCGGCGATGACCTCACCGGCACTTACGCCAAAAACGTCAACTTCAGCATCGGCCTGTCGCCCGGCCTCGTGGTCTTTCTCAGCAACTACTCGGCCCTCGAGGTCAATGTAGGCGTCCTCGGATTTGACTACACCAAGACCCGATCCACCACTGACCAGATATATGTGTCGGAGCGTAACGTCAAGTCGGCCAACTTCAGAATTAACCTCTTCTCTATTTCCTTTGGCGTCGCCTTCTATTTATGATGTACACAATGAAACGTCTTCTATATATCCTCCCCATCATAGCTGCGATGCTGCTCGGCGCGGCCTCCCTGAGCGCCCAAACGGTGGTAAAAAAGGTTGATGCTCCGCACCACTCTGACCTCGACGAGCGCGTTATCGTCGGCAAAGACACCGTCAGCATCGTCATTCCCGAGCCTAACTTCGGCCGGTATGACCGCGGTCTATTCAACTATCTGTTTATCCCAAAAGGAAAATGGGGCTTCGGCCTCACTGCCTCTTACGGCGAACTTAACACCGACAATGAGAGAGTGCTCTCTTACCTGACCGACGTGGATTTCAAAGGCAAGATGTACTCCATCAAGCCTTCGGTCACTTACTTCATCCGCAGCAACCAATCCGTGGGCCTGGAGTTTAACTACACCCGAGGCATCGCTGACCTCGCAAACCTCGCCCTCGATTTTGACGACGACATCAACTTCAAGCTCAAGGACGTCAGCTACTACACTCAATCCACATCGGTGTCGGTGTTCTACCGCAACTACATAGGCCTCAGCAAATCGCGACGCTTTGCCGTGTTCAACGAGGTCGCCGCCAGCTTCGGCAGCGGCTCTTCGCGCTTCAAGCGCCTCTACGACGGACAGCCCAAAGACACTCGCACCGTCATCACCAAGGGCGCCCTCAACTTCAGCCCCGGCCTCTGCGTCTTCATTCAGGAGTTTGTATCCTTCAACGTCTCGTTCGGCGTCTTCGGCCTCAAATTCCAGCGCGAGCACCAGACCACCGACGGCGTAGATGAAGGCACTCGCTTCACCTCCGGCGCCAACTTCAAATTCAACCTTTTCAACATCAACTTCGGATTGATGGTGGTTATCTAATTCGCTATTTATCATGAAGATACGCATCTCTCGATTGGCCGCCCGCACTTTGATAGCCGCTTCGTTGGCTACCATGGTCTCGGCATGCATCGAAAACAACATACCCTACCCTCGCATTCAAGCCAACTTCCTCACCTTTGCCGTGGAGGGCAGCGAAGGCGACGCCGTAATCGACTCGGCCACGCGCAACATACGCATCAAATTCCCCGAGACAGCCAACCTCGCCGACGTCACCGTCACATCTTACACCGTCACACCGGGTGCTTCGCTCGTGGGTGAGCAGCTCTCCAAGCTCAACCTCGAGACGCCGCAGCGTGTGGTCCTCCGCCTGTATCAAGACTACGACTGGACCATCTCCGCCACACAGGACATCGAGCGACACTTCACCTTCGAAGGCCAGATTGGCACCGCCACCATCGACGTGCCGGGCAAACGCGTCGTGGCATACGTCTCTGACAAGTTTGACATCACACAAATCCACGTCACATCTATCAAGCTCGGCGCTGAAGGCTCCACCATGGACCCCGACCTCAACGATGCCAAAGCTGATTTCTCGGCGCCGGTCACTGTCAATGTCACCACTCACGGCGTGACATCGCGTTGGACCATTTACCTCCAGCCCTCTGAGGCAAGCGTTACCACTTCTTCGGCCGATGCATGGTCACGAGTGGCATTTGTATATGGCGACGCCGAGGCCGGACACGACAACGGCGTGGAGTATCGCCTCAAAGGCGCCGACGAGTGGTCGCGTGTGCCCGCCGAATGGATCACCCACAATGGCGGCTCGTTTGTGGCGCGCATCATTCACCTCACCCCCGAGACCGCATATGAGGTGCGCGCTTACAGCGACGAGGAGTACGGCCAAGCCATCGAAATAACCACAGACCCCGAGCGCCAAGTCGTAGGCAGCGACTTTGACAACTGGTGGCTCGACGGCAAAGTATGGAACCCCTGGGCACAAGGCGAGACACAGTACTGGGACACCGGAAACAAGGGCGCCACCACGCTCGGAGGCTCTAACACCGTCCCCACCGACGACACCGCCACAGGCTCCGGAAAGGCCGCCAAGCTCCAGACACAGTTTGTGGGCATCGGTGCCCTCGGTAAGCTCGCCGCCGGCAACATCTTCTACGGCTACTACGTGCGCACCGACGGCACAAACGGCGTCCTCAGCTTCGGCCGCGATTTCAACCTCCGGCCCACCAAGGTGCGCGGATACTACAAATACCAAACTGCACCGATAAGCCACTCCAACAGCACTTACGAGTATCTCAAAGGACGGCCGGACACCTGCATCGTGTGGTGCGCACTGATTGACCAGGACACCCCCTTCGAGATACGCACCAACCCCAAAAACCTGCAGCTATTCAACGAAAACGGCCCTTACGTCGTGGCTTACGGCAAGATTGAGCAGGGCAACAACGTCAACTCATACACCCCATTCGAGTTCGAGCTTAAATACACCTCCACCTCGCGAGTGCCCAAGTTCCTGCTAATCACCGCCTCCGCAAGCAAATACGGCGACTACTTCACCGGCGGCGACGGAGCTATCCTATGGCTCGACAACATCGAATTGGAATACGACTATTAGCCACCCCGCTCTCAATAAACCATCAGTCATCATGTCACAATCATCATTCTTACGACATATCACCATAGCATTGGCCGCCCTCAGCGGTCTTTGCTGCTTTACGGCCGCTGCGGCCGACAACGACACCGCCGAGCCTAAAGCCCTCGAGTTCTCGCCCGCATTCAAGTTTCACGGCACACTGCGAGGCCGTTATGAGGTGCTGACCGACAACGGCGACGGCCGCTTTCAGGTGCGCAACGCACGCCTCTCGCTCGGCGGCGACGTGGCTCCGTGGATTTCTTACCTCACCCAGGTAGATATCAGCGACAACTCCGCATTCAAATTTCTCGACGGATACGTCACCCTCAAGCCCTCCAAAGTCATCGACATCGTAGTGGGCCAGAGCCGCGTATCATTCAGCAACGAGTCATTCCTCGCTCCGCACTCCTACATCTTCGCCAACCGCTCATTCGTAAGCAAAGACCTCGGCAGCAAGCGCCGCCCTGGCATCAAGGCCCGCATAAGGCCTCTCAACCACGGCGCCTCTGACCTCGCCATCGAGGCTAACATCGCCAACAGCGGCGCTCACGGAGCATCAGGCTGGAGCAACCACTACACCTACGCCGCCAGAGCCACGCTCAACAAACCCATAGCCGGCGCCGGCCACAACATCATCGCCGAAGTAGGCTTCCAATCCATACACCCCGACATAGTGCGCATCAACTGCTACGACGCTGCCCTGCAGTGGCGCTTCGACGACCTCTACACCAAAGCCGAAATCACTCACTGGCGTTACTCTCACGATGCTCACCCCGCAGCCACGGCCTACCTCATCGAAGCCGACTATGGCCGTAACCTAAAGTCCAACGCCATCACCCGCGTCTCGGCGCAAACGCGCTTTGACGCCCTCTCAGACTTCTCCACGGGCGTGGCTGACGACAGCGGAGCCCTCGTCACCGACAAGTGCGCCCGTAAGCGCCTCACCATTGGCGCCACAGCCACTAATATCAACAAATATTGCCGCACCGACCTGCGCCTTAACTACGAGCATTACTTCTACGGCGACAACGCTGCCTACAGCGCCGCCGACGGCAGCAAAGTCACCATCGAGCTGGTGGTGCACTTCTAACCCGGCGAGCAGCGCCACTCACTGTCACTCACGGCAGAGCACGCCGCCACCACGGGCATCAGCACCCAAGCAAGTCGCGCGTGATATCCAGCGCCGCCTTGATGTCCTCGTCTGACACCGCGCGGCCCGTCACCGGCTTGCCCACGGCGGCAAGCAACGTAAAGCTCTTGGTCTGCAAGTCGCTATTCTTCTTGTCGTGGCTCATAATCTCGAGCAGGCGCGGATAGTCATCACACGTAATCTCCGGCGCTCCGTAATGCTCGCGCACATACGCCGCCACGGCGTGCAGCACATCGCTCGGGAAGCCCAACAGCAGCTTTGACAGCACAAGTGCCGTCACGAGGCCCCACGCCACGGCATAGCCATGAGCCACCGGCGACCGCCGCTCCAGGCCGTAAGCCTCTAAGGCGTGGCCCACGGTGTGGCCCAGGTTCAGCGACCGACGCACGCCATGGTCCGTGAAATCCTTCGCCACGATGGCGCTCTTCACAGCCACATTATGCTCTATCAGCGCCAGCAGCTCGGCATCATCGCCTGACATGCGCCACCCGGAGATATCATAGTCCAGCAGCCGCCCGAGCATCGCCGCGTCATCAAGCAACCCGTGCTTGAGCATCTCGGCATAGCCTGACCGCAGCTGGCTGTTGTGTAGCGTCTTAAAAAAGCGCGTCGAGAGCACCACCGCCCGTGGCTCGCTGAAAGCGCCTATCTCATTCTTAAGCCCGTTGTAGTTAAAGCCTGTCTTGCCGCCCACTGACGCATCTACGGCGCACAGCAGCGTCGTAGCTACATTGATGCAGTCGATGCCGCGCTTATACGTGGCCGCAGCAAAGCCGCCCATGTCTGTGACAACACCGCCGCCCACACATATCAACGCCGAGCTGCGCGTGGCGCCGCCATCACTCAGTGCGCGCCATATCGTCTCCACGCCCTGAAGCGTCTTCGACGCCTCGCCCGCAAGTATCTTGATTACCGGCGCCGAGCTCACCACCTTGCTCGTGGCTCGCAGCTGTGGCAGCACAAACTGCTCGGTGTTGACATCTACCAGCACATACACGCTGCTATATTTATTGTGATGTACCAGGGCATCTATCGTGGTGCCCACCTCATTTGTAAAGATAAGTTCCGGTTTCATAGTAGTCTCTTGTAACAAATTAAGCTGATAATAGGTAAATCGTTTTACAATCTTTTTTCCTTTCTTCTCTGCAAAGGTACAAAAAATATGCCAAACTCCGAAATCCCCACCATAATTCCACACCCCTCCCCGGCACCTTTACGAGTGACTTACCAGTAATTCTTGCAAATGTGCTGTTAATAAAATACACAAAACGCATTTCCTCGTGGGCGCGAATTATTGCAGAATTAAACGTTCAAAATCCATTAGGATATCGCATCGCTGAAAACAGCCCTGTTTATGAAGTGAAGATTGCCCGTTTTTTACACGATGCTGCAATGGGCATGACTCCGGAAACTCCATGGAACGGTTTTTATAATGCTGATGGAGGTCAAATCGTGGTTAAGAAAGATGGCGATATAGTTTGCTACCATATTTATGAACTTAATCGCTTTCGTAAGTATTTGCTCGATTCTACTCGACTTGAGCAACCTGCAACCGGAGAGGATGAAAACAACCCGGGGCATATCCAAATTTGTCCGACTAAAGGTAAGCCTTCAAAACCATATTTATTCGGCTGGCTGTATCAGGAAAATGGAAATTATTTCTTGAAAATAAATCTTCAAGTTAGATTTAAAGATATTCCTAAAAAGCGTAAACGTAAAAAGAAAAATTAAACAATAAAATGCACTGATAAGCTAAAACATTATTACTTGGTTAAATATTAACTAATGAGATAACAGTTTTATTCCGTCGCTAAAAAAATTATATCTTATAACATCTCAAAGAGAAGTGGGGCACGGCCAAGCCGAGGCAATGTGTTAAAATATCTAAACAGACGCGGCTGTTCCGCGAAAAAATGTTACTTTTGTACCGCAATTCTCAGATGCGTAAATAATTTGCGGTGAGCGGCTGCATGCCTTGCCGGCACCAACTCCGTCGCCCTCTGATTAGCAATTAGTTAACGATATTACAAATACATTTTTGTCATTACCACTACATCGGCCATGAAAACAAAGCCTGATTTAAGTTTCTGGAAACTTTGGAACCTCTCTTTCGGTTTCTTTGGCGTACAGATTGCCTATGCGCTGCAAAGCTCACAAGTAAGCCGTATATTCTCAACCATTGGAGCTGACCCTCACGACCTCAGCTACTTCTGGATTTTGCCGCCCCTGATGGGCCTCATCGTGCAGCCTATCGTGGGCAAAGCCAGCGACAACACCTGGACTCGCCTGGGCCGACGTCTCCCCTACCTCATCATCGGCGCTCTCGTGGCCATCATCGTGATGTGCTTCCTCCCCAATGCCGGCTCGCTCGGCCTCGGCGTATCATCGGCCATCATCTTCGGCCTGATCATGCTCATGTTTCTTGACACATCTATCAACATGGCCATGCAGCCCTTCAAGATGCTCGTCGGCGACTTCGTCAACGAGAAGCAGAAAGGCCTCGCTTACTCCATACAGTCATTTCTCTGCAACGCCGGCTCGGTAGTGGGCTACATCGCCCCATTTGTCCTCGCCGCTTTCCTCAGCAACACCGCCCCCGCAGGCGAGGTGCCCCCTACTGTCACCTGGGCTTTCTATATCGGTGCCGCAGTGCTCCTGCTATGCGTAATATATACCTTCGCTAAAGTCAAGGAGATGCCGCCCCACGAATATGCCGAATACCACGGCATAGCTCAAGACAGCGCTGACGCCAAGGCTCCCAAGCCCGGCATGGTAGAGCTGCTCATGAAAGCTCCCAAGGTGTTCTGGACAGTGGGCCTCGTGCAATTCTTCTGCTGGGCAGCATTCCTCTATATGTGGACTTACTCCACCGATGCCGTAGCATCACAGGCCTTCAATGCCCCATCTATCAATCAAGTCACCGGCGTCACCATCAACGGCGAGCAATACGATGACAAATACCTCTTCAACGACGGCCACATCGTCATCGACAACGGCCGCCTCGCTATCGCCGGCATCGAGATCGACGGCGAATTTGCACAGCCTCGCACCGTCAGCGTCAACGGCGACACCGTCATCTGCGGCGGCGCTATCGTCACCCTCGACGGCGTAGAGAAAGTTAGCCCCCTCGGCGGCAGCCTCGCCAAGCCCGGCGACATCATCAACATTGACGGCACCGAGCTCACCGTCACCAACAAAGCCGTGACCATCGCCGAATACCAATTCATCAAAGCCGGCGACACACTCACCCTCGCTCACATCGCAAAGAAGAACGATGCCACCGGCGAATACGCCCTCGAGCAGACAGAGCAGCTCCCCGCCGTAACCAACCCCGACGCCATGCAGCTCAACTACAAGACCGTGCTCAACCCCGCCACTAAGGCCTACCAAGACGCCGGCGACTGGAACGGCAACCTCCTCGCCATTCAGGCCATCGCCGCCGTGCTCTGGGCCGTCGCTCTCGCTTGGTTCCGTAACCGCAAGCTCGGCTACTCGCTCAGCCTCCTCATCGGCGCCGTTGGCTTCATCTCGGTATTCTTCATCACTAACCAATACCTCCTCGGCGTAAGCTACGCCCTTATGGGATGCGCCTGGGCTGCCATGCTCGCCATGCCATTCACAATCCTCACCAACGCACTCTCCGGAGGAAACATCGGCACATACCTCGGCCTCTTCAACTGCACCATCTGTCTGCCGCAGATTATCGCCGCCCTCTGCGGTGGAGCCATACTCCACTGCTTCCCCATCGGCGCTAACGGTGCCCCGCAGACCGTGTTCATGCTCATGGTTTCCGGCATACTGCTCATATGCGGTGCCGCCGCCGTGTGGATTATCAAAGAGACATTCGGCTCGCAGCAAGCTGCCCCTGACCCCGCCGAGTAACCGCCATACACCCCTCTCAACGACACTGAATGGAGTCAATCCGTCAACTTTATAAGATAGGCTGCGGCCCTTCGAGCTCCCACACCATGGGACCTCGAAAGGCCGCCCTCATTTTCGGCTCGCGACACCCCGGAGCAGCTCGCTTCAAAGTCACTCTCTACGGCTCTCTCGCTGCCACTGGCCGAGGACACCTCACCGACAAAGCCATCATCGATGCCCTTAGCCCCATCGGACCCACCGACATCGAATGGCTGCCCGACACCGTCCTCCCCTTTCACACCAATGGCATGACATTCACCGCCATCGATGCCGGCGGCAATGCCATGGGAGCCCCATGGACAGTATATTCCATCGGCGGAGGCGACATCGTGGAGCAAGGACAGCCTCGCACCGCCGCCGTCTCAATCTATCCCCTGTCAAAAATCAAAGACATACAGCAGTGGTGCGAAGACTCCGGTCGCTCCTACTGGGAATACGTTGACACCTACGAGGGCCACTCCATCTGGGCTTACCTCGCCGAGGTATGGCACGTCATGAAAGACGCCGTAGAGCGAGGCATCGAAGCCGAAGGAGTGCTCCCCGGCGGCCTCGGAGTCCGCCGAAAGGCCGTCAGCTACTACGTCCACGCCGCCGGTTACAACAGCTCCCTCAAAAGCCGTGGCCTCGTATATGCCTACGCACTCGCCGTAAGCGAAGAAAACGCCGCCGGCGGACGCATCGTCACAGCTCCCACATGCGGCTCTTGCGGCATCGTTCCGGCCGTACTCTACCACCTCCACACCTCAAAAGGCTTCAGCGAGCAGCGCATACTCCGCGCGCTCGCCACAGCCGGACTCTTCGGCAACGTGGTCAAACACAACGCCTCTGTCTCCGGGGCCGAAGTAGGATGCCAGGGCGAGGTTGGCGTGGCTTGCGCCATGGCCGCTGCCGCAGCCTCGCAGCTATTCGGTGGCACTCCCGCACAAATAGAATACTCCGCCGAAATGGGCCTCGAACACCACTTAGGCCTCACCTGCGACCCCGTTTGCGGCCTCGTCCAGATACCCTGCATCGAGCGCAACGCATACGCCGCCGCACGTGCCCTCGACGCCAACCTCTACGCCGCATTCTCCGACGGCCGACACTCCGTCACCTTTGACCGCATCGTCGAGGTCATGAAGCAGACCGGCCACGACATACCCTCCCTCTACAAAGAGACCGCCCAAGGAGGCCTCGCCGCCATCAAATAGACCCCGGCCGCGCCCTCCGAGTCCTCCGAGTCCTCCGAGTGCTCCGATTGCTCCGCGCTGCTCCGCGCCCTCCTCGCTACCTCGATTTATAGCCCAAATTTGGCAGTTGGCAATAATTTTTGTAATTTTGTAGGCTAATATAGGTACTCACTCATGAAACATATACGCAACTTCTGCATCATTGCCCATATCGACCACGGTAAATCCACCCTCGCTGACCGCCTGCTGGAATACACTCACACCATCGCCGAAAAGGACATGGAGGCGCAGGTGCTCGACGATATGGACCTCGAACGCGAGCGCGGCATCACCATTAAGAGCCACGCCATACAGATGCAGTATGCCCTCAACGGCCAAGATTATACACTCAACCTTATTGACACCCCGGGACACGTCGATTTTTCTTACGAGGTATCGCGCTCAATAGCCGCATGCGAGGGCGCTCTGCTCATCGTAGATGCCTCGCAAGGCATTCAGGCCCAAACCATCTCTAACCTGTATATGGCCATCGACAATGACTTGGAGATTATACCCGTAATCAACAAGATTGACCTCGACTCCGCAAAGCCCGAGGAGGTCGAGGACCAAATCATTGAGCTGATAGGCTGTGACCGCGATGACATCATTCGAGCCAGCGGCAAGACCGGCGAGGGCATTCCCGAAGTGCTCCAAGCTATCGTAGAGCGCATACCGGCTCCCGTTGGCGACCCCGACGCCCCGCTCCAAGCCCTCATCTTCGACTCTGTATTTAACCCCTTCAGAGGCATCATAGCTTACTTCAAAATCGAAAACGGCTCTATCTGCAAAAACGACTTCGTCAAGTTTGTAGCCACCGGCAAGCAGTACAATGCCGACGAGATAGGCGTCCTAAAGCTCGACATGTCGCCCCGCGACACTCTCTCGGCCGGCAACGTGGGCTACATCATCTCAGGCATCAAGACCTCGCGCGAAGTCAAGGTAGGCGACACCATCACCCACGTGGCAGCGCCATGCGAGGCCGCCATCAAAGGCTTTGAGGAGGTCAAGCCCATGGTCTTTGCCGGAGTATATCCCATTGAGACCGAGGACTTTGAGAACCTCCGCGCCTCGCTCGAAAAGCTACAGCTCAACGACGCCTCACTCACCTTCACCCCAGAGTCATCGGCGGCCCTCGGCTTCGGCTTCCGTTGCGGCTTCCTCGGACTCCTCCACATGGAGATTATCCAAGAGCGCCTCGGACGCGAGTTTGACATGGACGTCATCACCACCGTGCCAAACGTCAGCTACCGCGTCTTCGACAAAAAAGGCAATATGACCGAGGTGCACAACCCCTCCGGACTACCCGACATCACCCTCATCGACCATATCGAGGAGCCGTACATCAGGGCATCGATTATCACAACCGCCGACTTCATAGGCCCTATCATGACACTCTGTCTGGGCAAGCGCGGCGAGCTCGTCAAGCAAGACTACATCTCCGGCAACCGCATGGAGCTGACATTCGACATGCCGCTTGGCGAAATCGTCATCGACTTCTACGACAAGCTCAAGAGCATCTCCAAGGGCTACGCATCTTTTGACTACCACATCCACGACTTCCGCGAGTCAAAGCTCGTCAAGCTCGACATCCTCCTCAACGGCGAGAGCGTAGATGCTCTCTCCACGCTCACTCACGTTGACAACGCCCTCTCATTCGGCCGACGCATGTGCGAGAAGCTCAAAGAGCTTATCCCGCGACAGCAATTTGACATCGCAATCCAAGCCGCAATCGGCGCTAAGGTCATCGCTCGCGAGACTATCAAAGCCGTCCGCAAAGACGTCACCGCTAAGTGCTATGGCGGCGACGTATCGCGCAAACGCAAGCTCCTCGAGAAACAGAAAAAAGGCAAAAAACGCATGAAGCAGATTGGCTCCGTCGAGGTGCCCCAGAAGGCATTCCTCGCCGTCCTGAAGCTCGACTGACCCCCGAAGGCCGACGGCCGGCTGCAGATACCCCTGTGGCCGCCGGCGGCCTTCGGCAGCGCCATACTATGTAACACACTCCATATACTCTAAGGTACATTTTTTTTAGAACTTACACTTACATCATCACTATGAGTAAAAAAGAAAAGCATCACAATACCGCCAAGACTTGGGCCATGATGCCTGTTGAGTTTGCCGGACATATCTTCTATTCGGCGCGCCAGGCTATTCGCACTCACGCCACCGGTGGTAACATCCTCATCTGGGCCACCCTTGCAGCACTGATTATTGCCAACATTCCGGCAATCAACGGCCACTACTTTGCCTTCTGGGACTACGAGATGCGCGTCCAAATCGGCGACTTCAACATCTTCAACCACGGCGACAGAGCCATGACCGTGCTCGAGTTTATCAACGACACCCTCATGGCCATATTCTTCTTCTCTATCGGACTCGAAATCAAGCGCGAGATTCTCGTCGGAGAGCTGTCATCGTTCCGCAAGGCCTTGCTGCCAATCGTGGCTGCTATCGGCGGCATGATAGCCCCGGTGGCCGTGTTCTATTACCTCGGCCAAGGCTCTGACTATCTCGGCGGTGCGGCCATTCCCATGGCCACGGATATCGCATTCTCACTCGGCGTACTCGCCATGCTCGGCCGACGTGTGCCCCTCTCGCTCAAGATTTTCCTAACCACGCTCGCCGTCGTCGATGACATCGGCGGCATCATCGTCATCGCCACTTGTTATGCCACGCATATCGAGCCGCTATACCTGCTCTACGCCGCCGCCGGCCTCGTGCTCCTCCTCTGCGGCTCAGCTATGGCCATCAAGTCCAAGACTTTCTACCTCGCCATCGGTGGAGTGGTGTGGTATCTGTTCCTGCACTCCGGCATACACGCCACCATCGCCGGCGTACTCGTTGCCTTCTGCGTGCCCGCCACGCCGGTCTTCGCCTCCAAGAAATACATCAAGTCTATCCGCTCAGCCATCGCCCACTTCCCCATCGAGAATGATGAGGCTCTCTCGCGCCGAAATATCCTATCGCGCGAGCAGATGGACTGGATTAAGGAGATACAATCTGCATCTACCAAGGTGATTTCGCCGCTTCAGGACCTTGAGGACACCCTCCACCCCATTGTCAACTACTACATACTGCCGCTTTTTGCCTTTGCCAATGCCGGCATCTATCTGCTCGACCTTGACCCCGTCACCGCCTTTGAAGGCATCTCACTGGCCGTCATTTGCGGCCTCGTCATTGGCAAATTCCTTGGCATATTCACCTTCTCTTGGCTCGCCGTCAAACTCAAGCTGGCCCCTATGCCGGCGCTGTCTAACTGGAAGAACATGGCCGGCATCGCCATGCTCGGCGGCATTGGCTTCACCGTGTCGCTTTTCATCGCCAACCTCACCTTCGGAGCCGGTGGCGAGCACGCTCAATATCTGCTCAACCATGCCAAACTCGGCATCGTCATAGGCTCGCTCCTATCGGGCATCTTGGGCTTCGCTTACCTCCACTTCACCCTGCCTAAAGGCGTGGCCCCCGATGTGGCTGACGACTGATGTAGCTCGCTTTTAGTGCCGCCGCTCGCCGCCTTTAGCCCTTGAAATCAAGGATAGCATTGATAAATATATCGCCGAAGCGCCGCGCCTTCAGCTCGCCAACGCCGCTGATGCTTCGCAGCGCTTCGGCCGTTACAGGCCGCCGCTGCGACATCTCAGTGAGCGTAGCGTCGTTAAACACCAGATAGGCCGGAATGCCTAACTGATGCGATAGCTCCAGCCTCACATGCTTCAGGTGCTCAAGCAACGCCTTGTCAGGGCTAACAGCAGCCATGGCCTTCGCCTTCTTTCCGCCGCGCTCTTTGGCGCTCTTCTTGGGCTCCGGAGCGCGATATACGGCCAATTCCACCGCCACGCGGCCCCGTAGAGCCTCCATGCCGTAGGCCGTCACGCGCAGTTTATTGCCATCGTCATAGGCTATCTCTAACAGCCCGAGCTGCACCATCTGTGATATATAGTCATTCCACTCGGCGGCGCTCAGGTCGCGTCCCGCGCCGTAGGTCTTGATGCGGTCATAGCCTTTGGCGCGCAGTTCCGAGCGAGCCGCGCCGCGCAGTATGTCGGTCAGCGTGAAGATGCCCACGCTGCTGTCGGTGCGCAGTATGGCGCTGAGTGCCTTCTGCACCGTCACCGTGCCGTCAAAGCGCTGCGGCGGGTTGAGACACACGTCGCAGTTGCCGCAGTCATGGTCCAGCACCTCGCTGAAATAGCTAAGCAGCACACGCCGCCGGCACACCGCAGCCTCGGCATACTTCAGCATCAGACGCAGCTTCTCGCTGTTGACCTGTTGCCGACCGCTCTCGCTGATAAAATGGCGATGGGTGATGACGTCTTGCATCGAGTAAAACAGCACCGTCTCTGCCGCCAGACCATCGCGCCCGGCGCGCCCTATCTCCTGATAGTAGCTCTCGATATTGCCCGGCAGGTTATTGTGCACCACCCACCGTATGTTGCTCTTGTCTATACCCATGCCGAAGGCCACCGTCGCGCACACCACCTGAGCGTCGCCCGCCACAAAGGCGCGCTGCGACGCCTGGCGCTCGGCGGCTTTGAGACCCGCATGATAGCATACTGACTTGAACCCCATCGCCGACAGAGACCTGTGCATCGCCTCGGCGCCCTTGCGCGTCAGGCAATACACTATGCCGGAGTCGTTGCGATACTTTCTTATCATATCGGCGATGAAAGTGATGCGACGCGCCATCGGCACATTGGCATACACCCGCAGCGACAGGTTCGAGCGGTCAAACGACCCTATCCAGCACATCGGCTCCCTTAGTGTCAGCTGCTTGGCGATATCCTCGCGCGTGAGTTTATCGGCCGTGGCGGTCAGGGCCACCATCGCCACCGTCGGATATAGTGCCTTAATCTGCGACAATGTCGTATATACCGGCCTGAAATCGTGGCCCCACTGCGAGATGCAGTGGGCCTCGTCTATCGCAAACAGCGACACACGCAGCCGCCGGCCCCACGTCTCGAGGTCGGTCATCAGGCGCTCAGGCGACACATACAGCAGCTTGATATGACCGGCTATCGCGTGCTCTATGATGTTGCGGTTCACGGCCTCATTCTGATTGGAATGGATGGCGGCAGCAGGTATCCCGTTGGCCATCAACCCCGCCGTCTGGTCTTCCATAAGTGCTATCAGAGGAGAAACCACCACGGCGCAGCCCTCGCTAAGTAGCGCCGGCAGCTGATAGCACAGCGACTTGCCGCCGCCGGTGGGCATCAGCACGATGGCGTCGCGCCCGGCCATCACAGCGCTTATCACCTCCCATTGGCCGGGTCTGAACGTGTGATAGCCGTAAAACTCGTTGAGTATGCTCAGTGCGCGATGTTTCAGTTCTCCTTCGGTGCTCATGCTTGATAGGCCTTGGCTGATTGGTGTTTTTTATACTGATGCTGACGCATCGCTGCCTTGCTCAAGCTCGGCGAGGATGGTGCGCAGCTCTTCATCGGTAGCCGTCAGTCGCCGGCGGCAGAAGTTCAGAAGCTGGCCGCCGCGGCGCGTCAGCGTGCTCAGCGTCTCTATGTCGCAGTTGTCGCTGCGCAGCTTGGCTATTATGGCCTCAAGCTCGGCCAGGGCAGCGTTATAGCTCTCGGGCATCGGGGTGATGGGTTGTTGGTCTTGCATGATGTGTGTATATATACTGATTTTTTGTATCTATTATTTCGTGATTGATATGATGGTGCCGTGAGCGAGTGTCGTCGTCACCTCCACCCCGGAGCCTATCGCCGCGGCATCGGTCACGGCGCGCCCGTTGACGCGCGTGATGGAGTAGCCCCTGCGCAGTGTAGCCTCGGGCGACAGCGCCTCAAGCACATCGCTA
>SAMEA3663036__coassemble_116_pt1 | contig 37417 bp, 25 predicted proteins | sample SAMEA3663036__metabat2_low_PE_026 | metagenome-assembled genome bin SAMEA3663036 (sample SAMEA3663036) | pig gut metagenome | biome: pig gut; feature: pig-associated habitat; material: faeces | place: France | collected 2012 | reverse complement strand
GCGGCCGCGGGTGCGGCCTCCACCGGCTCCACTGCCGGGGCTACGGCATCGGGCTCGACGGCGGGCATAGCGGCCTCAAGCTGCTCTGACGGGGTATTTATCTCTTGGTCCTGCATGGATAAGCGGTTTGTCGTTGCAAAGATACTAACTTTTGTTTTAATTAGACAAATAATGCTAAAAAAAGTTTATGCCCAAGTGCATTTTTAACATTTAGCATCACTTCTGCGCCTGTGTCGGCCTGAAATATTGCGGCGGTGATAGAAATGACAACTCTTTGCCATCATAATGATGACGGCGATGAAAGCCGACGGCCGTCAATCATCATATCAGCGCGGATGCCATTCTTAACTCTCAAAAATCACATATCATTATGGCAAAGACAGCTACACCACCCATTACCGAGCCTCAAGAGAGGCATCGAGAGCCATTTCTATCAACAAAGTGTATCAAAAATAGCGACACAATTGTCGTATTATAGGTGACACGCTTATTTTATCTATTTGATATTATTGCAATAACTTTGCTTTGCAGATTAAGTTAAAATAGTTAGTATTGATAATACATTGATAAATCAATCAAGTAATGCACATTGGACAGCGAATACATGAAATCCTTATAGAGCAGCAGCGCACACCCACATGGTTTGCGCGCAAGATTTGCTGCACACGCCAGCACGTTTACACTATTTTCAAGAAGTCCAATGTAGATGTGGAGCTGTTGATGCGCATCAGCCGCGCCCTCGACCACAACTTCTTCAGCGAGCTCGCCGAGGAGGTGGATGGCGATACTACCGCCCACCCGGCGTCGCCCGGCGATACCACCGGCGCTGCCAATATTTGATGTATGACTTACAACCAATAATTATCACTACACAAATAGATTAGTGCCTGACTATCATTGTCAGCCAACCTTGACTTAAAAAGGGATTTGACCCGAAGAGCGCTGCCGAGTGATATTGACATTATCTTCCGGCAGCGCTATATTTTTTAGCGGCTACTGACGCAAAAAAGTTAGCACTCGTGATAGAAATCCGTAGCTGTGGCTCTCTATCATATAGAAATCAAAAACAAACAATCAATAATAACCCACTTAAAAAATCAAAAGTATGAAAAAAGTAATTCTTCTTATCCTCGTAGCGCTTCTCGGCATCACTTCAGCAAAAGCAACTTCACGCACAGACTCTGAAGGCAACACCATCGACCAAGCGTTATTCGCTGTGGCAGAGTATCAGATGGGTAATTTTGACTACCCTAAGGATTCAAGCTGGTATGGCGTTGGTATGGTAGCAAGTTCAATTTCGCATTGGGGGCGCTTCCATGTCGGCGCAAATATCAATTTCTTAATCAATGCAGGCGTGGCTGACGATTGGGGCTGCATCATTGACTTCGGCCCGTCAGTGCGTGTCGATATCGTAAAAAATGTGTTTGTAAATATGCCTGTTGATGTGGTATGTGTCGCTACTTTCCCTGAGGGCTCGTCTGATACCCATACGTCATGGGGAGCGCGCATCGCCCCTTCGCTGCACGTCTTCTTATCTAAGAAATTCGGTATCTATGCCGGCCCGCAGGTGACGTTCGGCCTTGGCGGCTCGTCAGCCCAATTTGGTATGCAAGCAGGCCTCTCATATAGCTTCTGATCCCATGCTGTAACGCAACTGACGCAGCTCTCTACTAATATAAACCAATCAAAAAACTTACCACAATGAATAAATTGTTAAAGTACATGATGTTGCTCTACACCGAAGGCGACGTCAAGGGACGCTACACGCGAAAGTAGGCTCAAGAAATAAACGTTCAGGAGGCATCGGCCATGCGGCTGATGCCTCGCTGTGTTTTGGCAGATGTGAAATTTTTGCTTATCTTTGCTGTGTAATCCTAAATATCACTTTTACCATGAGAATAGCTATATTACTGTCGGCAATGTGCGTGGCATTGTGGAGCAGCGCAGTGCCGCAGGGAACCAAACTCACAGGCACTATCATAGGCACAGCTCTGTCTGGCGATGCCGCCGGCAACGCCACCGAGAGTGAGAACACCAAGGCAATGGCCTTTGACGGCGATTTCGGCACTTACTTTAAGGCATACATAGGCCCTGACGAGTGGGGCTATAACCGCACATGGGTGGGCCTGGACCTAGGCGAGCCTCATGTCATCACGGGCGTGGGATATGCCGCGCGCCGTGAGCGCTCTTATAAGCTGCAATTAGCTATGGTGGAGGGCGCCAATGAGGCCGACTTCTCCGACGCCATGCCGCTGTATATCATACGCGATGACGCCACGCCTTCTGACGTGATGACTTACGCTGACATCGAGGTGTCGCGCGGCTTTAGATATGTGCGCTTTATGTCGGGGCCGAGCGCCGCGTGCAACTTTGCCGAGATAGAGTTTTACGGCCATGCCGGCGTGGGCGATGACAGCCGTCTGTATCAGCTCACCGAGCTGCCCACTGTGGTTATCAACACCGAGGGGATGCGCATGATGCAGTATAAAGACGACAAGATAGCCTCTACGGTGCATATCATTGCCGATGGAGGCACATACCTGCTGAGCAAGACCGGCACCGAATGTAAGGGGCGTGGCAACGCCAGCTGGGAGTTCCCCAAGAAGCCGATGCGCCTGAAGTTTGAAAAGAAGCAGCAAGTGCTGCCCGACGCCGCGGCCAAGTGCAAGAAGTGGACACTAATACCCAACTATGGCGATAAGTCGCTGATGCGCAACAAGCTGGCCTTTGACATGAGCCGAGCCATAGGCTTGAGCTATACCCCTTATTGCCGCTTTGTAGATGTAGTGTTCAACGGCGAGTATCAAGGTTGCTATCAGCTGTGCGACCAGGTGGGGGTCAACCCCGGGCGCGTGGAAATCACCGAGATGACGCCCGATGACGTTGCCGGCGAGGCGCTCACCGGAGGATACCTCATAGAGGTTGACGCCTACGCCTACAGCGAGGCCTCGTGGTTTCAGTCAGACCGCGGCATACCGGTCACCATAAAGTCGCCCGATGAAGATGAAATCACGGCCGAGCAGTCAGCATATATAGCCTCACATTTCAATGCCTTTGAGCAGGCGGTGTTCAGCTACAACTACAGCGATGGCGACAACGGCTATCGCCGATACCTTGACCTTGACAGCTTCCTGAAATACCTGATTGTGGGCGAGCTTGACGGCAACACCGACTACTACTGGAGCATATATATGGCCAAGGAGCGCGGCGACGACCACTTTGTGGTGAGCCCGGTGTGGGATGTGGATTTGGGCTTTGACAATGACAACCGCACCTATCCCATCTCAGCCAAGAATGACTATCTCTATCGCAGCGGCGGCTCGGTGGCCTCCGAGGCCATGGCGCAGCTCGCTGACCGCATCGTCAAGAGCGATGTCGCTGCCGCCGAGCGCATCAAATATCTGTGGTCAGACGCCCGCGTCAATCGCCACTTCAACCCGGTGTATTACGGCAAGCTCGTTGACCGCTATGCCGCACAGTTAGAGCAGTCGCAGCAAATCAACTTCCGCCGCTGGAATATCCTCAACGAATATGTGCATCAAAACCCCGTGGCCATGGGCTCGTATGCCGCCGAGGTGCAGCGCTTGAAGGACTATTTTGGCTATCGCTTTGCCCAGCTTGACCGCATCATAGGCTTTGTTGACGTGGCGGTGACTGACCCGAGCGTTGACCAGGAAGCCCTCGAGGAGGAGGAGCCGGAGAGCGGCGTCACTGCCATCGGCGCCGCCGGCATGCGCAGTGCCATCACCACCGATGGCGCCTGCGTGCGTTTTGGCGGCGATGACCGCTCAGACTCCTACACCATCTACACCTGCGCCGGCACCATCGCCGATAGCGGCCGCTGTGCGCGCGTGCTCTCCGCTCCGCTGCGCCCCGGCATCTACATCGTGACCACCACCGCCGGCGCCGCCGCCAAGGTGCGCATCCGCTGATGGCGCTGACAATGAGGTGATTATCTGGCGCGGCGGCCTCGAGGCGCCGCACTATCCACGGCGTCAGACTCGTCAGACGTGTCAGACAAGTCAGAAGGCCGTTAGGCGGGGTGGGGGATTATTTGTGCATGAGGCGCGCCATATAGCGCTTGTCTTCGCGCTCTTTGATGGACTGGCGCTTGTCGTACTCTTTCTTGCCGCGCGCCAGGCCTATCACCAGCTTGGCGTAGCCGCGCGTGCTGATAAAGAGCTTGAGGGGCACGATGGTGAAGCCGGCTTCGCGCCCATTCTTTTCCAGCTCGCGTATCTCCTTGCGGTTGAGCAGCAGCTTGCGCTCGCGCCGCGCAGTGTGGTTGTTGTATGTGCCGTAGAAATATTCGGCGATATACATATTTTTGACCCACACCTCGCCGGCGTTGACATAGCAAAAGGTGTCGGCGAGGCTCGCCTTGCCCAGACGTATTGACTTAATCTCGGTGCCGGTGAGCACGATGCCGGCAGAGAAGGTGTCTAATATCTCGTAGTCAAAGGTGGCGCGGCGGTTTTTTATATTTACTTCTTTGAACTTCATAATTTAATCATATAGGTGTGTGGGTTGGGGGGGTAGCGGCTCGGCGGTGTCAGCCCACCAAGAGCAAGCACATTATGTAGTACAACACCAGCGGCATCACCACTATCACCGCCGCCGAGGCTAAGAGATATGATATCACAGAGTCAGACTTGACGCACATATACGTGGCAGCCCTATGCAGGACCACCACCACGAGCAGCGGCAGAAACTTGACCGGCGTCAGCTGTGAGGGCAGCATATAGCACACACAGCGAATGACCACCATCAGCCCCATGGTCATGACCACCAGCGTGGAGCATTTGTGCATATTCAGCTCGCCATCTACATATTTGGGGAGCCACAGCTCCAGGGCTATGTGAGCCACATAGATTGAGGCGAAATAGCTGCAGAGGAAGGCCAGCACGGTCTGTATCACCTGCGACAGGGCTAACTCGGAGTCATACAGCAGCTGCATAAACACGGCGGCGGCCGTCAGCGCCAGCAGCGGGTAATAGCCGCGGCTCTGCATCGCCTCGGGCACGGGTGACTCGGCCGAGATGTCCTCCCAGCCGCGAGAGGGCATCAGCAGCAGCTGAAACATATACTTGAGATAGCCTAACATAGCGATTTTAGTTGTTTTGGACTACAAAGTTAATAATTATCGATGTGTTTCGGAGGATTTTTCGTACTTTTGTGGCATAAAATTATTTCTAACGCATAAACTCAGACATTTTTTATGATACGTCGCATACTATCTATCGCCGGCAAGCCCGGCCTCTTTCGTCTCGTAAGCCAAGGCAAAAACATGCTCATCGTGGAGTCTCTGCAGACCGGCAAACGCACCCCGGCCTATTCTCATGACAAGGTGATATCGTTGGGCGATGTGGCTATCTACACCACCGGCGATGATATGCCTCTGCCTCAGGTCCTGGATAAGGTGTATGCTCACGCCGAGGGCAAGGCTGTTGACGTCAAGGCGTTTGCCGGCGATGCCGCCGTGCGCGACTACTTCCGTGAGGTGCTGCCCGAGTTTGATGACGACCGCGTCTATACCACCGATATCCGCAAGCTGCTGTCGTGGTACAACGGCCTCATCGCTGCCGGCTTCACCAAATTCACCGAGGAGATGGCTACCGCCGACACTCCCGCTGAGGAGAAGTAAGGCGCCTATACCCCCATCTTGCAACCACAGACACACAGCTGACGCACGTCATAAGCCGCCGATAATGGCTCGCGATGACGTGCGTCAACTGATTTTTTTGTAGCGATGAGCGCCGGTCGAGGCGGCGTGGGGGTGGGGAGGGGCATCACTGAGCCTCGCCGGGCAGCGGAGCGTTGGCTCGGTGGTCGCGCGCCGTGGCGAGCGTGCGCTCCAGCTTCTCGCGCAATATCGTCTGCGCGCGCTGCTCCTGTAGCACCCGGGCGTAGGCGTATGTGCGCACTATGGCTGCCGCCGTTGCAGCCGACAGGCGCGCCTTGTGGCTCCCCTTGGTGCCGATAAATTCTATGCTTATGTCTTTGGCGGCGCTGTGAGAGCTGAGCCACCGGGCCATATCGGCCACCTCCTCTTGTCGCAGGCTCAGCAGCTCCGAGCCTTCTACGGCCACGAGCCTGTCAGCCGATGCCGTGCCTGAGGTGACGCGGTCAGCTCCGGCCGCCACCGCCAGGGCGTTGAGGCCTATGCGGCGGCCTTGCAGGTTGGCCACGAGGTATAGGTAGCCGTCATCGCTCAGGCGTGGCTGCACGCATGTGGCGTTGAGGCGGTCGGCGCTATACACCATGTTGTCAACACGATATCCTTTCAGGCCGCGGGTGCCCTCCACACGGCGGAAGGCGGCGGCGAGGCTGTCAGCCTGCAGCTGCAATGTGGCGAGGCGATAGTCGCAGGTCTCGATGCTGTCAATGGTCACGCCCTCGATGGCGGCGGCGCGCACGCGCTCGGATTGGCGGCGCACATCGAGCTGCTCGCGGTATGCCGTGTTGAGGCTGTCGAGCAGCGTCATGGCGGTGTCATAGTTCTTGGCCTCAACAGCGGTCTCGGCCTCGCTCAGGAGGCTTTGAGCGGCAGCGAGGCGCTGCGCGTTGTCGCTGCAGGCGCTGCTGAATAGTGATATGGCAGCAATGGCGATGGCCACGATGCCGGTGTGTCGGGGTGATGGTGAGGTGAGGTTAGTTGCGCTGTACATCTTTTACGCCTTTTACTGTGGATATTTTAGAGATAAGCCGCTTTACGGCATCTTGGTCCTTGATGCTGACGATGACGTAGCCGTGAAAGAGGCCGTCCTGCGAGTTGACTGAGATATTGCGCAGGAGCACGTCCTTCTGCTTATTAATAATCGAGGTGATGTTGGTGACGATGCCTATATCATCGTAGCCTACGATGCGTAGGGTCACCATCTGCATGTCGCCCACCTTGCCGCTCCATCGTGTGTCGATGATGCGGTAGGGGTATTTGGCGCGTATGTTGGCCGCGTTGGGGCAGTCGTTGCGGTGCACCTTGACCACGCCTTCTGACGAGATGAAGCCAAACACCTCGTCGCCCACGATGGGGTTGCAGCACTTGGCCATCTTGAAGTTGAGGCCCTTGACGCTGTTGTCGCCGATGATGAGCACATCGGGCGATGACGTCTTTGTCTCCACCTCATTATCGTTGGGCTGAAGCACAAACTCGCTTGCCGAGACGCGCGGCCCCTCGGGCGCTGCCACGTCGTCGATGGCGATATATGAGTCAATGACGCCGTTGATGTCGAGCGAGCCGTCAGCCATGGCGTTGTAAAAGTCAGTGATGGTCTTATAGCCCATCTTCTTGACGGTGCGTGACACACGCGCCTCGTCAAAGTCTATCTTACGATTTTTGAGGCGTCGCAGCAGCAGCTCCTTGCCCAGGTCGGCGGCGCGCTTTTCAGCCTCCTTGAGGTTGACGCGTATCTTATTGCGAGCCTTGGTGGTGACGGTGAAGTTGAGCCAATCAGCCTTAGGCTCTTGCGTGGCCGAGGTGAGTATCTCCACGGTGTCGCCGCTCTGCAGCTTATAGTTGAGCTTTTTGTTTTTGCCGTTGACGAGGCCGCCGATGCAGTGCTCGCCGATGTTGGTGTGGATATTGAAGGCGAAGTCCAGCAGCGAGGCTCCTAAGGGCAAGCGGTAGAGGTCGCCCTTAGGGGTGAAGACAAACACCTCCTTGTCATAGACGTCCATGCGCATATTCTTCATCAGCTCCAGCGGCCCGGAATCAGCCGTCTCGAGGATGTCGCGCACATTATTCATCCAAGCGTCAAGGTTGTCTTCGCTCTTGATGCCTTTATACTTCCAGTGGGCGGCGAGGCCCTTCTCGGCAATCTCGTCCATGCGCTTGGTGCGTATCTGCACCTCCACCCATCGCTGCTGCGGCCCATACACGGTGACGTGGAGCGACTCATAGCCATTGCTCTTGGGGATGCTAAGCCAGTCTTTCATGCGCGAGGGGTTGGGCACATACATATCCGTGACTATCGAGTAAGCGAGCCAGCAATCGGCCTTCTCGCGCTCGCGCTCGGTGTCGATGACGATGCGTATGGCAAAGAGGTCATAGATGTGCTCTATGTCGTTCTTCTGCTTCTTCATCTTGTTCCAAATCGAATAGATTGATTTGGTGCGGCCTTTGATTTCAAACTTAAAGCCTTCGTCGATGAGCTTCTGCTTGATGGGGCGTATGAAATTGTCGATATAGGCGTCGCGCACCTGCTTGGTCTCGTTGAGCTTATGGGCGATGCGAGTGTAAATGTCGCGATTGGTGTATTTGAGCGACATATCTTCAAGCTCGCTCTTGATGGCATACAAGCCCAGGCGGTGAGCCAGTGGGGCATACAGATAATTGGCCTCGTAAGCCACCTTGCGCACGGCCTCCTCGTCAGGGTGATGATTGATGGCGCGCATAAGGGTGAGACGGTCAATAATCATGATGATGATGACGCGGATATCTTGGGCGAAAGTCAGCAGCAGGTCGCGGAAATTATCAGTCTGCACCGACACTGACTTGCTATACACCAGCGACACCTTAATGAGGCCTCCCACCAGCTTGGCCACATCGGCGCCCCACTCCTTGGCGATGTCAGCCTCGGAGAGCGCCCCATGGCGCGCTATATTGAAAAGCAGAATCGCCACAGCCATGTTGCGGTCAGCCGACATCATCACACACAGCTGCAGCGCCGTAGAGACACTGCGCACCACGGCGTTAATGCCAAAGCGGTCGCGCCCCACGATGCCACCATTCACCGCCTCGGAGATGAAGCGGCGCATACGCCGATAATCAGACGGCTCGCGCACGCCCGATGTGAGCCGCAGCAGCTCGCTCGCGCACTGTTTCAGTCGCAGCGTCTCTTCTTCAGTAAATATCAACTCATTCATAGTGGCTCTGCATAATCTTCTATTACCTTATTCGCGTCAAAATTACTACTTTTTTTGAATATGACCAATACAGCAAGGAAAAAATGCTGCGGCGCTTGATGGGGCGCCGCAGCCGGGTGGTATTGAATGATTGTAGATTAAGCTTTGTTAGAGCGCCGGGGTGTAGTCAATGGTCCAATTGCCTTCGGTGGGCATAGAGGCGTGGATGTCGGTCTTGCCGTCGAGGCTGCGGAAGTAGAATTCGTGAGCCAGCTCGTCGGTGCCCTCGAGGCGCTCGTAGCGCTCATCAAGATAGCGGGTCACGCTCACGGTGTAGTCGCCGCTGAGCACTACCTGAGCCGAAGCGAGGCCATTGGCGGTGAAAGTGTAGATAAACGCATCGGCGGCGTCATCGTCAAGACCTACATACGAGAGTATCGAGCCTTCGGCGGTGGCGAGAGTGTAGCTCGTCATGGCGTCTTTTACGGTCTGCGCGTCAGCGCCCCATGCCAGCACCGGCTCCTCAAAGAGGGTGTATTTGGGCAGCACGGCTACCTTGAACGAGTAGAAGCGGCCGGTCACCACGGCGTTGCCCACATGGTTGGCATGCAGCACATCGCCTTCGATAGATGCTACTGAGGGGTTATCTGACACCCACACACCGCTATTCTCAGCATTGATTTGGTATGTGTCATGAGAGTAGAGCTCCAGGTTAGGAATTGTTACATCGGTGCCTTTTACTTCGTTGTCGTCATCGTCACAAGCGACAAAAGCAGCGCTACACAGCAACATAGCAGAGAGTAATAATTTTGTCTTCATTTTATTTATATGTAATTAAGTGAATAGTCACAAACTCATATCTTTTTCGCCCCACAATCTCGGGCATGACAGTGCCCACGGGGAAACATTGCGCAAAGTTAGCAATTTTTTTTGAATAACAACATAATATCACCCCTTTTGCCGGAAATATTGCAAAATATCATCTTTGCAGGCCACGGCGCCGCCGCCCCGAATCTCGCTATTGGCAGACATTTATCCTATTTACTATTAGAGAGCTGTAAAAAGTTGGCGTCAGATATAGGGCATTTGCGCAAAATTTTTTAATTTTGCAGTTTGAATAATAGTAGTATTTAATGAACAGCTCACAATCTATGGAGAAAAATTATAAACGCACACTGATAACTACGGCGCTGCCCTACGCCAACGGCCCGGTGCACATCGGCCACCTGGCGGGAGTGTATGTGCCGGCTGATATATACGCACGCTACCTGCGCCTGCAAGGACGCCCGGTGACGATGGTCGGCGGCAGCGATGAGCACGGCGTGCCCATCACCATCAAGGCCAAGGCCGAGGGGGTGACACCGCAGGACATCGTGGACCGCTATCACACTATCATCAAGGACTCATTCAGAGAGTTGGGCATCTCGTTTGACGTGTACTCACGCACCACATCGGCCATACACCACGACATGGCGTCGGAGTTTTTCCGTCGCCTCTATGACAAGGGCGTGTTTGTCGAGCGCGAGACCGAGCAGCTCTACGATGAGGAGGCCGGCCAGTTTCTTGCTGACCGCTATGTCACCGGCGAATGTCCGCACTGCCACGCCCCCGGAGCATACGGCGACCAATGCGAGAAGTGCGGCACCTCGCTCAACGCCACTGACCTTATCAACCCACGCAGCGCCATCACCGGCAATGTGCCCGTGCTGCGCAAGACCAAGCATTGGTATCTGCCCCTTGACCGCTATGAGGAGGCGTTGCGCCGCTGGATTCTCGAGGGCCACAAAGAGTGGAAGACCAACGTCTATGGCCAGTGCAAGTCATGGCTTGACCTGGGATTGCAGCCGCGTGCCGTGTCGCGCGACCTCAACTGGGGCGTGCCCGTGCCTGTAGCCGGCGCCGAGGGCAAGGTGCTGTATGTGTGGTTTGACGCTCCCATCGGATATATCTCCAACACTAAGGAGCTATACCCCGACAGCTGGCAGACGTGGTGGAAGGACCCCGAGACTCGCATCATCAACTTCATAGGCAAGGACAACATCGTGTTTCACTGCATCGTGTTCCCGGCGATGCTCATGGCCTACGGCGACAACTATCAGCTACCCGACAATGTGCCCGCCAATGAGTTTCTCAATCTCGAGGGCGACAAGATATCCACCTCGCGCAACTGGGCCGTGTGGCTCCACGAGTATCTGCGCGACTTCCCCGGCAAGCAAGATGTGCTCAGATACGTGCTCACCGCCAATGCTCCGGAGACCAAGGATAATGACTTCACCTGGCGCGATTTCCAAGCCCGCAACAACAATGAGTTAGTGGCCATCTTGGGCAACTTTATCAACCGCGTGATGGTGCTCACCCATAAGTACTACGGGGGCACGGTGCCGGCTGCCGGAGAGCTTACTGACACTGACCGCGCCGCCTTTGCCGAGATACGCACAGCGGCCGAGGAGCAGACCCGTGCGCTGGAGACATTCCACTTCCGCGAGGCGCTCAAAGAGGCTATGAACATCGCGCGCATCGGCAACCGATACCTGCAGGACACCGAGCCATGGAAGGTGGTCAAGACCGACGCCCTCCGCACCGCCACCATCATGAATGTGGCTACGCAGATATGCGCCTCGCTGGCCGTGGCGTTTGAGCCGTTCACGCCGTTTATGTCGGCACGCTTGGCTCAGATGCTGTCGCTGCCCACTCTGCGCTGGGATATGATAGGCCGCGAGGACATCATCGCCGCCGGCACTGCGATTGCCGAGCCACAGCTGATGTTTGAGAAAATTGATGACGATGCCATCCAAGCCCAGATGGACCGCCTCGCTCGCATCAAAGAAGAAAATCGCGTGAAGGCCTTTAAGCCCGCGCCCCAGGCGCCGGATGTGGATTTTGACACCTTCATGAAGGCCGACTTGCGCGTGGGCACCGTGCTCGAGTGCGAGAAAGTGCCCAAGGCCGACAAGCTGTTGCGCTTTGTCATTGACGACGGCCTCGGACACCGCACCATCGTCTCCGGCATCGCCGCCCACTATCCTGACCCGTCAGTACTCGTCGGCACTCAGGTGTGCTTCATCGCCAACTTGCCGCCGCGCAAGCTGCGCGGCATAGAGTCGCAAGGTATGATACTGTCGGCCGAAGATGCCGATGGCAGCCTCGTGGTGATGGGCCCGTCAAAGCCCGTGACTCCAGGCGCTCAAGTGAAATGACAACCCCACCTCAAAAAATATAATAGTAATAACCCCACTCCACGCCCATGCAACCTCGCATCTTGATAGTCTATACCGGCGGCACCATAGGCATGATTGAAGACCCTGTGACCAGATCGCTGCGCCCCTTTGACTTCTCTCATCTTATGGACAATGTGCCAAAGGTGAAGATGCTCGACTATAAGATTGACAACATACAGTTTGCGCCACCTATTGACTCCAGTGACATGAACCCCGCTCACTGGCAGGACATAGCCCGGCATATCGCTGACAACTACAAGCGATATGACGGATTTGTGGTGCTCCACGGCACTGACACCATGGCCTACACGGCTTCGGCGCTGTCGTTTATGCTGGGCGGCCTCGCCAAGCCCGTGATTATCACCGGTTCGCAACTGCCCATCGGCGAGGTGCGCACCGACGGCGAGGAAAACCTCATCACGGCCTTGCAAATCGCTGCCGCCACTGACAGCGACGGCAAGCCCATGGTGCGCGAGGTGGCTATCCTCTTTGAGAACTATCTGTGGCGCGGCGACCGCTCAACCAAGCGCAGCGCCGACAACTTCAACGCCTTCAAGAGCAACAACTATCCGGCGCTGGCCAAGATAGGCCTGGGCATACACTTTGAGCAAGATGTGCTCGCGCGCCCCGACACCGACACGCCGCTGACGTTGCGTACTAACCTCGACACCGCCGTTATGGCCATAGACCTCTTCCCGGGACTCAACGAGACCACGCTGCGCCACATGCTCGCCACTCCGGGCATCAAAGGCGCCGTTATCCGCACATACGGCGCCGGCAACGGCCCCACCGCCGACTGGTTTGTCAGGGCGCTGCGACAGGCTGTAGATTCCGGCATCGTGCTGGTCAATGTGACACAATGTGTCAACGGCTCCGTGCACTCTAACCGCTACGTGGCCGGCGACATACTCTCGGCCACCGGCGTCATATCAGGCCACGACATCACCTTTGAGGCGGCAATCACCAAGCTGATGTTTCTCTTCGGCCTGGGACTCTCGCCACAAGAGGTCAAGGAAGCGTTTGCGCGACCACTCGCCGGTGAAATGACAGTAAAATAAAAATCCCCCCTTAATACACTAAGCAATGCGACGATTGTTGACACTCATCGGTATATGCCTGGCGCTGGGCGGCATCACCACAGCAGCCATGCCGGGCGGCACTACTGCCGACTGGGAGCATGTCAGCGCACCATCGTCAGTCGCCGACCCGGCTGACAATGACCATCTCGACGTGACCACAGCCGACGGTTACATTTACATCAACACAGCCAAGCCTCTGACCATCAAGGTATATACCATATTGGGGCAGCTCGTCAGCCAAGCCAAAGTCCCGGCCGGGATTTCGAGGCTGAAGCTCTCCACTCACGGCATCTACATCTTAAAGGCAGGCTCCGTGACCCGCCGTGTCACTATCTGACATTGCCGCACACCATCACTCACCACCACCTCTTAGCCACTATGAATGAAGTCCTCAACATAAAGATTATCAATAGCTCTACCAACCCGTTGCCGGCTTACGAGACCGCTCTATCGGCGGGCATGGACGTGAGAGCGTACCTACAGCAGCCCCTCACCATAGCTCCCGGCGAGCGCGCCCTAATACCCACCGGGCTGCGTGTGGAGCTCCCGGAAGGCTACGAGATGCAGATGCGGCCGCGCAGCGGCCTCGCTCTCAAGCGTGGCATCACCCTGCTCAACAGCCCCGGCACTATCGATGCCGACTATCGCGGCGACATAGGCGTCATACTCATCAACCACTCCTCCGAGCCGTTCACCATCAACAACGGCGACCGCATTGCTCAAATGGTGGTGACACGATACACGCGCGTGGCATGGCAAGTCGCCGACAGCCTCTCTGACAGCGAGCGCGGCGCCGGCGGCTTTGGTCACACCGGCACCAAGTGACCCCCCTGCGGCACTATCACTCACAACCTCCTCGCCCCCCAAAGTTCACAGATGAAAAACCTGCTTTTCATAATAGCGTTAGCCTCCGCCGCTGTGTGCGCCGCTACGGCCACAGTCCCTGACGACGATGCCCGCAAGGCCGACTACATCTTCATCGAGGCCACCAATGCCCTCAATGAAGACCGCATCGACGACGCTTATATGCTTTATCGCCGCGCCTACCGGCTCAACCCCGCCGACAAGGAGATAGCCTCAGCCTACGCGCTGATGACGCTGTCGCAGAGCCGCGACTCTGCCGAGGAGAAGCGCGCTTATCAGGCCGTGCGCGATGACTACTTTGCCGACCCCACCAACTACTACAAAGGCCAGCTACTGGTCAATGTGGCTACAATGCGCCGTGACTATCGCTGCGCTGCCGCAGTGTGGCAAAAACTTGACTCGGCATATCCTGACCGCTCTGACCCCGCGCTCAACCTTGCCGACACCTACCTGATGATATACCTCACCGAGAATGACACCGCTCTCTATCGCCGAGCCTTTGACATATACAATCGGTTAGAGCAGGGTGTGGGCTTTGACCTCGGGTTGATATCACACAAGATACGTGCCTACAGCGCCGCCCTTGACACCGCCGCCATCATCAGCGAGCTGCAACGGGTGCAGAAGGCCATGCCCGGCGATGTGCAGTCAGCATGCTTCATCGCCAACACCTACGATGACTTCGGCATGCCTGACTCTGCGAGGACTTACTTCGACAAAGCCTTCGCCATCGACTCGCTCGACGCCCACACCATAGTGTGTCGCAGCGCTTTTTATTACCAACACGGCGACACCACCGCCTTTGTCAGCGAGGCCCTCCGCGCCCTCAAGCTGCCCACCATCGAATTTGACGTCAAGCTCAAATTGCTCAATAGCTACATCACACAGCTCTTTAATCGCCCGGAGTATAGTAGCAGCATCAGCAATATGTTTGAAGTGATGCAGGACCAGCACCCCGGAGAGTCTGACCTCCATATGATGTATGGCTTCTACCTCGAGGCGCGCGCCGACACCGCCGGCGCCATTGAGCAGTTCGGCTACGCCTCTGACCTGGCCCCCACCGATGAGGCCGCTCGCTACAATAAGATACGCCTCTACGCCATGTCGCACACCGACCACGCCGACGTGGCGGCGCGGTGGTGCGAAAAAGCCATCACTGACAGCTGCGATGCCGCCACATTCGGGTATCTCGGCGCTTCGATTTACTTTATGTGCGACAGCATTGACCGCGCGCTCACCCTCCTTGACAAAGTCAAGATCACGCCGGAGATGACTGACGACAACATAGCTCGAGTTTACAACATGCGCGGCGACCTCCTATATCAGTCAGGACGGAGCGACAGCTCATACTTCTACTACGAAAAAGCCCTCCTCTACGACCCGAGCAACCTGATGACGCGCAACAATCTGGCCTACCACTATGCCGTGGACTCAATCAAGCTCGATGAGGCTGAGCGATACATCAGCGCAGTGGTTGATGTGGAGCCTGACAATCCTACATATCTTGACACCTATGCGTGGGTGAAATTCAAGAGAGGCGACTATGCCTCCGCCCGCCATTATATTGACCGCACAATCAACATTACAGCGCTGCAATCGCTATGCGACACTGCCGTCTTTGATGATTATGCCGTTTGCGACACTGCCGTCTTTGATGATTATGCCGTCTGCGACACTGCCGTCTATGATTACAGCGATAGCGTCACTGACCTCGCTATCGTTGAAGACCCCGACACAATCGATGCCGGCAACGTAATGATTGATGAAGCCATGGAGTATCTGTCAGCCGAGGTGCTTGAGCACGCCGGCGACATCTACTATATGACCGGCGAGCGTGAGCAAGCCGTCAAATTCTGGACGCAAGCATCAAAGCTCGATGCCGACAACGAGCTGCTGCGGCGCAAAGTCAAGCAAAAAAAGTATATCCCCAAATGAAAGCGCTATCCCTACATCGTCTCAGCCTCGCTGCCATCGCCGCAATAGCGGTCATTGCGGCCGCCACCTCGTGTCGCAGCGCCAAAGAGCCCGTGGCCACCAACGGCATCTCTTCGGCATCGACACCCGTTGCGGCCATCACCACTCCGGGAGCCACCACCGCCGCATGGCACGACCTGTACATCCCCGTCAGTGTGGAGCTGCGCAAGCCCGTGGCGATGAGCGTCTCCGGCCGCGTGACTATGGTGCGCGACAGCGCCATCTTCGTGTCAATGCGCGTGTTTGGTATGGAGGTAGCCACCATCTATGCCAACACCGACTCGGTCACCGTGGCCGACAAATATCACAGCTATGTATATACCGAGCCGCTCAGCGCCATCACCGCCCGCGACGGCCTCACCATGGCCGACCTCCAGGACATACTCTTAGGGCGGCGGCAGGTGCCCGCGAGCTGCCCGGCAAGCGTGACTCTCGCCCCCGCTGTGGCATGCGGCGCCGGCGGCACCATGAGTCCCGAAGTCACCGTCTCCACTCCCCTCGGAGGCAAAGACGTCACCGCGGCCCTGCGCTGGGACACTCGCAAAGCCCAATGGGACACCAACCGCCAAATCAAGCCCACCAACACCAAAGGCTACCGCCGGCTGCAGCGCTCTGATATATTGCAAATCCTAAAATTCTGACATCGCCTTGCTCCACTTCTTGCGTAAAACAGTACTGCTGATACTCGCCTCCGCTATCATTGCTGCGGCGGCCCCTGATGCCTACGCCAAAAAGAAACAATCGCGCAAAGCCGCCACCACAACCACTGCCGCGGCGCCGCGCAGCGCCAAACAGGTGCAGCAGGAAAAGAAAAAGACCGCCAAAGAGATAGAGCAAGCACGGCAGCAACTCGCCGAGAACACCAAAAACACCCGGCGACAGCTCAACAAGCTGTCATCACTTGATGCCGAGATAAGCACACAGTCCGGCAATATCTCGCGCCTGTCAGCGAGCCTGGACTCGCTCAACAGCTCCATCAGCAGCCTCAACGACACCATCAACGACATCAGCGACAAGGTGGCCACCCTGCGCAAGGGCTATGCCGAAGCGCTGCGCATGATGCGTGCGCGCCGCCAATCCACCAGCAATTTCGCATTCATATTCTCCTCGCGCTCGTTCACCGAGGCTTATCGGCGCATACGCTACCTGCGTGAGCTCAACAGCTGGAACGCCGACAAGCGCCGCCACCTGCGCGCCACCCTCGCCATCCTCGACGCCAAGCGCAGCCGCCTCTCCGAGCTTCAGGCGCAGCACTCTGACGCCCTCTCCAAGATGACCATAGCTCAGACGGCGCTCCGCGCAAAGCAGTCTGAGACGGCAGCCCTCGTCGATAACCTCAAGCGCGAAAAGACTGCCATCAACAAGGTGCTCACCGAGAAAAAGAAGCAAGCCGAGCGCCTCGACCGTGAGCTCGATCGCATCATAGCCGAGGAGGCACGCCGAGCCGAGGAGGCGCGCCGCAAAGCCGAAGCCGAGGAGGCGCGTCGCAAAGCCGAGGAGGCCAAGCGATTGGCCCAGGAGCAGGAACGCCTCAAAAAAGAACAAGAGCAAAAAGCCATTGCACAAAACGCCGACAAGAGCAAGGACAAGGCTTCAGCCAAAAACGACAAGGCTAAGGACAAAGCCAAAGCCGCTGCCTCGACAGCGCCCGCCGAGCAACCCAAGGCGCAGACCAAGCCGGCATCAGAGGCTAAAAATACCAAAACACCCACCTATGCCCACCACGCCGAGGCGTCACGCGCTCTCACCGGCAGCTTCGAGCAAAACAAGGGGCGCCTGCTATTCCCCGTGGCCGGCAACTACTCTATTGTGTCAAACTTCGGCACCAACAACCACCCCGAGCTGTCGGCCGTGAAAATCAATAACTCCGGCATCGACATCCAAGTGCCCAAGGGAAGCCGCGCCAGAGCCGTGTATGACGGATATGTGTCGTCTGTCTTCGTGCTCGAAGGCTATCACAACATAGTGATAGTGCGCCACGGCGAATACCTCACCGTATATGCCGGCATTGACGCCCTAAGCGTCAAAAAAGGCGACAAAGTAAAGGCTAACCAGCCCCTGGGCTCCATCTTCAGCGACCCTGACGACGATGGGCGCACGGTGCTCCACTTTGAGATACGGCGCGAGAAACAAAAACTCAACCCCCTGGAATGGATACGATAGGCCACACCACGCCACGACGCCGAGCCTCGGCGATGTCTAAGCGCGTGCTCAAAGCCGTGAGCATCTTCGGCGGCCTGCAGGTATTCACCATCATCTGCTCGATAGTGCGCACAAAGGTGGTGGCGGTGCTCATCGGCCCGGCCGGTGTGGGATTGCTCGCCCTATACAACAGCACCATGGAGATGCTCCAGACCAACAGCCAGCTTAACCTGCGCCAAAGCGCCGTGCGCGACATCGCTGCTGCATCGCCATCACAGCGGCCGGCGCTGATAGCCGCCACGCGCCGTTGGGCGCTATGGCTCGGACTCATAGGCATGGCTCTCGTGGCTATATGCTCGCCGCTGCTGAGCCGCCTCACCTTTGGCGACGGCGACCACACCATAGCATTTGTGGCCTTGGCTGTGACGATGCTGCTCGCCGCCGTCACCTCCGGGCGCCTCGCCGAGCTGCAGGCCCTCGATAAGCTCAGCGCCCTGGCTAAGGCCTCGCTGTGGGGCGCCGTAGCCGCCACTGTCATAGCCTTGCCGCTATTCTATTACCTGCGCCTTGATGCCATAATACCCGTGATTATCACCTTCACGGCGTGCTCCTTTGCCGCAGCCATGGTGATGCGCTATCGTGGCGCCGTGCCCACGCTGACGCGGCAGCGTGCCATCAGCTTAGGCGCTCCCATGCTCAAGCTCGGCGCATACCTCACGGTGTCGTCAGGGGCGGCGCTGATAGGCTCGTATGCCTTTGTGGTGTTTCTCAACCGTCACGCCTCCACTGACACCCTCGGCATCTACCAGGCCGGATATACCCTGGTCAACACCTACGTGGGCGTCATATTCACATCGATAGCGATGGAGTATTACCCACGGCTGTCAGCCACGATAGCGTCGGCGCGGAGGGCCGCCGTGCTCGTGCGCCACGAGATAGTGACCCTGCTATGGCTGCTGATGCCCGTGATAGCGCTGTTTGTGGCCTTTGATGATGTGGCGGTGAGGCTCCTCTATGCCGAGAGCTTCATGCCGTTGCTGCCATACGTCACCATCGCCATCGGTGGCGTGCTCTTCAGGGCCGTGTCGTGGTGCTTGGCATTCGTCATTCTCGCCCGAGGCGATGGCCGCATATATGTGTGCACCGAGGTGGCGTCGGCCGTCATCACCCTGACGCTCAACATAGGAGGATATATGCTGTGGGGATTTGCCGGATTAGGCGTGGCTTACGTAGTGGATTTTGCGCTCTACACACTCATCACCTACGCCGTGTATCGCCGCCGCTACGGTATGCGTCTGTCGCGCTCTATCGCCGTGTTGCTCTTGCTCGGCATCGGCGTGGCCGCCCTGAGCATCGTAGTCAAGCAGCTGTGCGGGGCGTGGCTCACGCTGCTGCTCACGCTGCCGTGGCTCGTGCCTCTGGCGTGGCGTCACATCATGCGCCGCCGCCGGGTCTCTCGCGCCTAAGCGCCCTCAGCTGATGCCACACCATGAATGCCGTGGTGATAGTGGCGAGGATATCCGATGCCGGGAACGACAGCCACACCCCATCTACGCCCATCACGCCTACCAGCCACCACATCAGCGGCAGCAGAAACAGCACCTGACGCGTGATGCTCATAAAGATAGACTTGCCTGACTTGCCCAGACTCTGAAACAAAGCAGTGGCCACGATGGGTATCCCCACGATGGCAAACCCCAGCATAGCGTGGCGCAGACAGTTGGCCGTCACTTCTATCAGGTAATCATCGGTGGTAAAGACGCGCGCCACCCATTGCGGCGCCAGCAAGCCCACGGCGCTGCCCGCCGTGCATATCGCCGTGGATACCCACATCGCCAGCCAAAAGGCGCGGCGAAGGCGCGTCAGATTGCCTGCTCCATAGTTATATCCCACGATAGGCTGCATGCCCTGGCAGATGCCCAGCACCACCATCGTCAGCATCGATGTAAATGTCACAAAGATGCCAGCAGCGCCTATCGCCGTGTCGCCGCCATAGCGCAGCAGTGTGTTGTTGATAAAGATATTGATTAGGCACGAGCAGGCATTGACCAGCGCCGGAGCCGCGCCGATTGACACTATCTGCACTATTATCGAGCGCCGCAGGCGATAGATGCCGCGGCTGAAGCCCACGGTCACACCCTTGCGACAGAAATGACGCAACACAAACGCCGCTGACACCACCATGGCTATATCCGTGGCTATCGCGGCGCCCGTCATGCCCATATCCAGATAAAAGATGAAGATGGGGTCAAGCACCACATTGCCTATCGCGCCGATGAGCATAGTGCCCATAGCCACACGCGGATAGCCCGATGCACGTATGATATTGTTAAGGCTGAACGTCAGGTTGGTGAGCAGCAAGCCCGGCAGTAGCCACAGCAGATAGCTGCGTGCATACGGCAGCGTGACATCGCTCGCCCCAAACACGCGCAAAATGGGGTCCAAGAACACGGCAAACACCACAATATATGCCACCGCATTGATCACGGTCAGCACCAGCGAGTTGCCCAAGATGCACCGTGCCCGCTCATACTCGCGCCGCCCAAGCAATATCGACACCCACGCCGATGCGCCCACGCCGATGAGCGTGCCCACTGCCGTGGTCAAGTTCATCACCGGGAAGGTGATAGCCAAGCCGGCTATCGCCTCCGGACCTACGCCCTGACCGATAAACATACGGTCAACCACATTGTACAGCGCCATTACCAGCATACCCACCACCGCCGGCAGCGAGTAATGCCACAGCAGCCGCCCCACCGGCCGGCTCTCCAATTCCGATAAATTTCCCTGTAATGCCATAAGCGTGACAGCGGCGCCATTAGCGCGCCTTTTTGCGCTGCAAAGTTACGCATTTATCCCCAGCCCGCAAAATCTGCACCGACCCCGACCACAATCAGCATCAAATGAAATAACATAGACAGCGCTCCAATAACCCCTAATAATTTTTAGCCTGAACTATATCATAAAAATCAACAATTTTATTCAAAAATATCAAGACAATTTGCATACGGTGTAAATATCAGATAATCAGTCATATCGCAATGTAAAATGTGGCATTTGGCGCGTTTTTGATGTGACGTTTGGCGCGTTTTTGATGTGACGTTTGGCGAGATTTTGATGTGGCGTTTGGCGTGATTTTGATGTGACGTTTGGCGCATTTTTTCGGTGAGGTTACTAAGCAGGCGAAACAGAGATAAATATTTTCAGGAATTCTATCAATCAGTTTCCGGCATTTGCTCTTCATTATAAACTCGTTCTGTCACATTTTTATAACAAATTTGGGACAAAACAATTCCGAGCATCAATAAATTATTTTGCTATGTTATAAAAGTTTAGTAAATTTGCAATGCATAGGCAACTGTGCGGACATATAGAAGCGTTTTTTGCTTTATCCTCCTAAGGAAATCGCCAATTTCAAAACAGATAAGGAGAAAGCGGTCAATAAAACGCTCATGCTTGTCGCATATCCACTCCCCGACAAGGGGTATCGATATCCGATTAGGCGTGGGAGTGGACTGTTTATTTATCTGTTAGGCGTTTGGCGATGCCTCCTTAGGGATAGACAAGAAGTCATTCCACGCTTTTTTCGTATAACTACTAAAAAGTCAAATCAGGAATGGAGGCGACACCGAACAAAACAAATGGATAAAATCCTGAAGCACCTGATGTTGTTGCTCGTCACAACACTCAGCCTGACGTTCACCTCCTGCAGAGGCGACGATAATAAAGACGAGCCAAACAACCCGAATGTTTCTGGTAAGATTGAAACATTTAGTTTACGGGCCAATAAACCTGGTGATAAATACCCCACAGGAGAGACAATGATTTATCTTAGTTCCTGGGATTATGTAAGCATATCATTAAATGATATCAACGGTCCAATGTTGGAAGTATCGGGAGGCGAGTATACCCATCCTCATATTAAATATTTTGGTAATGTGAACTCGATAAAAGATATTACTTATCAAAATATTGGTTCTATTACTGAAACAACAACTAATGCTGTCGATAATGGTGGTTACGTTATTGAGTACACTTATGATGGTAACGTATACTATATCCGCTTAAGAATTACTTTAAATGAATCAAATGCTGGAGAATTAGTTGGATGTAACGTTCAATGGCAGCAGTTATAATGATTTTTTCCTAACTCCTACTTATAACTTATTCTACAAGTAGAAATATTGAACGTCCCTCAGCCAACATAAAGACTTGGAGAAATCCGAGACTTTTGCTGTCTTTTCCCCATAGAGTGCTTTACCGTACTTTCGCAGTACGATAAAGCACTTTTTATATGCAGACAATCTCGATTAACTTCATCGTGCCGCAGGGCTGGCACGAGCGGAAAAACTCCTAAAGTATCTGATGTTGTTGCTCGTGGCAACATTCAGCATTGTCGTCTTTTCATGCAGTGACGACAAAGGTGATGATCCTGACAACCCATCGAAAAGTCAGGTTGCTAACGCTACTAAAAATCAAATTAAAGAAACATTCCCGGGTCTCCGACTTGACTCAATACATTCTCATGATAGTTTCTCAAATATAAAACTGGAATATGAGGATGGTCTGCTTGTTGCATATAAGGAATGTTATCAAAGTGGAAATGTACACGACGGTGTTGACTTTAAACTGACTTATACTCCTGATACTATATATGTTAATTCATACAAAGCCGTTATCGGGGAAAATGGTTTAGTGGAAAAGTTGATATGCCCCAACGGCAAAGTGAACCAATACAACTATGATGATCAAGGTCATTTAGTTAGGTATGATGTGGCTGTTGCTAATATACAAGATAAAAAGTATTACGAGGTCACATGGGAGAATGACAACGTTATTTCCCACCGCGAAAACTATCAAGACGGGGACTCCTGGGAATTTAGAGATGTATTTTACGATTATTATGACGAGCTGAATCTCGCCGGCATCCTTCCACCCTTGGATTCTTTTCACTGGATTGAGGATACTGGTTTAAGTGTGGGTTATGGTATAAATGAAGTGCTGTATTATGCGGGTCTTCTGGGACGTGGTACAAAGAACCTTGTTAAATCATGTGGCCATAGATATTCTTCGTTTACATACAATCTTGATGGGGTCGGTTATGTCGTTTCAGTATCAGGATCAAGAATATATGGCAGTTATGTTGAAGATCCCGTTACGGATGAATACTTTTATCAATAAAGTCATAGTGCAATAATCACTGTCTTTCCCCCAAAGAGTGCTTTACCATACTTTCGCAGTATGTTAAAGCACTTTTTCTATGCAACCGGTAAAATAAAAACAATGTTCCGATACTCAATAGGCGCAACTGGGGCGGCTGATGCGCAGTTTATGATGCAGATTTTTGGGGGTGTATTTGGGTAATATGCGATGCAAAGACCGGTGTTGTCAGCAGTGCATTGTGAGGAGCAAAAGGCCTCCGGAAGAATGCGCCCGCAGCATATATGTCTGTTGTTGAAGCTACTTTTGATAACTCAACTGTCTTATATGGCCATTCAGAGCCCTGAGTTGTTCAATTAATTCACCAAAGGGGATGCTTTCACCATAAATCATATGTAATCGCATCTGTTCGTAATCAGATCGCCACGCATCTTGCACAGAGTCCGGAGGCAGGATTGACAAGCTGGATGGGAAGAGTGTGTCATAGTCAAATCCACGAAGCCCGATAAAAGTTTTGCGATGCTCGATCACCTGGCGATATAGTCGCTCATCATTTAGTGCACGTTCAGCAATCGGTGTGCGAAGAATCTGACCTATGTCATACATGTGTCTTGACATTCTTTCGACTCTGATATTATCAGCAGATTTGCTGAATTCTTCATGTAGAAGGAATATCTTTTCTAAAAATGTTCGTTCGGGAAGTACCGCTCTAACATTGAAGGTGCTTCTTTCCCAACGAGCTTTCGGGAATACCTCATCAATAATTGGATTAAGCGTGACAGACTGTATGGGCTCACTCATTGACCTGCCGCTGACTTCGATACGAACCACATTGCGGATGTATGGATTTGTCTCAAAGAGTGAGGGGTACTCCACTTCGATTATCTCAGGGTCTGTAGTGGTTACAGAGGTGACGTTCACATGTATTTTGAACATTCCTTCTGCAATACCATCATCAATAAGTGCATCATGAAGTTTATATTGCAACTTGTCTCTGACAAAGCTACATGCAGCGCGTCTAAGTTTGTCGCTGATTTGTGTCTTTGACAGAGTACCGCCAAATCCCAAATAATCGCGGTCGATGCCGATATCAATATCTTCAGAAATCCTGTCAATCAGTTTCCAGCATTTGCTCAGCGATGTGCCACCCTTGAAACTTGTATGTTCGGCACTCGGCAGTTTGTATAGTGCAGCAAGTACCTGACATATCCACCAGTCTTTTTCAGCCATGTTGACATTGATGCCCATCAGGGCTGAAGCCTGCGTAAAGACAACCCTTTTCTGCTCCTGCGATAATTCTATAAATTTCATAGTGATATAAGCTCCTTTCTAACCCATGCCGGTGCAAGTTTAATATCTTCAGTGTAATCTCGTTCTGTTACATTTTCAATATGCATTTTCAGAATTCGTTTATGCCCATCGGTTATCTTACCCTGTCCTATTGCCCTCATTGCTGCTACAATACGCATCATTAAGTCTGAGCGGAAACTCAGGGTTTTTAACTCAGATGTATGCTTGAACATGATGCCATGACCTTTGCCGATGCTTATTCTTCGAGGTGAGCCATCAGTAAGATAAACAGCGTTTGCTGGCACTTGCGTACTTAGCCCAAGACTATTGAGAGCGTAGTCTCCTGTGGGTACAATACGCGAGTGGTCACGCTTTGCTATTGCTTGGGCTATATCGTCCAGACTTGGCAACAGCACACCAAGGCCGAGATCACTGTCGAACTTCGGCTTGTAATATATCCCGTGGGCCAGTCTAACGATAACATTGCGTTCGCATAGCCTGATTAGTGACTTCTTAATGGCTTCAGGCGTGCCCATCTCTGCATAGTCTGTGGTAAAGATAATCTTCCCTTGTGACTCAGAGTTTATGGCCCTCTCAATTTTTTTTGCTGTGCTATCAATCATACTGATTAGTTTTTTGGCACAAAATTATAACAAATTTGGGACAAAACAATGCTTCTGCACCAAAAAATTTCAGTTTTTAGTGCCCGTTTAATAAATACGAGGCTAAAAGCCCTTTCACCATCTCACAATAAACCAATGCTTAGCGCTCGTTTTTGAATTTTAAGGGGCGGGGCGGCTGATGCGCAGTTTATGATGCAGATTTTTTGGGGTGTATTTTGAAAATTGACGCTTTTGCCTTAATTTTAAATCTTTCTGTCGTTTCTTCCGTCGTATGAGCGGAATGTCGCCGACCGGGGTACAAGGGAGTAAAATTGCCATCGTGCTGCCGATGATCTTCCCATCTGATTATAAAAACTCCCTCATAAAAGTGTAGTGTTATGCACAAAAGTCCCTCATAAAAGTGTGGTGTTGTGCGCAAAAGTCCCTCATAAAAGTGTGGTAATGTTTGGTAATATGGTGATTATTATGTACTTTTGTAGCATTTATCTAAGATTGGAAAAGAATGGAAAGAGAAATAATGAAAGACCTCTTGAAATGGAGGGATAGAAGCGACCGCAAACCTCTTATCCTGCTTGGCGCACGCCAAGTGGGCAAGACATATATACTCAAGGAATTCGGGAAGAGGTGTTATGAACAGACGGCATACATCAACTGTGATGACAACGAAATGGTCAAGGACTTGTTTCTACCCGACTATGACATCAGACGCATCCTGCTCGCAATCGGTTCCATTACAGGTGTCAGCATCCGGCCGGGCAAGACCCTCATCATTCTTGACGAGATACAAGAACTGAAAAGGGGGCTTAATGCCTTGAAGTATTTCTGCGAGAATGCCCCGGAGTACCATGTGGCAGTAGCGGGCTCATTGCTCGGTATCACTCTTCATCAAGGCGAGTCATTCCCTGTTGGGAAGGTAAATACCTTGAATATCCGGCCGATGACTTACGAGGAGTTTCTTCTGGCTATGGGAAAGAATCAAATGTATGAAATGTTGGAGAACAGACAATGGGATGTCATTGCGAGCACGCGAAACCTCTATATTCAATCGCTCAGGGAATATTATTTCACAGGAGGTATGCCTGAGGCGGTGAAGAAGTATCTTGAAACAAATGACACCGTACAGGTGAGGGAAATACAGAAGGAGATTCTTCTTGCCTACGACAAGGACATATCAAAGCACGCACCTACAAATGAGGCTGTGAGAATAAATCAAGTGTGGAAATCAATACCGGCACAACTCGCAAAAGAGAACCGTAAATTCATATATGGTGCTGTAAGAAAAGGTGCAAGGGCAAAGGACTTTGAGATTGCCATACAATGGCTCCTCGATGCCGGTTTGGTTTACAAAATAGACAGGGTCAGCAAACCGGCTATGCTATTGGGCTGCTATGCGGATTATTCCTCATTCAAACTGTATATGCTCGACTGTGGGCTCCTCGGCGCAATGAACGACATGCCGCCTTCGCTGATGTTGTTGCCAAACAAGATGGCGGAGAGCAAGGGCAGTTTCACAGAAAACTTCGTATGTTCACAACTTCATAATTGTCGAGATTTATCAGTATTCTACTACAGTAAGGAAAACAGTTCCCAGGAGGTGGATTTCGTAGTTCAGCACGACACCGACATTTTAGCCGTGGAAGTGAAATCGGAGGAAAACCTTCAGTCGAAATCCCTCAAGGCATTCCACTGCGAAAACCCCGAGGTCAGATGTCTGCGAACCTCCATGGCCGACTATCGTCAGCAGGACTGGATGGTCAACGTCCCTCTGTATGCCATTAAAAGCTATCTCTTCTAACCGCCTTAAAAACTCCTAAAGTATCTGATGTTGATGCCCGTGGCAACATTCAGTCTTACATTCACTGCATGCAGTGATGATGATGTCGAGCCAATCTTATTAGTATTTTAAGGGGCAGGTGATGCGGGTGATGATTACCGGGGCGGGGTGATGCACAGTGATGCACAGTTTATGATGCAGATTTTTGGGGGCGTATTTGGATAATTGACGCTTTTGCCTTAATTTTGGAGATTATTTCGCCTCGCAGCTGAGGCGAACCATCAAAAGCGCCTCGGCGTTATATCTTCACAGTCAGATTATATGAAAGTCACCGCTGCCATACGCCTTGTCTCCAAGATTGCCTTATGGGCCATCGTGACGGTCGTGTTGCTTGTGGCGGCATGCGGCGCTATGGTGTATTCGCCGTGGGTGCAGGATACGCTCACGCGCCACCTGGTGAGCTATGTCAACCGCAGCAGCGAGGGCCGCTTGGCGGTGTCGCTGGAGCGGCTGAGGCTGCGTTTCCCCTTGCAGCTAAGCATCGAGGGCCTCACGGTGGTGGAGTGCGGCGTAGATACGTTAGTGGCGGTGGGCAAGGCCGGCACCGGGGTTAAGGTGATGCCTCTATTCCAAGGCCGTGTGGTGACTGACGATGTGGCGATGACTGATGGCTTGATGCGTTTGGGCAGCACTGACTCGCTGATGTATATGCGCATCAAGGCGCATCTGATGGAGATAGAGGGCGTGAGTGTGGGTTTGCGCGATATGGATATCAGCGCTGATGCCGCACGCATAGCCTCAGGCTCGGTGGTGATGGCGCTGCGCCCCGACACCGCTGCCGCTGACACTGCAGCAGTGCCTCCCGCCGAGCCGTCGGCGATGCGCATAGCGCTGGGCAAGCTGTCGCTGCAAGATTTCTCATACACGATGCGTATGCTGCCCGCGATTGACTCCTTGACAGCCGTCATTCCCCACGGCTGCGTCAGCAATGTGGTGATAGATATGGCTGAGCAACGCGTGGCCATCGACTCCTTTGCCGGCATAGGCCTTGACGCGGCCTACATCGCTCCTGACGCCGCCACCGTGGCTGCCACACCTGTGGCGCCCGAGAGCACCGACACCACCGCCGTGCCATGGACCATAGAGATAGCCGACATACACTTTGCGCGCTCGCACGCTCTCTACACTACGCGCGGCGTGACGCCGGCCCCGGGCCTTGACTTCGCCTATATTGAGGCTGACTCCCTTGAGCTCGACATCACCGACTTCTACAACCGACGCGATGTGGTGAGCATACCCCTCCAGCTCAACGCCATAGAGCGCTGTGGCGTGAACCTTCACGCCGGCGGACGCCTCGACATCAGCTCCGAAGCTCTGAAATTCAGCGACTTTGACATCAGCACTACTGACAACACCACCCTGCGAGCCGCCGGCCAGCTGGGCATGGGCGATATGGTGTCAGACCCCTCTGTTGCTCTGCAGCTGCAGGCTGCCGGCAAGCTGTCGTTGGCTGACATAGGGCGCCTCTTCCCCGCCGCCAAGCCTCTGACGGCGATGATGCCGCGCGGCGATGCCGTGCGCCTCGACCTTGACGTGCAGGGCACATCCGGCCGCCTCGACCTGCGCAAAATCAATGTGGGCATCAACAGCCATGTCAGCGTAGATATCACCGGCACGGTGACCAATGCCATGAGCCCCGACCGCCTCGGAGGTGACCTTGACATCCACGGCAATATCATTGACCTCACCACGCTCAAAAACAATCTGCTGAGCCGTGACATGGCTCAGACGCTGTGCATACCGCCTATGACCATTGACGGCTCAGTGGCGATGCGTGACGGCGCCGTAGAGGGCACCATGCAGGCTGTCACCGCTGCCGGGCGCCTCGCCCTCGATGCGCAATGGCATAGCCGCCGCGCCGAGTACGTCGCCTCGATTACTGCCGACCGCTTCCCCGTGGCGGCATTTATGCCATCGCTCGGCATAGGCAATGTCAGCGCCTCGCTTGACGTCAGCGGCAAGGGCTACAACCCCTTTGACAGCACCATGGTGGCGCAGGCGCGGCTCGATATCATTAGCGCCGCCTATGGCGGTTACGACTACAGCGGCATCAGCGGCGAGGCTTCTGTAGAAGGAGGCGCCGCCATCGTGGCCTTGCGCTCCTCCAATCCCGATGCCACCTTTGCCCTCGACGCCTCCGGCAATCTCATCGGCGACACCTACGACTGGACTATGATGCTCTCCGGCGACCATATCGACCTCAAAGCACTGAAAATGAGCGAGGAAGATGCTTCACTGCAGCTGTCGCTCGACGGCTCGGCCAAGCTATCGCCCTCTGCCCGATATATTGACGCCGACCTGACACTGCGCTCGCTGCGCTATGACCACGCCGCCGGCAACATCGCCGTGCGCGACATCCGCGCTCAGCTCAATGCCGACGACTCCACGACCAATGCCTCGCTGCGCAACCGCGACCTTTACACCTACTTCAGCTCCGAGTCGCCCATTGACACCCTCGCCGCGCGTATGTCACGCACGCTGTGTCTGCTCGACAGCCAAATCACGCGCCACCGCATCAACGTAGATGAGCTGCAGCGCGCCCTGCCGCCCTTTGTGCTTGACGTCTCGGCCGGCAACAACAATATCCTCACCGACATACTCTCAGACAGCCGTGCCGGCTTCAAGCGGCTGCACTTGGAGGCCTCTAACGACAGCTTGCTCACCCTCAGCGGCAAGGTGTTGGCGCTGCAGTCGGGCACGCTCACGCTCGACACCATCAGCGCCGAGTTGTCGCAGTATGGCGAGGACGCCGCTTTCACCATCAAGATGGACAATGCGCCGGGCACCCTCGACTCCTACGCCCATGTGCGCCTTGACGGCTTCTTGATGGACAATAATGTGTCGCTGCGCCTACAGCAGCACAACATCGCCGGCGACAAGGGCTATGACATAGGTGCGCGCGCCACCCTCGGCCGAGAATTGCTGCAGCTGCGCTTTGTGCCCACATCGCCCACCATCAATTATAAGCCGTGGTCTGTCAATGCCGATAATTATGTGAGCTACTGCATCACCGACAAGCACCTCGACGCAAATCTGCATATCACGGGCGGCGACTCCTCGATAGCCATCTTCACCGAGCATCGCGGCGAGCATCACCACGATGACGACGCCGGCGATGACGCCGACAATGACAGCCACGCTACTGTCCAAGAAGACCTGATCGTGCAGCTGCGCAAGATACACCTCGCCGACATGGTGGCGCTGAACCCTCTGTCCACCCCTATGAGCGGCGACCTCTCGGCTGATATGCGTCTCAACCACCACAGCGGCGTGCTCGAGGGCAACGGCAATGTCACCCTCACCGATTTTTATTACGGCAAGGAGCGTGTGGGCACCATCGGCGCCGACATGACTATCGCCACTGATGCCGATGGCTTGCTGCGTGCGCAGGCACAGCTGAGCGTAGATGGTGTACGCACAATGACGCTCGCCGGCGCCCTCAATGACTCCACCGCCACCTCGCCCCTGGCGCTGGATTTCTCCATGATACACTTCCCGCTGACATCGGTCAACCCCTTCCTGCCGCCCTCGCTGGCGCGCCTGCGTGGCACCCTCAACGGCTCGCTCAACATCACCGGCGACAGCGACAACCCCATCTTTGACGGTTGGCTGCAATTTGACTCCACCGCCGTGCGAGCCGCCATCATCGCCACCGAATACCCCGTCAGCGACGTGAAGATACCCGTGGAGCGTAGCAAGGTGCGCTTTGACAATTTCAGCATCAGAGGTGTCAACGACCGCTCGCTCGCCATCAACGGCACGGTGGATATCTCGTCAATGGCCTCGCCGCTGATTGACCTCACCCTCACCGCTGACAATATGCAGATCTGCGGCACCTCTCGCCCCTCGCGCGGCGCCGACATCTACGGCAAGGGATTTATATCCACCAACACCCGCGTGCGCAGCAACGATAAGTATATGTTTGTCAAAGCCGATGTGGCCATAGAGCCGGGCACCAATATCACCTATGTGATGCCCTCGGCCGTCAGCACCATCACCTCGCAGTCGGCAGGCGAGATGGTGCGCTTTGTTAACTTTGCCGACACGGTGCGCGTAGAGGCGCCTGACAGCCTCACTGTGGGCCAGTTGGCCGTCATCGTTGACGCCACGCTCCACATACGCAGCGGCTCCACCGTCAATGTGGATTTATCTACCGATGGCAAAGACAAGCTGCAACTGATGGCCGACGGCGAGCTGGAATTTACTATGTCGCCGGTCAACGATGGCCGCCTCTCCGGCCGCCTCACCATCGACAAAGGCTTTGTGAGATACACACCGCCGCTGATGTCTGAAAAGCTGTTCACCTTCAGCGACAACAGCTATGTAGCTTTCACCGGCGATATGATGAACCCGCAGCTGGGCGTTCACGCCGTTGACAAAATCAAGGCCAACGTCACCCAAGAAGGTGCCAACTCGCGGCTTGTCAACTTTGACGTGGCGCTATCGGTCACCGGCTCGCTCTCCAATATGAATGTAGGCTTTGACCTAAGCACCGCCGACGACGTCACCGTGGCCAACGAGCTGGCATCAATGAGCGCCGACCAGCGCGCAAACCAAGCTATGAACATGCTGCTCTACGGAGTATATACCGGCCCGGGTACCAAGGCCGGTGCGCAGCTCTCGGGCAACCCCCTGTTCTCTTTCCTCGAGTCGCGCATCAACAGCTGGGCCGCCTCGGCCATCAAAGGCGTGGATATCAGCTTCGGCATAGACCAATACAACAAGACCACCGACGGCAGCACCTCGTCAACGATGAGCTACAGCTATCAGGTGTCAAAATCGCTCTTCAACGATCGCCTCAAGATAGTGGTGGGCGGCAACTACTCTACCGACGCCACCGCCGACGAGAATTTCTCACAGAACCTCATCAACGACATCTCTTTTGAATACTACCTCAACAAGGCGCAGACGATGAATGTGCGCGTATTCCGCCACACCGGCTTCGAGAGCATACTCGAGGGCGAAATCACCGAGATGGGTGTAGGATTTGTGTATCGCCGCAAGATGAGGCGCCTCTCCGAGCTATTCAAGCCCTTCAACTTCCTCAAAAAGAAAGACACGGCGACCGCGACCGCGGCCGACACCACGGCCGTTGCCGCTGCCCACGCCGCCACTGACTCCATAGCCCATGACCACGACTGACATCAATAATATACGCATCATGCGGCCGCGAGCCGTGACAGCCGCAGCGGTGGCCTCCGTGGCGCTGCTGCTGATGCTTCTCACAGCAGCATGCTCCACCACGCGCCGCATCGCCGACGACGAGCAGCTATACACCGGCAAGAAAGTCACCTTTGTGGGCAACACCGTCACCACCGAGGCCGGCAAGACCAAGACCGTAAATCCGCTGCCTGCCGATGTGCAGGACGCCATCATCGAAGCCGTAGATGTGGAGCCAAACAACTATTGGTCGCTGCTGGGCTGCCGCTCGCCGCTGCCAATAGGACTATGGGTATATAACAACTGGAGCAATCCTCCCTCCGGCCTCAAGCATTGGCTCTATGAGCATTTAGTGGAGGAGCCGGTATTAGTGTCAGACGTGCGCCCCGACCTGCGCACTCACATGATAGAGGAAATCCTTGACAACAACGGCTTTTTCCGCGGCACCGGCAGCTACACCCTCACATCGTCAAAAGACCCCAAGAAAGCCAAAATCACCTACACCGTGACGCCCGGGCCGCTATACCCCGTCAGCGGCGTGGAGATGCTCCCCGATACCTGCGCCCTCAACCACGCCATTGACTCGGTGGCGGCGATGGACCCGTATCTGTCGCGCCCGGGACAGCGTTACTGCACTGACTCGCTCACGGCGGCTCGCACGCGCATCGCCAACGCCCTGCGCAACAAGGGCTACTACTTCTTCCAGCCGTCATACATTGAATACCTCGCCGACAGCGTGATGCAGCGCGGCTCTGTGGCGCTCCGCATGAAGCTCGCCGCCAACATACCCGCAATGGCGCGCAACCGATATGTCACCGGCGCCGTCACGGTCACCGTGGCGCGCAACGAGGGCGGCGGAGTGCCTGACACCATGGCGCTGCGGCGCCTCACGCTCATTCAGATGCGTCCCTCGAGGCTGCGCTCAAAGTCTATCGAGGAGAATGTGACTTTCCGCCCGGGGCGCACTTTCTCGGTGCGCGACATGAACCGCACTCAGACCTACCTGTCGCGCCTGGGCATCTTCCGCTCCATCGACATCAGCGCACGCCCCGACACCACCTGCGCCACTCCTACGCTCAACGTGGCCATCGATTGCACCTTTGATGCGCCGCTGGAGGCATCTATCGAGGTCAACGTCAAGTCAAAATCCAACTCTTACATTGGTCCGGGCCTCTCGCTGGGCCTCACCAACCGCAACCTCTTTGGCGGCGGCGAGCAGCTCAGCGTCAACCTCACCGGCGCCTACGAGTGGCAGACGGGCAAGGGCAGCGAACGCTCGCTCTTCAACTCCTATGAGGTGGGCCTCTCAGGCTCACTCGCCGTGCCGCGCCTCCTCGCCCCGAAGTTTATCCCGCGAGGCCGATATCAGCTCAACTGGACTCGCTTCCAGCTTGGCGCCGACCTGCTCAATAGGCCGCACTTCTTCAAGATGGCTCAGTTTGACGCCGCCGTCAGCTATGACTGGCGTCTGCGGCGCTATGTGTCAAACTCCTTCACGCCCTTCAAGCTCACCTACACCAAGCTCATCAACACCACAGCCGAGTTTGACGACATCATGGCCGAGAACCCAGCCGTGGCCCAGAGCTTCCAGAACCAGTTCATTCCCCAGATGTCATACACCTACACCTACGACCGCAACTTTGACAACCGCAACACCCTCAACTGGACCTTTACCATCTCAGAGGCCGGCAATATCTTCTGGGGCATCTATCAGGCGTGCGGCGCCAAGGGAGAGAAGAAGCTCTTCGGCACTCCTTTCTCTCAGTTTGTCAAAGCCACGGCGCAGTTAGTGTGGGGGCATCGCGTGTTAGGCAACCACTGGCTGGTGATGCGTGCTGCTGCCGGCGTGGCTCACGCCTATGGCAACTCACAGCAGGTGCCCTACGCCGAGCAATTCTATGTAGGCGGCGCCAACTCGGTGCGTGCCTTCACCGTGCGCAGCATAGGCCCCGGGCGTTATCGCTCGCCCGACATCGCAGGCACGAGCTATTTTGACCAGACGGGCACGCTCAAGTTTGAAGCCAACGTGGAGTATCGTTTTCCGCTCTTCGGGCCGCTGCATGGTGCGCTGTTTGTCGATGCCGGCAATGTGTGGCTGCTCAAGAGCGACCCCGCGCGCCCCGGCGCCGAGGTGGTGGCCTCCAAATTCCTGCGCGACCTGGCGCTGGGCACCGGCTGCGGCCTGCGCCTCGACATCAGTATGCTCGTGCTGCGTGCTGACTTGGGCATAGGCATTCACGCCCCGTACAACACCGGCCACGGCGGATATTACAACATGGAGTCGTTCGGCAAGTCGCTGGCCTTCCACTTGGCCATAGGATACCCCTTCTGAGGGCGCCTCACGGCTCCAGGCTGAGGATATGCTGCAAGATTGCTACGGCCTCGCTCACGGTGGCCACGCGGTCAAAGGCGAAGCTCTGACGCCCGTTGGTCTCGCGTATATGCACCCGCTGCGTGTCTTCCTGCAGGTAGCGTATCATGCGGCCGAACATTGCTGACTGATAGTAGGCCTCGTTGCTGCGCCCCACAAAGTATGTGTACATCTTGCCGCCCTTGAGCGCCACCTTCTCTATGCCGAGGGTGCGGGCTTTGCGTCTCAGGCGCGGCACTTGCAGCAGCTCCTCGGCCACCTGAGGCAGACGGCCAAAGCGGTCTATGAGCCGCTCTCTGAAGGACTCGAGGTCTGTCGCGCGCTCTATGCTGTCAAGCTCCTGGTATAGCGCTATGCGCTCGCTCTCCTGAGGCACATAGGTGGCGGGCAACAGCAGCTCCAGGTCGCTCTCGATGACGCAGTCGGCCACATATTCGGCCTCCTCGCCGACGGCTTCTTCGCCCGCGTCTTTGTAGAGTGAGGCAAACTCTTGTGTGCGCAGCTCGGTGACAGCCTCTTTGAGTATCTTCTGATATGTCTCGTAGCCCAGGTCGGCGATGAAGCCTGACTGCTCGGCGCCAAGCAGGTTGCCGGCGCCGCGTATGTCCAGGTCTTGCATGGCGATATGGATGCCGGCCCCCAGGTCTGAGAAGCTCTCTATGGCTTGCAGGCGGCGGCGTGCCACGGCGCTGAGCTCCACCGACGCCGGCACCATCAGGTAGCAGAAGGCCTTGCGCGACGAGCGCCCCACGCGCCCTCTGAGCTGATGCAGCTCGCTGAGACCGAAATTTTGGGCATTGTTGACGATGATGGTGTTGACGCGAGGCATGTCGATGCCACTCTCGATGATGGACGTGGAGAGCAGCACGTCATAGTCATGAGCGGCAAAATCCACGATGGCCTGCTCGAGCTTGTCGGGAGCCATCTGGCCGTGCGCCACCACCACGCGTGCGTCGGGCACCAGGCGGGCGAGCATGGCTTGCAGGTCATACAGCCCCTCGATGCGGTTGTTGACAAAGAACACCTGGCCGCTGCGCGACAGCTCGAAGTTGACGGCCTCGCTGACTATGTCGTCGCTCAGGGTGTTGACTGACGTCACGATGGGGTAGCGGTTGGGCGGCGGGGTGGTGATGTTCGACAGGTCGCGAGCTCCCATAAGCGAGAACTGGAGCGTGCGCGGTATGGGTGTGGCGCTCATGGTGAGCGTGTCGATATTGACCTTGAGCTGCTTGAGGCGCTCCTTGACGGCGACGCCGAATTTCTGCTCCTCGTCAATGATGAGCAATCCCAGGTCATGAAACTTTACGGTCTTGCCTATGAGCTTGTGTGTGCCGATGAGGATGTCTATTTTGCCGGCGGCGAGGTCGGCGAGGATGGCCTTGACCTGCTTGGGCGTGCGTGCGCGCGACAGGTAATCCACTCTCACAGGGAAGTCCTTGAGGCGGTCGCTGAAGGTGTGGTAATGCTGATAGGCGAGCACCGTGGTGGGCACCAACACCGCCACCTGCTTGCCGTCAGTGGCGGCCTTGAACGCAGCGCGTATGGCTATCTCGGTCTTGCCGAAGCCCACATCGCCGCAGATGAGGCGGTCCATCGGGCGGTCGCTCTCCATGTCGGCCTTGACGGCGCGTGTCGCGGTGAGCTGGTCGGGCGTGTCCTCATAGATAAACGAGGCCTCCAGCTCCTGCTGCATATACGAGTCGGGCGAGAAGGCAAAGCCTTGCTCCTGCCTGCGCCGGGCATAGAGCTGTATCAGGTCGCGTGCTATATCTTTGAGCTTGCTCTTGGTGCGCTCTTTGACCCTGGCCCAGGCCCCGGTGCCTATGCGGTTGAGCTTGGGGGGCACGCCCTCCTTGCCTCGATACTTGGAGAGCTTGTGCAGCGAGTGTATTGACACAAAGATGATGTCATTGTTTTGATACACCAGCTTAATCATCTCCTGGGTGTGGCCGCCCACGTCTGTGCGAAGCAGCCCCGCAAAGCGCCCCACGCCGTGGTCTATGTGCACGATATAGTCGCCCGGCTCTATCTGGCTCAGCTCCTTGAGCGACAGGGCGAGCTTGCCTGAGCGCGCACGGTCGCTCTTGAGCGAGTATTTGTGAAAGCGGTCAAATATCTGGTGGTCGGTGAACACGCAGATGCGCGTGTCGTGATCCACAAAGCCCTCGTGCAGGGTGCCTTCCACGGGCGTGAAGCTGATGTCGTCGCCGCGGTCCTCAAAGATGACGCGGAGGCGGGCAAACTGAGCGGCGTTGTCGCTCAGGATATACAGTGTGTAGCCCTCGCCAAGCAGTTTCTTGAAGGCCTCGCTGATGAGGTCAAAGTTCTTGTGATATATGCCTTGGGGGCTGCAATCGGCCTCAACGCATGCCTTGGGCGCCATCGTGGTCAGCGACGCGGCGCGCGACGACGTGAAGGCGAGGGTGCGGAAGGTGGCAAAGCGCGCGGCAAAAGCCTCGGCATCGACCACATTGCTCATGGCGTCGGCATCGCCCTCTGATGCTATCATGGCGCTCTGCGAGAATGTCTCGGCGGCGATGGCGCGGATGCGCCCCAGCATGGCCTCGCGGTCGCGCACAGCCCACAGTGTGTCGGGGCTTACATACTCGGTCAGCGCCACACCATGGTCGCGGCGCGTGTCTATCGCCGCGGTGATGGCGGCGTGTTGGCGTGGCGCCTCTGACAGCTGCGTCTCCACATTGAACGAGCGCAGCGAGTCTATCTCATCGCCGAAGAAATCTATGCGCAGGGGCATCTCATCGGCATAGCCGAAGACATCGACGATAGAGCCGCGCACGGCAAAATGCCCCGGCTCATACACATAATCCACTTCCTTGAATCCCAGGCCACGCAATGTC
>SAMEA3663036__coassemble_43_pt1 | contig 56763 bp, 39 predicted proteins | sample SAMEA3663036__metabat2_low_PE_026 | metagenome-assembled genome bin SAMEA3663036 (sample SAMEA3663036) | pig gut metagenome | biome: pig gut; feature: pig-associated habitat; material: faeces | place: France | collected 2012 | reverse complement strand
GCGACACCTGCCGCATAGCCTCGTTATCGAAGACTACAACGCCAAGCATGAAATAGACAAACATCTTGCATAGCTGACTTATGCATAGCACATCTATGTCAATATCAAAACAAGCAAGCACTGCCGCCGCCACAAGCAGCACAAGCCGCGAGCCTCGCGTCACAAACAGCCTGACGATGAGAAACATCCACCATAATGCCCAGATAAACCATAAGAAGAAACCGGCCTCGGGGTAATACAACATTCGCACAAACGACAGCGGCGTGGTCGGATGCTCCACAGCGAGTGACCCTTGCGTGAGCAGCTTCACACATATTATTAGCACCGAAGCGGTGAGATAGGGCACCATAAGGCGCAGCGCCTTCTTGCGCACAAAAGCGGCATAGCTCTCGCCAGCCTTCAGCCCTACGGCATAGATGGCGCCGCTGACAAAGAGAAACAGCGGCATGTGGAACGTGTATATCACATTATGCAGCCATATCCACCACGCCGGGCTATCGTCAGGGATATAGTGGCCTATGACCACCAATACGATGCACAGCACCTTGGCAATGTCAAAAAATGGAATAAATCTGCCCCGCGGGGCGGTGTGATGTTGTTGCATATACATGGTCCTCTGCGTGATTACAGGCATTGCTCGGCGAAGTATCGCTACCTGCCGCTGCTATGCTTGGTATTAATAAATGCTGATGGCGTCACCACATAGTGCACCGCCACATCGTGCTCTTCGGCCGGCACTTCATCTACCAGCTGGAAGTCATAAGCCACACCCATCGTGGTGGCTCTGGCCTCGCACAGCAAGCGGTCATAGAAGCCCTTGCCGCGCCCCAGGCGGTTGCCGTGGCGGTCATAGGCCACCGCCGGCACCACTATCAGGTCAATCTTATCCACATCTACCACATCATCGCCGGTAGGCTCCTCGATGCAGAAAGCGCCGATGTGCATGCGGCTGCGGTCATAGGGCAAGATGTCGAGGTTGACGCCATTGACGCGAGGCAGATAGAAGTGTTTGCGAGTGTGCCATCTGTCTATGAATTCGCGCGTGGAAATTTCATCAGGCAGCGAGTGATACATCAGCACATTCTGTGCCATCATAAAAGCCGCCGACTGCTCCACGGCGGCAAAGACGGCGTCGGCAGCCGCGAGGCGCTCGGCGTCATCGAGCATAGCCTTGCAGGCCTTGATTTTTAAGCGTAGTGAGTGTTTGTCAATCATTTTTTTGACTGGGCTTTTTTGATGTCCTTCATAGCGTCAAGCGTCAGCGGGTCAGTGCCGGCATGCAGCTGCTTGATAGCCTCGAGTACCACCGGGTCATGGCTGTTGAGCACCTCATAGAAGGCATTCCAACCCAAGATATTGCGCGCTATGATGGCCTTTAATTGATTAACAATCAAAGTGCGCGAAATGTTGATATAATACCAACGGGCAGGCACACCTTTTTGCGATGCATAATACACAAACGAGCTGAGCAGCAAGCCATCCGAGGGCAAGCGTCGCAGCAGCTGCCCCACGGTCTTTGCCTTGGTGAGGTCGGCGCGATTGAGGTCGGCATACTCAAAAGCAAAATTCTGCAGCAAATCGGCGTTGACCACATTCATATAGTATGACGTCACTCCCATAGTGTCTGACGGCACAAACACATCGGGCATAATGCCACCGCCGCCATAGACGGTGCGGCCGCCGGCGGTGTGAAACAGCAGTGACTCGTCAAACTTGACGCTGTCAGCATTGAATGTCTCGCCATTATAATATCTGTCAATCACCTCATTTTCGTAATTGACATTCTCGCCGCGTTTGAAATTTTTCTGTATGCATCGGCCCGAGGGGGTGTAATAGCGCTGCACGGTGAGCTTGAGTTCAGACGAATCGGGCAATTGAATGATGCGCTGCACAAGACCCTTGCCAAACGAGCGGCGGCCGATGATAATGCCGCGGTCATTGTCTTGCAGCGCCCCCGACAAGATCTCGCTGGCGCTCGCTGACAGCTCATCGATAAGCACAGCCACGGGCACATCATGAAGCGCGCCCGTGCCATCGGCAAGCCAATTCTCGTTATCTTTCACATTACGTCCGCGCGTCTCAATGATGGGCTGACCGGGCGACAAGAACTCATTTGCCACCATCAGCGCCGGCTCCATAAAACCGCCGCCATTGCCGCGAAGGTCAATAATCAACCCCTGGGCACCCCGGTGCAGCAAATCCATTGCCGACTGCAAGAACTCCACGTATGTGGCTTCAGCAAACTTGCTCAGCTTAATGTAGCCCATATTATTCTCAGTAAGATAGTGAGCGTTGACCGAGGGCGAGGGGATATCGCTGCGCGTAATGGTATATCCTATAGTCTTGGCCACCGAGGGGCGCTTTATCGTGAGCTGCACACGCGAGCCGGAGGGGCCGCGCAGCGTGTTGAGCACATCATCATTAGTGAAGCCCACGCCGGCCACCTTGCGCCCATCGACGGCGATGATGCGGTCGCCGGGCTCGAGACCCACCTTATCCGAGGGCCCGCCGCTGATCACCTCTACCACGCATATCGTGTCTGACATGATGTAAAACTGCACGCCTATACCCGAGAACGAGCTCTGCAGCTCTTGGTTGGCCTTCTCAATGTCAGCCGCCGCGATATACTGCGAGTGCGGGTCAAGACTCTGTATCAAGAATGGTATCGTCAGCTCCACGAGGCTGTCAGGCTCTATCTCATCTACATATTGCTCATCAATGATGCTGAAGATGCGGTTGAGCTTCTGCTGTGATGGGGTCATCTCATCGCCGCCGGCAAAGATAAAACCTATCCACATACCGGCTACCAACGCAGCAGCTACAATCATAGGCTGCCACCGTTTGAGCGAACATAGTGCTTTCATAAGTCGTTGTTACCTTTCAAATCATTGTAGTTGAGGTATATGCACGCAGTCGATGCCGGCCCGCCGGAGCAAGTCGATGCCATCAGTGATGCGATATAACTCGTTGAACACCACACGTCGGATGCCGGCCTGAATAATCAATTTGGCACACTCGACACATGGCGAAGCCGTGACGTATAGAGTGGAGCCATCGCTTGAATTATTGCTGCGGGCCACCTTGGTGATGGCATTAGCCTCGGCATGGAGCACATAAGGCTTAGTGAGGCCCTGCTCATCTTCGCACACGTTCTCAAATCCCGCCGGGGTGCCATTGTATCCGTCGGATATTATCATCTGATTTTTCACGATGATAGCGCCCACCTTGCGGCGCACGCAATACGAATTTTCAGCCCATATCGTTGCCATACGCAGATAACGCTTATCGAGCAATTCTTGTTTTTGCATACGCGCTCCTTTTGTCCTTAGCTGTGGTGTATGATACTTTGTTTAGCTTGCAAAGATAGCGCTTTTCATCGGCGTATGCAAAAAAATCGCCACTCACTGAGTTAAAATTAATAGTGCTCATAACAATGCTGATTTGCCAGCAAAGTTACGAGCACCATATCGTAGGTTAAAAGGCGCCGAAATGTGAATGTTATTAGTCGGCCATCAGACTTTGAATTTCTTTTACGAGTTTCTCGGTAAGTGGTTTGTAGTAGCCGAAGAAGTCGCTATATCTTATATACTCAGCGTCTTTGAAAGTTGTGGTTGCCGACCCCGATGAATTTTTTGTCGACGATGAGCTCCCTGAGTAATTACCGCTACCGATACCGCTATAATATCTCGAATTGAAATAAGCATTGTAGCAATCACGAGAATGCCCCGAATAATGGCCGTTGGTAGTGCTTGTTGATTTATACGATTCCTGAATTTTATCGTCAGAGAGTTTTACATCCTCCATTTCGTTGAGTTGAGCTGCAAATGGGATTTCGCCATTAGGCAGGTATATATCCATATAACTCAATGCAGTGAGAATTATTTTAGATGAAATTTCTTGTTTATTATCTCTATAGAAGGTGGATTCATCATAAAAATTTTTTCCTCTTGACGCATTAATCGGGTAATAACTTTCGGGATGTATCCCTACGCCTCCGGATAATTTAATATCCGGTGTCTCACCAATGTGGTAATAGCCCAACAAGGCTCCATCATTCGCATTTATAAACTTAAAAACCGCAGAGACAACATTTTTATTAATATTAAAGCGCTCATATTTTGACATATGTTGGAGTATGAGGCTTTTATAGCCGCTCAAATCAGCTTCAACGCACATATCGCGATAGGGGCGGTTCCTATCCTTAAAATGTTTGGAGTTTCTATCTTTTTGATATTTTTCTAAATCTTTCCAATTTTTAAATGAGTAATATAAATCTTTTCCCCCTACCTTGCCATAAAAATTGTTGATTTCAGACTTTGAAATATCAATGGTACTATACATATCAGGGTCTGAAAATTTAAGCCATGAAACATCCAAAATCAAATCTGCTCCTGTTCGGGTTTTGATTTCTTTGAGGTTCTTAGTATCCTTAATCAGAGAATTGTCAATTACCGTCCATCCCAAGTCGCATAAAATCATCTCAATATCGCCAATGAATTTTGAGTTCTGCATCTTGTCAGGCACACGTATAAAAACACGAGGAGATTGTCTCGTTTTCAGAAAGGATTTTATGCGAGCGCCACCACTCTTTATCACCTTCGGTTCTTTATAACTAATAGTTATAGATGGGAAACTATAAAAATGGTCAGAATAGTTGGTGAAACCCCATTCACTCGGCTTTAAGGTTAATTCAACAGTGCCATCAGTGCTTAACTGAGGATTGTATTCTGACTTTAATAATAAGAAAACATAGTGTACAGTGTATAACTTTGCCTTCACGGGGATTTCAATGTCTTGCGCTTTGATGGAGACTGAAATTCCAATGCTAAAGGTAATGATGAGAAGGATTGATAATAGTTTCTTCATCGGACAAGTGAGCGCCGCGGTCATCCTCTCGTTGGCATTGATTGGTTAATACGAAAAAAGCGTAGGAATCTGTATCTGTTACCGTCCTACGTCCTGAGGCTTCTCGCATTGCCCTATCAAAGTCGGACGGCAACGCAGAAGCCCACGCCTATATGTATAATATTTCTTCAACGCTATTCACAAACACTGCGTTAAAGAAGTATATACATAACACGGGCATCTATCGTTGCTCAGCCCTTGACAGAGTATAGAAATTTTGCTATAATTTCAAGCAGTCAAGAATCGGCGCAGATAAACGCTTTCATTATGTCATGCCCATGCCATCACCCCTTAAAAAAGGAAATGACGAACATACGCGTCGCAAATTTATGCATTATTTTCGGTTGCTGCAAGTTATATGCTATTAAACATATTATTGTCCGAAAGTGACAATCTTATTGAAGGCGAAGTTGGCCACCGTGTACACCACATTGCCCATCAGTGTGGCCACACCATATCCCGAGAGCACAAAGCCCAGTATATCAAACTCTAACGCCCCAAATGCCGACTGCGATAGGCAATACACAAAGCAGAGCTGCAACAAGTAGCACAGCCCGAAGCCGACGGCAAAGCGCAAGGCCTCGCCGCGGAAACGTCCCTGTGAGCGAAACACCCAGGCACGATTCCACAAAAAAGAGTTGATGAGGCCGGCCCCATAGCCCAAGGCATTGCTCACATAGGGATTGACACCCAGCAACGACTTGCACACGAAAATTACACCCATAGTCACGGCGGTGTTGAGTCCACCCACCACGCAGTATCTCAAAAACTGCATGGAAGAGGCTGCGGCGCTGCGACGCTGCGGTGATTGTGAGTGAGCGGCTTTATTCATCAGGCAACGATGAAGGGTCAACCTTAAGGATAGGCAATGACCAATGAAACGTAAAGGCAGCTATTCTGAGGCCGAGCACGGCCACCGCGCAGGCTATCTGAGGCACTATCACCCCCACCGGCAGCATCGCCACGAGCCAATACACCACGCCGCCAAACAGACACGCCGTAGCATAAATATCTTTGCGGAAAAAGAGCGGTACCTCATTGATGAGGATATCGCGAGTGATGCCGCCAAATGAGCCGGTGATGACACCCATAACTATAGCCACCCACATGGGCCAGCCGGCGCAGAGGCTCTTCTCGATGCCCACCACCACAAACAGCGCCAAGCCTATGGCGTCAAACAGAAAGAGTGTGCGGAAGCCTTTGACCAGCGCCTGCCTGAATACTATCACCGCCACCAGCGACAGCCCGGTGACAGCAAGGTAATGCCATGACACCATCCAAAAGACCGGCAGCCCCAGCAGCACGTCGCGCACGGTGCCGCCGCCGATAGCCGTGACCAGACCCACAACGTAGGCCCCGAACCAATCAAACCGCTTTGCGGCTGCGAGACGTATGCCGGAGATAGCAAAGGCTATAGTGCCCAGCACCTCGATGGTGACTATGAACGTGGTTTCCTCCATGACGCTGTGATTGTTGTTTTGTAGATGATTTTGTGATTGGTTATAATGATGATGGTATATATTGCACGTTCACGGCTGCGAGCCCGTACGACACACCTCGCGCAGGAAACAGCCGTCGCAGGCCGGCTTGCGTGCCTTGCACACATAGCGGCCATGCAAGATGAGCCAATGATGCGCCGTGGGGATATCCTCGGCCGGGATATGCGCCACGAGGGTGCGCTCCGTCTCCAAGGGCGAGCGGCTGTCAGTGGTCAAGCCTATACGCTCGGCCACGCGAAACACATGGGTATCCACCGCCATAGCCGGCTTGTCATACACCACTGAGAGTATCACATTGGCGGTCTTACGCCCCACGCCGGGCAGCGTAAGCAGGGCATCGATATTGTCGGGGACAGCGCCGCCATGCTCTGCCACGAGACATCGAGCCATACCGGCGAGCAACCGCGCCTTATTGTTGGGGTAAGAGCACGACTTGATATACTCATAAATCTGCTCAGCCGTGGCCGTAGCGAGAGAAGCGGCATCAGGATAGCGCTCAAAGAGCGCCGGCGTAATCATATTGACGCGCTTGTCGGTGCACTGCGCTGACAAAATCACTGCCACCAACAGCTGAAAGGGACTGCCATAATGCAGCTCAGTCTCAGCCACGGGCATTTCCTTGCGGAAGAGCTCTATGACTCGTCTATATCGCTCTTCTACGCTCATTGTCTCAGTTGATGGTGCCTTACGCTTTGCCATGGTATTGTCAGGTATCGTGTCAGCCCCCGGTCGGCTTAGTTGATTGTTTGTATCAATTTATTTGTAGCATAGAGACCTATCGCACAGGCAGCGATGCCGGCGAGCACCGTCGTAGCCACATAGGCCAAGGCTCGCCATGGCAGGGCGACACCCTCAGCCTGCTGCCACAGCGCCACGCCGTCAAGGGCAAAGGCCGAGAAGGTGGTGTATCCGCCGAGCACGCCGGTGATGAGCAGCAGCTGCCATGCTCGCGGCGCACCGTAATGCTGCAGCAGCGCCCACACCACGCCTATGGCGAGGCAGCCGCTTATATTGGCGGTGAGGGTGGCGAGGTGCTTCTGCTCGGCAAACACCTGCATCAGCCCCAGGCTGTAACGCCCCACGGCACCTATAGCTCCGCCGAGAGCCACAAGAGCGATGTCACCGGCCACTATATGCATAGGTCGTCAACGAGCCGAGGTGAATTGGTGCAGGAAGCGCACGTCATTCTCCGAGAACATTCTCAAGTCTTTGACCTGATACTTGAGGTTTGTGATGCGCTCAATGCCCATACCCAGGGCGAAGCCGCTATATTGCTTGCTATCAATGCCGCAGGCCTCAAGCACATTGGGGTCAACCATGCCGCAGCCAAGGATTTCGACCCACCCGGTGTGCTTGCAGAATGAGCAGCCCTCGCCGCCGCAGAGGTTACAGCTGATATCCATCTCGGCTGACGGCTCGGTGAAGGGGAAGTAGCTCGGGCGCAGGCGTATCTTGGTCAGCGGGCCGTACATCTCTTGGGCAAAATACAGCAGCGTCTGGCGCAGGTCGGCAAAGGTGACGTTGCGGTCAACATAGAGCGCCTCCACTTGATGGAAGAAGCAGTGAGCACGCGCCGAGATAGCCTCGTTGCGATACACGCGTCCAGGGCAGATGATGCGGATGGGAGGCTGTGAGTGCTCCATCACACGCGACTGCACCGAAGAGGTGTGTGTGCGCAGCAGCACATCCGGACGGCTGTTGATAAAGAATGTGTCCTGCATATCGCGAGCAGGGTGGTCATCAGCAAAATTCAGGCTGGAAAAGACATGCCAGTCATCTTCGACCTCGGGGCCCTCGGCAATGGAGAAGCCCAAGCGGCGAAATATGTCAATAATCTCTTCACGCACCAGCGACAACGGATGCCGCGAACCCAATCGCAGGGGCGATGCCGTGCGCGTCAGGTCAAGGCTGTCGTCTTGATTGCCGGCGCTTTCGAGGCCGTCGCGCAAGGCATTGATTTTATCCGTAGCAAAGGTCTTAAGCTCGTTGATAGCCTGACCCACGACGCGTTTTTGGTCAGCGGGCACAGAGCGGAAATCGTTCATCAACGCCGTCACCTCGCCCTTCTTGCTTAGATATTTGATGCGCAGCTCCTCCACGCGGGCTGCATCTGACGCTGTCAGCGCCTCTATCTCTTTGCGTAATTGACTGATTTTCTCTAACATCACGTGATATTTTACTTAAGTGATTGCAAAGGTACAAAAAAATCTGCTCTTGGCCACCGCTTTTGTCACATTTCTTTGCGGCATGGGGCGAGGAGTGCAAGATGAGTGCAAGATGATAGCCGTGCGTTATATTCGTGCTAATTATTGGCTTGAGGCCGGAAGTGTGCTAAGAAGCATATATCTTTGAGGCATTAGTACCCTACAGATGCATCTTCCCATTGCGATTTCGGTATGTTTATACCGGCATTCTTAGCTTTACGTCGTATGTTACGCATTTCGTTTTGAGCTTCACGCAGGGAGCGTTTCATTTGCACATAGTTGCCCGATGAAATGCTGCCGCCGCTGCTACCGGATTTCTTGCCTGATTTAGATGTGGAGCTGTAACCGGATTTAGTTAGAGAATTATAGTTAGATTCGGCTCTGCGTTCCCAATTACGATACATACTTTCATAGTTTCCGCCGCCGGTGCTGCTGCCAGAGGAGTAGGAACCATAAGAGCCAAAGCCGGATGATTGATATCCTCCGCCGGTATATCCACCTGATATTTGCGCCAAAGCATTTGCGAAATTACCCAAAGCATCCCAAATAGAGGCTTCCGAGCCATTTGATGAATTGTCATCTTCATCGAAAGAATTCTCCTGTTCTATAGCTGCTACGATTTTAGGTTTGAGATTGTTGGCATATTCATTGTCAGGCCAATGGTGCAAAGACACCTCTATTGCTGCAAGGGCTTCATGATAGTGTCCTAAATTATACAAGCAAACTGCATAGTTGTTGAAGGCAACGCTGTCATCGGGGCGACACATCATAAGCCTACTATACAGGTCCATAGCTTGCGCATATTGTTTGGAATCAAATAGAGCCTGAGCCTCATCATGAAGATGACTTTGTGCATAATCAGAGATGGAGCCTCCCTTTTGATTATAGGCCCAACCGCTGTGGCCTAATGGGTTATAGAGGTAACCATAAATTGATTTTTCATCATCACGGGCTCTGATTACACCCTCCGAAAAGTAATCCCCTTCAATCTCGATTGTTGAGGGATAGTGGTACTCGCGGCCGTTTTTATCAATAAAGAAATATGGAGAATCTTGTTTACTAACCTTAGACAGGCCCTCTGAAAATTTGCCCATACTCTCATAAGGCCCGTATGTATTGTTCGTTGCCAGATTGATGCAATAGTATTGTTCGTTCTCGGGGTTTCTATATACTATCATTCCCTCAAAAAATTGGGGATACTGCACATTTTCAATGATGCGATTGCTTTCTAAGAAATATAGCTGGTTTTTACTTGATCTACTGAATATTTTATCGTTAACCGGAACCCACATATCCCCGGATAATGCAGTTATTTCCTTCCCGGTAAAGTCGTAGTATTTCCTTCTTGAGTTATTAAGAATATCGGAACTATCATAACTTTCTATCCACCAATTACTTTCAAACATAAAGCCATTGGCTGTGGATGTCGGCCTCAGTATCTCCTTACCATCCTCGTTTATAACCACTGAGGCATAGGGCTGTTTAGGGCTTATGCTATCCATTAGACAAACGACGTCATTGACCCACATACGATAATATTGCGCTCGCGGCGTAAGGCGGTAACGAGCGGGGACTAATATATTGCCTGATTTTGAATTACGTATTCCGTATAACCCTGTTTCTTCGTCACGGAATACTTCACTACCCTTAGTACTGACAAGATGTTTCTCGTAATTTAATGGCTCACCGCCATAACTGTAAAGGGTGAAAGAGTCATCCTTGGTGACGACATAGCCGATATTAGCGAATTCGCATACATATGCTTTTTGAAATGTTTCCAAGGTCATAACGTTGATTAAGTCTGACCTACTCTCGCTTCCCCAAATCGATAAAGTGACGAACGGATAACTATTACTGCAATCGATATAATCATAAATGAAGCCAGTGAGAAACCTTTGACCATTGAACAAAGCGCATTTGTTTGTATCTTTCAATCTCACTCTATAAAATCCCGACTTCTCATCTCTTGATTTATCTAAGGCCATAATATCATAATTACCCGGCGTCAATGTGTAGTTGCCGTTTACATCGATAATTCCATATTTATCATCGGTGGTTTTCACTATTGCGTAATTCAATTTGAAATCAAATGTCATTTCATATTCATCAGGAATAATCTTACGTCCTTGGGCATCAATATAGCCATGTTTCTTTGTATTTGTAGAATAACTATACGCTCTGCCATTGTGAAATTCGCCCATACCATCAACTCCATAGAGAGCCCAGTCAGGAGTGATGGCTTCACACATCGCGCTGATGCAAAAGCATAATACAAAAAATAAACTTCTCATGATTTTAGATTTCTATTTGGTGTATGATGACAAGACTATCTCATCATTGAGTGCAAAGATAACATTTTTAATAGTTATCTGCAAATTTTCACAACTATGGTAATTAATGATAATTAATTTCTTTGCGGCATGGGGCGAAATGGCGGCGGGGCAAGAGGCCGGGCTCGCCCGTATATGCGGCGGCGAGCGATGCGATAGAGTGAGCCTGAAGGCTCCATCTACTGCACCGCTCGCGTTAATTATGCCGCTACGATAGTGTCTGCGCGCTATTTCACCGGCTCAATGACGAAGGAGTAATTATATGCCTTGGCATCAAGGATGTGTCCGGCGTGCGGGCCGCGACCCCAGCTGTCATCGCCGCCGAGGCCTCGCTGCGCCATATCTACATAAAGGAACACTTTGTCGCGGCTGTGGCGCACATCGCTATTATGCATCTGATGCTTTGACAATCCCGGGTCGAGGTCGGCAGGGAGCACATCGAGGGCGCTCACGCTCAGTGGCTTGCAGCCCACCACGCGCAAGCCGCAGCCGCCATTGTCAGTGAGGCTTGCATAGCGCACGGCGGTCTTGCAGCCCGTCTCTTGCGGACGTATGTAGGGATAGAACTGGTCAGCCACCGTTGACTCATAGATGCCCATGAATGATGCCGTGCAGCGGTCGCTGTAATTCTCCAGCGGTCCGCGACCATAATAAGTGAAGTGGTCAAATGCACGATGCAAGGGCAGATACACGCCGAAGCGCGGCAGCTCGGGCACAGCGGCATCGGCATCAGCACGCCAATCCACATTTACGAGCACTGCGCCGGCGCCATCGATGGTGTAGGTCACGGCGAGCGCCGACGAGGTGTCGGGCAAGCGATAGAGCGCCTTGACCACAGCGAAGCCATTGGCGTCAGTGCTGCAAGTAAAGTCAAGCAGCACGCTATTGTCGGCGGCACAGCGCCAGGCATTGGCGCGGCGGTGGAGGTTGTTGCCCCAGTCATTGTCAGTGGGGGCGCGCCAGAATGATGGCGTCAGCTCGCCGGCAAGCACGTCGCGGCCGGCGATGGTGTATTGACGCAGACAGCCACGGCGAGCATCAAAAGAGAGCGTAACACCGGCATCAGCACAAGCCACGGTGAGTGTGGCTCCATCGTCAGATGCGGTGGCACTGACCTTGCCGGCCGTGGGTGTGAAAGTATAGTCGGCAGCCTCAGCGAGCACAAACTCTTCGCGCGCCACCTCGTGGCCGGAGGGTATCATGGCATCGGCGCTGCGCGTGTAAGCATACACCGAGAGATAATAGTCATGGCCGTCAGAGACATCGGGCAAGCTGAGCTTTATAGCCTTCTCAGCGCCGGGGGCCACTTGCAGTGGCGGCAACTCGCCGGCAGCCACCTCAGCGCCATCGCGCAGCACCTTGTATGTGAAGCGGTAGTCAGCAAGCGAGCGAGTGGCGAAATGGTTCTCCACCACGATTTCGCCCTTGGTCAAGTCGCCGGCGCGGAAGCGTATGTCTTGATACACCTTCTTGACCTCGGCAAGGCCGGGATGGGCAGTGCGGTCAGGCTGCACCAAGCCGTTGATGCAGAAGTTCTCATCATGGGTATAACGGTATGCTCCGAAATCGCCGCCGTAAGCCCAATAGGCATCGCCGGCATCATCGCGCGTGAGCAAGCCTTGGTCAACCCAGTCCCAGATAAATCCGCCCTGCATGTGTGCCGAAGAGCGTATTATGTCAAAATACTCCTGGAAATTGCCGCTGCTATTGCCCATAGCGTGAGCATACTCACACATGATGTAAGGGCGCGTAACATCGGCGCGCGAGGCGTAGTGCTTCATAGACTCTATGCTCGGATACATCGGGCACACTATATCGGTGTTGTCATTCTCAAAAGCCTGCTCAAACTGCACGGGGCGTGTGTTGTCGCGCTGCTTAATCCAGCGATAAGCAGAGCGGAAGTTGTCGCCGTTGCCACACTCGTTGCCGAGGCTCCAGACGATGACGCAGGGGTGGTTTTTGTCGCGCTCCACGAGGAGGTGTTCGCGGTCAATGATAGCATCATGCCACCGGGCATCTTTAGCCGGGTGATGCTTGGAGTAGAAATGCTCGGGCTGGCCTTCGGCGCCCAAGCCGTGTATCTCGATATTGGCCTCATCTACGATGTAAAGGCCGTATTCGTCACACAAGTCATACCACATCGGCGACTCAGGATAGTGGCTCATGCGCACGGCATTAATATTGTTGAGCTTCATCATGCGTATATCGGCGAGCATAGTCTCGCGGTCAACGACATGTCCGGTGATGGGGTGATGCTCGTGCAGGTTCACGCCATGCACCTCGATAGCCTTGCCATTGACCATCAGCTGCGCGTCTTTAATCTCCACGGTGCGGAAGCCCACGCGCGCTGATGTTGACTCCACCACGCGCCCCGAGGCATCGGCGATAGTCAGCACCATAGTGTAGAGCGTGGGGCTCTCGCAGCTCCATGGCTTCACGCCTTTGATAGTAGCGCCGAATCTGATAGTCTGCTCGGGCTCGCCACTCAAAGCCTTAGCTTGGGCAAAAAGACGCTTGCCGGCGGCATCATAGAGAGCCACATCGAGCTTGTGGCCGGCGACAGCAGCGCCGCGCACCTGCGCATCTACTGAGAGCACGCCGTTGCGATAGGCCTTGTCGAGGCCGCTCTTGACAAAGAAGTCAGCAATGCGGGCATCGCGGGCCGTGCTGATGAGATACACATCGCGGTCAATGCCTGATAGCCGCCAGAAGTCTTGGTCCTCAAGATAAGAGCCATCAGTCCAGCGATACACCTCGCAGGCAACGATATTGTCAGCGCCGAATGTCACGAGGTCAGTGATGTCAAACTCGGCGGGATTTTTTGTGCTCTGCACATAGCCCACCTTATGGCCGTTAACCCAGACGTGCATGCCGGCAGTGCTGCCGGCGAAATGGAGCAGCACGCGGCGGCCCTGCCAGCTCTGAGGCACCGCGAAAGAGCGGCGGTAGCTACCCACCGGATTGTCGCTATGGTCTATGTAAGGCGGATTTTTGGGGAAGGGATAGTTGATGTTGGTATAGATAGGCGTGCCGTAGCCTTGCAGCTCCCAATTAGATGGCACGGGTATCTGCTGCCAGGCCGTAGCATCATAATCCGGAGCCTCAAAGCCCACGGCTCGCTGCTCCGGGTTGGGGGCGAAGTGAAAGCGCCACAGCCCGTTGAGGCTCACGACAAAGGGAGAGGCGCTATGATTGCCTGCGAGAGCGGCCTCGCGAGTGTCAAAAGGATAGAATGTGGCTCGTGGCTGCTCGCGCCCGATGGCAAAGACAGCAGGGTCTTCGGTGAAGCTGTCGGGGTCATCAGGCACGGAGGCGGAGGCCGTCAGCGCCATCGCCGTCAGCGCGACACACGCCACGATGTGGCGATGCCACGATGCTTCGGTGGTAGTCTTTTTAGTCATGGTAAATAATTGGTAGGTTCTTAAAATGGTTTGGATCTTTTCTGCAAAGATAATAAAAAAAGCGCAGACTGACACCTTAATTTTGCAATTAAGATGCAGTCTGCGCTGTTATTATTTGACAATACTATTTACATTGCCTTAAATCGTCAAAATAATCCTAATGTCAGTCATTAAAACCATTCTATAAACCACTGAATATCAGCGGCATCACAAATCAGAAGCGTATTTTTGAGCTGACGCCTCCGGCACGAGTGATGATGCACACGCCTTTAACGCCACGCTCGCGAGCAGCTTCAACGCTGTCAGCCACGCGTATGCCTTGCATGTTATACACACCGGTGACAGGGCCTTCATCACCATTAGCAGTAATGTCAGCCACGCCCGACTTGTTGTGAAAATCAGCATAGTCAGCTGACTTGTAAAGTCTTACATTATCCACATCAAGCCATACATACTCATTGCTGGTGTGGCCATCGACACCATCGCCGGGATTTGAGACATACAATTGCACGGCAATAGCCGAAGTGGTAGGCGTGAATTTATGCTCCACGAGTTCCCAGCGGCCGGTGGTGCCGGCGTTGTCGTTGCTGTAAATGAGATCGCCCACCGACGAGCCATCGCTGGTGTAGATGCGGAAGCCATGGCTCTTGTCAGCCAAGTTTGAGTATCCATAAACCCAGCGCACCAAAGCATCGAGGCAATATTCCTCGCCGGCTGTGAGACCTGTGATGATTTGGGTGGCCGTGCCGTCCTCCCAGCCGTTGCGGTCGTAGCGGTGCATGCGCAGATGCTGCTTGTTGCCATCAAAGATAAATGTGCCATCTACTTCAGGCTCGCGAATTGATGCCGCCACATTCCATACATCGCATCTGAGCTTCCAGCCGGGCAGGTTGCCGTTAACCGTAGTGTAGTCGGGGATCCAATCATAGGGCACTCTTGTAGAGAAGTTGGTATCCTCAAAGTCGCCGTTTTGCACCAGGTTGTAGGGCGTGGGCATGGGAGTGCCGGTGGCGCCGCTTGCCGGGTCGGGGACATATATGTGCACGTAGTCAATGAGGTAATCACAGGGGAAGGGTGTATTCGTAAGCGAGCCGCCGTTAATACCACCGAGAGCCAGGTTGAGGAAGAGGTTTTGACCATTGAACTCATCGCGGAACGGGTTATAATCCACGCGGTTATACCACGATTGGTTGACATTAGGGTTGACGGTTCTGTCGAGCATCACCTCATTGAGGAGCATATCATCGACATACAGCTGTATCGAGGCTTCAGTCCATACCATCTTCCAGGTGTGGAAGTTGTCGCGGAAGTCAGCGGGCAGTGTAGAGTAGTATCTCACCTTTGAGGCCCACTGAGCGTTCCAACGCTCCCAGCCGCCCCATGCCACATTGGCGTGAAGCGCCTCCTTGCCTCCGGCCGGATAGTATTCCATGATGTCGATTTCGCCATAGTAGGGCCACTCGCCGCGGCAGCCCGTTGACCATATCGCGGGCCAGCACCCCAGGTAGCTGGGCACCTTGGCGCGCACCTCCCAAATGCCCAGATAGTAGCCTTTTCTGAGCACTATTGAAGAAGAAGTGTATTTAGAGTACTCATTTTTCTTTTGCCAGTCGGAGGAGCCGCTCTGATAGTCCTTGTTTTTCACCGCTTCTTTACGCGCAGTGATCACCAGGCAGCCATCCTTGATTTCGGTATTTTTGAAGCCGTTGTAGTACTGGTCTTCCTGATTACGCACGAAGCCTTCCTCGGCGCGCCACACTTGCGTATCTACGGCGCCATCTACATTGAACTCTTCTTGGAACGCCAATTTGTATCCCGGATACTTATTGGCAACGTCATCGGCTGACATACACAGGGGCGTGAGCACCGCACCGGCAACAGCCAACGACATAGTTAAAACACGATGTTTCATTGTTGTGTAAAAAAGGATTTTGTTAAAATGGTTATTTTATGGTGTATAGGTTAGAGATCTTTCATAGCAAAACGGCACACGTCACGGCATAGCTATCACGCAACGCATTGATAATGATTTTGCAGTCATGGTAGTCGATGTTGGATTATAAAATGGTCATATCAACGCACAAAGATAATAAAAAAAACACAAACCAACACCTAAATTTCACAATTTAAGTTATGGTCTGTGCTTTTTTAGCCAAGACAATGCGCTATGCATTGCATGACATTATCAAAATAATCCTAAAACAACCATTAAAAATAATTCCAAAACTTACTACTCGTTGATATTAACATCTATATATGTATCAAAAACGAAATTTAGAGCTTAGTCCGCCGGCACGAGTGACGATGCACACGCCTCTGACACCACGATCGCGAGCTGCCTCAACGTTGTCAGCCACGCGAATGCCTTGGAGGTTATATACTCCTGTCACGTAGTCGTTGTCAGGAGTTGTAGCTATGTCAGTCACCGCCGATGTAGGGTGAAATTCAGCATAGTCAGCTGATTTGTAAAGCCTCACATTATCCACATCAAGCCACACATCTTCATTGACGGTGGCGCCGTCGCCGCCTTGCCATGGATTAGAGATGAAAAACTGCACGGCAATAGCTGATGTAGCGGGCGTAAATTTACGCTCTACGAGCTCCCAGCCACTGGTGGTGCCGGCATTTTTGTTTGTGTAAATAGCGTCACCTATTGATGAGCCGTCGCTGGAGCAGATGCGAAAGCCATGGCTCTTGTCAGATGAGCCTGAGTTGCCATACATCCAGCGCACCAAAGCATCGAGGCAATATTCTTCGCCGGCAGTGAGGCCGGTGACGATTTGCGTGGCGGTGCCGTCTTCCCAGCCGTTTTTTTCATAACGCTGCATGCGCAGATGCTGGGTGTTGCCGTCAAAGATGTACTTGTCATCAACCTCAGGCTCGCGTATTGATGCAGCTACATTCCAAACATCGCATTGCAGAGTCCAACCGGGCAGGTTGCCGTCAATGGTGGTATAGTCGGGCATCCAATCATAAGGCACTGTGGTCGAGAAGTTGGTATCCTCAAAGTCGCCGTTCTGCACCAAGTTGTAGGGGGTAGGCAGAGGTGTGCCGGGCTCGCCGCCGCCGGGCTCGCCGCCGCCGGTAGGGTCAGGCGTGTAGATGCGCACATAGTCGATGAGATACTCGCAAGGGAAAGGTGTATTTGAAATCGAGCCGCCATTGTCACCGCCAAGAGCCAGGTTGAGGAAGAGGTTTTGGCCGTTGTTTTCGTCGCGGTAAGGGTTATAATCTACACGATTGTACCAATCTTGGTTGACATTGGGATTGACAGTGCGGCTGAGCATCACTTCATTGATGAGAATGTCATCAACGTATAATTTTATTGACTCATCAGTCCACACCATTTTCCATGTATGGAAATTGTCGCGGAAGTCATCGGGCAGCGATGAATAGTATTTAACCTTCGAGGCCCATTGGGCTTTCCAACGCTCCCAGCTGCCCCACGCCACATTAGCGTGAAGTGCTTCCTTGCCACCCGAAGGATAGTATTCCATAATATCTATTTCGCCGTAGTAAGGCCATTCGCCGGCGCCTCCCGTTGACCAGATGGCAGGCCAGCAGCCCAAATAACTGGGCAGCTTGGCGCGCACTTCCCAAATGCCTTGATAATAACCTTTTTTGAGCACTATTGACGATGAAGTATAGGTGGAGTATTGATCCTTCTTTTTCCAATCGCTGGAGTAGCGCTGGTAGTCTTTGTTCTTGACGGCTTCCTCACGCGCGGTAATCACAAGGCAGCCGTTTTTGATTTCTGTATTGTTGAAACCATTATAGTATTGGTTTTCGTGGTTGCGCACAAAGCCTTCTTCGGCTCGCCACACATCGGTATCTACAGCGCCATCTACATTAAATTCCTCTTGGAAAGCCAATTTATATCCCGGATATTTATTGGCAATGTCATCGGCCGACATGCACAGAGGCATAGACATCGTGGCCGCAACCAATGACAAGGTCAAAACACTATGTTTCATCGCTATGTTGAAAAAGTATATTAAAGGTTTGTTATATGGAGGGATGGTAGAGATTTATCAGGATGATGATAAAACAATTCGGAGCCGCTCAGCCGCACTGAGCGGCTCCGAAGGAATAGGTAACAAAAGATTTATCTATGGTTTTATTTCACCAGTTTCTGAGCGCCGTCAGTAGTGCGCACGATGAAGAAGCCTTTTTGAGCGCCGAGAGCCTCGGCATTGTCAGCTACACGCACACCGCGGAGGTTATACACGCCGAGCACTTGGCCTTGGGCAGCTACGCTGATGTCGCTGACGCCGGCGCTCTTGTTGGCGAGGTACTGCTCATAGTCTTCGGGGGTCATGATGGCGATGTCGTCGATGTCCATCCAGAAGCCCTCAGAGTGGTTGCCTTCCCACTTAACATTGTTGTGGCTCAGACGCAGACGCACGTTGCCGCTGGCAGGAGCCTTGAATACTTTCTCATAGAAAGACCACACGTCAGATGAACAGATGGCATCGTCTTTGTCATCGATGAGGTTACCTGCACCATACTCTTCGCCGTTGTCATCAAGCGGAGTAAGCTCGATACGGAAGTAGGGGTCATCCCATTCCACGGTTTCACCGCCGGCGCGAGCCACGATAGCACCGAGAGTATAGACTTGATTGGCAGTGAGGCCGGTAACTACTTGCTCGGCGCCACCGGCCTGCCAGCCGTTATCGTCGAAACGATAGATGTGGAGACACTGAGTATTGCCCTCGAAGGTGTGCTCATCGTCGATTTCCGGCTCAACGATATTGAGGAGGACACACCAGTCATCGTTGCCGGAGAGAGTCCATCCGGGAAGATAGTCGAGGTTGCCGGCGGCTTCGTCCCATTCCCAGGGGAAGTGGTTCTCGTAGTTGGTGTCTTCGAAGTCACCGTTCGTCACGAAGTTTTGCTGAGCGCTTGCTCCAAGAGCAAGAGATGCAACAGCTGCAGAAAGTAAAAACTTTTTCATTTCTCTTGATTTTTTGATGGTTAATAATAGGTTGGTATAGTTTTTTTGTTGTTAGTGATGATGGGTGCGTGCCCACGCCGAGAGTGGTTGGGCACGCCCTCATCGGTTATGATTATCGAGTGGCCGGAGCATCAGCCGTGGTGGGCCAATACGGGTTTTGATAGATTGGCGATGTAGCTATATCGCTGCCATCGGCTGAGCTTTCCAAGAAGTGGCTGGCAGCAATAGGCGACAGATAGTGAGCCATGTGCCAGGTCATACCTGAGTTGTAGAATTTATTCTGCGTGGAGATGCGGAACATTGACAAGTAGTTGGGGTCGCCGTTAAAGCCGCCTTCGGTATCAGTAGGAGATGACACATTGTTCTTCTTCGGGTCTGCCTGGTCATATTTGAGCTTGTTCTTGGGGAATGAGGCAAGCATCGGGCCGAAGATTTTTGCGCCATGCACAAAATACTTGTTGTCGATGAGCTGGTCGAGGGCACGCCAACGTAGCAGGTCATCCTTGCGCATACCCTCGGAGATAAACTCGCAACGACGCTCGCGGCGTATGTTGTAAAGCGTGGGCGAGGTGATACGCTGCCCGGCTGAATACAATGCCAAATCATGAGTGTAATACTCCTCAAGGTCAAGGTTGGTGGCAGCAATGGTCTTATGCGGGTCAGGATCGACACCGGCGCGCTGGCGCAGTTTGCTCCAATAATCCCAAGCAGTGGCATCAAGGTTGTCGCCATACATCTCCCATGCCGCTTCCATGTAGATAAGGTAAGCCTCGGCAGCGCGATAGATTATTGACGCAGTCTCATCAGTGCCGGTAGAGGTGTATTTGGTATCGGTGGTGAAGGCTTTGCCCTTCTTGTAACCTGTAGAGGTGCAGAATGCTATTGAGCTTGAATACACCACGGGAGCCTCATACTTGGGCGAGGCGCCGATGCGGTCGTCAGTGCCTGCATAGACGTATTCGCCGGGGGCCTTCATAAACAGGCGCCAGCGCCAGTCGCGACCCTCTTTGGTGTCAGAGATAAAGTCATCGCCTTTGTATCCGGATGCCGGGTCATAGATAGGCAGGCCATTATCCATGAGGAATGCGTTGGCATACTCTTGGGTGAAGCCGCGCGGCTGACCTTGGCGGTGATATTGGTTAAGGCTGTGACCTCCGGCCTTCTCCCTATTATATTCGCGATACATAAGCACCTCGTCATAGCCTGATGGGTCAAGCGTGGCAAACATATCATAGTAGGGATTTGAGGGGATTGAGTTGGAGGCTCCAATCATATTTTTGTTGTTGTCAGTGAGGGCATGGGCATCAGCCACCTGCTTTGAGGCATCGAGAGCCTGCTGCAAGAAGTATTTGACCTCAGCAGCATTGTCATAGGTAAACCCGGCATTATAGGCCATCTTGGCGCCCTCCCAGCCTGCATTGGCATCAGGCACAAAGGGAGTACCGGCGAAATACTTTTCCCAGGTGGCTTCGAAGAGAGCTACGCGAGCCTTCATCAGCAATGCCACATCGCGAGTGATGCGCACGCGTCCGCCTACCTTTGAGCCGTCAGACAGCAGGCTAATGGCTGAGTCAAGGTCAGCGATGATGAAGCGTGCCACCTTATTGCGAGGCTGACGCTGAGAGGCAGCGATTAGTATGTCGCGGTCGTCGGGGAGGTTTTCGGTGATGATGGGATAGTCGCCAATGCTGCGCAGACGGAAGAAGTACTCGAGTGCACGCAAGAAATATCCCTCGCCGAAGTAATGATTGACGGCATCTGGGTCACCGCCGATTTCATTATTTTCGACCTTTGGGCGCACGGTGCGGATAAAGAAGTTCAGGTCATTGATGCGGCTGAAATTCCATTTGCCGCCGGTAGCACCGACCTTATAGTCGCTACCCTCATAGAACTCGTTGCCGCACGAAGATGAGGCCTCATTGTCTGTGCCCATATCGTCGTGAATCCACGAGGTATAGTCGGCATGGCTGGGAAATTCATTGCCATAGCTGCCGGCATCCCAGTTAGAGTATGTGCAGTAGTAGTTGACCGTGTAGTAGCCCAGCTGCTCGGCGGTGGTGAAGTATGTCTCAGGCGAGACCTGCGAGGGCGGGGTTATGTCGAGATAGTCGTTGCAGGCTGTGAACGCGCCGACAAGAGCGGCCAGTGCCACTGCCTTTGATGCTTTATTTAGAAGTGATGTGTTCATCGTCATTTGTATAATAGAGATGTCATGATAAGATGTTAGTTACAACATATAGGCCGGGATTAGAAGTCCACGGAAAGGCCGAATGAGTATGTGCGCGCCAGGGGATAAGTGGCTCCGGACTTCATCTTCGACACTTCAAGGCTTTCAGGATCAATGACCTTTGACATATTGGTCCAGGTGCAGAGGTTCTCGCCGGAGAAGAAGATGCGCAGATTTGAGATATAAATCTTCTGTGTGAGGCTACGCGGTAATGTGTAACCGATCTGTAAATTCTTCAAGCGCAGATAGGCTGCATTCTGCAGGTAGCGTGTCTGACACTCGCGGTTCTTATTGGTATAGTATATGGGGCGAGCATAATAGGCATCGTAGTTCTCGCCCAGGAGGCTGCTGTCGTCACGCCAATAGTCGAGATGCTCGGTGAAGAAGAGCGACTCCCATCGGCCTCCGACGGTAGCGCCCCAGAAGGCAGCGCCTTTCTCACCGGCACCCTGGCCGCCGTAAGGGCTAAAGTAATAGTCGCGCTTACCCACGCCCTGGAAGAATGCTGACACGTCAATGCCCTTCCATTGCATATACAGGTTGAACCCGATGCGGAAACGCGGCGTGGTGTTACCGATGACTTTGAGGTCGCCAGACTCGGTGAGCGTCTGCTGCTTATGTATCTTGCCGTCGCCGTCGAGGTCAGCATACATCACATCGCCGGCCATCCATGGTGAGGAGTCGAGCTCGTCTTGGTTGACATTTGCAAGGTGGGCGTCCATCTGAGCTTGGTCTCGAGCGATGCCCACGGTGGTCAAGCCCCAAATCTGGCCCGTGACCATACCGGCGATGTATCTGTCGAGATATTGCTCGCGGTTGGGATAATCGGTGATTTTGGTTTGGTCGTCAGAGAGATTGAATTTCACGTTATATACAAAGTCGCCGATGTTATCGCGCCAGCCCAATGAGAGCTCCCAGCCGTAGGTGCGCATTGCCAGCGAATTTTGATTGGGCGGTGTGGCGCCGAGAGTGGCAGGGAGGGATATCAGGCTGCCTGAGCCGACCATATCGCGGTTGTTGCGCCAGAAGTAGTCAAACGAGGCCGTCAGCCTATTGCGCAGAGCTGATACATCGATACCGATATTTGTGTTGCGTATTTTTTCCCATGTGAGTGTAGAGGATATGAGCGAGGGGAACCACGCCTTGTTGGTCATCTCGCCGTTGACGAGCCAGCCGCCGTTGCCGTTGCTGGTGCCCATAATGCGGTATGTAGGATACCATGTATCAGTATTCTGATTAGCCAATTGGCCGTAAGAGGCTCTCACCTTTAAGCCTTGGACGTAAGGCTGTATCTTCTCCCAGAATTTCTCTCTGTCGATATTCCAGCCCACCGATACAGAAGGCGAGAACACCCAGCGATGGTCGCGACGGAAGCGCGAGGTACCATCGTATCGCAAATTCACCTCAAGGAGGTATTTATTGTCGTAATCGTAGTTGATGCGGCCAAAGAAGCCGGCAGTGCGCCAATTTTGCACCTGCCCACCGAGGCTATAGTTCTCACGGCTGGTGGTAAGATTGAGCACAGGCAGGTCGGTAGAGACCTCATCGTTGCGGCTGGCATTGATGTCGCGATAGCGATAATCCTCTACCTGCATACCGGCCAGCGCCGTGAAGTTGTGCTTGTCAGCGAGGGTGAACATGTAGTTTGAATACACGTTGGCATTGAGATAGGTAGTGCGCCGCGAGTATTCATATACATACGAAGTGGTGCGCGATGTGTAGGTCGGGATGTGAGTCTGGTTGGGGTCAACGGCATCGTGAGCATAGATGGGGTTGCCGTCCTCGTGAGTCCAGTCATTGTTGATGCGAGCATTAAACTCACCGATGATGTTCCAATTTTTCAGCGGCGTGATTGTAACCTTAAATTGATTTGTGAAGATATCATTCTGCTCGTTGTGACGGCCGCCATTGTCGAGTGACTCTATGTAGTTGAAGTCGCTGGCGAGAAAGCCGTTAGGGTCATATATGGGGTTGATGGGCACGGCGCGGCGCATGATATTGTCATAGAAGCCTCCGTCCATAGTGGTGGAGCGGCTGTAGTCAGAGCGCGACCATCGTGATGTCAAGCCTATGTTGAGCCACGAATATAGCTGAGCGTTGATTTTGCCCATGATGCTGTAGCGGTTGTAGCTATCGTTGCCATGGTTCATAAAGCCTCCCTGATCCATAAAGTTGCCCGACACATAATAGTTAATTTTGTCAGTACCGCCGGTGAGCGAGAGGTTATGCTCCTGAGCGAAGGCAGTGCTCTTATAGTACTCGTCAATCCAGTTAACATTGGCATATACGCCCATTGATTCGCCGGTACCCCAGATTGAGTGGCCGTCTTGCCAGTGGTATCCATCAGCTACTACGTCAGACTCGCCTGCCCAATATTGGCGCACTTTCTCGACGTAGTCAGGGTCAAACTCGGCGGTGCCGGGCGATGTATTTGCCGTCACATCATTAAGGTAGTTGACAAACTGCCATGAGTCCATCATGTGGGGGAGGGTCAGAGGCTGATTAAAGCGGAAGCTATTGTTGTAGCGCACCGTGGTTTTGCCTTGCGAGCCGCTCTTGGTGGTGACTAATATCACGCCGAAAGGAGCGCGAGAGCCGTAAATTGATGATGAAGCAGCATCTTTAAGCACCGATATGCTCTCAATATCCTGGGGATTGATGGCATTGAGGTCACCCTCCATACCGTCAATAAGGATTAGAGGGCTGCCACTTGAGCCTTCGCCGATGGTGGCTGTACCGCGAATGTTAATCTGTTTTTGAGCATTAAGCTCGCCGCCGGAGGTAGAGTTGGATATGTTAAGACCGGGGATAAGACCTTGCAGCGCCGTCACGGTGTTGGACACGGGGCGGTCAGCTATATCCTTGGCAGAGGCAGTGCCGACAGCGCCGGTAAGGTTAACCTTCTTCTGCACGGCAAAACCCACTACCACCACGTCATCAAGCAGGGTGGCATCATTTTCCAGATTAATAGTCAGAGGCACGCCCGGCGTTGCTGTCACCGTCACGGTCTTGCAGCCCACATAGTATATTGTGAGCTTGACGGGGCGGTCAGCGTTGATTACAAATCGCCCGTCAATGTCGGTGGTGACCGGCGATATTTTTGAGTCGTTAGGCTTGACTGATGCGCCTATCACCGGCTCACCTTCAGCGTCATAGATTTCGCCGGTAATTCGTGTGGCAGATGACTGCGACGTCGAAGTCTGAGCTGCGGCCGATGGGGCTGCAAAAGCCGGAACAAAGCACGCTAATGCTAAGGCAACTGCCGGCGCGACTGCTATGCGTCGAGCCACAGATGTAATGTTAGTCATATCCATGATTTTGTTGTCGGTATTAGGTTGGTGTATTTAGGGTTAATAATTGTCAGGTAATAGTTCTAAAGTTCGTTGATTACGAATTGTGGCAAATATCCATGATTTTGTTGTCGGTATTAGGTTGGTGTATTTAGGGTTAATAATTGTCAGGTAATAGTTCTAAAGTTCGTTGATTACGAATTGTGGCAAATGGTGTGTCAGCGTAATTGTGCCGGGGACCATTCATCGAGCCATTGCACCACGGGCTTGCCGCCTTCCCAAGTGATAGGGAGCCAAATATATCGTGCATCAGACGGATGCTCCGGACGCCACACATCGGCCATAAAGATAAATCTGTCAGTGCCGGGCACAGGTAATATATAGGTGCTCTGACCGCCAAAGGTAATATCAGCCTGAGGCCCTCGACATGGGTTGTCATGGCGTGTCCATGGCCCCCATATTGATGGTGCAGAGTACATTCGCGCCTTATTGGGAGCCCAACCGGTGCAGCCGCTGGTTATCATCCAATATGTGCCGCTATGCTTGAAGATGGCAGGCGCCTCATTTTGGTCGCCGGGAGCCACTCGTATGTATCGCCCGGTATGTGAGGTGTAATCAGCTGACAGCTCGGCGATGACGAGAGTGAGATTTTCTTCCGATGAAAAGATGTGGTATGCCTTGCCGTCGTCATCTACATATATAGTCATGTCGCGTGACATCTGGCCGGCCTCATTGTCGCGTATGTTGAAAAGGCCGCGGCGCACGGCATCACGCCATGGCTCAGTCCACCAATCGCCCAGCTCCACCGGGTCAATGGCCTCGACCTCGCAACGCTGCTCGTAAGTCATATTCTCAGGATAGATGCCCGGCAATACTCGTCCGGAGCGCAAATAAGTGTAAGGGCCTTGAGGCGTATCAGAGACAGCCACGCCATAGCGTGCTTTCTCGTATCCATAACCCTTCAATTCGAGATGAAACCACATCACATACTTACCCGTGAGAGCATTATACACCACCTTTGGGCGCTCAAGGATACAGCCGCGCTCTATATCGTGACCCTTGACATCAACCACCGGCAGAGCCACACCTTCATTGCTCCAATCCACGAGATTAGTAGATTTATAGCATGTGACGCCTACCATAGCTGAGCTCGTGGTGTCGCATTTATGCTCGCCGTACCAGTAATACGCATCACCGCTAACGAGCACTCCGCCACCATGAGCGTTGATATGAGTGCCCTTGTTGTCGAGCCACAAGGCGCCCGGGCGTATCACTCCGGCCGAGGCATCGCTTGCCCACGCAGAGATGGCCATTGTCATTACCGCTATTGCCGCTACAATGATGTGGCGCGACTTAATTCCAATCTGATTGTGATGAGTTTGACTTGGTAACATAATTACTGTTTCTCACGGTTGTAGTTATGGTAAATTTTTGAGGTCAAGAACAAGGGTTTTATGCACTTAGGCCATACGTGATGATGCATACTATACACATCGTCAGCATCGACACCGCAAAGTTATCTATCGACACACATTCGTCACGAGGCTCTTTTCGTAAAATAAGGGGCGATATTGAGCGAAGTGGGCATTTCAAATCATTTTTATAGCCACGGAAGCTCCAAATACCGATTTCGCCCTATTTTTTACGAATTTCACCCCGTGGGGTGTTTTGCCTTAAAAATAACTTTGTGATTATAAACCGATAAGAACATTATTACCTAAAATCATTACATAATACACCCACCACCCTAAAAAACACTGCAATACTTACTCGCTATGCTTATTATCCCTAAACGCTTGATATTATCAATTGCATTATCTTGTGCAATTATCGCAGCGCACTGCACCCCGGCTACCAGCACCACTCACTTTAAAGTCTTTGATATGAGCTGTGGCATGCCTGACAATTCAGTCAACGCCATCACCGAAGACGCCGATGGCTTCATTTGGGTAGGCACATGGAATGGGCTGGTACGCCTTGACGGAAAGAAAGCCGATGTGTTTCAAGCTGACGCAGCCAACCCCAACAGCCTATCAGGCAATATGATACGCGCGCTGCTGAGCACCGGCGAGGGGCTGTTTGTGGGCACCGACAATGGCATAGACTTCTACAGCCGCGCCGATGGTCTCTTCATACACAGCGTGGAAAAGCGAGCCACTGACACCGGATACAAGCCCATACAAGAACGCATCAGCCGCATCATTAATTCCGGTGGCAACATCTTTGCCGTCTCTATTGACGGCGACATATTGCGCTATCAAGGAGGCAACTATATCGATGAAGCCGAGCACAACGTCTTTGTCAGCCTGCCACGCCCCGTAACTCGCCATTATGCCGATATCACTTGCTATATTGATGGCATGATTATGGCGCTCTCCAACGAAGGCGTGACCGTGCTCTCTGCCGATGGCGAGCGCGAAATAAGTCACACTCCCATCTACTCGCGCTTTGACACTAATATGAACATATACTATGACCATACATCCAAGCGCGCATATATCGGTGCCGGCATAGGCTCGGCAGGCGTGGCTATGATTGTAACCGACAAGAAAGGCACGCTGCGCCCGGACCCCGATACTATTGTGCCGGCGGGGCTGATGTGCGCCACTCGTGTGGGCAACACGCTGTGCTTCGCTTCTGATGGCGGGGGCTTGTTTGTCAGCACATTCAACGGACTCAACGACCTACACTACACACCGGGCAACTCATCGATTCCCGGCGATGCGCTATACACGGTATTCATTGACAGCAACAACAATATTTGGTGTGGCAGCTACCGCAACGGCCTGTTTCTGCTATCAGCATCTCAAAATAGATTTATAGTGCTCAACAAGGAGTCCGGCGCCATCAGCTATGACATAGTCACAGCCGTAATCCCCGACGCTGACAACATTTACCTGGGTCTTGACGGCGGAGGGTTTGATATATACAACAAGACTACCGGTATGTCACAAAACATCAATAGCGGCAATTCATCACTGCCGGGCAACAACGTGACATCGCTAATCCTTGACGGCAATATGCTATGGATCACCATATACTCATACGGCTTGACGGCCTATGACCTCAATAGCCATAAGGCCACCCTCTATACACTCGACCAGAATCTCGAGCCGGGCAATAAGGTGTGGACTCTCGCCGATGACCATCGCGGCAATATCTATGTGGGAGGCCGTTCATTGCAGATTTTCAATAAGAAGACTCGCACATTCAGGCTCATCGAAGGCTGCAATGAGCTGATGGTGATGTCAGTAGTAGATGGCGGCAAATACATGTATGTGGCCACCCGCTTTGCCGGCGTGCTTAAAATAGACAAGCTCTCAACCAAGGTTATTGCTCGATACTCCAACAGTCCTACACAGCACGGACTGATGCTACCCGGGCGTAGTGCCGACTTCCTCTTTGTGGATACTCACGGCGATGTGTATTTCACCCTCGCCTCTGAAGGCTTTTTCTGCATCAAACATGACAACGAGGGCAAAGAGTCGATCACCAAATATGGTGCAAAAAACGGCCTCAACGATGCACGCGTCAACGCCATGGCCGAAGATGCCGCCGGCAGCCTATTTGTAGGCACTGCCAACGGATTGTACCGGTACAACAAATCCACCGACACCTTTACTCGCATCTCAGGCTCACACCTTCCTACAGACTACAACTGCAATGCCGCCACATGCTACAACGATGAATTATACTTCGGCTCTACCCAAGGCGTCCTTTGCTTTAACTCCCAATCTATGACCGAGCCTACTATCGGACGCAGCACAATCTTCACATCGCTCAACATTATCAGCCACCCCGGCAACAAGCACATCAACCTATGCGGGCTGACATCCGGCATAATAGAGCTTGCTCATGACGAGAACTTCTTCACCGTGGACTTTACCGTGCCCGAGATGTCAAATCCCGATGAACTGCAATTCACATATAAGCTCGATGGCTTTGACACCGAATGGCGCGATGCCGGAAATGCGCGCCGAGCATCATACACCAATGTGCCGCCGGGTGTTTACTCGCTGCTGGTGCGCCACACCATGCCCGACGGCAGCTGGAGCGATGTCGCCACGCTGAAAATTCGCATCAAGCGCCCCTGGTACAGCACTCTATGGGCTATGTTGCTGTGGATAGCCCTCATCAGCGTCATCGCGTACATAGGGCTACGGTTCTGGCGCAAGATGATGCTCTCCAACGAGCAAGCACGCATTGCTACCCTTGAAAAGGAATCCGAGCGCCGCCTCAATGATGCCAAAATTGACTTCTACACCAATATCACTCACGAGCTGCGCACGCCGTGCTTCCTCATTGCCGCTCAAATCGAAGAGCTCCTCGACTCACAGAGACACTCATTCCCTGTAAATTGCCTCCACGGCATCTACCGCAACGCCACCAAACTCAACAAGCTGATCTCTCACATCATCGACTTCAGAAAAATAGATTCCGGACACATCAAGCTCTCCACCCGCAAGATTGACCTCAAGCAATTTCTCGCCTCTCTCACCCCCGACTACGCCAATTTATGCCACCAAAAAGAGATAGAATTTACCTACGACCATCCCTCGCAGCCTATCTCTGCCGACGTTGACCCCGACAAGCTGGAGCTTATTGTCACCAATCTCATTTCTAATGCCTTCAAATATACCGGCCGAGGCGGCAAAGTGTCGCTCTCGCTGTCGTCACAAGGCGACAACGTTGTCATCAAAGTCAGCGACAACGGCATTGGCATAGTGGATAAAATGCAGACTGCCATTTTCGAGCCTTACTTCCGCACTGACCGAGGCGAGCAGCAAAGCAGCGGCGATGGCCTTGGCCTCGCTTTCGTCAAGGAGTTAGTACAGCTTCACAGCGGCTCCATCGAGGTGCAAAGCGAGCCTAATGTGGGCTCCACGTTCATCGTGACACTCCCTAAGTCTCAGCCTTCTGCCACCTCTAATGCCGCTTATGCCACTGCCGACTATGGTATAAAACGCTACACCAATGACTCTGGTGATGCCAATGACACAAGCATCATAGTCAATAACCCTACCGCCACTCACTCAATACTCTTTGTTGACGATTCCGTGGAGGTGGTAGAGATCTTATCCAACGCCTTTGACTACGACTTTCGCGTCAATAGAGCCACCGACAGCGCCGAAGGCCTCCGCCTCGCTCTCTCCGGCGATTATGATGTAGTGGTCACCGACTTGATGATGCCGGGACTCGATGGCCACGCCCTCATCAAAGCAATACGCGCCGAAAAATCTCTCGCACACATCAAGGTGGTGGTATTCTCGGCCATATACTCTGAAGAAGAAATGTTGCAAGCTTACAACGAGGGCGCCGATGCATTCTACACCAAGCCTATGTCGCTCAGACTTCTCAAGCTGCACATCAACAAGCTCTTAGGCATAACGCCCGACAGCCCCTCTGCCGTCTATGACATTGACAGCCCTGCACCTACCGACACCGACACGGCCTTAGACTCAGCAGCGGCAGCGGCGGCGCCTACGTCATCTTACACCCGCGAGGAGCAGCGCTTCTTAATCGACTGTCGCAAGATCATTGAGCAACACCTATGCAACGAAAATTTCGGCGCCAAATTCCTGGCCAAGCAGCTGGCAATGAGCCACTCTTCGCTATATAAGAAAATTCACCGCATGACGGGCATGAGCATCATAGAGTTTATCAACGAATACCGCATCTGCAAAGCTGTCAACCTCTTCAGGCAAGGCAATACCAACGTGCAGACCGTGGCCGAGACTTGCGGTTTTCGCGACGCGAAGACCTTCAGAGAGACTTTTAAGCGCAAGATGCACATACCGCCCAAGCAGTTTATAACATCAATAAGCAAAAAATAATTGCTGCCACATTAGCCGCGTGAGTCTAAAAATTGTTACCTTTGTGGAAACCATTTTAATAATCAAAACCATTATTACTATCCTTTTTACACCATGATGAAACGCATTGCCACTACCATCGCTGCTGCGGCTATGGCCTGCAGCATCGGCCTCTCTGCCCAGGCAAGCACCACTGCTATCACCGTCACGCCCCACCCCGCGCAGGCCACTGACACCATCTCGCGCATGATTTACGGCCAATTTGCCGAGCACCTGGGCGGATGCATCTACGGCGGTATCTGGGTGGGCGAAGACTCACCCATCCCCAATACTCACGGCTATCGCAACGATGCCATCGAAGCCATACGCGCGCTGGGCGTGCCCGTGCTGCGCTGGCCCGGCGGCTGCTTTGCCGATGACTACCATTGGCGCGACGGCATAGGACCGCGCGAGAGACGTCCCACGCTCATCAACTATAACTGGGGAGGCACTCGCGAAGACAACTCCTTTGGCACTCACGAGTTTCTGAACCTCTGCGAGCTGGTGGGCTGCGAGCCGTATATCTCCGGAAATATGGGCAGCGGCACCGTGGGCGAGATGGCCCAATGGGTGGAGTATATGACCGCCGCTGACGGGCCTATGGCCAAAGAGCGCGCCGCCAACGGCCGCACCGCCCCCTGGCGCGTAAAATACTTCGGCGTGGGCAACGAGAGCTGGGGCTGCGGCGGCAATATGCGCCCCGAATACTATGCCGACCTCTATCGCCGCTACTCCACATACCTGCATGACTGCAACGGCAACCGCCTCTTCAAGATTGCCAGCGGCGCCAGCGATTATGACTACAACTGGACTGAAGTGCTAATGAAGCAAATCGGCGCCGGTCGCATGCCCGGCATCTCGCTCCACTACTACAGCATACGCGACTGGAACGATAAGGGCTCAGCCACCGCCTTCACCGACCGCGAATATTACAACACCCTGGGCAAAGCCCTCGAAATCGACACCGTCATCACGCGCCACCTCGCCATTATGGACCGCTATGACCCGCAGCATCGCACCAAGCTGCTCGTGGACGAATGGGGCACCTGGTGGGACGAAGAGCCGGGCACCATTGCCGGGCACCTCTATCAGCAGAACACTATGCGCGATGCTATGGTAGCAGCGCTGACACTCAACATCTTTCACCGCCACGCCGGCCGCATCGGCATGGCCAATATCGCCCAGATTGCCAACGTGCTCCAAGCTATGTGGCTCACCAAAGACGACAAGATGGTGCTCACACCCACATACCATGTGTTCCGCATGTATGCCCCTCATAAAGATGCTGTAGCCATACCGCTGACCTATGATGACGCGCGCATCACCGATGACAACGGCCGCCCCGTGGCTACTTTTGATGCCACCGCCTCGCGCAGCGCCTCCGGCGCCGTGACATTAGCGCTGACCAACGCCTCGCTCACCGACACTCGCACCGTGACGATAGCCCTGACCGATATGCCGCGCCGCATCGCCGATGCTCAAATACTCACTGCCGCCAAGCCCACAGCTCACAACACTTTTGACGAGCCTACAGCCGTGGCACCAAAAAACTTCACCGAGGCCCGTATCAGTGCCAACAGCCTGAATATCAAGCTGCCGCCGCTGTCAATCGTCTCCATCACCCTCGCCGACAAATAAGACGGCGCAAAAAAATCGCCTCCACATTTGCTCTGCTATCAAAAAAAACACTTATATTTGCACTGCAAAACAATTCAATTCGTAAAATCAATAAAAACTACAATTATGGCTTACGTAATCACAGACAACTGTGTAGCTTGTGGCACCTGCCTGCCCAACTGCCCGGTGGAAGCTATCTCTGAAGGCGATATCTACAAGATTGACCCCGACACCTGCATCGAATGTGGCACCTGCGCTGAAGTGTGCCCCTCTGGCGCTATCCTTCCTCCCCAATAATCGAGAGGGATACTTAGTAGAAAATACAAGGTTTACACGGCTATGCCGCCACAGAGCACACCGCTCGGCGGCATAGCTGCTTTTATTTCCATGTCCCTGCTGCATCACTTTGATAATTGAGATTTTAGCCTTACCTTTGCACTACCGAATTATATCATCCTTAACCACCTCTAATACCTCACATTATGCAAAGAATTACCCTCTTAGCAGCCGCTACCTTAGCAGCCGCCACGGCGTGGGCCGCGCCCGTTGAGACTCGCGCTTACTACTCCACCAATGCTGACGGCGCTGTGGGCAAAAGCGCCACCATCACCATCGACGGCGAATTCAGCGACTGGTCTGAAGACATGATTATCGCCACCTGCGGCGCCAACGACATGGCCACCGCCTTCAAAGGCTCACACGAGAACTGTGTCCTCGATGCATACGCGCTCTACGCCGCCTGGGACGATGCCAACCTCTACATAGCATGGCAGTGTGCAACACCGGCGACACCTGGGCGCGCGAAGGCGACGGCCCCCTCACCGACTACGGCCGCATCGGCAATGTGCCTCTGATATTAGCTCTCAGCCTTGACCCCTCCAAGCCCGGTATGACAGACCTCCTCGAGGACGGACGATGCGTATGGTGTGACAATGCCGGCAACGGCACCACCTTTGACCCCGCTAAGCTCCACGTGGACCGTCTCTTATATATGAGCGGACAAGCCGGTCAAGGCACCCCCGCCATCTTCTCGGCCGTCAATGCCGCCGGAGCCACCAACTACGGCAGCGGCTGCGTCACCTTTGCCAACGCCGGCATCACCTACAAGATGAAAGAGGGCTTCCACCCATCACACCTATGACGCCAGCGCACCACCGCTGACTGGGCCACACCCACCGAGCTTATCTCCGACCCCTCTGTCCTCAACAATATCTACGACCCCGAGTGCTATGACAACCTGCTCGCCGGTCCCGTGGAAGGCCTCAAGACTCACGACACCGCCTATGACTCATTCTACGAGATTAAGATACCCTTCAGCGCCCTGGGCATCACACGCCAATGGCTCGAAGCTAACGGCATAGGCTGCCGCATGATTGCTACGCGCGGCGAATCGGCCATTGATTGTATCCCCTTTGACCCCTCTATGGTGGACAACACATTTGGCGAATATGGCAAAGACAACTCTACCACTCACGAGAAGGACGACCTCGATGTCATCACCTATGCTATGGCCGACATCGCCAAGGTGCGCGACCTCGGCTCTGTAGATCCGCTGCCTGACCCCGATCCGGAGCCCGAACCGGAGCCAGGACCGGAGCCCGAACCTGAGCCCGGCACAGACCCAGAGCCCACCCCCGATGGAGCCTATATAGCTTACTTTGAAGACTCCACCTGGAGCGCCGTATTCACCTACGTATGGGATAAAGGCAATGCCGACAAGCCATACGCCGGCAATTGGCCCGGCAGCAGCGCCACCAAAGTATCTATCAACGCTCGCTCAATGTGGCAACTCAGCTTCACCACCGATGACACCCTCGTCAAGCCCATGATTATCTGGAACAATGGCAGCGGCGGCACCGGCAACCAAACCGACGACTTCGAATTTGTAAACCACGGCGTTTACACCATGAGCGGCTTCAGCGGCGAGACCATCGCCGACGAGTCGTCTGTCGCTGACATCGCTGTTGACAGCTCTCACACCGCCACATATTACAACCTCATGGGCCGCCCCGTGGCTAATCCCTCTCACGGCATCTTTATCCGCCACAATGCCGACGGCTCCACCTCTAAGGTGCGCCTATAAGGCTCTCGCAACTACCTGTTTACACAACTTATCTCCCTTACGGCTCCGTGCAGCATCAGCTCACGGAGCTTTTGCTTTTATCGCACCTCATTTTGCCCCAAAATACCAAATTTATGTATTCAAATATTAAATATACTTTAAATTTAAAATTCTTCGTTTTTGTATTTGTGAGGAGTGAAAACTATTGGTAACTTTGTAGTGAGGCTTATTACGCCTCGCTACTATTACACCCAAACTAACCCACATTAGCTCTACCTCAACGTATCACACCATGAGACATATCACATTAGCCGTCATTGCAGCCGCCCTGAGCCTGTCGTCATTCACGGCAGTCGCTGCTAATGAAGATATTGTGGCCCAAGTGCTCACCTCCTACAAGCCCGGAGTCACCGGTATGGGGCCGTTCACCGTCGAAAAAGTATCAGTCAACGACAAGGCGCGCACCATCAGCGTCAAGGCCTGCGACAACGTATGCTACCTGCCTCTCACCGAGGTATCGCTCACCGCATTAAAGGCCGACATCGCCAAAGCGCTGGGATATGACGGCACCAAATACAAGGTCACCATCACAGCCGCCGGCAAGAGCCTCGATAACCTGGCGCTATTTGCTCCGAAGAAGAACGTAGGCCCCACCGAGCGCCTGCCCTTCATCACTAAAGTGGGAGCGCCGCAAGCGCCCAAAGGCCTCGATGGCGCCAACATAGCCCTATGGCAAAGCCACGGCTGGTATTTCGAGCCTAAGCTCAACAGATGGGAGTGGCAACGTGCGCGCATCTTCCAGACCGTAGAAGACCTCTACACCCAGAGCTATGTGATGCCCTTCCTGATGCCTATGCTCGAGAACGCCGGCGCTTACGTCATGAGCCCTCGCGAACGCGACACTAACCGCACCGAGATTATTATTGACAACGATGGCGCCTTCGCCCACAACGGATACGCCGAAGAAGCCAACGGCCACACTCACTGGATGCAGGCTCCGCTGCCCGGCTTTGCTTACACCACACCCGAGCTCCACAATGGCGACAACCCCTTCAGAGCCGGTACCGCTCGTATGGCCAACACCTCTAAAAGCATAATATCCACCGCCACATGGAGCGCCAATGTGCAGCAGGACGGCAACTATGCCGTATATGTCAGCTATGTGACGCTCCCCAACAGCACCACCGCGGCTCACTACCGCGTCAACGCCGCCGATGGCCCACATGACTTTATCATCAACCAGACCATGGGTGGCGGCACATGGATATATCTCGGCCACTTCCCGCTCAACGCCGGAGAACAGACCATCGTAGAGCTCACCAACGAAGGCAAAGGCGCCGCACACGTCGTTACCGCCGATGCCGTAAAGATAGGCGGAGGCATGGGCAATGTGGCTCGCATCGTCAAAGAGCCGCTCGACGACATCGATTACAAGTATGTGCGCAGCAACTATCCCCGATTTGTAGAGGGCGCGCGCTACTTCCTGCAATGGGCCGGCGCGCCCGACTCGGTATATACCGAGAGCGGCAACGTCAACGACTACAACGACGACTACCGCAGCCGCGGCCTGTGGGTCAACTGGCTGGCCGGTGGCTCGTCAATGCTACCCGACCGCAAAGGCCTCAACGTACCGGTGGACCTGAGCTTCGCGTTCCACTCTGACGCCGGCACCACCCTCAACGACTCCATCATAGGCACCCTCGGCATCTACAGCACCAAAGGCAACACCCTGGGCAACGGCTCGTCGCGCCTCGCCTCGCGCGACCTCACCGACCTGGTGCTCACCAACATCGTTGGCGACGTGCGAGCTCAATACGAGCCTCGCTGGACGCGCCGTGGCATGTGGGACCAGAGCTACTACGAGGCTCGCGTCCCCGAAGTACCCGCCATGCTCCTCGAGCTGTTGTCGCACCAAAACTTCGCCGACATGAAATACGGACTGGACCCCACATTCCGCTTCACCGTGTCGCGCGCCATCTACAAAGGCATGCTCCAATTCATTGCTCACCGCGACGGCCGCGAATATGTGGTGCAGCCGCTACCGGTACATGCTTTTGCCATCTCCAAGCAGCCGCAAGGCTATCGTCTGAGCTGGAGCGCCACCACTGACAGCCTCGAAGCATCAGCCGCGCCCACATACTACATCGTGGAGGAGCGCATCGGCCGCGGTCAATTCCGCCGCATCGCCAACGTCACCGCCCCTGAGTATGACGTCGCCGTCACTGACACCGACATACACTCTTACCGCATCATCGCGGCCAACGATGGCGGCGTGAGCTTCCCCTCCGAAGTGCTCGCGCTATGCCACCGCCCCGACGACAATGCCCCCGTGGTCATCGTCAATGGCTTTACGCGCATCAGCGCCCCCGATTGGTGGGAGCAAGACACCATCATCGGCGGCTTCTATGACGAGAAAGACCACGGCGTGCCCTACGTCAGCGACATATCATACATAGGCAGCCAATTTGAATACCGCCGCAACATACCATGGATGGACGATGATGCCGCCGGTTTCGGAGCCTCGCGCGCCAACTATGAGGATAAGGTCATCGCCGGCAACACCTTTGACTATGTCATCACCCACGGCGAAGCCATCGCCGCCGCCGGCCACGGCTTCATCTCAGCCTCGGCAGAGAGCTTTACCAACGGCTCATGGGCTGCCGTGCCTGACAATAAGATATACACCACGCTTGACCTCATTCTCGGCAAGCAGAAAGAGATACGCCGCGGCCGCGGCGCCTACGGCTCTTATTACAAAGCCTTCCCCGCCGATTTGCAGCAGCAGCTGCGCGCCTACACCTCGGCCGGAGGCAATGTGCTCGTCACCGGTGCTTTCATCGCTACGGATATATGGGACAACCCCGTATCCACCCCCGAAGTGGCCGAGGCCGACAAGAAATTTGCCACCGAAGTGCTCGGATACCATTGGCGCGTAGGGCAGGCATCAGTCACCGGTCAGGCTTATCAGGTAGCCTCGCGCTATCGCGACTTCAGCGACGAAGGCTCATACGACTTCAGCAACACGCTCAATGACCAATGCTACGCCGTAGAATCGCCTGACTCATTCTATCCCGCCGACCCCAAGCGAGCAGCCACCTTTATGCGCTACACCGAGAACAACCTCATAGCCGGCATCCTCTACAATGCCGGAGGCTACCGCACGGTGGCCATAGGCTTCCCGTTTGAGACCATCGCCTGCGAGCAGCAGCGCTGCGCCCTGATGGCTCAGGTGCTCAAATTCTTCAACAACAAGTAAATATATTATCTCACACCTATCTATACACGACTTCCTTATGAAACCCACCATTCATTGCTTCGTGCCCTTTGCCGATGAGGCACAAGTCAAAGCCACCATCGAGGCTCTCAAACAAAGCGACCTCGTCACCAAAATCACCCTCCTCGCCACCGAAGCCACAGAGGCACCGGTGCTGGGCTGCGATGTCATCGTCACCGAAGGCCTCAACGCCTCGTCAACGATGAAGAAAATCGCCGAAGCCGCCACTGCCGACTACATACTGCTCTACACCAAATACAACAAGCTCGTGCCCGGATACTTCGCTCTGGAGCGCTTTGCGCGCCTCGCCGAGGACTCGCAGGCCGGCATGCTCTACAGCGACAGTTACACCGTCATTGACGGCAAGAAGAGCAATGCACCGGTCATTGACTACCAATTCGGGTCGCTCCGCGATGACTTCAACTTCGGCTCCGTGCTCTTCTTCAACGCCGTAGCCTTCAAGAAAGCCGCCGCCGGCATCGACAAGAGCTACAAGGCCGCCGGCCTTTACGACCTGCGCCTGCGCTTGAGCCGCATCGCTGCGATAGTCCACATCAACGAGTATCTCTACACCGACGTGACGCTTGACAATCGTCGATCCGGCGAAAAAATATTTGACTACGTTGACCCCAAAAACCGCGGCGTACAGCTCGAGATGGAAGAGGCGTGCACCGCACACTTGCGCGAGATAGGCGGATACCTCGAGCCGGTATTCACCGCCATCGACTTCAACCGCGGCGAGTTTGAATACGAAGCATCAGTGATAATCCCCGTGCGCAATCGCGTGCGCACCATCCGCGATGCCATACGCAGCGTCCTCTCTCAAAAAGCCGACTTTGCCTTCAACCTAATCATCATCGACAACCACTCTACCGACGGCACCACCGAGGCCATCGATGAGTTTGCCGCCGACCCCCGACTCATCCACATCATACCCGAGCGCGATGACCTCGGCATCGGCGGATGCTGGAATATGGGCGTCGAGCACCCCAAATGCGGCAAATTTGCCGTGCAGCTCGACTCTGACGACGTGTATGCCGGCGAAGACACCCTCGCCAAGGTGGTCAGCGCCTTCTACGAGCAAAACTGCTCTATGGTAGTAGGCACATATATGCTCTCTGACCTCGACCTCAATATGCTGCCCCCGGGCGTCATTGACCACAAAGAGTGGACTCCCGACAACGGCCGCAACAATGCCCTGCGCATCAACGGCCTCGGCGCTCCGCGCGCGTTCTACACCCCCATGCTGCGCGAAATTCACGTGCCCAACACCTCCTATGGCGAAGACTACGCCCTGGGCTTGGCTTTCTCACGCCAATATCAGATAGGCCGCATATATGATGTGCTGTACTACTGCCGCCGCTGGGAGGACAACTCCGACGCCGCCCTCGATGTGGTAAAGATGAACAACAACAACCTCTACAAAGACCGCATCCGCACCTGGGAGCTGCAAGCACGCATAGCCCTTAACAAAGCCAAATAACCACAAATCACCTAATCAGCAGTAATCACCATCACTTCGCAAAAAAAGATGTCGGTCACATCATCTCAAATCAATAAATTACTTGCCGAGCAAATTGACGAGTGGCCTCGGGCCAGCATCAATTATGCCGCGCTCGCCAATGTCAAGGTAAAATCATTCGGTGTGGGGCCGCTCACGCTGAAGGTGCAGTTTAACCCGGCTCGCATCGTGTCATCGGCCGCCAAAGTCGATGCCAAATCGCTCGCCGAGCGCAAATGCTTTCTCTGCCACGACAATCGTCCGGCAGTGCAGCGCGGCATCGATTGGGGCGAGAGATACACCATCTTGATTAACCCCTTCCCCATCTTCCCGCGCCACCTCACCATCCCTGACAAGAGCCACACCTTGCAGCTCATCAAGGGCCGCATTGCCGATATGCTCACCCTCGCCGGCGAGCTCGACGAATACACAATATTCTACAACGGGCCACGATGCGGCGCCTCGGCTCCTGACCACATGCATTTTCAGGCCGGCAACAGCGATTTTCTCACCATCGCGCCGGCACTCGAGAGCTGCGAGATGCAGGAAGTGGCCGCCGACGGTGAGGCGCGCTTGTATCTGGCGGCAGGTATGCCTATGGGCGTCTTTGTCATCGATGCCGACACTCCCGAGCGCGGGCAGATGCTCTTTGACCGCCTCTACGCCGCCATGCCCATACCCGAGGGCGAGGCCGAACCGATGATGAACCTGCTGGCCTACTCCACTCCCATAGGCGTGCGCCTGGCGGTGATACCTCGCAAGCGCCATCGCCCCTCGTTCTACGGCACCGAAGGTCCCGGCACCATGCTGATATCACCGGCATCGGTGGATATGGGAGGCGTGTTCATCACTCCCCTTGAGAAGGACTTTGACAGCCTCGACATCAACATCGCCACAAAGATATTTGATGAGCTGTGTCTCTCGCCCGATGAGATGGCAGCCATCGCCGCCGCCGTGAAATAAGTCTAATATACCATTACACATATTATATATGGAACAACCCAAGGTCACCGTAGGCATCATGAGCGCCACATCTATCAAGGTGAGGCTGCTTGACACATATCGCAGCGCCGATGGCGCCGCCGTGCCCCCACAGACGCTGCTGTTTAGCATCACCAACGATAAGCGCATCGCCTGGCAAGACGGCACTCACGATGAGGTAATGCTCACGCCCGCCACCTCTGATGCCACCTTTGAGATATTTGATGTGACCATAGGAGTCAACTTCCACTGGGAGCGCCGCGAGAACCAGCGCTTCAGCGGTGCTCTGCGTGTCATCGTCGAGGGTGACAAGCTCACCATCATCAATATCTTGCCCGTCGAAGACTATCTGCTGAGCGTGATTTCGTCAGAGATGAGCGCCACGGCCTCGCCGGAGCTGCTCAAGGCTCACGCCGTGATTTCGCGCTCGTGGCTGTTAGCGCAGATACGCAAAAACAAAAAGATAGCGCTCTCGGGCGAGGCTTACTCGGCAATGACCGTCAACGACGACGAGATAGTACGCTGGTATGACCGCGAAGACCATATCAACTTTGACGTGTGTGCCGACGACCACTGCCAACGCTACCAGGGCGTCACGCGCCAAAGCACACCCACCGTGGCCGAGGCCATACGCGCCACCTTTGGCGAGGTGCTTATCGACCACGATGGCGAGCTGTGTGATGCTCGCTTCTCGAAATGCTGCGGCGGCGTATATGAGGAGTTTGAAAACTGCTGGGAGCCTCGCCACTACCACTACCTGGAAGCACGCCGCGACGCTCCGGCTGAGACTGACTTTCCCGACCTCAGCATCGAAGACAATGCGCGCCGGTGGATTATGCAGCGCCCCGAAGCATTCTGCAACACTGACGATGCCGCTATCCTCAGCCAGGTGCTCAACAACTACGACCAAGAGACCACTGACTTCTATCGCTGGAGCGTGACCTACGGCCGCGAGGAGCTCGCGCGCCTCGTCAAAGAGCGCACCGGCATAGACTTCGGCTACATCAAAGACCTGCAGCCCATAGAACGCGGCACCTCGGGGCGCCTGGTCAAGCTGCGTATCATAGGCACTCGTCGCAGCATGACCATAGGCAAGGAGCTGGAGATACGTCGCAGCCTCTCGCCCAGCCACCTCTACAGCTCGGCCTTCATTGTTGAGCGCCAAGGCGTTGATGCTGATGGCGTGCCCGAGCACATCACGCTCCACGGAGCCGGCTGGGGCCATGGCGTGGGCCTCTGCCAAATCGGAGCTGCCGTCATGGGCGCCAAAGGCTATGACTACAAAGCTATCTTGAGACACTATTTCATCGGCGCTGACCTACGCCGTTTATATTGATACCACGAAAAATAACTTATCCAAACACCGCAACTACGATGCAACCCTCCTACTACACAATTATGCAACCCTCGGGCAACACAAAATCGCCCTGGTGGTGGGTGCCCACGCTATACTTCGCCGAAGGCGTGCCCTACTTCATCGTCAACAACATCTCCGTGATGATGTTCACCAAGATGGGAGTCCCCAACGGCGACATGTCATTCTTCACCACGCTGCTTTATTTCCCCTGGTTTCTCAAAGGCCTCTGGGGACCTGTCGTTGACGTAGTCAAGACCAAGCGCTGGTGGATAGTGGCCATGCAAGTGGCGCTGACGGCGCTGATGATATTGCTCACCATCACCCTGCCCAAGCCCGATGCGGCAACGATAGCCACAGGCCACACCCCTATAAGCACCTTCACCCTCACACTCATACTATTTATCATCGCAGCATTTGCATCTGCCACTCACGATATCGCTGCCGACGGCTACTATATGCTGGCCCACAGCCCCGGCAGCCAAGCCGCCTTCATCGGTGTGCGTAGCACCTTCTACCGCATAGCCTCGGTCTTCGGTCAGGGCGTGCTCGTGTATATCGCCGGCGTGCTTGAGACTTCGACCAAGGACATACCGCTGGCATGGCAAATCACCTTAGGCGTGAGCGCCGCGGTGATGTGTCTGATTACGCTATACCACATCTACGTGCTGCCACGCTCCGCCGATGATATGCCGCGCTGCAATGCCGACGGCTCATCATCGTCAGGCCTGCGTGAGCTCGCCGCCTCATTTGTCTCCTTTGTCAAGAAGCCGGGGTTCTGGCTCGCCGTGGCCTTTATGCTGCTGTATCGCCTGCCTGAAGGCTTCCTCATCAAGCTGTGCCAGCCCTTCCTGGTGCACAGCGTGGATAAGGGCGGTCTGGGCCTGAGCACCGACATGGTGGGTCTGGTCTATGGCACCTTCGGCGTCATCGCGCTGCTGGGTGGCGGCATCCTCGGCGGTGTCTTTGCCTCGCGCGTAGGCCTCAAGAAAGCACTGTGGTGGATGGCGGCGTGCATGACACTGCCATGCCTCACGTTCGTGTATTTGGCATGGTTCCAGCCCGCCAATATCCTCGTCATCAGCACGGCAGTGTGCATTGAGCAATTTGGCTACGGCTTTGGCTTCACGGCATATATGCTCTATATGATGTATTACTCTGAAGGCGAGTTCAAGACCTCACACTACGCCATCTGCACGGCGTTTATGGCGCTGAGCATGATGCTGCCCGGATTTGTGGCCGGATACATACAGGAAGCTATCGGATATGTCAACTTCTTCTGGATGGTGATGGCCTGCTGCATTGCCACACTGGTGGTGACATTCCTTATAGATAAAAAAATTGACCCCAACTACGGACGTAAATAGACAGCTATGCGACACACCCTCACAGCAATCATGGCGCTATGCCTCGCCATCGGCGCCGCATCAGCCCAGACAGTAAAGCCCGGCATCGAAGTATTGCGCGACCGCGCCTTTGATGGCCTCAAAGGCAAACGCGTGGGCCTCATCACCAACCCCACCGGCGTTGACAACAATCTCAAATCCACCATCGACATCCTCCACGAGGCTGAAGGCGTAGAGCTCAAAGCCCTATATGGGCCTGAGCATGGTGTCAGAGGCGATGTGCACGCCGGCGACCATGTGGCCAACTATACAGACCCCGCCACCGGCGTCACCGTGTATTCAATCTACGGCAAATACCGCAAGCCCACACCCGAGATGCTCAGCGACATTGACGTGCTGGTATATGACATCCAGGACAACGGCTGCCGCTCGTTCACCTTCATATCCACCATGGGGTTGGCTATGGAGGCCTGCGCCGAGCTTGACAAAGAGTTTATGGTTCTTGACCGCCCCAACCCAATCGGCGGCAACAAGATAGAGGGCTGCATAGTCGAAGACTCATGCTTCTCGTTTGTGAGCCAATTTCCCATACCCTATCTCTATGGGCAGACCCCCGGCGAGCTGGCGATATACCTCAACGAGGAGGGTCTCCTCGCCGGCGGCAAGAAAGTGCGGCTCACCGTAGTGCCTATGGAGGGCTGGCGGCGCGATATGGACTTCCGAGCCACAGGCATGCCGTGGGTGCTGCCCTCGCCACACATCCCCACCCCCGAGAGCGCCATCTACTACCCCATGTCGGGCATTATGGGCGAGCTTAACTTTATGTCAATAGGCGTGGGCTACACCGAGCCTTTCAAGCTCTTCTGCGCCTCATGGATTAACGCCGAAGCCTTTGCCGCGCGCCTCAACGCGCTTCAGCTCCCCGGCCTGCTCTTCCGGCCCATCCACATCAAGCCCTTCTATGCCTTTGGCAAGGGCGAAGACCTGCAAGGCGTGGAGTTTCACGTCACCGATGTAGAGGCGGCACCCCTGTCGCTCACACAATTCTATGTAATACAAGTGCTGGCTGAGATGTATCCTGACCACCTCACCTTTGAGCACGCTGACCGCACTCGCTTCAGCATGTTTGACAAGGTATGCGGCTCAAAAGAGATACGCCGGCGCATGGCCGCAAGCTACAAAGTATCTGATATAGCCAACTACTGGAACAAAGATGTCGCCGCTTACCGCGCAGCATCGTCAAAATACTACATCTACAAATAAGCAGCAGCAATGACCCACCTTAGCAGCCTACACCGCGAATTTGTCAAACGCATCAGCTCGTTTGTTGACAAAAGTCGCATCTACACCGACGAGTTGCGACGCCTCACTTGGGGCACTGACGCCGGCTTTTACCGGCTCATACCGCAAGTGGTGGTGCGTGCCGCCTCTGAGGCAGAGGTGTCAAGGCTGCTCAACGAAGCCTCACGGCTGGCGCTGCCGGTGACATTCCGCGCCGCCGGCACCAGCCTCTCAGGCCAGGCTATCTCCGACTCCATACTCATCGTGGCCGGCAAGCACTGGGAGAATTACACCATCAATGAAGATGCCTCGCTCATCACCATGCAGCCCGGCATTATTGGTGCCAGAGTCAACGAGCTGCTGGCGCCCTTCGGCCGCATGTTTGCCCCGGACCCCGCCTCCAAGAAATCAGCCATGGTGGGGGGCATCATCATCAACAACGCCTCCGGCATGAATTGCGGCACCCACGCCAACAGCGACCGCGTGCTGCAGTCAGCACGCCTGATTTTGGCTGACGGCACCGTCCTCGATACCGGCAATGCCGAGTCGCGCCGCGATTTTGCCGCCACTCACGCGCCACTCATCAAAGAGATAGAGAGCATATGCAATGACATACGCGCTGATGCCGCCCTGTGCGAGCGCATACGCTACAAATACTCCATCAAAAACGTCACCGGCCTCAACCTGCTGCCCTTTGTGCTATATGATGACCCGTTTGACATCATCACACACTGTCTGGTAGGCAGCGAGGGCACTCTCGCCTTCCTCAGCGAAGCCACGGTCAAGACATCACACCTCTACCCGCTGTCGGCATCAGCCATGGTGTATTTCACCGATATGGCCGAGGCGTGCCGCGCCGTGGTGGCGCTCAAAAAGGGAGCGCCCGTGCACAGCTGCGAGATGCTCGACAAAAAGTCACTGGCGTCAGTCCACGACCCCACCGACGGCGGCCGCGGCCTCACGGCGCTGCTGATGGACACCAAAGCCGACACCGAGCAGCAGCTGCAACAACAGATTGACGCCATCATCGCCGTGCTCGCTGACTTCAGCACCTACGTGGAGCCGTCATTCTCTACCGACCCCGCTGTCACCTCACAATGGTGGAGCATACGCTCGGGAGTGTTCCCGGCGGTGGGTGGCACACGTCCCATAGGCACCACGGCGCTGATTGAGGACGTGGCATTTCACATTGATGACCTGCCGCGTGCCACAGCCGACCTCGAAGCGCTCCTGATTGAGTGCGGCTACGATGATGCCTGCATCTATGGCCACGCCCTCGAAGGCAACTATCACTTCATCATAGCGCAGCGCTTTGACACCGCTGCCGATATTGACAAGTATCGCACCATGATGCTCAAACTCGAGCAGCTCGTGGTAGATAAATATGATGGCTCGCTCAAGGCCGAGCACGGCACCGGCCGCAACATGGCGCCTTTCGTGGCCAAGGAGTGGGGCACAAAAGCATACGCTATGATGCAGCGCCTCAAGCACGCCTTTGACCCGATGGCCATACTCAATCCCGGCGTCATCTTCAACGCCGACCCCGAGTGCTACATCAAAGGCATGAAGCCGCTGCCGCCCACCTCGCCCCGCATCGACAAGTGCATAGAGTGCGGCTTCTGCGAGGTCAACTGCGTGAGCTGCGGGCTGACACTGTCGGCACGACAGCGCATCGTGGCTCAGCGCGAGATGGCGCGTCTCCGCGCCGATGGCTCTAACCCGCAGCGCCTCGCCGCCCTGACCAAGCAATTCAGATACCTCGGCAATGAGACCTGCGCCGGCGATGGCTTGTGCAGCACCTCATGCCCCATGGGCATCAACACCGGCGAGCTAATCCACGACCTGCGCCAAGCTGCTATCGGCAACAGCGGCCCGGCATACAACACCGGCGCATGGGCAGCTCGCCATCTGGGCGGCATCTCGGCCACACTACGAGGGGCGCTGACAGCCGCTGATATGGCTCACAAAGTGATAGGCGACAAGGGTGTCAACATCATAGGGCGCGCCCTCCACAGCGTAGGCGCTCCGTTATGGACCGCGGCGCTGCCGGCAGCAGCTCACAAGTTATCCCGGCCGCAGCCCTCCGCCGCCGAGAGCGGCAGCGAGCGCATAGTGGTGTATCTGCCTTCGTGCATCAACCGCACTATGGGCGCCTCGCACCACCACGCCAATGACGCGGCCGACAGCCGACAGCTCTCCGACGTGATAGTGGCGCTATGCCAAAAGGCAGGATACACCGTGCGATACCCCGAAGACCTCAACAACCTATGCTGCGGCATGATATGGGAGAGCAAAGGCATGCCCGACATCGCCGATAGCAAGACGGCTCAGACCGAGCAGGCGCTGCTCAAAGCATCAGAAAACGGGCGATACCCCGTGCTCTGCGACCAGAGCCCATGTCTGCATCGGCTGCGCGAACATATCACCTCGATGCACCTCTACGAACCGGCCGAGTTTATCGCCGACGTCCTCGCTGAGCATCTTGACTTCCACCCCACCGATACTCATATCGCAGTGCACGTCACCTGCTCAACCAGGCGCATGGGCCTCGCCGCAAAAATCATAGACCTCGCCCGCCGATGCTCATCATCGGTAACAGTGCCCGCCGAGATAGGGTGCTGCGGCTTTGCCGGCGACAAGGGCTTCACCACGCCCGAGCTCAACGCCTACGCCCTGCGCAAGCTCAAAGCCTCGCTGGAAAAAGCCGGCGTAACCCACGGATACTCCAACTCGCGCACCTGCGAGATAGGGCTCACCACCAACTCCGGCATACAATATCAATCAATAGCATATCTCGTGGATAAATGCACCACACCAAAGTTATGACCCACCACACCGCCCAATCAGCCCACCCCAAGCCGCAGCGCTTGCTCGCGCTCGACATCTTGCGAGGCATCACCATAGCCGGCATGATACTTGTCAATAATCCCGGCTCATGGGGCCACATATACGCACCGCTGGAGCACGCCTCATGGAATGGTCTGACACCCACCGACCTCGTGTTCCCCTTCTTCATGTTCATCATGGGTGTTTCCTCCTACTTCTCGCTGCGCAAATACGACTTCAAGCCCTCACGAAGCGCCATACTCAAGATATTGCGGCGCACGGCGGTGATATTTCTCATTGGTCTGGCCATAGCATGGTTTGGGCGCTTCTTGCGCGGCATACTCTCAGACAAGACCTTTGCTGAGGCGGCATTTGACCTGAGCCACCTGCGCCTGCTGGGCGTGATGCCTCGCCTGGCACTGTGCTATGGCATCGCCTCGCTCGCCGCCATATTTCTCGGGCGCCGCAGAATACCCGCGCTGGTGGTGACGCTGCTATTGGCCTACACCGTAATCTTGCTCGCCGGCAACGGATACGCCTTTGCCGAGACCAATTTACTGTATATCGTGGACCACGCGGTGCTCGGTGCCGACCACCTCTACACCGACACCATTGACGGCATATCACTGGCCTTTGACCCCGAAGGCCTGCTGAGCACCATTGCCGCCATCGCTCACACTCTGATAGGCTTTCTCTGCGGCGGCATGATAGTGGCTACCAAAGACAACACACATCGCATCAACAAGCTCTTTGTCATCGGCACCATCCTCACCTTTGCCGGCCTGCTGATGAGCTATGGGCTGCCTATCAACAAAAAGATATGGTCGCCCACATTCGTGCTCACCACCTGCGGCCTGGCATCGCTCTTCTTGGGGCTGCTGATATGGATTATCGACATCAAAGGCTATCGGCGCTGGAGCCGCTTCTTTGAGTCGTTTGGCATCAATCCGCTGTTTATGTACTGCCTCGGCGCAGTGCTCTCCATCATCATCGGAGCCGTGAAGGTGCCCTACGCCGCCGCTGAGACGGGCATGATTTCAATCAAAGGGTGGCTCTACGACGCAGTGCTGACGCCCCTTGCCGGCGGCGACCTCACGCTCGCCTCGCTGCTCTTTGCCTTAGCATTTGTAACCTTTAACTGGAGTATAGGATATATTCTTTATAAAAAGCAAATTTACATTAAGATATGATACTCATAGCAGACTGCGGAAGCACCAAGATAGACTGGTGTATCGTCAACAACGGAAAAGTTGAAAAGCAAGTGTTCACCATGGGAATGAACGCCATAATGCTCACCGAGGAGGAGATGCGCTCTCGTATCGCCGATGAGCTGATGCCCGAAATCAGCGGTTACAGCATCGAGGCAGTGCACTTCTACGGCGCCGGCTGCATCTCGCCTGAGGTATGCGCCAACGTGGCGCGCGCCATCAGCGCTAACATACCGGGCGCCAAAAGCGTCAACGTGCACACCGACCTGCTCGCCGCCGCGCGTGCCCTCTGCGGCCACAGCGAGGGCATAGCCTGCATCTTAGGCACCGGCTCAAACTCTTGCTACTACGACGGCAGCGAGATACGCGACAATGTGTCGCCGCTGGGGTATATCCTCGGCGACGAAGGCAGCGGCGCCGTCCTGGGCAAGCTCTTGGTGGGCGATGTGCTCAAAAACCAGCTCCCCAAGGACCTATGCGACAAATTCCTTGCCGAATACGACCTTGACCGCCTCACCATCATACGCCGCGTGTATAAAGAGCCGCAGGGCAATCGCTTCTTGGCATCAGTGACACCATTTCTGCTGGCCAACATCGAGCGCCCTGAGATACACAGCCTCGTGCTCAACTCGTTCAAGGCCTTCTTTGTGCGCAACATACAGCAATACCCGGGCTACCGGAGCCTCAGCGTCAACTTCATCGGCTCTATAGCTTATTATTATCGCGACGTTCTCGCCGAGGCCGCCGAGGCTTGCGGCTGCCGCATCGGCACCATCATCAAGAGCCCGATGCAAGGCCTAATCCAATATCACAGCGCCTGACGCCGGCCGCCACACCACGCCCCACCACGCATAATCCCCCTACTTCAACTAATCATAGACCTCTCAAGATATGTTTGTAAAAATTAGTGAGCAACCATCGCTCTACAACGACCTCGAAAAGAAATCAATAGGAGAAATCCTGCATGACATCAATAACGAAGACAAGAAAGTGGCTCTCGCCGTAGAGAAAGCCCTGCCTCAAATAGAAAAGCTCGTCACTGAGATTGTGGCACGCATGAAACGCGGCGGCCGCATCTTCTACATGGGTGCCGGCACATCAGGACGCCTTGGCGTGCTTGACGCCTCCGAGATACCGCCCACCTTCGGCATGGACCCCTCATGGGTAATCGGCATCATTGCCGGCGGCGACACCGCCCTGCGCAACGCCGTGGAGAACGCCGAAGACGACACCACTCAAGGGTGGCGCGACCTGCAGGCCTTCAACATCACTGACAAGGACACCGTCATCGGCATCGCCGCCTCGGGCACTACGCCTTATGTCATCGGCGCCCTCAATGACTGCCGCGCCCACGGCATTCTCACCGCTGCCATCACCTCCAACCCCGACGCGCCGGTGAGCCATGCCGCCGATATCGCCATCGAAATGATAGTGGGGCCGGAGTATGTAACCGGCAGCTCGCGCATGAAATCGGGCACCGGACAAAAGATGATTTGCAACATGATTACCACCTCGGTGATGATCAAGATGGGGCGCGTCAAAGGCAACAAGATGGTGAACATGCAGCTTAGCAACGCCAAGCTCGTGGACCGCGGCACTCGTATGGTCATCGATGAACTGGGCCTGCCCTACGATGAAGCTAAACGCCTGCTGCTGATGCATGGCTCTGTCAAGAAAGCCGTTGACACATACCGCGGCATCGAGGAATAACCGCCCCACCATCACAATCCCATCAACCTCACTCTCGCGATATGATACGTCTCAATATCACCTGCGCTATGCGCCGTAGCTGCATGGCTCTGGCCGTGACGATAGTAGCCCTATGTGGTAGCACTTTGGCACACGCCCAAGAGCTGTATGGCCAGCGCTCATCACTCTTTGCTATGCTCAATTGCGACTCCACATCAATAGTAATGCTCGGCAACAGCCTCACCCACGGCTGCGAATGGCACGAGCTCTTCGGCAACCCTCACATCCTCAACCGAGGCATCAACGGCGACACCGCCCAAGGCATTCTCGACAGGCTTGACCCTATCATCGCAGGCAAACCCGCCAAGATTTTTCTGCTCACCGGCGTCAATGACGTGAGCCATGACCTGACGGCTGACTCGGTGGCTACCGCGATATGCAAGGTCATTGACACCATACGTCACGCCACCCCCGACACCCGGCTGTATGTGCAGTCGCTGCTGCCTATCAACAATGCCTTCGGGCGCTACAAACGCCTTGCCGGCAAGGAGCAGACCATACGCGACATCAACGCCCTGCTCGAGCCCAAGGTGCGCGAGGCCGGCGCCACATGGATTGACCTGTACCCGGCATTCTGCGATGCCGAGGGCAACCTGCGCTCTGACCTCACCAACGATGGCCTGCACCTGCTCGCCCCGGGCTATGCCATCTGGCACGACATACTGCTGCCCTACATCAGCGAGTGAGCACGCTCGCCATGTAGGGCAGTCATTATCCTATTGAAGTGTTGATATCCTGAGGCTTGCGCTACGCCATGCTGCGCGGGTGGCCCGAGCCGTCATGTGAGCGCTCCTCACTATCATCGAGCTGCGGCTGCACATAGTTGGCGCGCACCTCGGCGTTGGCTTTGGCGCTGCTGTCGCCGTAGTCAACATCTTTCATCTTTACCTTGACCTCATCAAAGCCTTTGCCATACACGCCATTTACATTGGCCTGCGTCACAAAGGCATTGCGGTCAATTGACTTGATGATGCGAAATATGGTTACCGATTCTATCTTGCGGCACATCACCAGCAGCACCTTCACCTCTTGCTTGCTATACCAGCCCATGCCCGTGAGCACAGTGCAGCCACGCCGCGCATGATTGTTGATGGCGGTGGCTATCTCACGCCACTTGGGCGAAAAGATTGTGAACTGCACCGCCTGGCGGTTGGTGTTGATAACCATATCGGCAGTGTATGACGCCAGCAACAGCACCACAAAGCCAAACACCACCTTGTCGAGCTGGTGAAACAAAAAGTATGACGATGATATAATAAACACATCAGTATAAAGCATCATACGGCCAATGCTCACATTGGTGTGCTTATTGACCATCGCCGCCACGATGTCAGTGCCGCCGCTGCTGCCATTGTGCACAAAGGTGAAGCCCAGGCCGAAGCCGCAGATGAGCGAGCCTATCACTATATTCATAAAAGGCTCTGACGTCATCGGATGGGTAAACATAGGCTGGAAGATGCCAATAAACACCGATATCATCGTGGCGCCATAGATGGTGCCGAGCACAAACTGCTTGCCCACGATGCGGTAAGCAAAGCCCAGCAATATCAGATTGCACACATACTGCGTCACAGCCACCGGGATGCCCGTGGTAAAATACACCAGCGAGCCTATGCCCGCAAGGCCTCCCATTATCACTTTCTCCGGAAGAATGAAGCCCGTGAAACCGAAGGCAAAGGCCGCCATGCCTATCGTGATAAAAATATAATCCTTGGCTGAGCGCCAAAGCTGCATTTTAGTTATTGACATCGCTATTCGTAAGTTCTGTTTTTCTATCGCAAAGTTAATACTATTTTCGCTATTATCACACCGTAGCCCCACATTTACAGCCTTTTTTTCTACAAAAAGAGATTTATGAGCTCCGCCGATTTGGCAGTTTGCAAAAAATTGCCTAAATTTGCACCTCGAATTGAGAATAATAAACAATAAAAAATATACAAGGCAATGAAACGTACATTCCAACCTTCTAACCGCAAGAGAGTCAACAAGCACGGCTTCCGCGAGCGTATGTCAACTGCCGACGGCCGCAAAGTACTCGCACGCCGTCGCGCTAAAGGCCGCGCACGCCTCACCGTTTCCGACTCTATCGCAAGCAAATAATCTATCAAGAAATTACAGCTACTGATAGCTCGCATGAGCCGCATCGCCCTCAGTGATGCGGCATAATGTGTTTATATATATAGCACACACAGCTCATAACCACACACTCACCCCCATGCTCACACTACCCACTGACCCATATTTTCAACAACAATGGCACAAGATGCTCAGCGGCGAGACCTACGACGCCACATACCACGTATTCATCGACCTGCTTGAGCAGACTCGCGATGTCATGGAGCAGTTCAACACCATGCTGCCATCGCTCACTGACAGCCGCATGGCCATTATTAAGGGCGTGCTCGGCAGCTGCGGCAGCTGCGTGGTCATCAATCAGCCATTCAGATGTGACTACGCATGCAACATCCATATCGGCAGCAACGTACTCATCAACTACAACGCCACCATCCTCGACGAAGCGCGCGTAAGCATTGGCAACAACGTGTTCATAGGCCCCAACGTGAGCATCTACACACCCTGCCACCCCCTCGACGCCGAGAGCCGACGCAAAGGCATCGAATGGGCCCTGCCGGTGACAATCGGCGATGACGTGTGGATAGGCGGCAGCGCCACCATACTGCCCGGCGTGACCATAGGCCGCGGATGCGTCATCGGTGCCGGCTCCGTGGTGACCCACGACATAGCCCCATACACCATGGCCGCCGGCAACCCATGCCGCCACATCAAAGACCTGCCCCACCCCGCCGGCGACGCGCAGCCCTGATGCTCGCCGTGACACTGCCCGGGGACATCGATTAGCGGCTATAGCGCGACATAGGAATGAAAAGCACGCCGGCCTTTGCAGGTGCGGGCGTGCTTTGTAACGTTGATGTGGGAGATTATGCCTGCGGGTCAGTTGAGGATAATTCCCGGCAGTGTGGCGCCTTGGATGATTACCGGAGCATAAACTCGCGCAAACTGGCGGAGGAAAGCCACTGTCTCGCGTCGCGGTGCATTACGCTGCTCTCGGCTCTGATGGGGCGCTGCCACTTGTTGTAAGTTTGGAGTAGAGCATTTCTTCATAGGCAGGCTATAGATGTGTTAGTGAGGTTAATAATACAGCGACCATCTTTTTCATGGTACACTATATTAACGCAGCTATGTGTAAGATATTGTGCCAAATACGACAAAAAAAACGAGCATTTATCGCCTCGGCAGCGATGACTGCGCTCTCGGCGCCTCTCACCATAGGTTGAAGCGGAAGCCCACGGCAGCCTCTATCGAGAAGATGGCGCTGGCAAAGGTGGTCTGGTTTTCGTTGACGAGGGCCAAGTCAATAGATCCCATAGTGCCAACAAACCAGCGACGGTTGGGGCTGTTCCACACCAGCGACATCTTAAACTTATTATAGATGGAGAGCGACACCTTGTCTTCAGACTTGTTGATGGTGCCTTTGCGTATGCCTATGATTGGCGATTCGCTGACGGCGAGGAGCCAGTTGGGGTGAAACACCCAGTTGTAGCCATAGCCGCCGCGTATGGCATAGTTAGTGCCGGAGATGTAGTATCGGTGACCACCCCAAGTCTCGGGGAGATACTCGAGCATGCGCGGAGGCAGCGAGCTGAAGTCGAAGTCATACTGCTGATTGTAGATTGATATGCCGGCATAGAATGAGCCTTGGCTGCGTTTCTGCACTCGGCTGAAGTTGAAGGCAGCGGCTTGTGAGTATTTTTTGTGGTTGAAATAATAGTATAGGTCGAGGCCCCAGGACTCGTTGTTGATGCCGTCGAAGTCGATGCCGACGTCGGAGCCTTTATCGCCGATGCCGAAGTATGTGATTTTGGTGCCGATGTCATTGCTCATCCAATAAAGCTCGACAGATAGGAGGCTGCAGTCGAAGCCGAATTTGAAGCGAGATTTAGACATATTGCTACCGCCGAAGAGCTTGCTCATATTCACATCATAGCCCACTGACACGGCCATGTAGGTGAGATATGGGCCTATTGACGTGGAGGGGTCTGTGCGCAGATGCATATTTACATCGTTGGGCAGCATAAACGAGTAAAAGTCAAACCAGCTGTCTGTGCGCACCTTGCCGTTGAATTTATAACCTGTACCTTCGACATACGTAGTGTCGTAGCCGTTGAAGAATTTATCACCCCAGCGATAGGTGTTGACACAAAAGCGCGGGAATTTGCCCCACTCGGCTATCGAGTCAAGGGCAAACGACACGCCCCTCGCCGGCAATGCACACGCCACCGCCAGCAACAGAGTCAAAATCATGGATTTTGAGACCGGGGACTTCACGTTAAGTCTTCGCTTGATGTTATTGACTATTTTTCACTAAATATTCGGCGGGTGCAAAGTTACGCATTTTTTTGGAATATCTCGCTCAGTCAAGTCATAACAGACATAAAAACCGACAGAAGGCACAATCGGAGCACAAGCCCCGTGCACTGATGCCAGGCCCGGGCATCAGTGCCGGAGTGATGGACATGGTCAGAAGCGGTGGGTGCGGCGTGGGGGGGGTTACTTCCATGTGCGATAGGAGTAGCCCAGGCGCTCGTAGGCGGCTCGGTCAAGCTCCTCGCGGAACTGCGGCGCAGCGCACGAGATGAGAGCACGAGCGCGCTCCACCAAATTTTTGCCACGCAGGTTGACACAGCCGTATTCGGTCACAAACCAGTTGATCTGGAAGCGAGTGGTGACCACACCGGCTCCGGGCGTCAGTATGGGCTTAATCTTATTATGACCCTTAGCCGTGACGGCGCGCATCGCCATGAACGACTGTCCGCCCTCGGCACGCGAGGCTCCATAGACGAAGTCGGTCTGACCGCCTACGCCCGAATAGATGCGAGTGCCAATTGAGTCGGCGCACACCTGGCCGGTGAGGTCCACCTCCAAACATGAGTTGATAGCCGTCATCTTGGGGTTTTGCGCTATGATGAAGGGGTCGTTAGTCCACGCAACGTCTTTGAATAGCAGGCTCTTATTGTAATCCATGAAGTCGTAGAGCTTGCGCGTGCCAATTGCGAGGCAAGCCGTTGTGAGTCCGGGATATAGCTTCTTGCGGCTATTATTGATTACGCCGGTCTTGATGAGGTCCACCATGCCGTCGGTCATTGCCTCGGTGTGCAATCCCAGGTTTTTGTGACCGGTGAGCGCATTGAGCACGGCGTTGGGGATGGCACCTACGCCCACCTGCAGAGTGGCTCCGTCGTCGATATGCTCGGCGATAGCGTTGGCGATGCGCATATCGGCGTCGCCATCGAGATTGGCTTGCACCTCGACCAGCGGCTCATCGACATACACAGCAGCATCAACGTCGCTGATATGGAGCACGGCGTCGCCGTAGGAGAATGGCACTTGCTTATTGATTTGGGCAATAATTATGCGTGAGCACTCGACGGCCGATGGCGTCAGGTCTGACGACACGCCATAGCTGATATATCCGTCCTTGTCGGGCATTGAGCAATTGATAAATGCCACATCGAGGCGTATGGACCCGTCGCGGAAGATTGACGGCACCTGACCGAAATACATCGGTATCGTCGAGGCGTAGCCTGCATTGACCCAGTCGCGCACCGCCTTGCTCACAAAGAATGAGTCGATGAAGAAACGGTCCTTTAGCTCATCTTTGCATATTGACGAGGGGGCATTGGCCACCGCAAAGGCATTGTACAATCTGATGTCGTGCAACTCATGACCGCGGTCGGCCAAGGCCGACAGCAACGTCTCGGGCTTAGAGGAACTGCCCTGCACAAAGATATGGTCACCGCTCTTAACGAGCTTCACAGCTTCCGCTGCTGTCATAATATTAGCTTTCATGACCGCGAATTTAAACAATTTTAATTGCAAAAGCAAATGTTAGGCAAAGAAATTGCACATTTTTCGCAATTTTGTGCTTTCTCACTCCAACATTTCCGGATTTGTGAAGATGACACTGCTGCGGCGGCGCATCTGCGGTATGATTTCTCGCAGGTAGTCCATATCTATATAATGAGAGCCGCTGCCGCGCTTGATGCCGAACACACGGCTGCGGCGCCGGCCGGCATCTATGCAGTCCGGTGCCTGCCACAGCCCCGCCACGGGGCGCACCTCGGCAGGTAAATCTCTCAGCCCCACCTTCCTGACGATGGCCACCGGCGGATATCCCAGCGCCGCCCACATCGTCATCGCCGACACATCGGCGCCCGGGGTCACGCCCTCCACCACGATAGAGGCGGTGGAGATGCGCCGCGGTATGAAGTCCTGGTCCACGGCATAGCGGCAGGTGTCAGCAAGCACATCGCGCCCCAGCAGCGAGTGATAAAACGAGCGCGACAGCCCGTCAATGAGCGTCTGCGGTGACACCTTGGCATCGCCTATCAGGTGGCAGGCATTGTCATAGCGTATGTAGCCGCTGCCGCCATCGGCATCGCCGCTCACCGAGTAGTTGGTGCGCACCAGCAAGCCGTCGGAGGCATCGGCCACGTCATACTTGACATAGCCATAATCGTCAGTTTCGTAATAAGCGCCATGACCCAAGGCATCGATGGCGCCGAAATTGGCCTGGACACCTAAGGGCTTGGGCATGGTGTCGAGCATACACTCAAAGTCAGAGAGCGAGGCACAGCGGCCAAGGGCGAGAGCCATCACCAGGCCCTCGCAGTCTTTGAGCCGGGCGGTGTCGGGAGCCAAATTGTATGATGCCGTATTCATAATGGCAAATCCGGCGTCGTTCATGCCCATCCACGCCTCGCGCAGCAGCGAGTCGCCGTCGTTGAAGAGCGCCACATATCCTATCTCGCCGGGGCGCTCCACGCGCTCCAGAAAATTGCCGGCAGCGCCGGTGTCGCGGTGCTTCCACAGCAGCGGCCGGC